>Ga0265338_10004982_pt1 | contig 17579 bp, 22 predicted proteins | sample 42126metaG_FD_193579 | JGI IMG/M metagenome (GOLD analysis project Ga0265338, IMG submission 193579) | Rhizosphere microbial communities from Carex aquatilis grown in University of Washington, Seatle, WA, United States - 4-21-26 metaG | ecosystem: Host-associated > Plants > Roots > Rhizosphere... | reverse complement strand
CCAGAGCGCCGGGCAGGGAGGTGGAATACTCCTCTGGTGCCCGCCGACTCGCCGTTCCTCCCGCCCCGCCCGGCATCTGAGCCCGTCGAACTGGTCCCCACCGACAGATCGCACCGCGCCGTCCTAGGGAACCTGGGCCAGCTATACCGTCATGACCTGTCCGGGCCCTACGGGCACGTCCCCAATCCCGACGGCACGTTCAACAACCGGCGGCTCGACCTGTTCCTCGCCGGAACCGACCCGGAGGCGCGGGCCTGGCTGATCACGGCCGCGGGATCGCTCGGCGGGTTCGTAATGACCGCGCCCGCCGACGGAGGCGGGAGGTCAGTCAGCGACTTCTTCGTCGTCCGCGCGTTGCGCCGCAGCGGAGTCGGGCGTGAAGCCGCCCGGCAGGTCATCGCGATGACTCCCGGGCGGTGGCGCATCGCGTTCCAGGCGTATAACCCTGGCGCGCAGCGCTTCTGGTCACAGGTCGCGACTGATGCCGCCGGCGACCAGTGGGCAATGCACGACGAGCCGCCACGCGGGCAGCAGGACCCCCGGGACATGGATACCTGGATCACCTTCCACACCTGACGCTGGCCCCTCAACTAGCCTTACGATCGCCAATTGGCTCCGTCCCTTACAGGGCCTGAATGCTTACCTGAGAACGACGGCGGAACGCAAAAGCGGCGGAGGATTTCCCTCCGCCGCTTTTCGCTTGCGTTCTCAGTCGCAGGTTGGTTGTCATCGCTGGTGCTTTCCTGGTTGCGGGTGCTGCGCGGAGTGCGCAGCAGAGCGGCGAGGACGGCTATCGCGGCCGGGTCCTCGATGCGTTCCGGTAGTCCCTGCCGCTGCCGGGAGCGGCGCGCGTCTTCCGCGCCGGCCCGGCGGATCATCGTACGTTCCTCCGGGGTCAGCGGCCGGCCCGGCGGTCGCCGCGCTTGGTGCCTCCCGGCCCGGCCGGCTGGCTTGCGGTCCGGCGTCACCGGGGTGGTGTCGGTCGTGGGGCATCACCCCCCCTAAACAACTCGCAGGATCGGCAGTCACCTCCTTCCCGTGCTCTCATGCGTACTGGGGGAGCTAGCGTAAGCGTGTGGCCGTCGCGGGCTCAATATCACCGTGAGATGTAAACCATTACACTTTCATCATTTCGGTTCGCCGCTGGCCACGGTGGGTAATTGTCCGCGAGTTTGTCTCTGTCTCTCCTCGCGCGTGTCTGCACGTAAAGGCGCGCGGACAGTTCCCGCGGACAATTCGGGAGACAACTTATCCACAGGCCCTTTGGCTGCGGCCGGTGCGCGCGTCAGGGTTGGCTGCCGGGTTCCCTCAGCCGTTCCCTGAGCAGGTACAGGCAGCTTTCCAGCACGTCGTCGCCCAGGGCCTCGGGATCGGCCAGCAGGGTCTCGACGGCCAGCATCCGCGCGGCCGAGGCCGGCAGCCTGGTGAACAGGGTCAGCGAAGCATCCATCGCAGGGTCTCCCTCCGGTTCATCTCCTGGTTGAGCTGGCGGTAGCGGTCGGTCAGCGCCGCCAGAATCTCGGCCACCTGGGCCCGTTCGGCCACGACCTCGAAGTCGTCCAGCATGCCCGGGTCGCGGCCCGGGCGCTCCCCGGGCCGTCCTCCCGCTTCGTGGACTCCCACGCGCCGCCTCCGTTCCGGTCGTCCGGCCCCGCCGCTGTCTCGGGGCCAAGTGAGGCAGGGGCAGGACGTGTCTGCATCCTCGCGCGCCCGGTGCCGAACACAGCCCGAGATGGCATGATTACTGCCATGAGCGGCAGGGGTAACGGCGGCGTGGCAGGGCACTTCGCCCGGCAGATGCGCAAGGAACGGCAGGCCCACAACTGGTCGCTGGCCGAGCTGGGACGCCGGGCCGGGCTCGACCCCGCGCACCTGGGGCGGGTCGAGTCCGGCCGCCGGCCGCCGACCGAGGCGGTCGCGGCGGCACTGGACGCCGTGTTCCCGTCGCGGCGTGGCTGGTTCTCCGACTGGCTGTCTGAGTCGCGGGAGTGGGCCGAGATCCCGGTCACCTTCCGGTCCTGGCCCGACTACGAGGACCGCGCGGCGACGATACGGGCATGGTCCCCGGGCATCTTCCACGGGCTTATCCAGGCCGAGGGCTACGCCCGCGCGCTGATCGCCGTCCAGCCCGGCGTCACCGACCAGGTCGCGAACGAGCGGCTGGCCCACCGCGCCGAGCGCCAGCGCCGCGTCCTGCACCGCCCGGGCAGCCCGCCCTCGGTCTGGGTCGTGGCCGACGAGCTGGCCCTGTACCGGCAGGTCGGCACCCCGGCCGTGATGGCCGCTCAGATGCGCCAGCTGGCCGAGGTCGCGGCCCTGCCGCAGGTCACCGTAACCGTGATGCCCGCGATCGCGCACGCCGCCAACTCCAGCGGCTTCGTCCTGGCCGACGACGCCGCCTGGTGCGAGCACATGGCCGCCGGCGGCGTCTACACCGACCCCGAAGTCATTAGCCGGCTCGCCCAGCGCTTCGATAACCTCAGGGCAGAGAGCTACCGCGCCAGTGAGTCACTGGCAATGATCGACAGGATGGCAGAGCTATGGTCGGCTGGCGTAAGTCCACTTACTCAGACGGCAACGGCGGCGACTGCGTAGAAACAGCCAGTAACGCCGGCACCATCCTCATCCGCGACACCACCGACCGCGACGGCGTCACGCTCGCCGTCCCAGCCCGGGCATGGCATGTCTTCGCCGCCCGGCTCCGGGCAGAGGCGGTCAGGTAGCGTCAGCAAGTCGAGCGAATACGGCACCCTCGGCTGTTGTCTACGTCTACGTCTACGTCTACGCGCCTCAACGTGCAGACGCGGGACGCCGAACATAGACGTAGAAAGTTTTCCACAGTCGGTAACGGTGGGTGATCGTCTCATTGTCTCGTCTCATCGTCCTAATGTGCCCTTTACGTGCAGACGCGCGCGAGCGTGAGACGAGACAATGAGACAAGGACGATTACATGCGGCTACTGCCCATTCAGTGAACGTGACCTGAATCACAGTGCAAAACCCGATTCAGCCCATGCCTTCAATTACGCATGAGGGGCCGCTTGACCTAGTCCGTCAGCACCCTGAGATCGCCCTGAAACTTATTCAGGGCACTATTGACCTCACGCTGCCTGAGCAGGCATCGGCGGCATTGGCCCCGACCGACATGAGCGCAGTCGTCCCGGTGCAGTACCTGGCCGACATGGTTGTCCTCATCTCCGACCAGGCCACCGGGGAGCCGGTCCTGGCGGTAATCATCGAGCCGCAGCTGCGCGATAGCGAGACCAAGCGCTACAGCTGGCCGGTCTACGTCACCACCGCCCGCCGGATCGCCCAGTGTCCCGCGGCGGTCCTCGTGGTGCTCTGTCCCGACCCAGACGAGGCCGCCAAGTGCCGCCGGCTCATCCGCACCGGCCACCCCGGCTTCGACCTCGCGCCGGTCGTGATCGACTCTGGTGGGCCACCCGGCCTGGCCGCCGAGGCCGGGCCGTACCTGACGGTGTTCGCCGCGAGCATGGGCGGCATCGACCTGGAGTCTGAAGCCGGGGCGCGCCGGGTGCTGGACGCGATAGCCAGCACCGAGGTCAGCGACGCTGACCGGTCGCGGATGATGACCATTATGCTGAGACTAGCGTCCGATGCCGCACGGCAGATCCTGGAGGCGATGATGACCACGAGCGAGTACGAGAAGACCCTGGCAGAACGAATCCACGACCACGGCATGGCCGAGGGCAAGGCCGAGGCTGTCCTGCGACTCCTTGAGGCGAGGCACCTCCACCCGTCGCAGGAGCAGCGAGACCAGGTCATGTCCTGTACCGACGCTGGCCAGCTTGACCGCTGGTTCGACCGCGCCATCACGGCCAGCACGGCTGCCGAGGTCTTCGCGGACTGAGCGTCACAGACCCGTCCGGCCCCGCTGGGGCACGGGGCGGCTGAACCAACGGCCCTTGAGCGTCCCCGCTAGTTCGGCGGGCGCCCACCGCGCGGCAGCGCCACCGAGGCCACTCTGGCCACGTAGCTGCAAGACAACGGATTCAGGTGGAAATAATTTGGTGTCATCGCCATAAATTATTTCCAAACGGCCACAAAGTTCCGCGATAATACCGCTGCCTGAGGGGATCGGGCTGTTTGCTTGCATCGCTCGGCAGCTCGATGAATAACGACCCCGCAGCCTTCAGGCCGACGGCATCCAGCGGCCTCGAATTCGGCTTGGCGACGCCGGCCGGGAGCCCTTTTATCAGCTGCCCGGCGGCCGGGAGGGTGCCAGCCGGTCACGGCGGTGCTCCAGGTACTGGCGCTCGGCCGGCTCGAGGGTCAGCGCGATCGCGCTGTCGTAGGCGGCGGCCGCCTCGGCGTCGCGGCCGAGGCGTTCCAGCAGGTGTGCCCGGGTCGCGCGGGCGGGCTGGAAGCGGCGGGCGCCCGCGCCGCCGTCGCCAGCCAGCGGGTTGAGGGCGGTCAGCCGGTCGAGGGCGGCCAGGCCGGCCGCCGGGCCGTCCACCTCGGCGGTGACCGCGGCCAGGGCGACGCCGCTGCCGAGCGAGGGGGCCACGGTGTGCAGCAGCCGGTGCAGGCCGAGCAGCGTGGGCCAGTCGGTGGCCTCGCCCGGCCCGCGGGCGCAGTGAACGGCCTGGATGGCCGCCTCGAGCTGGAACCGGCCAAGCGCGCCGCGGGCGTGCGCGGACCGCAGGTGCTCATGGGCGCGGCTGATCAGCCGCTGGTTCCAGCGGGCCGGGTCCTGCTCGGCCAGCGGCACGAACCGGCCCTGGCCGTCGGCCCTGGCTGGCCCGCGCGCGGCCGAGAGCTGCACCAGCGCGGCCAGCCCGCGCGCCTCGGGGTCGGCCGGGGCGAGGGCGACCAGCACCTCGGCTAGCTGGAGGGCCTCCGAGGGCAGCGCGCGGTCCTGCGGGCCGGTGGTCGCCCAGTCGATGACGTAGGCGCCGTAGACCGCTTCCAGGACCGCCGTCATCCGCTCCGGCAGGTCGGTCCGGTCGGGCAGCCGGAACGGGATGCCCGCCGCCTTGATCCGCCGCTTCGCCCGGACCAGGCGGGTCGCCATGGTGGAGGCCGGCACCGCGAACGCGCGGCCGACCTGCTCGGCGGTGCAGCCGAGGACGGTGTTCAGCATGAGCGGGGTGCGCACGGCGGGCTCGATCGCCGGGTGCGCGCACACCAGCATCAGCTCAAGCCGCCGGTCGGGGATCGCGTCGATGTCCACCTGGTCGAGCTGCAGCCCGGCCGGGCCGCCCCGGCCGGGGGGCGGAAGCTCCGGCTCCGCCTCAAGCGGCACCGTCCGCTTGGCGCGGGCGGATTTCCACTGGTCGCGGAGCCGGTTGCGGGCCACGGTCAGCAGCCAGGCGTCCGGGTTAGCGGGGACGCCCTGGGCGGGCCAGGTCCGCAGCGCCCGCTCGAACGCGTCCGCGAGGGCGTCCTCCGCGGCGACCAGGTCGCCGGCCGGGGCGGCCAGCAGGGCGAGCAGCCGGCCGTAGCTGTCCCGGGCCGCCCGCTCGGCCGCCCGGGACACGCTGGACCGGCCAGCCGTCAGCGGGTCCACCCGCCGTCCACGAAGGCGGTCGCGGTCGGGCGCACCTCGATCACCCCCCAGGCGGCGCCGGGGCACTTCTCGGCCCAGCCGATGGCCGCGTCCAGGTCGGGCACGTCGAGCATGAACACCCCGGCCAGGGCCTCCTTGGTCTCCGCGAACGGGCCGTCCTGGACCCGCAGGCCCCCGTCCCGGCGGGTCACGGTGGTGGTCGCCGCGCCCGGCTGCAGCACGTCGGCCGACAGCAGGACGCCCGCGCTTTCCAGTGCCCGGCCGTAGGCGCCGAAGGCTTCCTGCGCCTCGGCGATCGCCTCGGCGCTGATCTCCCCGTCGCCTGGCTCCCGGTAATGCATGAGCAGTGCGTAACGCATCGTCATCCCTCCGATCCCATTGTCGCGCTGATCGCGACCTGTGCCCTGATGACGACCGGGACGGCCGCCGATCGTCAGCTGGCAGCAGAAACCGCCGACGGAAAGCCGGCACCGGACTGGAGGGAGCCGGTGGCCTGCTAGAACCCGGGGAAAACCGACTTCAGCTCGTTCAGCGTCAGGCCGGACAGCTCCAGCTCGGCGTCATCGTCGAGACGTCCGTAGACCAGCCGCAGGAACGCCTCCGCGGGCAGGGTCAGGGACGCGGTCGCGGTGTCGTCCGGGTCGGCCGGGCGCAGCGACACCGCGTCGCCGGTGCCGGTGTCGAGGGTGAACCGGCGCTCGGGCGCGCTGGCGGTGACCGCGGCCACGACCGGGGCCGGGGCCTTCCTGGCGGCGAAGCTCGCGAACACGGGGAGGATGTCGACCAGCAGGTCGACCGCGTCCGGGGCGACCCGGGCGGCCGGGTCGAGCGCGACCGCGATGTCCCAGGTGTGCAGGGCGTGCTCGGACAGCCGCATGCCGAGCACCCCGGCCAGGTCCATCGGCTGCGGGCCGAACATGGTGACCTGGAACGCCGCCCGCTGGGCGGGGGTGAGCGACTCGACCTGGGTGATCAGGTTCTCGTTGGCGGTGACGGACAGGGCGGCCTGCTCTTCCGGTGACCGGGCGTTCCAGGTCTCCCAGATGGGCTTGAAGTCGTCCGGGGACGGCGGGTCGCCGCCGGTCACCGCGGCATCGATGACCAGGGTGAAGATCTCCGCGCCGCTGCCCAGGTGGGACAGCACGTCGGCGATGGTCCATTCGGTGTCGTAGGACTGCTGGCGCAGCTGGGCGGCGTCGAGCCCGGCGACGATGGCGGCGAGCCGGTCGTGGGAGGCGCGGGCGGCTTGCACCCAGGGGGTCGCGTCGGTAGCGGTAGTCACGGTTCCGATCCTATGGCCGGCCCGGGTAGCGGGCAGGGAATGGCGGGTAGTGAGCGGGGCGTGGTCAGTAGGCGATCCAGCCGCCGTCCACCGGCAGCACCGCGCCGTTGACCCGGACGGCCTCGTCGGTCGCCAGGTAGAAGGCGACCGACGCGACCTGCTCGGCCGGGGCCAGGGCGGGCTTGTCCCGGTCACGGGTGAGGAGTTCCCGCCCGCGCTCGGTGAAGTGGTCGGCCCGCTGGTGCGGCTTGGGCTTGTTGCCCATCCCGCCGGGAGCGATCGCGTTGCAGCGGATCCCGTAGCCGGCGTAGGTCGCCGCGATGTGCTGGGTCAGCCCGACCACCCCGAACTTGGACGCGGTGTAGGCGGCCCCGCCCCTGGCCCCGCGCAGTCCCGACACCGAGGCGGTGTTGATGATCACGCCGTAGCCGCGGCTGGCCATGCCCGGCAGGACCCGCTTGCAGAACAGGAACGGCGCGCGCAGGTTCACCCCCATCACCCGGTCCCAGTCTTCCTCCGAGACCTCGTCCACCACGCTGATCTTCTCGCTGACCCCAGCGTGGTTGAACAGGATGTCGACCGGGGCGGGGGCGGCGGCCAGCGCGCGGTCCACCTCGGCCGCCTGGGAGATGTCCGCCTGCACGGCGGTGACCGAGGGGTACTTGTCCGCCAGCTTGGCCAGGTTCGGCTCGCTGGCGTCCACCGCGACCACCTGGGCGCCGGCCTCCACGCAGTACCCCACCAGGCAACTGCCCATGTCGGGGCCGGCCCCGCCAGTGATCAGCACCGTCCTGCCGTCCAAACGTGCCATTGCCGTCTTCCTTCCTGCTGTCAGTTGAGCCGGTACACGCGGGTCGCGGTCCCCCGGTAGAGCGCGTCCTTCTCCGCGGCCGAGGCGGCGGCGGAGATCCGCTTGAACGCGTTCCACAGCGTCCGGTAGCCGCACGACTGCCGGTCCGGCGGGAAGTTGCTCTCGAACATGCAGCGGTCGGCGCCGAACGCCTCGACGCAGAAACCGATGTAGTCCTGCCAGGCCCGGGCGAGCACCTGCGACGTCGGCGGCAGTTCGCCGCCGGTGAAGAAGAACCCGAACAGCGGCATGCCGAGCCCGCCCAGCTTGACGTGCACCCGCGGCAGCCGGGCCAGGGCGGCCATCCCCGCCCGCCAGGCCCGGAACACCTCCTGGCGCCGGTCCTGGTACGGTCCGACCCCGAGCGGCACCCCGACGTGGTTGATCACGAACGTGGTGTCGGGGAAGGCCCGGGCCAGGTCAAGCGCCTCGTCTAGCTGGGAGTGGAAGACGAAGCAGTCGAATACCAGGCCCAGCGGGGCCAACTGCGCGAGCCCGGCCCGGAAGGCGGGGTCGGCCGCCAGGTGCGGCGGGGCGAACCGGGACGGGCCCTTGCCCGCTCCCGCCTTGCGGCCCTGGCTGATCACCGGGCTCGGGTCCCAGGCGAGGCCGTGCCTGATGCCGCGCAGCCGGCCGCCGCTGAGCGCGATGGCCTGCTCGAGCAGCCCGCGGGCGGCTGCCCCGGCGGTCAGGTCGACCCGGCCGACGATGCCGGCCGACACCGCGCAGTCGCCGTAGCGGCCCGAGGCGCTCATCGCGGCGACTCCGTTCGCGAACTCGATCTCGCCCAGCGGCGCCTCCTGCGGGGGCCCGCCGCGCCGGTACATCGCCCCGCACTCCACGTAGACCGTCGCGGTCACCCGGTGCCCCGCTCCGAGGTCGGTCAGCAGCTCCGGCAGCAGGTAGCGGCCGCGGGCGGGGGTATCCCAGAGGTGGTGGTGGGCGTCGACGATCGCCAGGCCGGGCTCGATGACGTCCTCGTCCGGCCGCCCCGCCAGCCAGGTCGCGAGGTCGTCGTCGCTGCGGCCGAACATGCGGTACGGCCGGGGCCGCCCGGCGGCCGGCGGTTCAGTGCCTGAGGGCCCGGTGTCTGCGGGCATAACGCCACTCCCTTGTCACAAGTGGGGCATGACTTCGGCCCCGAACAGCTCTAGCTGCTCCATCGCCGCCTGGTGGGGCAGCCCGGGCCAGTGCACCTTGATCACCAGCTCGGTCAGGCCGGTCCGGTCCCGCAGCCCGGCGATCTGCTCGACGCACGCCTGGGGCGGCCCGAGGATGAAGCGCTGGTCGATCTCTTCCGCGTCAAGGGCGGAGTACCCGGTGTCCGCCGCCGCGCCGCCCGGTCCCCCGTCGAGCCCCCAGCGGGCGTAGGTGGCGTACCGGCTGCGGCTGCGCTCGAACGCCAGCCGCCGCGCGCCGGCGACCGAGCCGGCGATGACGATGTCCCGCCGGAGCGGGAACTCGCCGTCGAGCGGGAGCCCGTGCCGGGCGCGCTCGTCGAGGAACGCCTCCCGCAGCGGGCCCAGGTCGGCGTCGCGGACGAAGGGGGCCGCGTACCAGGCGTCGGCTTCCCGGGCGGCCCGGCGCACGGCCGGCTCCGCCTGCCCGCCCAGCCAGACCGGCGGGCCCGGCCGCTGCAGCGGCAGCACGGCCGGCCGGGCCGCCTTCACCTGAAAGTAGCTGCCGTCGAAATCGACCTCCTCGCCCGACCACAGCAGCCTGACCAGGCGGACGGCCTCGGTGAAGCGGGCGACCCGGGTGCGCCGCTCGACCCCGAAGGCGGCCAGCTCGCGGTCGGAGTAGCCCAGGCCGACGCCGAACACCGCCCGGCCGCGGGTCACCACGTCGAGGGTGGCGACCTGCTCCGCCGCCTCCACCGGGTTGATCAGCGCGAGCAGGGCGATCCCGGTCGCCACCCGCACCCCCGGCGCGAAGTGGGCCAGGTGCGCCAGGTACGGGACCGGCTGGTAGAAGCGCAGCTCAGAGCCGAGGAAGTGCTGGCCGACGAAGACCGTCGAGAACCCGAGCTCCCCGGCCCTGGCCACCGCCTGCTCGTGCTCGGCGACGTGGACCAGCGGGTCGGTGCCCCGGTCGTAGACCGGCGTGATGACGAGTCCCAGCCGCATCAGACCTCCGCGTCCGCGCGAATCCCTGTTTTGTCGTCAGCCGAGCAGGCCAGCCAGCCGCTGGGCTGACTCGGCGAACTCCTCGACTAGTCCGAACATCACCTCGCGCACGGTGCTGCTCTTGTTCATCATGCCCACCACCTGCCCGACCGGGGTTCCCATGACCGGCGCGATGTGGTGCTCGTGCGCGCTGACCACCGCGTCCCGCACCAGCAGGCCCTGCAGCGGCATCGGCAGCGGTTCGGGCGCGTCGGCGCTCTCCCAGGCGTCGACCCACGGGGTCCGCAGCTGGCGCACCGGCTTGCCGCTGGCGCACCGGCTGCGCACCGTGTCCTGGGACGTCGCCGCCAGCAGCTTCGCCCGGACCACCGGGTCGAGGTCGCTCTCGGCGGTCCCCAGCCAGACCGAGCCGGCCCACACGCCCTCGGCCCCCAGGGCGAGGGCGGCGGCGATCTGCCGCCCGTTGCCGATCCCGCCGGCCGCGACCACCGGGACCGGCGCGACCGCGTCGACCACCTGGGGCACCAGCACCGAGGTGGTGATGTCGCCGGTGTGCCCGGCCGCCTCGGTGCCGGTGGCGACGATGATGTCGGTGCCCGCCGCCACGTGCTTGTGCGCGTGCTTGACCTGCCCGACCAGGCCCGCGATGAGGATGTCGCGCTGGTGGAAGCGCTCCGCCAGGTCAGCCGGGAACGGCCCGAGGGCGGTCGCCGCCAGCTTGACCGGGTGGCGCAGCGCCACGTCGATCAGGCCGCGGGCCCGGGCATGGGTGCTGACCAGGCCGTCGCCGCCGCCCAGGTCGGACGGCGTCCCCGGCGCGCTGCGGGGCGGGATGCCGAAGCGCCGCTCCAGCCCGGCCACGAACTGGCGGTGGGCGGCCGGGATGTCTCCTGCCAGCGCCTGGACGTCGTCGCCCGCGTAACTGCTCGGCAGCAGGAAGTCGACCCCGTAGGGCTTGCCGCCGACGTGCTGGTCGATCCAGTCCAGCTCGATCTCGAGCTGCTGCGGGGTCAGCCGGACCGCCCCCATGACGCCGAGGCCGCCGGCCCGGCTGACCGCCGCCACCACGTCACGGCAGTGGCTGAAGGCGAAGATCGGGTACTCGATACCCAGCGTCTCAGCTAGCCGCGTTCGCACGCTACCACCTCACCGGAAGATTCGTCTTTACTTGCTAGCAAGCAAGCTAGCTGATCGCGGAACGTGAAACAAGTCATCGTTCGATATGAATGTAAGCTTTAAAATCGGGATCCCGAACGGTTGACGGCTACTCCGGCACCGGCTAACTTGCTGACTAGTCAGCAAGGAGAGGTGGCACACGTGAGTAGGCCGGACGGATTCGCTGATCCTGGTTCAGAGGTGCTGATCGACCAGCTCGACGAGGTCGCCTACCTGACCCTCAACCGGCCGGCCAAGCTGAACGCGCTCAACGAGCCGCTGCTGACCCGCCTCGACGCGGCCCTGGACTGGGTGCAGGCGAAGGACGACGTCCGGGTGGTGATCTTCCGCGGCGCCGGGCGCGCCTTCTCGGCCGGCTACGACCTGACCCCGGGTGAGTACACGCCAGGGGCGCAGGCCGACATCATCGACGACGAGGCGAAGGTGAGCGAGCGGATCCGCCGCTGGCTGCGGGTCTGGGACCTGCCCAAGGCGACCATCGCCCAGGTGCACGGCTACTGCCTGGCCGGCGCGACCCAGCTCGCGTCGGTGTGCGACATGACCCTGGTGGCCGAGGACGCGGTCATCGGGCTGCCGGCCCTGCCGCTCGGCGGCGGGTTCATCTCGCCGTTCTGGGTGCACCTGGTGGGACCGAAGCGGGCCAAGGAGATGTCCTTCCGCGCGGGCAGCCGCATCGACGGCACCACCGCCGCGCAGTGGGGCTGGGCGAACCGGGCAGTGCCGGCCGCCGAGCTTGACGTCGCCGCCTTCAACCTCGCGGTCGAGGTCGCCGCCACCCCGCCGGGGGTCCTCGCGCTGAAGAAGCGCGCGATCAACACCATGGTCGAGGCGGGCGGCTTCCGGGTTGCGCTGGGCGCGGTCGCCACCATCAACCCGGTCGCCCACTTCAGCCCGCAGACGACCGAGGTACGCAAGACCATCTCCACCTACGGCCTGGCCGGCGCGATCCGCCGGTTCCGGGCGGCCATCGAGCAGAAGCAGGCGGCGGCCGGCCGTATCCCCCGCGTCAGCTCCCCTGGGTGACTGACGGCGTGACCGGCTGCGTGATCGTCGGCGTCGGCGAGACCGAGTACTCCCGCCGCAGCGGCCGGTCGGAGATCCGGCTGGCGGTCGAGGCGCTGCGGGCGGCCCTAACGGACGCCGGCCTGCCGCCGCGGGCGGTCGACGGGATCGTCAGCTACCCCGGCAGCCCGCGGGCCGAGGACCTCATCGGCGCCCTGGGGCTGCCCGGCGTCCGCTTCAGCGCGACCCCGCAGCTCGGCGGGGCCAGCTCGGTGGCGTCGCTACAGCTCGCCGCGGCCGCGCTCGCGGCCGGCTCCGCAACCGTCGTGGCCTGCGTGTTCGCCCGGAACGGTAACTCAGGCAAGCGGATCGCCACCCGGATCGACCAGCTGCTGCCCGGCGGTTACCTGCGCCGCGGCCTGGAGCACCCGCAGGGGCTGTCCACCCCCGCCCAGTGGTACTCGCTGCTGTGCCGCCGCCACATGCACGAGTACGGCACCACCCGCGAGCAACTGGGCACGGTCGCGCTCACCATGCGCCGCCATGCACAGCTCAACCCGCGCGCCCAGCTCCACGGCCGGGAGCTGACCATGGCCGAGTACCTGGCGTCGCCGCCCGTCGCGCTGCCCTACCTGCTGCTCGACTGCTGCCTGGAGACCGACGGCGGCTGCGTGGTGCTGGTGACGCGGCCCGACCGCGGCCGGGACTGCCGCCAGCCCCCGGTGGCGGTCGCCGCGGTCGCCGAGGGCCACCCGGATTCCCCGGACGACATCACCGGGCGTACCCCGTTCCTGGAGACCGGGCTGCGGTACGCGGCCGCGCGCGCGTTCGCCGCGGCCGGCCTGCGCCCGGCCGACGTCGACGTCGCGCTGATCTACGACTGCTTCACCTTCGAGGTGCTGCACCAGCTCGAGGAGGCGGGGTTCTGCGCCCCCGGCGAGGGCGGCCCGTTCGCCGCCTCCGGCGCGATCACCCTGGGCGGGTCGCTGCCGGTGAACCCGCACGGCGGCCTGCTGGGCGAGGGCCACCTGGGCGGGATGAACCACGTCGCCGAGGCCGTCCGCCAGGTCAGGGGCGAGTGCGGCCAGCGCCAGGTCCCCGGGGCGCGGGTGGCGGCGGTGACCGGCTGGGGCGACCTGGGCGACGGCTCGATGGCGATCCTGGTGCCCGGTGACTGACGGCCGTCTGCCTGACGAGCAAGGCGACTGGCCCGTCCCCGACCTGGCCGACACCGAGCTGGCGCCCTTCTGGGCGGCGACGGCGCAGGGCAGGCTGCTGGTCCAGCGGTGCGAGGCCTGCGGTGCCCGGCGCTGGCCGCCCCGGGCCGCCTGCGCCGCTTGCGGGGTCCAGCCCGCCCGGCTGGGCTGGGCCGAGGTCAGCGGCACGGGCCGCGTGTACACCTGGACCGAGGTGCACCGCAGCCCGCTGCCGCACTTCCGGCTGCTGGTCCCCTACACCGTCGCGCTGGTCGAGCTGCACGACGACCCGCGGCTGCGGATGCTGGGACTGCTCGACCGCGGCCCGCAGCCCGGCGACCTGGTCACGGTCGGGATGCCGGTGCGGGTCCACTTCCGTAACGTCGCCGCGGGCGTGTACCTGCCGACCTGGCAGCCGGGACAATAGCAAGGGTGAAGATGACCGCAACCCCCGCCGCGATTGACCGCAACCAGATCCTGGACGTGGCCGCGTCGGTGTTCTCCGAGCGCGGGTACCGCGCGACCAGCCTGGCGGCGGTGGCGGAGCGGCTCGGGGTGACCAGGCAGGCGCTCTACCACCACTTCGCGCAGAAGGACGCGATCCTCTACGCGCTGTTCGACCGGACCACCGCGCTGTTCGAGGTGCGCGTCCTCGGCATCCGCGGTGACTCCCCCGGGGCGACCTTCATGGCGATGCTGCAGGAGCACGCGCTGATCTGCGCGGCCAACATCGACCTGGTGCGGATCAGCACCACCGAGGACCAGGAACTGCCCGCTCACCTGCGCCAGCAGGTGGTGCAGCGGCGGCGGGACTACCACCGGGCCTTCGTCCGGGCCTACCAGGCAGGGGTGGCGTCCGGTGAGCTGCGGCCCGCGGCCGAGGTCGGCGCGGTGGTCAACTTCCTGCTGGCCGCCTGCCAGGCCATGGTCCGCTGGTACAAGCCGTCAGGACGGGAGAAGCCGGCCGCCATCGCCCGGCTGGTGGCCGACGTGGCGGGTGAGGGGATCCTGCCCCGGCCAGCCGGCGGCGCTGCCTAGCCGAAGCTACCGGAGCGAGGCCGTGAATACCTGCCAGGCGCAGGCGGGGAAGCTCAGCGTCCTGCTGTCGCGGTCGGCGGTATCCCGCACCATCACGCCGTCAGCCGAAGCGACTTCTACGCACTGGCCACCTTCTGACCCGCTGTAGCTGGACTTACGCCACGCGCCCATACGCCGGCCATCCTCTCGATGCGCCCCCGCGACTCAGATACGCGGTACGACTCGCCCCGAAGCGTATCGAACCTAGCGGCCAGCGAGGAAACGGTTTGCTCGTCGGTGAACACGTACCCGCCGGCCGCGTGCTCGGCGTACACCGCGTCATCGGCTAGGACGAACCCGGATTCATTACCGGGATGGGCTACCGCTGGCATCACTGAAAGGGTGACGTCGCTCAGCCTCGCAACCTCGGCCAGCCGGGTGCACTGGCCTGCCATCACCTCGGGTGAACCCACCATCCGGTACAACGCCATCTCGTCCACCACGAACCACGCGGCTGGCGGGTTGTCCCGTTCGAGCACGCGACGCTGACGCTCCATGCGGCTGGCCAGCCGGGCGGCTGTTACCCCGGCGCTGGCCGTTGGCGACGTTGCCAGCAGCGCGCCCGCGTAGTCAGCCGTTTGCAACAGCCCGGTGACGATGCCCGGGTACCAGTCGCGGAGGGTTGCCGAGCGTTCTTCCACCTCCGCCCACGGCTTGAATCCGGCCGGCACCTCCGACCACGAGCGCGATTCGTCGTACCAGTCGGAGAACCAGCCCCGCCGTTCGGGGAACACGCGGTCGCACGCCTCAGCCAGCCGGGCGTTAGGCGGTCGCTTCCCGTTCTCAACCCTGCTCAGGTTGCCAAAGTCGATGCCCGTGCGCTCGGCCATGTCCCTCAGCGACCAGCCATGAGCGACCCTTTCCTTCCGCATTTGGCGGCCAAAGTGCGTTGCAGCGTTGCGACCTGAGTTGTCCGCCATAAGACCATGTTGTCATATTGCTTGGCCATGGCCGCGAACATTCGGCAGTCTCGTATTCACGCTCCGCTGCCGTCACGGCGTGCAAACCGAATCCGACAGGGACCGGCAGCGGGGCGGCCATAGTCGCATCGGTGAAGACGGGAAAGGCGATGGATGAGGACACCAGTGTCAGCCGGCTGGATGACTTCGAGGTGATCGCGGAGCGGGCCCGGGTCGCGGACCTGATCGCGGCGCTGGCCGACCGGTACCGGGTACTGAACCGGGAGATGAGCAGGAGGGGGACACTGCGGTGGATGCTGCGGTAACGCCGTTCACCCGGCTGACCGCCCCGGCGGCCCGGATGCTGGCGGTGGAGACGCTGCTGGCCGACCCGGATGCGTTGGACGACGACGTGTTGGAAAGCTGCCTCTACGTGCTGCGGGAGAAGCTTAGGGCGGGCCGGGGTGCGGGTCGACATGGAGCCGCTGAGTGCGGCAGTGGAGCCGGTTAAGCGCACCACGCTTCTTGCTGTTATCTCATAGGAGGGTGGAGCAGCGCAAGATAGTGGATGTTCACGCACCCGCTCACCATGCGCCGGGTCGCCGAGGAGCTGAATGCCGAGGCGATGTCCCTCTACTACTACGTGGCCAGCTCGGATCGGTACCGTGCGGTTCTCTAGCCTCAGAACCAGTACCCATACCCCTAGCGCTGCCGCTGGACTACGACGAGAGTTCAGCCCGGCGCGACCACCAGGCCTCGGCGGCGGTCATTGCGCTTTCGGCCTCGCGGATGCCGCCGCCCACGAGCCCTGCGGTGGCAGCCCAGTGCAAGGGTATAAGGGCTAGCGCACCGGGGAGCCATCGGTGCTCGTCGCGGGTGAGCGGTTCCGGGGCCGTGCTTTCGTAGGCGTCGAGCAGTCGTCGCGGCTCGGGCAGTGCGCCGTCCTGTGCGACGTAGTGCAGGCTGGCCGCGACGTCGTACAGCCGCTCCCTGACCCTCGCGAAATCCAGGTCGAAGCTGGCCCATGAGCCGTCTGGCAGTTCTCCCGCGTTGCCCGGTTTGTAGTCCCCGTGAATCGGAGCGCAGGGCAGCTCGACCTCCTTCCGGAGCTCGGAGAGCTCGCCAGTGAGCTGGCGCATCCGGCGCACGACCGGCTCGCTGCGGGGTCCGAGCCTGCGGCGGGTGAAGCCGGCCGAGTAACGCAGCTGGCCGAAAGTTCTGTGGTCGTCGAGGGGTTCGGGCGGACTGGGCTCCCAGACTGCTTTGAGCGCAGTGTGAAGGCGTCCGAGCTCCTCGAACAGGCGGGCGGAGGAGTCCTCGTCCGCCCGTGGCTGCACGTGATCGATGAACTCCTCAGTCTCAGCCCAGCGATCAGCGACCCTCAGCAGGTCGCAGCCGGAAATCGGAATCGGCTGGGGGACGCGGACGTGCGTCCGCTGGAGCCGCTCCCGCAGGCGCCGCAGTCCCGCGACCCGCCCGCGGCGGACCCAGGGCCGGTGAACCCGGAGGACAACCGGCGGCTCAGCGTCTATCCGCAGGTTGAGGTTGAACCCACCGCCGATGTCTGCCCATCCGGCCCCGCCCGCGACGCGGGCGATCAGGGCCGAGACAGCCGGGTCATCTGGGCTGGCTCTAGGTCCGAACCAGCGCGGCAGGGGAGGGGGAGAGGTCGAAGCTTCGATTCCGGTCATGGCAGTGGCCCTCCAGCGCACCCGGCGAAGGGTCCGCCGGCGAACCCATCCTCCTCGACTCGGGTCGATTGTGCCACGCATGTGCCGTTGCAGGATGCGGCGGCCGTCCCAGCCCTAGGCCCGCCGGTCGAACACCTCGCCGATGATGTCGCCGCTCGGCCCGCCGAGCTCGCTCTTGCGGATCTTGCCAGTCGGGGTACGCGGGAAGTCACGGCGGAACGCGAGGTAGCGCGGCACCGCGAACCGGGGCAGGCGGCGCCGCAGGTGGTCGAGCAGCGCCGCCCGGTCGACCGGCTGGTCGACGATCAGGTCGAGCCTGATGTCCTGCTCGCCCTCGGCCGAGGGAACCCCGAAGGCGGCCGCCTCGACCACGCCGGGGAACGCGCCCGCCGCGGTCTCGACCTCCCAGGCCGACACGTTCTCGCCCGAGCGGCGGATCGAATCGGTCGCCCGCCCGACGAAGAACAGGTTGCCGTCGTCGTCCCAGGTGAAGCGGTCCCCCGTGCGGAACCAGCCGTCGGCGCTGAAAGCCCGCGCGGTGGCGGCGGGGTCACGGTAGTACTCGGTGAACATGTCGAGCCGGCGCATCGGCCGGGCCCACAGCTCGCCCACCGCGACCCCGTCCCGCGCGACCGGGGCACCGGAAGGGTCGCAGACGACCGCGTGCACCAGCGGGTGCGCGCGGCCGGCGAAGTTGGCCGGCCGCGTCCAGTCCTGGTGCCGTAGCTGCTGCGGGGCGGCGAGATCTCGG
>Ga0265338_10004981_pt1 | contig 17582 bp, 12 predicted proteins | sample 42126metaG_FD_193579 | JGI IMG/M metagenome (GOLD analysis project Ga0265338, IMG submission 193579) | Rhizosphere microbial communities from Carex aquatilis grown in University of Washington, Seatle, WA, United States - 4-21-26 metaG | ecosystem: Host-associated > Plants > Roots > Rhizosphere... | reverse complement strand
AGATGCTAGCAGTCTCCCACAGTCGGTCCCAGCAAGGGCTTGGCCACTTCCCGGCTCTTCTTCGCCCTGTGCCCCACCGCCGCCGTCCGGGACGCCATATATAAGGCGAGCCGCGACGCGGTGAGCGCCGTCGACGGCAAGCCTGTCCCCGCCGCCAACTTCCACATGACACTCGTGTTCCTGGGCGCGGTCTCCACCGACTCCCTGGGCCTGGTGAAATCCATCGCCGCGTCCATGCAGAGCGGCCGTTGCCGTATAGAACTGGATCGCTACGGCCACTGGGAACAACCCCGGGTGCTGTGGTGCGGCGCCTCGCGCGTCCTGCCTGCCGCCGCCATGCTCGCCGCGAACCTGCGCGAGCGTCTCGCCGGCGCGGGCTTCCGTCCCGATCCCCATCCCTTCGTGCCGCACGTGACGCTGGCGCGCAAGGTGCATCGTCCCGGCGAGCTCGGCGCCTTCGGGCCCGTGCGCTGGGAAGCCGATTCTTTCGCGCTGATGAGCTCCAGCACCGGCGCGCATGGCAGTGAATACACCCCGATCGCGACGTATGCCCTCGGCGCATCCGGGAACTCTATAATGGGCAACAAGGGCCACTAATCATGAACGCGAATCTGAAGGTAGTTCCGATGCCGATGGACGACAACCGCAAGAAGGCCCTGGCAGCCGCCCTGGGCCAGATCGAGAAGCAGTTCGGCAAGGGCTCGGTGATGCGCTTAGGGGACCACGCCGCCACCCGTGAGGTGGACGTGGTGTCCACCGGTTCCCTGACCCTGGACCTCGCCCTCGGCATCGGCGGCCTGCCCCGCGGCCGCGTGGTCGAGATCTACGGTCCCGAATCCTCCGGCAAGACCACCCTCACCCTGCAGGTGATCGCCGAGATCCAGAAGAAGGGCGGCACCGCTGCCTTCATCGACGCCGAGCACGCGCTCGATCCGCAGTACGCCGGCAAGCTCGGCGTGAAGGTGGAAGACCTGCTCATCTCCCAGCCGGACACCGGCGAACAGGCGCTCGAGATCGCCGACATGCTGGTGCGCTCCGCCGCGGTGGACGTGGTGGTGGTGGACTCGGTCGCCGCGCTCACGCCCAAGGCCGAGATCGAGGGCGAGATGGGCGACCAGCACATGGGCCTGCAAGCGCGCCTCATGTCCCAGGCGCTGCGCAAGCTCACCGCCAACATCAAGCGTTCCAACACGCTGGTGATCTTCATCAACCAGATCCGCATGAAGATCGGCGTGATGTTCGGCAACCCCGAGACCACCACCGGCGGCAACGCCCTCAAGTTCTACGCCTCGGTGCGTCTGGACATCCGCCGCATCGGCGCCATCAAGAGCGGCGAAGAGGTGATCGGCAGCGAGACCCGCGTGAAAGTGGTCAAGAACAAGGTGGCGCCGCCGTTCAAGGTGGCGGAGTTCGAGATCCTCTACGGCAAGGGCATCTCCCGCGCCGGCGAGATCATCGAGCTCGGCGTGATCCACGAGATGGTGGAGAAGTCCGGCGCCTGGTACAGCTACAAGGGCAAGAAGATCGCCCAGGGCAAGGAAGGCGCCCGTGAGTACCTGGAGCAGAACCCCGAGGTGATGGCCGAGATCGAGACCAGCATCCGCGAGAAGCTGATGCCGAAGAAGGTCCCCGGCGCCCCCTTGGCGGCTGTCAGCGAAGACGACGTTGAGCCTGCAGAAACCGAAGAGACCTGATGAGGCGGCGGCCCGCGACCCGGCGAGGGTCAGGGCCAAGGCCCTAGGGTTCCTGGCCCGGCGTGAGCATTCCGCCGGGGAGCTTCGGACCAAGCTTCTGGAACGAGGCTATGAGAGCACCGCCGTGGAGGCGGTGCTCTCGTCTTTGGAGGGGCAGAAGCTCCTCTCCGATGCCCGCTTCGTGCAGGAGTTCGTGGCGGCCCGGGTACGCCGGGGTTCCGGTCCCCTGAAGATCCGCGAGGAACTGCGGGGGCGGGGCGTCACCGGCGAGCTGGTGGAAGAGGCGCTGGCGGGTCTCAAGGCCAGCTCGGCGAAGGGCGCGGAGGAGGCCCGGCGCAAACGCTTCGGGACTGAAACCCCTAAGGACATGCAGGAACGGGCGCGCCAGGCGCGCTTCCTGCAGCAGCGGGGTTTCTCCATGGACGACATCCGCAAGGCCCTCAAGGGCGACCTGGAAGAGTAGGTTTTAGGCCGTAAAACCTCACTTTCCCTTGGGCGATAGAGGCTTAAGCCTCATAATATTGCCCATGATGACCAGCAACGACATCCGCAAGAGTTTCCTGGAGTTCTTCAAGTCCAAGGGCCATACCGTGGTGCCTTCCAGCTCCCTGGTGCCGGCCAACGACCCGACGCTCCTCTTCACCAACGCCGGCATGGTCCAGTTCAAGGACGTCTTCCTGGGACGCGACAAGCGCGAGTACACCCGTGCTGCCTCCTCGCAGCGCTGCGTGCGCGCCGGCGGCAAGCACAACGACCTGGAGAACGTGGGCTACACCGCCCGCCACCACACCTTCTTCGAGATGCTGGGCAACTTCAGCTTCGGCGATTACTTCAAGAAAGACGCCATCCTCTATTCCTGGGAACTCCTGACCAAGGTCTGGAAGCTCCCGCCGGAGAAGCTCTGGGTCACGGTCTACCACACCGACGACGAGGCCTATGACCACTGGCTGAAGGATGTGGGCGTACCGAAAGAGCGCATCGTGCGCATCGGCGACAAGCCGGGCGGCCAGAAGTACCAGAGCGACAACTTCTGGCAGATGGCCGACACCGGCCCCTGCGGCCCCTGCTCCGAGATCTTCTACGACCACGGTGCCGACGTGGCCGGCGGGCCGCCGGGCTCCCCTGACGCGGACGGCGACCGTTATATAGAGATCTGGAACCTGGTGTTCATGCAGTTCGACCGCTCCGCGGACGGGGTGATGACGCCGCTGCCGAAGCCCTGCGTGGACACGGGCATGGGTCTGGAGCGGGTCACTGCCGTATTGCAGCACGTGCACTCCAACTACGAGATCGATCTTTTCCAGAAACTGATCGAAGCGGCTGCGCAAGCCACCGGCGCCAAGGACAAGAGCAGCCCCTCGCTGCGCGTGATCGCGGATCACATCCGTGCCTGCTCCTTCCTCATCACCGACGGTGTGCTGCCCTCCAACGAGGGCCGCGGCTACGTGCTGCGCCGCATCATCCGCCGCGCCATCCGCCATGGCTACAAGCTGGGGCAGGAGAAGCCCTTCTTCCACAAACTGGTGAAGGCGCTGGACCAGCAGATGGGCGAGGCCTATCCGGAACTGCACAAGAACGCTTCCCATGTGGAGAAGGTGCTGCTGCAGGAAGAGGAACGCTTCGCCGAGACCCTCATCCAGGGCATGGGTCTGCTGGAGTCCGCCATCAAGGGACTCAAGGGCAAGACACTTCCCGGCGAGACGGTGTTCAAGCTCTATGACACCTATGGGTTCCCGGCGGACCTCACCAACGACATCGCGCGCGAACGCGGCCTCTCCATAGATGAGGCAGCCTTCGAGCGCGAGATGGAATCCCAGCGCGACCGCGCCCGCTCCGCCAGCAAGTTCGGCGCGGAGTACGGCCAGGACGTGGTCATCGAAGGCGAGACCGTGTTCAAGGGTTACGAGCACCTGGCCCACAAGGGCAGGGTGACCGCGCTGTTCCGCGGCAAGGACGCGGTGCAGGTACTCAAGGCCGGCGAGCAGGGCATGGTGATACTGGACCAGACGCCGTTCTATGCGGAGTCCGGCGGCCAGGTGGGTGACCAGGGCCTGCTCAAGGGCGGCAACGGCGCCTTCAAGGTGGCCGATACCCAGAAGCGCGGCGGCGGCGCCTTCGCGCATATGGGCCAAGTCACTCACGGTGAGATCAAAGTCGGCGACACGGTAGATGCGCAGGTGGATGAGGTCTTGCGCGCCGCCACGGTGCTGAACCATTCCGCGACACATCTATTGCATGCAGCACTGCGCAAAGTGCTGGGCACTCACGTGACCCAGAAGGGGTCCCTCGTCGCGCCGGATCGCCTGCGCTTCGACTTCTCCCACTACCAGGCGGTGACGCCGGAGGAGCTGGCGGAGATCGAGGACCTGGTGAACACCGAGGTGCGCCGCAACGAGGCGGCGGACGTGCGCGAGACCAGTTACGACCAAGCCATCAAGGCCGGCGCCATGGCGCTGTTCGGTGAGAAGTACGGCAACGTGGTGCGCGTCATGAAGTTCGGCGACTTCTCCACCGAGCTCTGCGGCGGCACCCACGTGCATCGCACCGGCGACATCGGCCTGTTCAAGATCCTGAGCGAGAGCGGCGTGGCCGCCGGCGTGCGCCGCATCGAGGCGGTGACCGGTGCCGGCGCGCTGGCCTTCGTGAACGGCCTGCAGGGCACCGTGCGTTCCCTCGAAGAAGCGCTGCGTTCCGATGACGTGGTGGCCAAGACCCAGCAACTGCTGGAGCGCAACAAGCAACTGGAGAAGCAGCTCTCGCAGCTGTCCGGCAAGCTCGCCTCCAACCGCGGCGACGAACTCACGACACAAGCCCAGGCCATCGGCTCCGCCAAGGTTCTCGCGGCTGCGATAGAGGGTGCGGATGCGGCGGCGCTGCGCGACCTCATGGACCAGCTCAAGAACAAGCTCGGCTCCGCAGTGGTGGTGCTGGGTGCCGCCAACGAGGGCAAGGTGAGCCTCATCGCTGGCGTGACCGCTGACCTCACCTCCAAGGTGAAGGCCGGGGAACTGGTGAACATGGTGGCCCAGCAGGTGGGGGGCAAGGGCGGCGGACGCCCGGACATGGCCCAGGCCGGCGGTACCGACCCCTCGAAACTCGACGCAGCTCTCAGATCCGTACCCGACTGGGTGCGGACGAAACTGAACTGATGCAGCGGGTCATGCGCCGGTGGCCCTGATCGTCCAGAAGTACGGCGGCACCTCCGTCGCGGACTGCGAGCGCATCGAACATGTGGCGGGCAAGGTGGCGGCGACCCGTGCCCAGGGTCACGACGTGGTGGTGGTGGTCTCGGCCATGGCGGGCGAGACGGACCGGCTCTTGGGGCTGGCGCATCGGGTCGCGCCACGCCCCAACCGCCGCGAACTGGACGTGCTGCTGGCGTCCGGTGAACAAGTCTCCATGGCGCTGCTCTGCATCGCGCTGGAGAAGCGCGGGCTCAAGGCGCGCTCCTTCACCGGCGGTCAGGTGTGCATCCGCACCGACACCGCCCACACCAAGGCTCGCATAGAGAAGATCGACACCGAGAGATTGCGTCGCACCCTCGCTGAAGGCATGGTGCCGGTGGTGGCGGGTTTCCAGGGCATCGATGAGGTGGGCGACATAACCACCTTGGGACGAGGCGGCGGCGACACCACCGCGGTGGGCGTGGCGGCGGCGATGCAAGCCGACGAATGTCACATCTACACCGACGTGGACGGCGTCTATACTGCCGACCCGCGCCTGGTGCCGGACGCGCGGCGCCTGCCCCGCATCACCTTCGAGGAGATGCTGGAACTGGCCAGCCAGGGCTCCAAGGTGCTGCAGATCCGTGCCGTGGAGTTCGCCGGAAAATACAATGTGCCCCTGCGGGTGCTCTCCACCTTCAAGGAAGGCGAGGGCACGCTCATCACTTACGAGGATCACGCCGTGGAAGCTGCCCTGGTCTCGGGAGTCGCCTTCAGCCGCGACGAGGCGGAGATCGCCCTGTTGGGCGTGCCGCAGGTGCCGGGCATCGCCTACCGCATCCTGGGGCCCGTCTCCGATGCCAACATCGAAGTGGACATGATCGTGCAGAACGTGGCGCGGGACGGGAAGATGGATTTCGCCTTCACCATCCACCGCAACGACCATCCCCAGGTCATGGATATTTTGCGTGCGAACTTGGGGCACATCGGTGCCCAGGACCTGCAAAGCAACGAAAGGGTTGTGAAAATATCCGTCGTAGGGGTGGGAATGCGTTCCCATGCCGGCGTCGCCAGCACGGTGTTCCGGGCCCTGGCGGAAGCCGGGATCGAACTCAGGATGGTGGCCACCTCCGAGATCAAGGTCTCGGTGGTGGTGGACGAGAAACAACTGGAGGCAGGGGTCCGGGCCCTGCATAAGGCCTTCGGGCTCGCTTCGCCTCCTAAGGAAGACATGTCTCACAGGGGTGCCGCGGGTTGAGCCGGGGCCCCAGTGAGCGCAGAATATCCAAAGCTCCATAGAGAGCGACCAAGAAGAGCAAAGAGAAGGAATTCACAGCGGAAATGGATTTCGCTTTGAGGTGATTGGGACCAAGGCTACTAGGAGTCGGATGACATGCTCATTCTTACGCGTCGCGTGGGCGAGACCCTGATGATCGGCGACGAAGTGACCGTGACTGTGCTCGGAGTGAAAGGCAACCAGGTGCGACTCGGCGTGAACGCGCCGCGCACGGTGGCGGTGCACCGCGAGGAGATCTACGAACGCATCCGCCGCGAGCAGGATGGCAGCAGCACGCCTCCTGAGACGGGCAACAGCTGACTCCCTGCGCCCGGGAGGCGGAAATCCCGGGTTTTTGACCAGCCGGGGTACCCCCGGTATCATGCGCGTCCGACCTTGGCAGGGCCCACGCCCCCACCCAAGATCCACCGGAGAGGTGGCCGAGTGGGTGAGGCCGGTGTAACCGGCCGAACGCGAGGCAGGAGCCGAGCCGGAAGGCACACCAGGGACGGGTCTGCAGCGACTTTCACACGATCAGCGTTTTCCGGAGAGGTGGCCGAGTGGTCGAAGGCGCGCCCCTGCTAAGGGCGTATACGGGCTAAAACCTGTATCGAGGGTTCGAATCCCTCTCTCTCCGCCAATTCATTAAAAAAGGGGACCCTAAGAAGGGTCCCCTTTTTTAATGAACTTGGGGAATGTGGATTCGAACCCTCGATATATAAGGCTGGTTCGACAAAAATCGCCGGGAGCGATTTTTGAACAGCGGCGCCTTGCGCCGCTGGCCCCGAAGGGGCGAGCCCCAGGGATGGGGCGAGTAATCCCTCTCTCTCCGCTTTCTTGATTCTCTCTAGCTTTCTTTTCTCGCTTTTTCCATCTGCATATTCACCCCTCCGGCCTCCATGTCAGTCTCTTTACATCGTTACTACTAATAGTATAGTACTTGAATAATAGTAGGGGGCATCCTTGGGGGAAGCCTCCATCCAGACGGGACTTCACCCAGGAGGATGCGATGGAAACGGGGACGCTGTCTTTGTCGAAGGTGATCCGGGGTCTCTTGCTCACGGGCGCTGTAGGCGCATTGCAGATGGCGCCGGCCTTCGCCGACGACACCACGCCCGCCACGGATCAGACCACCACGCCTCCCAAGCAGAACGCCGCGCAGCTCGGCAAGATCGAGGTCACGGGCAGCCACATCAAGCGCGTGGACGTGGAGGCGGCGCGGCCGGTGACCATCATCACCGCAGAGCAGATCAAGCAGACCGGCCTCACCTCCATCGGCGATGTGCTGCAGCAGCTGCCGTCCAGCGGCGCGGCGGTGAACAGCCAGTTCAACAACGGCGGCAGCGGACGCTCCAACGTGGACCTGCGCAACCTCGGTGCCAACCGCCTGCTGGTGCTCCTGGACGGCAAGCGGGTGATCAACGGCCTGGGTGGCGACGTGGACCTCAACACCATCCCGGTGGCCATCATCGATCATGTGGAGATCCTGCAGGACGGCGCCTCGGCCCAGTACGGTTCCGACGCCATCTCCGGCGTGATCAACATCATCACCATCAAGCGCTACAACGGCGCCCAGGCCAGCGCCCAGATCGGCAAGTTCGATGCCCACGGTGACGGCGGCGGCTGGGACGGCGAGCACGAGGAATACGCCTTCACGGTGGGCAGCGACGGCGACAAGGGCAGCGTGGTGATGAACGTGTCCTACGCGAACGAGTCGCCGGTGCGGGCAGGCAACCGCACCATCTCCCGGGAGCCCGTGATCGGCGCCGGCCACGCTGCCGGCAGCTTCATCACGCCCAACGGCGTGTTCTCCATCTTCGATGCCAACGGCTGCCCGGGCTCGGCCACGCTCACCGCCTACGGCACCTGCGAGATGACCCTGGCCGGCGCGCCCAAGACCGGTAAGGCCGGCCAGGCCAACGGCCCCTCCCTGAACAACTTCCGCAACGTCACCGCTGCGGACCGCTTCAACTACGCTCCCGACAACTTCCTGGTGACGCCCAGCGAGCGCGTGGGTTTCTTCCTGCAGGGTGACTACGACCTGGCCGACAACCTGAGCTTCGACGCCCAGGTGCTGTACAGCAACCGCAAGTCCTCCGAGGAACTGGCGCCCAACACCATCATCCTGGGGGCCTTCGGGTCGGCTCTCGCCAACGGCAATCCCGTGGGCATCTCCGCCAAGAACCCCTACAACCCTTTCGGCAAGGACCTGGTGGCGAACTTCAGCAGTTCCTGCATCTTCACCGGCAGCTGCGATTCGCTGCTGTTCCTGGGCAGGCGCCTCTCGGAAGGCGGCGACCGGGTGTTCAACCAGAACGTGGACAACTTCCAGTTCAACGGCAGCTTCCGCGGTTACTACCATCTGCTCGGCAACGAGTGGGATTGGGATGCGGGTTACGCCTTCGGCAACAACTACGAGACCGACCTGGCGAATGGGGTGGTGAACACCTTCCGCCTGCAGCAGGAACTGGGGGTGCCGGGCCAGGCGCCTTGTGCCGGCGCCGCGGCGGGCTGTACCGCCATCAACTTCTTCGGCGGCAACGGTGCCATCTCGCCGGCCTCGCTCAACTACATCCTGTTCGAGCAGCACGATGTGGTCGAGCAGACCATGCGCAACTACACCGCCAACACCACCGGCCAGCTCGCCGAGCTGCCGGCCGGCCCCTTAGGGATGGCGCTGGGTGCCGAGTACGACGAGACCGATGGCTTCTCCCATCCCGACGCGCTGGTCACCCAGGGCAACACCGCCTCGAGCCTGATCCCGCCCACGGAAGGCCGTGAGCGCACCCTGTCCGAGTACATCGAGTTCGACATCCCGCTGGCGACGGACATGCCGTTCATGAAGAACGTGGACCTCGACCTCGCGGAACGCTGGTCGCAGTTCAAGTGGGGAGGCGGCTCGCTCGACACCGACAACTTCGCCACCCACAGCACCACCGCCACCACCGGCGCGGTCTCGCTGCACTGGAAGGCCACGGATGAACTCCTGCTGCGCGCCTCCTGGTCGCAGGGCTTCCGCATCCCGGACATCAGCGACCTGTTCCTGGCGGACAGCGACAGCTTCCAGTTCCTCACCGACCCCTGCGTAGGCAGCACGCCGGCGGCCCATTGCGGCACCGGCGCCACGCTGCGGCCGGGTGCCGGCGGCACCATCCACACGGTGATCGGCGGCAACACCAACCTGCAACCGGAGCACTCCATCTCGGAGACGGTAGGCTTCGTCTATAGCCCCGACTGGTTGGCGGGCTTCGACTTCAGCGCCGACTACTACAAGATCGACTTGCATAACGCCATCGGCCAGATCCCGGCGCAGCTGATCCTGGACGGCTGCTACCAGGACAACCTTCAGCAGTATTGCGACCTCATCAAGCGTTCCGGCGGCGACCACAGCGCCACGGCGCCCGGTGCCATCACCAACGTGCAGAACCTCAACACCAACGCCGGCGGGCTCAAGGTGGAGGGCGTGGACCTGTCGACGCACTACAAGTTCCCCTCCAGCTCCGCCGGAGACTTCAAGCTCGGCGTGGAGTGGGACTTCACCAAGCAGTACGTGGCGACCCTGGTGTTCGGCGAGACCGGCTTCAGCAGCCAGGAGTTGTCCGGCACCACCACCAACGGCGCCGGTACCGCGGGCACCGGTTCGGTGAGCGGTGGCATCCCCAAGCAACGCGCCACCATCAACCTGAACTGGACCTACGGCGACTGGTCGGCCAGCTGGAACGTGGAGTACATCAGCGCCCTGATCGAAGACTGTTCCACCGTGATCCAGGACAGTGTCGTGACGCCCGCGAGCCGCTGCCCGCTCACCATCAACTTCCCCTTCGAGGCCGGGGCGGTGGCGGGCAACCACATCGGCGCCACGGTCTACCATGACGTGCAGGGCACCTATCACTTCGACGCTTGGAACACGGATTTCAGCGTCGGCATCCGCAACCTGTTCGACAAAGAACCGCCCATCTCCATGGACACCTTCGCCAACAGCTACCTGCCCACCTACTACCGCACCCCGGGACGCTTCTTCTGGGCGTCAGTGGGCGTGAAGTTCTGATCCCCCCTCCGGGGCTGTCGCCTTAAGGACAGCCCCGGCTTCTTCCTCTATCATCCCTCCAGGGAATACAACGGGGGATGACCATGCTGACGAGATACCTGGCCGGCGGCCTGCTGGCTTGTGCATTGCTTTGCGGTGAAGCCCATGCCGACACGGCACTCACCGATATCCAGGCCAACGCGGCCGCCGCCAAGACCACCGCGGTGAAGGATGGCTGGCAGGGTTCGCTGGCCTTCGGCTACCTGCAGACCACCGGCAACTCCAACACCACCACGCTCAACGCCAAGGGCCTGGCGGGCTACAAGAGCGGCGACTGGCAGGACGCCTTCCTGTTCCAGACCTTGAAGGCGAGCCAGGATGGCATGCTCAATGCCGAGAGCACCAACCTGAACGCCCAGACGGACTACAACCTCACGCCCACCAACTACCTGTTCGGCAACCTCGACTACCTGCGCGACGTGTTCAGCGGTTACGAGCGCCGCACCTCGGAAGTGGCGGGCTACGGCCATCGCCTGCTGGCCACCGACACCCAGCAGCTGGACCTGGAGGTGGGCGGCGGCGCACGTCAGACCCGTTACACGGACCAGACCAGCGACTCGGAACCGGTGGAGCTGGTGTCGGGTAGCTACCTGTGGAAGTTCACCAAGACCAGCAACTTCAGCGAGAACGTCACCTTCATCCACGGTGCCAGCAACACCTACAGCCAGTCCGTGACCGCGCTCACCGTGAACCTGGCGGCCAGCTTCGCGCTCTCCGTCTCCTACACGGTGTCCCACAACAGCGCGGTGTTGCCGGGCTTCAAGAACACCGACACCATCACGGCGGTCTCGCTGGTCTACAGCTTCGCACCGGCGGAGCCAGCCAAGAACGCCGACGCTGCGGTGGCGCCGTCCACGCCGCCGCCCTGACGGCCAAATCCGCTTCGACATAAGTCCCGGGTCCGCGCGCACCGGTTAAAACCGACGCGCGCGGGCGCTTCCTCTATCATCCGGCCATGAGATGCGAAGGAACGTATCGGCCCACAGCCAGGACGCAGGCGGCGCTCGCCGCGCTCATCTGCATGCTGTGCGCCGCCGCCGCGCAGGCCGACGTGAACCTCACCGACCTGGAAGCCAATGCGGCGGCGGCCCAGCAGACCGCCGTGAAGGAAGGCTGGCAGGGCTCGGTGGCCATCGGCTACCTGCAGACCACCGGCAACGCCAACACCGCCACCGCCAACGGCAAGGCGCTGTTCGGCTACAAGGCGGGCAACTGGCAGGACTCGATCCTCATCCAGGCCCTCAAGGCCAGCCAGGAGGGCGTGCTCACCGCCGAGAACACCGAGCTGGACGGCCAGGCCGACTACAACCTCGACACCAATAATTATCTATTCGGCAACGGCGACTACCTGCGCGACGTGTTCAGCGGTTACGAGCGGCGCACCTCGGAGGTGCTGGGCTTCGGCCATCGCCTCGTCAACAGCAACACCCAGCAACTGGACCTGGAGCTCGGCGGCGGCCGGCGCCAGACCCGCTACACCACGCTGGGCGTGCCCGACGACGAGGAGTGGGTGGAGCGGGCGGCAGCGAGCTACCTGCTGAAGTTCAACAACACCAGCAACTTCAGCGAGAACCTGAGCGTGGTGCACGGTTCCACCAATACCCTCATCCAGTCTGCGACCGCCATCACCGCCAACCTGGTCGGCAGCTTCGCCCTGTCTTTCTCCTACACCGTCACTCACAACAGCAACGTGCTGCCCGGCTTCAAGAAGACCGATGGCATCACCGCCATCTCGTTGGTCTACAGCTTCGTGCCGGCGGCCCCGGCAGCGCCCCCTCAGGCTCCCAGCGGCACCCCCTCCACGGCCCCGGCCATCCCGCCGCCCTGAAGGCGGGCGACCGGCAACATTGCGTCACATGGCTGAACCGCGGGCTGTGACCGTGGTCAAACCCGTCGTAGCCACGAGTCCTATTACAATAGGCCCGATGGTCCTGCCTATCCCGCTTCCCCGATGGTGTGCCTCGCGATGAACTACAAGAAGATATTGTTGCTGTCCCTGTCCAGCCTGCTGTGGATATTCCCCAGCGCCTACATGGACAGCGCTTCCGCCACATTGCAGGCCGCCAACGCGGCGCCGGCGCCCAAGCCCGAGGAGGGTCCGGTGGACCAGGCGGTGGCCTACGTGCTCACCACCATGCACTACAGCCGCGAACCGCTGGATGCGGCGCTTGCGTCCAAGATCTTCGACGAGTACCTGAAGGAGCTGGACCAGAGCCACAGTTACTTCCTGCAATCGGACATCGACTCCTTCCAGGCCTATCGCAACACCCTGGCGCAGTCGATCAAGGACGGCGACGTGAAGCCGGCCTTCGCCATCTACGCGGTGTTCCACCAGCGCTTCGACGCGCGCATGGCTTTCGCCCAAGCCGACCTCGCGACGCAACCGGACCTCACCCGCGACGAGTCGCTGCCCATCGACGACAAGCCCAAGGCCTGGCCCCAGGATCAGCCCGCCGTCGACGACCTGTGGCGCAAGCGCATCAAGAACGACGTGATCGACCTGATGCTGGACGGCAAGACCTGGCCCCAGGCGCAGACCCTGCTCAAGAAGCGCTACGCCACGCTGCAGCAGAGCGTGGACCAGTTCGACAGCGACGACGTGTTCACCAGCTTCATGAACGCCTATGCGCGGGCGCTGGATCCGCACACCGAGTACTTCCCGCCGGTGGAGTACGACCAGTTCAAGAGCCAGATGAGCTTGAAGCTCGAGGGCATCGGCGTCGAGCTGCAGACCGACGACGACTACGCCAAGATCGTGCAGGTGCTGCCGGGCAGCCCCGCCTCGCGCAGCGGCCTGTTGCACGCCGGCGACCGCATCGCCCAGGTAGGGCAGGGCGACAGCGGCGACATGGTGGACGTGGTGGGCTGGCGTCTGGACGACGTGGTGCGCCTCACCCGCGGCCCCAAGGACACGGTGCTGCGCCTGCGGATCCTGCCGGCCGGCGCCAACCCCGGTTCGCCGCTCAAATCCATACGCCTGGTGCGCGATGCCATCAAGCTCGCGGAGCAGGCGGCGCGCAGCGACGTGATCACGGTGCCGCGCGGTGCCGGCAAGCCCGACGCCCACATCGGCGTGATCCGCATCCCCGAGTTCTACGAGGACGCGGACGCACGCGCCGCCGGCGATCCCAACTACAACAGCGTGGCGCGCGACGTGCGCAAGCTGCTGGTGGACCTGCAGGCCAAGCACGTGGACGGCGTGGTGATCGACATCCGCAACAACGGCGGCGGCTCACTGCAGGAGTCGGCGGACCTGGCCGGCCTGTTCATCCCCCACGGGCCGATGGTCCAGCTGCGCGGTTCCGACGACAAGGTGGAAGTGGTGCGCTCCAGCAGCGGCGACCAGCCGGTGTATTCCGGTCCGCTGGAGGTGTTGGTGGACCGCCTCAGCGCCTCGGCCTCGGAGATATTCGCCGCCGCCATCCAGGACTACCGGCGCGGCGTGATCGTGGGCAACGGCACCTACGGCAAGGGCGTGGCCACCGAGTTCGCGGACCTGTCCCAGTTCGCCGACGACCAGCCGGACGCCGGCCAGTTGATGTTCGTCACCGACAAGTTCTATCGCGTCACCGGCGCCAGCACCCAGGACAAGGGCGTCTCCCCCGACATCCAGCTGCCGGCCCAGATCGATCCCAAGCAGTTCGGCGAGGAGACCGAGGACCATCCGCTGCCCTGGGACACCATCTCCGGGGTGCACTACAAGCCGGTGGATGCCGGCATCGACGCCCTGCTGCCGGAACTGCGCAAACGCCACCAGCAGCGGGTGAGCACCGATCCCTTGTTCCAGCTCTACGTGGGCGACATCGAGCACCTGAAAGCCCAGGATTCGGCCACCAGCCTGTCGCTGCAACTGGACGCGCGCCGCCACACCGAGAAGCAGGAGGATGCCTGGCGCAAGGGCGATGAGCAGGCCTGGAAGAAGCTGACCGGCGGCACTCCGGAGCAACCCACACCCGATGGCCCGGTGGCGAGCCCCCAGGACGTGGCCCTGCGGGAGGGCGCCGCCATCGTGGCGGACATGCACGACTTGAAGCCGCCTGCGCACGGCTGAAGCCTTTCCCCATCTCGAGCATGCCGAAGGCCGCCGCGAGGCGGCCTTCGCATTTCCGGCGCGACGCTAAGCCGTTGTTCTACATGGACTTAAATATGAATCAGCCTTAATTCAGAAGATTATCGGCCACTTCTCCCGGGGCTCCGCTATACCTTGCCTCAAGCGTCGCAAGCCCATTTCGTCTCAGGAGGACTCATTCATGATCCGCGACTACAACATCAACGACTACTTCCGTCCGGCCGTGCTCGGCTTGGTGGGCTTGGCGATGCTCGTCATCGCGCCCCTGGCCGAGGCAGACGACCACACGCCCCCCGGCGTGAAGGTCATCTACGTGCGCGCTCCGAAGTACATCGACAAGCTCCCGGGCAACACCCTCTATAGCGACCAGGACATCGAGCAGGCCACCGAGCTCGCCAGACTGGGCGACGCCGAGGCCCAGGCCAACCTGGGTGTGATGCTCACCACCAAGGGCAAGTACCAGGAGGCGGCGAGCTGGTACAAGCAGGCCGCCAACATGGGCATCGGCACCGCGGCCTACAACCTGGGCACGCTGTACTACAACGGCCAGGGCTTCCCCCAGGACTATACGCAGGCGCGTCACTGGTTCGAGCTCGCAGCCGGGCGCAACGACCCTTACGCCCAGTTCCAGCTCGGCATGATGGCCGGCGACGGCAAGGGCATGGACGTGAGCATCCCGCAGGAGATGAGCTGGTATCTCAAGGCCGCCGCGCAGGGCCTGCCGGCCGCCCAGTACAACCTCGCCGTGATGTACCACAACGGCGAGGGTAGCGATCAGGACGACGTCAGAGCCTATGCCTGGCTGCTGCTGGCACAGCGTGGCGGCGTCGATATATCCGAAGCCAAGTCCGTGATCACCGACGGCATGACTCCCGAGCAGATGCAGTCTGCCGAGAAGCTCAGCCGTCAGCTGTACGTCGCTCCCGACGCATACAAGCGTCAGCAGTGACACGGGTTTGACGCGGATCTGTCTCTCCGGCGGGCACGCTCCCCCCGTGCCCGCCGGAAGCGGCAGTCTTAGAGGTGGTGGACCTTCCATGTCGAAAGGAGTGAGTCGTGAATTCGACCTCCCTGGGAAGAATGGCCCCGCTGCGAGAGGCTGGATATGATGGGATGCGTGGTCCGCAGCCGGACGTGCGTGGCACGGGCCCGGCGGACCTCCGCGGGCTGAGCCCTCAGCAGGAGCCGATCAGAGTGCAGTACACCTTCGGCCAATACGTGTTCGACCCGCAGAGCGGCGAGCTGAACGACGGCCAGAAGACCGTGCAGCTCAGGCCCCAGGTGGGCAAGCTCCTGGAACTCCTGCTGCGCAAGGCCAACGTCACCGTCTCCCGCGAGGAGATCAAGAACCACCTGTGGGGCGCCCACATCGTGGTGGAGTTCGAGGAAGGCATCAGCGCCTGCGTGCGCCAGCTGCGCATCGCGCTGAACGACGGCGCCGCCGGCACCCGCTACATCCAGACCATCTCGCGGCGCGGCTACAAGTTCGTGTTCCCGGTGCAGATGAGCGAGGACGGCCTGGCGCTGGAGCGCCGCGCCCAGGCAGCGTCGCCGCTGCCGCCGACCCAGCCCGTGGGCCTTGCGCCCGTTCCGGCGGCACCTCCGCCGCGCGGCGTCTTCCCCTGGCGCTTCCTGATGGCGCTGGCCGCGCTGGTGGTGCTGGCCATCGTGGTGAGCCTCGTCTATCAGCGCCGCAACACCAACTACGTGCCCGGCGCGGAAGGCACGCCGGCCACGGTGGTGGCGGTACTGCCCTTCGACAACCTCTCCCAGAACCAGGACGGCGCGGTGCTCGGCACCTCCCTCTCCAACGAGGTCATCAACCTCCTCGGCCCCATCGCGCCTGACCGGCTCGGTGTCATCGCCAGCACCTCCACGGCCCACTACCTGAAGGGCGGCGATACCATCAAGCAGATCGGCCAGGAACTGGGCGCCAACTACGTGATGGAAGGATCCATCACGCCCCAGGGCGGCAGCTACCACATCTCGGCGCGCCTGATCCGCGCCGCGGACCAGAGCTACGTGTGGGGCGACGAGTACGACCTCGATTCCAACTACTCCGCCGGCGCCTACAAGCAGCTGGTGATCCGCATCGCCACCCAGGTGGCGGGGCTGCTGGCGCCCAACGCCGCGGTGAAGCCGCTGCAGTTCACCAACAACCGCGACGCCGCGGTGGCCTTCCAGACCGGCCGCTACCAGGTGGGGCAGGGCGATCTCAGCGAGGGCTACGCCGGCTGCCAGAAAGCCATCAGCCTCGATCCGGCCTTCGCGGCCGCCTACGACTGCGCCGCGCGCGCGCTGTTGCGCGAGCCGGAGATGACGCCGGACAAGCTCAAGGACGCGCGCGCCTTGGTGGCCAAGGGCGCGAGCCTCGACGGCGGCTCCGCCGAGTCGCGCCTGCTGCAAGGGCAGCTCGCCATGTACTACGACTGGAACCTCAACAGCGCCGGCAACGCCTTCAAGGATTCCTTGCGCCTTAATCCGGGCGATGCCTGGGCCTGGCAGTCCTACGCGGAATACCTGGTGGCCATGAGCCGCAAGAGCGGCATGCAGAACGCCATGGACACGGCGCGGGCCCTGGATCCGGCATCGGTGGGAGCCAGCGACGATGCCACGCTGGTGGCCTACCTCAACGCGCAGTATCCCCAGGCCGAGAGCGGTGCGCGCACCAACGCGGGCCTCAATGCCGACGACACCCTGGCGCAGCATCTCTTGACCCTGAGCCTGCTGGGCGGCGGCAAGTACGCTGCCGCGGTGGAGCAGGCGGTGGTGGAGATGCACGCCTTGCACGCTTCGGCGGCGGACGTGGCCAAGGTCCAGGCCAAGCACGGCTCCCTGGTGAACTACTTCCAGTGGTATGTGGCCCAGGCGGCCCATGCCACGCCGGACCGCTATGGCGCGGTGTTCCTGGCGGATGCCTACATGCACTTGGGCCAGGCGGACCAGGCCTACGCGGTACTGGCGGCGACGGTGAAGCAGCGCGGGATCAGCACCCTGGTGCCGTTCCTGAGCGTGTGGCCGAGCTTGAAGCCCCTGTGCACCCGTTCCGACTTCCTGACCCTGACCAAGCAATTGGGTCAGGCGGGCTGCCTGCCACAATAGGCGCAGGCTAACGTCCAAGAGAAGAAAGCCCGCTGCAAGGCGGGCTTTCTGTTTTTGAAGCGCCCGTCGGATTACGGCGGGCTGTCCGTGCCCGCCGCCCTTTGGGCCAGCGCCGCCTTGCGGCGCTGTTCAAAATCGCTCCCGGCGATTTTGTCGAACTCGCTGATTGAAACGTCGGGAGTTCGAATCT
>Ga0265338_10004979_pt1 | contig 17586 bp, 20 predicted proteins | sample 42126metaG_FD_193579 | JGI IMG/M metagenome (GOLD analysis project Ga0265338, IMG submission 193579) | Rhizosphere microbial communities from Carex aquatilis grown in University of Washington, Seatle, WA, United States - 4-21-26 metaG | ecosystem: Host-associated > Plants > Roots > Rhizosphere... | reverse complement strand
CTGCCCGTGGCAGCGACCATCGTGAAGATCTTGATCATCGACGACTACGCTCTGGTGGGCCGTTCGCTGGGCCGTGCGCTCCGAGGTCACGAGGTCACCGTTCTGACGAGCGGCGCGACCGCGCTGAGCAACATCAAAGGCGGCAGCCGCTACGAGGCGATCGTGTGCGATGTCCTCATGCCGGAGCTGGACGGCGTCGCGCTCCACCAGGCGCTGCTCGTCCTCGCGCCCGACCAGGCGGCGCGGATGATCTTCATGTGCGGCGTGCCCGACGCGATCGACGACGCCAGCTACGTCCGCACGCTGCCCAACCCGGTGATCGAAAAGCCCTTCGATGTCGCCGCGCTGCGGCAGTTGATCGCGACGATGCGCTGACGCGGCGAGGTCTCCGTTCACCGCGTTGGTGAGCGTCGCACGAGCGGTCGTCCGGTTCCCTGCGCCGGGTTCACGTCGAGCAGAGTCATGTCGAGATAGATGCGTCGCCTGACTCGCTGACCAGGCCGCTCGGCCAGTTCAGCCGACAAGATGCGCTTTGGCGAACCGCCGCGACTTGCGCAGCTGGTTCGCTTTGTATGCGGCTTGAAGTCCCATTCCGAGCACGATTGTGGTCACCCGCCACAGCCAGTTGGACAAGTAGCGGCCGTTGGATTGGTAGAGGCGAAGCCCGGTGCAGACCGCGAAGATGCCCATCGCGGTGTAGATCGCAAACGCAGTCTTCGTGCCCGCGATCGCGGCGAGCACGACGTTCGCGACGCTGGCGATGCCAGTGAATACGATGATGAAGTAGGTGAGGTCGATGAGCGCCTTGAGCTCGCCCGTGGGTTCATTCTCGAACATGCTCCCATCACGCCACGGCCCGAGATGGTCGTAGTTGCCGTACGCGGTCCAAGCGTCGAGGATGCCGATCAGCACGAGTGCGATGCGGGCGCGCTTGATGTACGAGGCTATCTCGAGCTCGACGAGGTGCTCGTGTGAGACGGTACTTGGGTCCGAGGTCATCCTACGGAGCCTTTCTGGCCACGCTTGTAGCAACTACGTAGCATGGCGTGTAGATCCGCGCGGGGTCGGGGGTGATCGCGCGGGCACCCGACAACGCGTGCAAGCCCGGCGATGCGACGGCGGCGGGCGCGACGGCAGCCGACCTGGCGCCGCGGCCGTAGCGAGCTCCAAGGCGCGCGAGCTCGGCGAGTTGCGTGAATTTCACGGGGTGCTGCGACCATCGGCGGGGCTACGCTGTCCATCCCGCGCCCATGGAGTCACGCCGGGAGAGGTTCGGTCGGTTGATGGAGCCGGTGCACGCGCGCTGCGCCGCGTTCGCGCGCGGGCTGTGCCGATCGAGCGCCGACGGCGACGACCTGTATCAGGAGGCGCTGCTCCGCGCGTTCACCCGGCTCGACGGCCTGCGCGACGAGGGCGCGTTTCGGACGTGGCTGTTCCGCATCGTCGTGTCGGTCCATCGCAACCACGTCCGCCGCGCGTGGGTTCGCCGCTGGAGCCCGTTTCACGGCGACGACGCGGCGGGCGACGGCGCGGCGCGCGCGGACGCCGGCTATCGCGCGAGCGATTGGTCGCCCGAGGCGGCCGAGGCGGCGCGGCGGGCTCGTCAGGCGCTCGCGATGCTGCCCGCCGTGCAGCGCGAGGCGATCGCGATGTTCGAGATCGAAGGCATGCTCGTCGACGAGATCGCCGCGGTCCAGCGCGTGTCGGCATCGGCGGTCAAGTCGCGGCTGGCGCGCGGCCGCGAGCGGTTGCGCGCGCACTACGAGGGCGGGCGTATCGACGATGCGATTCCCGAGGCCGTCCCAGGAGATTCCACATGAGTCGCACCACGATCGATCAGCTCGTCTCGTCCGATCTCGCCGCACTCGGTCGCGAGGCGCGCGGCCGCGTCTCCGCGCTCGACGCCATGTTGCCCGACGAGCCGGTCCGCCGCGACCGCGCAACGCTGCTCGAGCTCGCGAACGAGTACGCCGATGGCGCGGCGAGCGCGGTCTGGGGGGCGATCTCGCTCGCGTTCGTCACGAGCGTCCTGGTGCTGACGGTCGTGCAGGATGTGCCGTCGTTTCAGGGCCACGAGCGCTGGGGCGACAGCTGGTTCTTCTTCTGGCTCAACAGCATGGACGACTCGATGCGGCCGTGCTGGCTGTTCGCGTTCGCGCTGGTTTGCGCGACCGCTGGACGCAAGCTCGCGGCGAGGCGATGTGCAGCGCTGATCGGCGCATCGCCGAACCCAGACGAGACCGCACGCCGGCTCGCCGCCCGGATCGCGCCGTGGAGCATCGCGTTGCGCACCGCCGGAATCACGGCGTTCGGCGTGTACTTCGCGGTCGCCATCGCGTTCCACACGACGATGTTGTCTCAGCCACCGCTGTGGCATTGGCTGATGAGCGACCACTACATGTTCGTCTTCTGGTCGCAGTGGCACGTCCACGACGTCGCACGGTTTCGCGATCTCTGCCTCGCGTGGGCTGCGATCGTCGCGGCGAGCGTCTGGGTGGCTCGGCGTCGCCCGCCGGTGCTGCGCGGCCGCGCGGTCGGCTGGAGCGCGCTCGGCGTCGCGTTGCTCGCCATCCGAGCCGCGCTGTGGCTCGGCTCGCCCACCCCCGCGATCGCCTCCGGGCCGGTGCCGGACTTTCATGCGGTCCGCACGCTCGTCACCGCGATCGGCGCCATCGCGCTGTTCGTCGCCGTCGCCTCCTCGTCGCTGCGCCGGTCACCGACCGAGGAGCGCGCGCCTTCCTAGGCACACGCGTCGCACAAGCCGCGGAAGTGGACCTCGACCTCGTTGCGCCGCACCGCGCGCGGCGCCTTCACCGACGGGACGCGGACCTGCATCGCCGGCATGCACTGGACGCTGCCGCATCCGGTGCACACGAAGTGGGGATGCGCACGAGCGTCGTGCTCGTCGCGCACGAGCGCGAACCGCCAGACGTGATCTCCGACGTCGGCTCGGCGTACGAGCCCGGCGTCGACGAAATCGATCAGGTTGCGATAGAGCGTCGTCGGATCGCAGTCGAGGTGGTTCAGCTTGATCGCGACCTCCGCGTGCGAGATCGGCTGCGAGCAGACGTGGAGCAACTCGAGCAGGGCGATTCGCGAGGTCGTGGCCCGCAGCTTGTGAGCGCGGATCTCCTCGCGGAGCTCGTCGCGCTCGGGCCGATGCGCCATGCGTCAAAGCTACTGCGTCGGGGTGCCACGTGCAACTTGGTGGCATTTATCGCAGACACCGCGGAGGTAGACCTCGAACTCGCCGCGCTCGAGCGCACGCGGCGCCCGCACGCGGTTGCCGGCGAGCTCCACCGCCGCGAGGCACGTGACGGCGCTGCAGCGCACGCAGACGAAGTGAGGATGCCGCGGGCGGTGGAGCTCGAAGCGCCAGACGCGATCGCCGACGTCGACGCGATCCACGAGCCCGGCGCCCGCGAGCGCGGTCAGGTTGCGATAGATCGTCGAACGGTCGCGCGCTCGAACGAGTCGCGCGGCGACCTCGACTTGGGACATCGGCGCGGTCCCCGCGACCAACACGCCGAGCACCGCGACGCGCTGATGCGTCGCGCGCAACCCGGCCCCGCGGATCGCGGTGCGCAGCTCGTCCTTCGTCACTGCGCGGGCGCGACGATCGGCTGGTAGAACGGATCGGATGCGTTTTGGCCGACGATGTAGCAGAGCCCGTTCGCGTTGAGGTGGGTCTGCGACTGCGCGGAGAACGCCATGAACGCCGACAAGCCGGAGATGTCGGCTGCGGTCACGCCGTTGAGATCGAGCGTGACCTGAGCCGGGTTGGTCTGATCGCTCGTGAACGTGCCGGTGGGGTTGTTCAAGCTCGGCGCGCGATCGGGGAGCGGCGTGCCGTCCGCGAACGTGGTCGCGAGCGGCTTGTCGGCGAGCGTGCCGAGATCGAGCGGCGTGGTGTTGGTGTCGGCGCCGGCCCATGCCGCGATGTAGTCCATGCGCAGCGGCGTGCCCTCTTGCTTGAGCTTGTCCCAGAACACGTGGTCGGTGTGTACCGTCACCTGCGCGATCGTCGCGCCGTTGGTGTTCGGCTGGACGCCGCGATTCGCGAGGTTCGCTTCGTCCATGTCGCCGTTGAACGGGTTGATGCAGTTGATGCTCGAGGTGGCGTCGTTCCAACCGAACACGAAGTGAACCTGCGGCGGCGTCGTGTATGCCTGCATCCCGGTGTCGTAGACGCCGCCGGCGAGCGACTCGAACTTGCTCTCGATCCCCGCATCCGGGTACTTGCCCGTCGCGACGAAGTTCGCGCGCGCCTCGATGTACTTGTCCCAGTGGTTCGCGACCATCGTCTGGTAGACCTCGACATCGCTCTCCGTGAAGTTGACCTGCGTCGCCGGATACTGTGCGGGCACGGTGTCGTAGCTGAACGCGTAGAGCGTGCTCGGATCGAACGGCGTGCCGTCGTCCTGCGCGTCCCACTTGAAGATGCCGCCTGCAGGCTCCTCGCCGTCGGCACCGACGAAGCCGTTGAAGCCGTTGGTCGCCAGCTGGTGCACGTCGATCGCGTACGGGCCGGGCTTGGTCGCGACCGCGGGATTCAGCATCTGCTGGCCGCTGTACTGCGTCGCGCCCGGGCTGAGCCGAACGTTGCCGATCACCACGATGTACTTCTCGAACGTGACGCTCCAGCCGTCGACGAACTGCGGATCACCGAGATTGACGGGCTGAAACGGCAGCCCGTTCTCGCCGAGCGTCTCGCCCGAGATCGTCACCTCGATCGAGAGCGGCGTGTTCGGGCTGGTCGGCGTGAACCCCGGATCGAACGAGCCGAGCGCGTTGAGCCCGGAGCCCGATCCGGAGCCGGCGTCGGTGCTGGCATCGGGCTTGTACGTGTTGCCATTGTCGCCGCACGCAGCGGCCGCGAAGAGCAGGATCGGGAGATAGCTACGGCACGTCATGAGAGCTCCTTGGTCGGTCACATCGCGCCCGATGTGGGCACGAGGTCGAACAGGTAAACGCCGGTCTCGCTCTTGACGCCCTCGAGCAGCTGGGCCGCGAACGTCGTGTCGACGGTCCACGTGCCGCCGGTCGAGGCGATCTGCGAGAAGTCGGATTGATCGAACCAGTGCGTCGGATCGACGCGCAGCTCGAGCGTCTCGGGCGCGGACGTGAACGTCAGCGCGACGCCCGCGCCGCGGATCCGCTGGAGATCGGCGAGCGGCTCGGTCGGCGTGACGAGCGACGGATCGATGATGACCTGACCCTCGAATGGAACGGTCGTCGCACCGCTCGCGGCCGTACCCTCGACATAAGCGAACCCCGCGTCGAGGACGTCGGCCGCGGGGCTCGCGAGGTTCGTCGAGTCGGGCGCGAGCAGACCGATCTCGACCGACACCGCGGTGCCGGTCTCGCCGTTCGCGCCGCCGGTCACCTCGTTCAGCGTCGGATCGAGCGCGTCGACGATGGTCTGCTCGGTTGCCTGGAGGATCACGACGCCCGAGCGAAACTCGTCCGTCGGTGGCGGATCGACGTTGAAGTAGAACGGCCCGACGGCGATCACCGCTCGATCGAGCTCGACCGACCAGCCGGTCGGCGTCGTGAACGCGAACGGCTGCGTCGCGTCGCGCGATGCGCCGCCCGCCGCGAACGGCAGCGCGATCAGATCGCCACCGGTGGTATTCGTGCACGCGACCAGCGCGGCGCAAAGCAGCGCCCTCACTTCGAGCCCTCCCGGTCGAACACCAGCGCGAGCGTGAACATGACCGTGCGAGGCGGCGCCGCCGTGAAGTTGAGCGCCGGCGCGAGCGTCGGATAGGCGGGCCCGTTGTGAAAATCCGACGCGTAAAAGTACTCGGTGAGCGGATTGCGGGCGTTCGCGACGTTCCAGGCCTGTACGCCGAGTCGCAGCCACGTCCAGCGCACGCTCGCCGACGCGTCGATCGTGAACGTCGGCTGCGAGAACTGCCCGAGCGGCAGGGCGCGCTCGCCGACGTAGTTGAGCCCGAGCCCGACGCCGCCGACCAACGCATGCCCGTCGATCGCGAGCGACTCGGGCAGATCGTGGACGATCGACGTATCCGAGCGCGCGACCGTGCTCGGCACGTAGGGCACGAGCGTGTGGTCGTCGTCGTAGGTCGCGTAGGCGTACGTGAACGACGCGAGCTCGTTGAACCAGCGGCTCGCCGCGTGCGCCGCGAGCACGAACCCGCGCCGCGTCGTGCCCGTCGACGCCGACAAGCGGCCCTGCAGCGGATCGAAGATCAGATCGCGATCGACGTGCGTGTAGTAGCCGACGGCGCGCGCGGTGACGTCGAGGTCCTTCCAGCGATCGCCGTCCGCGTCGTGCGCCCAGTTGCCGTGGTAGATCGCACCGCCCTCGTACGCGTCGAGGGTCGAGAACGGCGCGTTCTCGTCCTGGCTGATGTAGGCCGCGTCGAGCGACTGCGCGCCGACCCCGGCGCTCGCCGTCAGCGTCACGCCGCCGGGCAGCTGCGCGAGTGCCGTCGCCTTCGGCTCGACGATCGCACCCGTCGCCGTGATCCGCGACGTCGGCTGGCGTGGCCCGGCGGAGTCGTAGGCCGGGCACGACACGTTCAACGGCTCCTTCGGCAGATACTCGCCGTCGGTCGCGCAGTTGTTCGAGACGTCGTAGCTGAAGAACTCCTCGCGCGCACCGCCGCGCAGCGTGAGCCAGCGCAGCGGATGCAGATCGAGATCCGCGAACGCCGCGAGGTTCATCACGTCGGTCGTGAGCGTGCTGTCGATCAGGTACGGGATATCGGTGCCGAACCGCAGCCGCTGGATCTCGGGATCGGTATGGTCGTAGCGCGCGTAGTAGCCGAGCTCGAGCGACTGGTCGCGGCCGAACACCCGCGCTTTGCGCTGATACGAGCCGCGCGCACCGGCGGTGACCGCGTCGTAGTCCTGCTCGATCGCGTCGCCGCGCTGCGGATGAAACGATTGCCCAGCCTCGGGGTTGTCGAGCAAGAACCCCGTGAAGTCCTCGACGATCGTCAACGTCCGATAGGTCAAGAACACCTGCTGCTTCGCGACGCCGCCCTCGACCGGATTCTCGACGCTGAACGCGAGCGTGTAGCGCTGCGCGTCGCCGCCCTGGCTGGGGTCCTCGGTGCCGTAGAAGTCGATCTTGCCGTCGTCGACGTCCGCCGCCCGGACGACGCCCGCGGCCTTGTAGTGCGTCGCGTACGCGGTCGCGAGCAGGCGCCACAACCCGCGGTCGCCGAAGCCGCCCTCGTACTGGCCCATCGCGGTCGCCGCGCTATCCGCGCGGTTCACGCCGTAGCCGGCGGTGTTGTAGATCTGCACCGCGCCGAACGTCGCGTCGCGTTCGGTTTCGGGCGCCCATAGCGCGAGCGTCCGCGTCGTCCCGAATTGGCCGACCATCTGCTCGACCTCGAGGCCGCGGTTCTGCACGCCGAGCTCGTAGTTCGCACCACCTGCGACCGCGAAGTCGCCTTGGTGCGGATCGAACGGTCCTTCGATCACGCGCAGCGACTGGACGACCTCGGGGATGATGAAGTGCGTGTCCGCATAGCCGTGGCCGTCGGTGTTATCGACCTCGTTGATCGGGACGCCCTCGACCGTGAACTCGATGTCCTGGCCCTGCTCCGCGTCGAACCCGCGCAAGAACACCTGGTCGGCGTGGCCGGCGCCGCCTTCGTTCGCGAGGAACAACCCGGGCGCCTGCTCGAGGATCTTGCCCGCGCTCGCCTGGGCGGTCTTCGACAACAGCGACGGCGTGATCTCGAACGTGCTGGCGCCGCGGTCGAGCGTCTGGGTCCGCGTGCGGACCGTGCCGCTGACCGCGATCACCTCGCCGCCGCCGCCGCCGTGAACCGCGGGATCGAAGTGGACGACGACGCCGAGGTTGCCGGCGACCGGCTGGCCGTCGCGGCGCGCAGGCGCGAAGGTCCAGCCGAGCACCGCCGCGGTCGCCAGATCGTCGAACAGCGGATGCGGTGTCCCGGTCACGCGTGGATCGCTCGGCGAGCCGTCGCTGTCGATGTCGACATCGACCGTCACGTTCACGACCTTCTGCTGCGCCTTCGGCACGTCGGGATAGATCGGCGGCTCCTGATGGACGACGCGCGGTGACTCCTCGACCGGCGCCGGCGGCGCCGGCGGCACCGGCGGCGATGCCGGCGCCGGTGCCGCGTCGTCCGCGGCTCGCGCATCGGCGATGCCGGCGTCGGCCGGCTGCGCCCGAGCGTGCCGAGCGACCGCGAGAACGATGGCCATGATGAGGAGTTGACGGATCATGAGAAGTCACTGCCGTCCGCGGCCCCATCGGGGTTGCGCGGATCTTCGGTACCGATCGCGGGCGACCACATCCGTGATCGCGGTTGCCGTCGCGCGCGCGCACGACGAAACGTGCGGCTGCGAGCGCGGTGGCTGATCAGACCTGCGGCGGTGACGTCTTCGGTGCGAGCCGATAGACGTGTGCTGTCGCGATGGCAACGGCGAGCGTTCGAGCCGACGGCGAGCGCAGCGCTACGTGCGGCGCGCGCGCGATCCGAGGCGCTGCGACAGATCGCGCAGCCTGGTGCAGCGCCGTCGCGATCGCACACTCGTCGTCGTTGTCGCGGTCGCCGGCGCCGTGATAGTCCGAATCGGTCGAGGTGTGGCCGGCCAATCGCTCGGCGTGGCGCACCTCGCCCGTGTGCGGGTCGACCACGTGCACGACGTGAGCTTCGTGCCACATGCCGAGGATGCCGGCGAGCACCAGCCAGAATGCAGTGGCCGCTGCGAGCGAACGGCGGATGCGCGAGCCGCATCTCCGTTCTTGCAGGTCCATTGCAACTACCATGACCCTACGTGTTGCACGCAGCGCGGATGCGAGTCAAGGCCCGGATGCGTGATCGAGCTCGCACTATTGCAGGTGGATTGCACCAGCGGTACGATGTCATCGCGTGCGCTGGGCCCGGGCAACCGCGTGTCTCGTCGGGATGGCCGGGACGGCCGGCGCGAATGGACGCCCACCCGCGGCGAACGGCGTGTTCTTCAAGCCCGGCGATCCCGCCACGATCTACGTCGCGACGACGTTCGGCTTGCTCGCGTCGCCGGATGGATGCCAGTTCCGCTGGATCTGCGAGGATGCGCAGGGCTACGGCGGCACCTTCGACCCCGCCTACGGAGTGACGCCGACCGGCGCGATCTTGGTCACGACCTTTCAGGGCCTGCGCGCGAGCCGCGATGGCGGTTGCAGCTTTCAGCCCGTGGCCTCGGAGCTCTCGACGATCTATCTCGTCTCGCTCGACGTCGGCGCGACCGGCGAGGTCTGCGTCGGAGCGGCCGACCCGACGATGCCCAACGGAATTTTCTGCTCGAGTGACGACGCGACGACATTCACCGCGAGCAGCGGGCTCTCCCCGACCGCTTGGTACCAGAGCGTGAAGTTCGCGCCGAGCGATCCGACCCGAGTCTACGCGGTGGCCTACCAGATCTCCGAGCAGACCGATGCGGGTACGCGAGCCTCGACCGTCGCGCTGCTGCGCAGCGATGACAGCGGTGAGTCGTGGACGACCGAGCCCGTCTCGACCGCGGTGTTTGGCGAGTACCAGAACCTGTCGATCGCGGCCGTCGATCCGGCCGATGCCGACGTGGTGTTCGTGATCTCGAGTCTCGCGAATCCACCCGCCGGCGGCATCCTGTACCGCTCCGCAGACGGAGGCATGACGTTCGTCGACGTACTCGAGACCACGCACCCGATCACCGGCGTGGTTGCCCGCGACGCACAGCATTACGTGGTCGCGACCGACTTCGATGGGTTGTCCGAGTCGACCGACGGCGGCCAGACTTTCTCACCGCTGGCGGATACGCAGCCGTTCGAATGTCTCGGCGAGAGGTCGGATGGCGTGTTGTTCGGCTGCGGCGAGAGCAACGTCGCGCTCGCGAGCTCGAGCGACGCGGTCAGCTGGAAACCCGTCCTCGAGCTCGACCACATCAGCGGCCCGCTCACCTGTCCGTTCGGGACCATTCAGCACGACGAGTGTGCCGTGCAGGAGTATCCCGGCCTCGCGACCCAACTCGGGATCACACCGGCGGCGTGCGGCGCGAGCGATGGCGCGACCGATGGTCCGCCGATCGTGTCGACGAGCTCGCCTCGGCAAGGTTGTTGCGACTCGGGCGGCGACGGCACCCCGGTCGTCGGGTTGTTCGTGGTGGTGCTGTCCCTGTGCCGACGTGCGACGACCACGGTCCTGCGGAAGGCCAGATCGCCGCGCTGGGGATCGCGGTTCGACCACTTGTAATCCACGGTCGGTGGACCCGCGTGTCCGCATGTCACGCGTGACATTTTGGTCGACGATCATGGCGAGGTTGTCTGCTGACCGCGTCTTCCGTCGCGATCTCGCTCCAGCGCGGATGGATCGAAAGCTGCTTGAGAGATTCGCGACAGTCGACTCGCGATGACGGCGCGAGCTCGCACGTGAAAGGTTGATCTGATGAGATACATACTCGTTCGAACGATGTTGTTGTCTGCGTTGCTCGCGCCGATCGGTTGCATGGCCGACGGACCCGCGCCGCAGTACGCCGGCGACGACGGCAGCGCCGACCTCGTCGAGGTCAGCCCCGGTGTCGAAGTGCTCGCCGACTACGACGAGCCGATCTTCTTCGCCGACGATTTCTATTGGGTCAACCGCGGCGGCTACTGGTACTCGTCGGGATGGTACGGCGGTGGCTGGGCTCGCGCCCAGAACGTCCCCGCTCACATCTCCGGCATCGAACATCCTGAAGCGTACGTGCACTACCGCCCGGCGGGCTTCACCGCACACGCCCAGATCCACGGGTACGCGAACCACGCCCAGTACCACGCCACACACGCGACGAGCGGCCGGGTTCACGTCCGCGCCGCCGTGCGCGGCGGCGGTCACCGCTAACGCATCTCGCGCTACGACGACGAGGTCGGTGCGGTCTCGGCGAGGTGCTTGCTACCCTCGAGCAGGCGGCTGAGCTCGGCTGCCGTCGTCCCTGCGAGGTGGTCGGCGTCTCCGGTGAGCAGCGAGTCGATCGAAGCCACGGCGTTCTCGATGTCGCCGCGACCGCGATCACCGGCGGGAAGCTTCGCGAGCGCCGCTACGAGCTCGACCTTGCGCTTCCGCGCGCGCATCGCGAGGGGCTCACCGCGCGTCGCGTCGGTGCTGTTCTCGACGCGTGCCGGCATCGCAGGCTGTTGCTCGGGCACGGTCGGATCGGACGTGTTGTCGGTCATGAGCCGATGCTCAGCATGGACCGTGCCACCCGCGTCGGCGCGAGTGCAATAACGGGGTAGTGTTGCGATGAGTCTCGTTTGTGCAACACGCCTCCACCATGCCGCCGGAGGCCTCACCATGCAGACGATCGCGACGAATCAGCAGGGGAGCGGGATCGAAAATGCCACACGAGACATTTTGCTACGCACTGCTGAAGACCCGCGAATGAGCGGCCACGTCCTCATCGTCGACGACGACCAGAGCATGGCGGAGACCCTCACGAAGGCGATGACGCGCCGCGGGTTCGTCGTGAGCTGGAAGACCTCCGCGGCCGAGGCGTTGACCTTGCTCGACGAACAGGACTTCGACGTCGTGGTCACGGACCTCCACATGGAGGGCATGAACGGCTTCGCGCTGTGCGAACGCATCGCGGCGAATCGTCCCGACGTACCGGTGGTCATGATCACCGCGTTCGGCAGCCTCGACTCGGCGGTCGGCGCGATTCGCGCGGGCGCGTACGACTTCGTCACCAAGCCGTTCGACGTCGAGACGCTGCGGCTGACGCTCTCGCGTGCGGTCCAGCACCGCCGCTTGCGCGACGAGGTCAAACGACTCCGGCTCGTCGTGTCGGAGGTCGGTTTCGATCAGATGATCGGATCGAGCGCTCCGCTCCAGAAGGTCAAGGATCTCATCGATCGCGTCGCCGACGCCGACGCCGCGCTGCTGATCACCGGCGAGAGCGGCACCGGCAAGGAGCTCGTCGCGCACGCCGTTCACCAGCGCAGCCGGCAGTCGACGGGCCCGTTCGTCGCGATCAACTGCGCGGCGATCCCCGAAGCCCTGCTCGAGAGCGAGCTCTTCGGACACGTGAAGGGAGCGTTCACCGACGCGCGCGCGCCGCGGCAGGGACTGTTCTTGAAGGCGAACGGAGGCACGCTATTTCTCGACGAGATCGGCGAGCTGCCCCTCGGCATGCAGCCGAAGCTGTTGCGCGCGCTCCAGGAGCGGACCGTGCGGCCGGTCGGTGGTGATGTCGAGATCCCGTACGAGGCGCGGGTCATCACGGCTTCGAATCGCGATCTCGAGACAGAGGTGGCCGAGCGACGTTTCCGCGAGGATCTGTTCTATCGAATCAACGTCTTGCGGATCGACGTTCCATCGCTGCGGGCGCGCGGCAACGACGTCTTGTTCCTCGCACAGCACTTCGTCAAACAGTTCTCCCGGCAGGCCAACAAGAACGTCGTCGGGCTGTCTCCGCCGGTCGCGGAGAAGCTACTGACGTACGCTTGGCCGGGAAACATCCGCGAGCTCCAGAACTCGATGGAGCGCGCGGTCGCGTTCGCGCGGTTCGGCGAGCTGACCGTCGACGACCTGCCCGAGAAGATTCGCAACTACAAGTCCACCGATCTCGCGATCCCCGGGGTCAACCCTCAGGAGGTCATGACGATGGACGAGCTCGAGCGCCGGTACATCACGCACATCCTGCAGCAGGTCGACGGCAACAAGACCATGGCGGCCGAGCTCCTCGGCCTCAATCGACGCACGCTGTATCGAAAGCTCGAACGTTGGGGCGCCGCACCGGAGCCGGAGACCGACGAAGCCCAGAGCTCCGGGATCAAGCTGCGAGTGCCGGCAGATACACGGTGAACGTGCTGCCGTGCCCCTCCTGGGTGATCACGCCGATCCAGCCGCCGTGCTCGCGCGCGATCCGCGACGAGACTGCCAGGCCGATGCCCGTGCCCTCGGACTGCTTCGTCGTGAAGAAGGGGTCGAAGATCCGCCCGAGATGGTCCGCGCGAATTCCGGTGCCGGTGTCTTCGACGTGGATGCAGACGTAGTCCGCTTCGGACAGGTGCTCGGCGACCGGCGGCAGCATTCGCTTCCGCTCGACCGAAAGCGTCACGGTCCCGCCGTTCGGCATCGCCTGCGTCGCGTTGATCGTCAGGTTGGTGATGATCTGCATCAGCTTCGACGGATCGCCGAGCACGATCGTCGGCGGAGGATCCGCCGCCAAGATCAGCCTCACCGTTCGTTTGCGCGCCTCCGGCACGAGCAACATGATCATCTGACGCACGACCTGTACGACATCCACGGGGTCTCGCGTGGGCGGCTTGGGACGCGCGAAGTCGAGGACCTCGCGGCACATCTGCGTCATTCGCTGCACTTGCCGGATGATCTCCTCGGCATCCTTGCGCGCTTCCGTGAGATCGTTCTCGTCGGCGATGATCATCTGCGCTCGGGCCAGCACGACTCCCAACGGCGTCCCGAGCTCGTGAGCGACGCCCGCCGTCAGGGTCCCGACCGTCACCAGGCGGTTCGCGTGGTGCAGCTCCTCGGAGGTTCTCGCATCGAAGACCTCGAGCTCGTGCGCGAGCTCCTCGAGCTCGTCGCCGGCGGGCTTGGTCGGATCGATCGCACGGATGCGCGTACAGATGCTGCGAAGCGAGCCGTGCGTGTGTTCGTCCGTCATCGATGGTCGTCTGCGGCGACGGTATCGCTCGCCGCCTCCGTCTGGCGAACCTTCGTGGCGATATCGTCCGCGATCACGCCGGCATCGGCCGTCGTGATGCCCGCGCTGAGCTGTTCGTAGACGGCGTTCGCGCGTTCGTCGCGCTGGTGAGTCGCGTCGCTGGCTGGCACGTCCCCCGGAAGGTCGACCCGCAGCTCGTGAATCAACATCTGGAGGCCCGCGGCGATCGGGAGTGCGAGCAGCGCACCCAGGACGCCGCCGAGCGTGCCACCGACGAGCAGAGCCACGAGCACCACCGCCGGCGGCAGGCGCAGCACCTTGCCGTAGACGCGCGGCACCAGGATGCGGCTCTCGAACTCCTGGTAGAGCACCATCACGCCCGCGACGATCACCGCGACGGTGGTGCCCTGCGACGCTGCGGCGATGACCACCGGTGTACTGGCGACATACCCACCGACGAACGGCAGGATGTCGGTGAGCCCCGCGAACAACGCGAGCGGAAGGGCGTTGTCGGCGCCGATCGAGGTAAGTAGCGCGAAGACGAACGCGGCGATCGCGATCGACGTGATGAGCTGACCGCGCATGTAGCCGCCGACGATCACCTTGAGCTCGAGCAGGATGGTCGCGAGCTTGACGTGGTGGTGACGCGACACGACCGAGTACAAAAGCCCCTTGGCGCGCGCCGGGTCCGCGAGCAGATAGATCGCGAGGAACAGCGTCGACATGCCGTAGCCGATGATCTCGAACAGCCGCGTCGAGTAACCGATCATCGCAGCACCGGCACGCGCGCTCAGGTTGTCGACGGGGAGATCCTGAAGCGCACCGATCAACGTCCTCGCCCAGGTCGAGCCCTGAAGGCTGTGAACGAGGTGCTCGCGTGCGCTGGGTGCGCGCTCGATCATGTGCAGGAGCTGCGCGATCAGCGGGGGAACCATCAGCAAGACGAACCCCGCGAACGCGACCGCGGCCAGGACGAACACGAGCACGAGCGCGCGTCCTCGGCGAAGTCCACGTCGTTCGAGCCACGCGACGAGCGGATCGAAGGTTCCCACCAGTACGAGCGCGATGGTCACGACCGACAAGACGGTCGCGAGCTGCCCGAGCAGCCAGATCCCGGCGACCACCGCGAGCACGACGCCGATCGTCTTCGGCGCGAGCTCGATGCGCACGTGCTTGGTAGGAGCGTCGAGGCTCGTCATCGCGATGACGCGATGCGCGGGCCGTGCCAGGCCGGACGTGCCGACGGCACGCTGCATGCATTGTACTCGCTGCGTGGAACCTCAAGCTGCTCGTGCGGCCCTCGGAACGATCGATCTGGTCAGCGGGATCGTCGATGACGCGCGCGATCTCGTCGGCGCGCACGTCGACGGCCTACGAGAAGACATTTCCTCACGCCTCGCGGTGCTGACGTCGATGTTGATCGCCGCCGGCGTCTTCGTCGTGACGGCGCTGCTGCTCGGCCTCGCGCTGGCCGCGTCGATCGTCGCCATCGGAGCTCCGTGGTGGCTCGCCTTGTGGATCGTCACGCTCGTCGCGGGCGCGATCGGTTTCGGCTTCGTATTCAGTGCACGCGCGACACCCAAGACACCCAGGAGAGAGCAATGACCACCACGAACAAGACCGCCAACAACCTCGAAGAAGGCGTCGACCAGCGTCTCCATGACGCCGCCGATCGGTTGAGCGAGATGAAGGACGACGTCGCGAAGAACCTCCACGAGCGCGTCGACTCGCTCGGAACGCTGATGAAGGCGCATCCGTTGGCGGCGATCGGCATCGGCGTCGGCATCGGCTATCTGCTCGCGCGCCTCGTCCATCGGTGACATGTGGACGACACGATCGCATCGCGGATCTCGCAGGCGCACGAGAACCTGACCGCCGGACTCGACGAGCTGCGACGCCGCGAGACTCGGCTCGTCAGCGCGTGGGCGCCGATTCGAGTGCTCGGCAATCCGTGGCTCCGATTCGGCGTCGCCGCGCTCGTCGGCTATCGACTCGGCCGCCCGCGCGTCGACCACGGCGCGCCCGCGGCCGCGCCGGCGCGCGACGAAACGTTGACGCACGCGATCGCCCGCGCGAGCGCGATCGTCATCGCGCAAGTCGTGGTGCGTCGGGTCGCCGGCGCGCTCGTAGACGAGCGCTAGCGAATGGTCGCCCGCGTACGTGGTACGCCTGCCTGATGGAGTGGCTCAATTACCACCACCTGTACTACTTCTGGGTGGTCGCGAAGCACGGCAGCGTCACTCAGGCGAGCAAGGAGCTTCACCTCGCCCATCCGACGATCAGCGGGCAGATCCATCATCTCGAGGAAGTGCTCGGCGAAAAGCTGCTCGTGCGCAAGGGCCGGAACCTGGCGTTGACCGATAGCGGCCGCGTCGCGCTCCGCTACGCGGACGAGATCTTTTCCCTCGGGCGAGAGTTCCAGGACACGCTCAAGGGCCGCTCGACCGGGCAACAAGTCCGGCTCGTCGTCGGCGTCTCGGATGTGCTCGCGAAGTCGATCGTGCATCGGATCCTGCAGCCCGCGTTCGCGCTCGAAACCAAGGTGCGCATCAGCTGCAGAGAGGATCGCTCGGTCGAGGCCTTCCTGGGCGACCTGGCCGCGCACACCGTGGACGTCGTGCTCTCGGATACTCCGGCCGGGCCCGGCACGTCGGTTCGCACGTTCAGCCATCCGCTCGGCGAATGCGGCACGTCGTTTTTCGCGGCACCGCGGCTCGCGCGGTCGTGTCGTCGAGGGTTTCCGCGCTCGCTCGACGGCGTGCCGCTGCTCCTGCCGAGTGGCGATTCGACGTTCCGTCGCGCGCTGAACGCGTGGCTCGAGTCGCACGACCTCCGGCCCGAGATCATCGCGGAGCTCGATGACCTCGCACTGGCGTCCGTGATGGGGGAAGCAGGTCTCGGGGTCTTCGCCGCGCCCGACGTGATCGCGAGCGAGCTCAAACAGCGTTACAAGGTCCAGCTCGTGGGGCGCGCCGCGGACATCCGGCAGCGGTTCTACGCGATCACGGTCGAGCGCAAGATCAAGAATCCTGCGGTCGCCGCGATCTGCGAGGTCGCGCGGAATCAGATCTTCGCGGCGGGCTGACTGGAGGCGTCGTGCAGGACGGCGCTACTCCGCCGGTACGACCGCAGTGCCCTGATCGATGGTGACCGCGGTTTGCGCGAGCAACCTGCCGTTGATCGATGCGCCCGTGCCGAGCGTGATCGCGGTCTGGCTCAGGATCGTGCCCTCGCAATGCGCGGTGGTGCCGATCTCCGCGAGGCCGGAGACCTGCCAGAACACGTTCGCGGGCAGCGCTCCCCCTGCCAAGACGATCTGCGCGCCGTCGCTGATCGTGAGGTCCTGCGCGATCTGAAAGATCCACACGTCGGTCGCGCTGCCGCTGAGCGTGACATCGGTCGGGATCAGGAGCCCCGTTCCCCAGCGGTACGTATCGGGCACCAAGGTCATCCCGCCGATGTTTCCGGCGCCCAGCTCGGTGATTCCAGCCGCGCGCCCGGCTGCATCGGTAAACGCGAGCTGCATGTCGCCGATGGCGGTCGTCATGCTCGAGGGCGTGGGCGCCGCATCGTCGGCCGCGTAGATCCGACCGGTGACTTGCGCCGAGGTCGCGAACTCGTTCGACGGATCTGCCATCAACGTGAATCCGGTGATGGAGCTGGCGGCGGCAGGGCTCACGCCGACGTCTCCCGTGAGCGCGGAGGTTGGAACCGTCGAGACTCCAGACTTCGCGAGCGCGACGAACCCGGCGGAGGATCCGAGCGCGACGGGCAGGCGACTCGGGTTGCCGGGCGACGCGTCGATCCGGGCGCCGCCATCCACCGCGGCGTTGCCGTCGACGCCTCCGTTCGCAGCGTTGTCTCCACAGCCCGCCGCCGCCAACACGAGGATCACCGCCGTCGCGCTCCGTCTTGAGTTGTTCATGGGAGGTCACGGAGCACGATCCGAGC
>Ga0265338_10004977_pt1 | contig 17594 bp, 14 predicted proteins | sample 42126metaG_FD_193579 | JGI IMG/M metagenome (GOLD analysis project Ga0265338, IMG submission 193579) | Rhizosphere microbial communities from Carex aquatilis grown in University of Washington, Seatle, WA, United States - 4-21-26 metaG | ecosystem: Host-associated > Plants > Roots > Rhizosphere... | reverse complement strand
GCTGAAAACGCTGACCGTCATTCGCAATACCTGCGAAATGGTCAAACGCACCCGCGGCATCAAGGTTCCCATCGACAATCTGCCGCTTGATGACGCCAAAACCTACGATTTGCTGAACAAGGCGAACACGCTGGGAATCTTCCAGTTGGAATCAGGCGGCATGCGCGATCTTTGCCGCAAGTTTCAAATCAGTTCCGTCGAGCACATCACGGCGCTGGTGGCTTTGTATCGACCGGGACCGATGGACCTGATTCCTGAATTCATCAAACGCCGCCATGGCGAAGTGAAAATTGAGTATGAGCATCCGTTGCTCGAGCCGATTGCGCGCGAGACCTACGGCATTTTGATTTACCAGGAGCAGGTGATGCAGGCGGCGCAGTTGCTGGCGGGATTCACGCTCGGCAGCGCGGACCTGCTGCGTCGCGCCATGGGCAAGAAGAAGCTCGAGGAAATGGTGAAGCAACGCGCCATCTTCGTGAAAGGTTGCAAAGAGAAAAACCATATCCCCGAATCCAAGGCCAACCAGATTTTCGATTTGCTGGAAAAATTCGCCGGCTACGGCTTCAATAAATCGCACGCGGCCGCTTACGCCATCGTGGCGTATCAAACGGCGTATCTGAAGGCGAATTACCCGGTCGAGTTCTTCTGCGCCATGATGACGAACGACATGGCGGACACCGCCAAGTTGAGTCAATACATCAATGAAGCGCGCGCGTTCGGCATCGAAGTCCTCGGTCCGGACGTGAACGAAAGCCAGGTTCATTTTGCGCCGGCGCAAAGCGTAGCCCCTCTGCCTCAAATCTCTTCCTCTGAAAAAAATGAAGGCAGGCAGGATGCCGGTCCTACACACGGCATCCGCTTTGGCCTGGCGGCCATTAAAGGCGTTGGCGAAATCGCGGTACAGACAATTTTGAAGGCGCGCGATGAAAGCGGCAAGTTTCAGACGCTGGCGGACATGTGCCAGCGCGTCGATGGCCGCACCGTGAACCGGAAAATCCTCGAAGGTCTTATCAAATCCGGAGCGTGCGATTGTTTCGGCCAGACGCGGGCCACGCTTTTTGCGCAGATTGATCGCACGCTCGCCCGGGCTGCGAGCGTCATTTCCGACCGGCAACGCGGCCAGAGTTCGCTCTTTGGCGCGCTGGAGGAAAAAAATGCACCAATGCCCGAAGCCGCCACCAATTTGCCCGAATGGCCACAGCACGAACTTCTTGCGCACGAAAAGGAATTGCTTGGCTTTTACGTCACCGGCCATCCGCTCACGCCGTTTGCGTCCATCCTCGAGAAATACGCGCTTTCAACCACAGCGACGCTCGCGCAATTGCCAAACCGCGGCCTCACGCGCATCGGCGGGTTGATCGCGGCGGTGCAGAACGGCGTGTCGAAGAAAAGCGGCAAGCCGTATGCCATGGTGACGCTAGAGGATCTGGAAGGTTCGGTCCAAATCCTTTGCATGAACGAGAATTACGACAAATACCACGCGTTGCTCACCCCCAACAAAGCGATTCTCGTCATTGGCGAAGTGAATACGGGCGAAGATCGCCCCAAAATCTTCCCCCAGGAAATCATGCCGCTCGAAGATGCGCCGCGGAAATTCACCAAACAGGTCTATCTGCGACTGCAATTGGCCCATTTGCAGACCGAACACATCGAATCCGCCCGCGAATTGGTTATGGCACATTCGGGGCGCTGCCCATTGTTTCTATGTTTTGCCAAGCCCACCGGCGAGAAAATCTACGTCGAGACACACGAAAAATTCTCCGTGACGCCTTCACGGGAATTACAGCGGGCCGCCGACGAATTTTTCGGAGAAGAAACCTACTTCGCCAAGGTGGACACGACCCTGCCCGAGCGCACGCAACGCCGCTGGGAGAAATAGGCTGAAATGGTTCCGGCGTAACGGTTTTCGAGAGGGAAAAGGTAGTGCACGTTACTCCGTGCGCGCCAAAAGGCTGGCACAGAAGGTAACAAAGGAAACAAAGAATTTTCCGAAGCGGGCTTGATTGAAGGGCATTCCTTGTCTTCAGGGCAAAAAAAAACCGGGCTAGTCGATCAGGGGGTGACCGAAAAGCCCGGGGAATTTTCGAATTTAGTACTGAGTGGGCTAGCGGAGTTCATCGGCCTTGCTTTGTACCGGAACCAAGGCCGAAATCGTAATTCTAAGGACCGTTCCCACTTCAATCGTTCGGGTCTTGAGAAGAGTTAATCATCCCGGCCGGGTTCTGTCAAAGGGGTGCGACCAAGTATTACCCCCCATTGATATTGAAATAAGCAAAAGGATTTCGCGTTCCGTCGATCCTATCCTGGCCGATAACCTTTTAAAATTTCGGGCGAAGATTTTTATCCGTAAAGATTTTGCAACATTCCTGTTTACAGGCACCGACCGGTTGTTAGTATCGCCTTCTGCGATTCAACCAAGAGACATGAAAAAAATCGAAGCCATTATCAAGCCTTTCAAGCTGGAAGACGTAAAGGAAGCTTTGGCGGGCTTGGGTGTCGAGGGAATGACGGTTTCTGAAGTCAAAGGATTTGGCCGCCAGAAGGGGCACACGGAAATTTATCGCGGCAGCGAATACACCGTCGATTTTTTGCCCAAACTGAAACTCGAAGTTGTGCTCGCGGACGCAAATGTGCAGGCAGCGGTGGATGCGATCGTCAAGGCGGCGAAAACCGGCAAGATTGGTGACGGAAAAGTTTTCGTGAGTTCCATTGAAAACGCGGTTCGCATCCGAACGGAAGAAACCGGCGAACAGGCCGTCTAGGTTGCCCGCCTTTCCCCGAAACTAAGTCCCGGGAACGGCGTTTGACCTAAAAGAGAAAGGTGAATCCCATGAGCACACTCAGGAGCGTACCGAGCGAACCGTTGGATAACGATATTTACGAGCTGCCGCCGGAAGAATTGAGAAAAGTTCCCACCGTCGCCAGCCACCGGAGCGAAGCGCCGGAATGCCTCAAAAAGGATTACTCGCTCGTATTGAGGAGCGAGGTTTTCACTTCTGATTTTCTCAACCCGGGAATTACCACAAAGAGAAAAGCGCACGACGTAATTCGTTTGCGTCGGCATTCGCACGAATTTTTTCCTACTACGATTCATAAGAAAAATCCTTGTGAAAAAGCGCCTCACCTGAGCGGCGCTTTTTTCGCCGAAAAATTTGGAAAAAGGCCGATTTTATTGGCTGAAACGCGTTGTGAATAACTCGTGAATAAGAGTTAATATGTTGTCCTCGTATCTTGAGACCGCATTGACTAAAAAAAGGGCCGGCAACGGAAAAAAATTCGCCGCCGGGGACGATCAACAGATTTCAAAAGATAGCTGTTCAGAGATTTCGTCGCAAACTGTTGATTCACTATGATTTACGTTAGTCTGAAGAATTTTGTCGCGCTTCTGAAAGTGTCAAGCCTTTTGATTTTATTGGCGGAAACGAATTTTGGTGGTAAAACGTGCGGGCAAAACAGTGTTACGGGCGCGTTAAGAAGTTAGGTGAATAAAACGCCCAAAAAACGGGCTTTTCGAGATTATACAATGCACGCTTCCGGTGAGAAAATTTGGGACTTTGCGCAGCAACATCTTCGGTCGATGTTGAGCGCGGACACGTTCAAACTTTGGTTCGAATCCCTGCGTGCAACATCTCTGGATGGCAACACGCTCGTCCTCGAAGTCTCCAATGATTTTTGTGAAGTGTGGCTCAAGGACAACTACATGGGTCTCCTCCAGGACGTGGTGGCGCTCGCCGCCGGACGTCAGCTCCAAATAAAATTTAAAGTTGGTTCGGGCAACGGTTCGCCCGCCCAGGCGCCGGTTGTCGCCCCTCCCAAACCAAAAGTCGTCGAAGCCCCGGCTGAGCGAAATTCAAATCACTCGGATTTGAATTTTAATCCGAAGAATACCTTCGACACATTTGTCGTCGGCAATAACAATAATTTTTCTTACGCCGCCGCTCTCGCGGTCGCGCAGTCGCCCGGCAAGTCTTACAATCCGCTGTTTCTGTATGGCGGTGTCGGGCTGGGCAAGACCCATTTGCTGCACGCCATTGGCCAGCACGTTTTCAATAACAAGAAAGGCGCGCGGGTCGCCTATGTGTCCTCCGAAAAGTTCACCAACGAGTACATCGACGCGATTCAAAACAATGTTTTGGTGAAGTTCCGTAAAAAATATCGTCAGACCGATGTTTTGCTTATCGACGATATCCAGTTTCTCGCGGGCAAAGAACGCATTCAGGAGGAATTTTTCCATACCTTCAACGCCCTCCACGAAAGCCATAAGCAGATCGTGCTGACCTGCGATCGCCCGGCGAGTGAAATTCAAAACCTCGAGCACCGCCTGGTCTCCCGTTTTGAGTGGGGTTTGGTTACTGATTTGCAGCCGCCGGATATTGAGATGCGCCTCGCGATTCTAAACAAGAAAGCGCAGATCATGGGTGTGACCCTGCCGGAGGAAATTATGAATTTCCTCGCCAACCGCATCCGGACGAACATCCGCCGCCTCGAAGGCGCCTTGATCCGCGTCGCTTCCTATGCCTCCTTAACCGGCAAAAAGTTGAGCCTCGAAGTCGTGGAAGGCTTGCTCCGCGAGGTGCTCCACGAAGAAGGCCGTTTTTCCATCAGCATCGAAGTCATCCAGAAAAAAGTGGCAGAACACTTCGATATCCGCCTGGCCGATATGACCAGCAAGCGTCGGCCGGAAAATATCGCATTTCCACGCCAGATCGCGATGTTCCTTTCGCGCCAAATGACCGAAAGCTCGTTGAGTTCCATCGGCGAAGCCTTTGGCGGCCGCGATCACGGCACCGTGCTCCACGCCTGTCGTCTCGTGAAAGACCGCATGGAAATTGATTCCAGCGTCCGCCAGGTGGTCAGTTATCTGGAAAAGCAGTTGATGCGTTGATTCTCGGTAAGGACTGCTGTGTCCCCGCAGGGCGGTATGAGCGCAACCCTCGACTTAATCGTTCCCCCAAGATTGCGCCGCTGAACGCGGCGCGGACGGCGCAGGCGCGCCATCCCTGCCACATTTGTACAAATAACTTTTTGCATTTCTCCCTTTTTATGTTTCTTTGCCGCTGACCTATGCCCGCAATCGAAGTCAACGGCCTGACCAAAGCGTTCCGGACTTACAAAAAGCTCCCCGGCTTCGGCGGCGCCATTCGCGGGCTGTTCCACCGGCAATACGAGCAAACCGTCGCCGTCAAAGACGTCAGTTTCAAAATCGAGCCCGGCGAACTCGTGGGATTCCTCGGCCCGAACGGCGCCGGCAAGACCACCACGCTGAAAATGCTCGCCGGCCTGCTCTATCCCACCGGCGGCTCCGCCCAGGTCCTCGGCTACACGCCGTGGGAGCGCGATGACGGCTACCGCCGCCAGTTCGCGTTGTTGTTGGGCCAGAAGAATCAACTCTGGTGGGATTTGCCCGCGCGCGAATCGCTCGAACTCAACGCCAAAATTTACGGCATTCCCGACGATGTCCTGAATCGCACGGTCGACGAAATGACCGAACTACTGGCGGTGAAGGAAAAGCTCAACGTCGCCGTGCGCGAATTGTCCCTCGGCGAGCGCATGAAGATGGAACTCATTGCCTCGCTGCTGCATCGCCCAAAAATCCTGTTCCTCGACGAACCGACCATCGGCCTGGACGTTGTTTCCCAAAAAACCGTGCGCGAATTCCTCCGCGAGCACAATGCCCGGCACAAGACCACGATCCTGCTCACCAGCCATTACATGACGGACATCCAGGAATTGTGCAAACGCGTCATCATCATCGACCGCGGCGCAATTTCCTTTGACGGCCAGTTGAGCGAAGTGGTGGACCGCTTCGCGGATTTTAAGCTCATCACCATTCAATTCGAAGGCACGGCGAGCTATTCCGCCGAAGCCGTTGCCAAATATGGCGAAATGGTCGAGCAAACGCCCGGGTGCCTCACGCTAAAAGTAAAACGCGACCGCGTCATCCCGGCGTGCAAAGCCCTGCTGGATGAATTGCCCGTGAGCGATATCGATATTCAGGAAGTCCCCATCGAAGACGTCATCCGCAAGGTGTTTGCGAGGTGATCGTGGCACGGGCGAGAAGGCCCGTGGCACTATCAAACCGCGTCGATCGCATACCCGGCGTTGCGAAAACGTTGCAGCTTGTAAATCAATGCCCTGCGGCTGATGCCCAGCGCCCGGGCAGTCTCGGTGCGATTGAAATCATGCTTGCGCAGCGCCTGGAGGATGGCTTGCCGCTCGATTTCCTCCAACTGTTGCGCATCCACGGAACTGGTTGGCGTTTGAGCCTGCGACGGCACGGCCTCGCGCACTTTCGTGGGCAGGTGCGTTGGCAAAATCAATTCGCTGCGCGCCAGCAACACGGCGCGCTCCATCGCATTCCTGAGTTCGCGCACATTGCCCGGCCAGGAATATTGTTCCAGGCACGCCACCACGGTATCCGAAAACCGCGCGCGGCCTTTGGCGATTTCCGTGATGAAATGGCTGGCGAGCGGCAGGATGTCCTCGCGCCGTTCGCGCAAGGGCGGAATGTTCAGTTCCACCACGTTCAATCGATAAAACAAATCCTCGCGGAAACGCCCGTTCTTGACCTCGTCTTCGAGGTTCTTGTTGCTCGCGGCCAGGATGCGCGCATTCGTCCGGATTTCGCGGTTCGAGCCGACGCGCTGAAAGGTTCCATTCTGCGTCACGCGCAGCAGCTTGGCCTGCAATTGCGGCGACATTTCGGCGATTTCATCCAGGAAAATCGTTCCGGCATCCGCTTCCTCGAAGCGGCCGATGCGTTGCGCGTGCGCGCCGGTGAAGGCACCTTTCTCGTGACCGAACAGCTCGGCTTCCAGCAAGGTCTCGGGAATCGCCGCGCAATTCACCTTTACCATCGGCCCGGTCGCGCGCGAACTCCAGTCGTGGACCACATCCGCCAAAACTTCCTTGCCCACGCCGCTTTCGCCGGTGATGAGCACGCGCACCTCGGATGGCGCAAACCGCGAGGCGTCGCGAAACACCGCCAGCATCAGCGGGCTGCGTGCAATCACGTAGGGTGGCAACGGTCGGTCTTCGCTGTTAACGAGCCCGACCGGTTTCGAAATACCCGTCGTGTGCTGCACCGTGGCCAAGAGCTCGTCCAGGTCAATCGGCTTGGCGAGATAATTCACCGCGCCATCACGCATGGCCGCGACGGCATCGCGCACGTCGGTGAACGCAGTCACGAGCAGCACGGGAACGGTGATCTTCTCCTTGCGCGCCTGGCGCAGCGTTTCCAGGCCGGAAAGACCCGGCATGCGCACGTCGGAAATCATCATGCTGAAGTGCCCGGCGCGCAGCGCTTCCAGCGCGCGCTCACCGGAGTCCACCACGGCGGTATCGAACGCCTGGCTTTTCAGAAACGAATTCAGCAGGCTCCGCTGGCCGGGATCGTCATCAACGATGAGGATGCGCGGAGTTGGCGGAATATCTTTGCCGGATTCAGGCATAGGCACAAAGTATGTCAATTACGACGCGGGCTGAAAGAAATTTCAAGCTGAACCGAAGTTCGAGATCCGAGTTCCGAATCCCCGGTCCGGCGCTGAGCCATCGCTTGGAGGGCGGCGTTAGTGTGATACAACCAACACTTCTTTACAACTCCACGCTCTGCCGGGTAGTGAGCCACTCTAATTGATAGCAGCGGGTGGAGCGGGCGTCCTCGCAAGCCGTCCCCCGTCGGTTGTGCGCGGCGAGGCTCGCCCGCCAAAGCATCCCTTACCTCTGCCGAATGCAATTCGGCGATACAAGAGTGCAACTCCGCGCTACGATTGAGACGGCTGCAAAACCGTCAACTCATTTCGGTGACACCACATCAGGCCACGACTTTCAAGTGAGTGATGCGGAAGATCGCGCCCTTCGGTTCGTTGGCCAGGCATTCGATTTCCCAGCCGTGCGCCAGCACGATCTGCTGGACCACCGCCAAACCCAGGCCCGTGCCTTTTTGATGCGTCGTGAAGTAAGGCTTGAAGATCTCCTTTCGCCGCTCCGGCGGGACGCCGGGACCGTTATCGCGAATTTCCAGAAATCCCTCCGCCACCCTTTTCCCGGTGATGACTTGAATTTCCCCACCCGGTTGCAACGCCTGCACAGCATTCAGCAGCAGGTTGAACAGCATTTGGCGGAACAATTGTTCGTCAGCCTCGACGGTCACGGGCTCGCCCTTGACCTCGAGCTTCACCTTCTTTTCCTCCATGTCGAAATTCAGCGCGCGCACGACTTCCTGCACGGCCTTGGGCAACGGAAGCATCGCCCGCCGGATTTCCCGTGGGCGCGAATAATTGATGAACTCGTTCAGTTGCGCCGTCACTTTGTCCGTCTCACCAACGATGGCATTCGATTTTTCCTTAATTTCCGGTGTGGCGTCGGCCTGACGGGAAAGCATCTGCGCCATGCCGCGAATGATGTTCAGTGGATTGCGCGTTTCGTGCGCCAGCCCGGCGGCGGCAAGGTTCATCTCGCGCAAATGCGTGTTCATCTCACTGGCGCGCACCAGGCGAATTTGCAATTCCGAGGTCCGTCCCACCGTCCGCCAAGCCAATCCATATCCAGCCGCGGAAATGCCGGCGAAGAAAACAATCACGAAACGCAGCCATAGATCGTTGAGAGCGCCCGCGCGGATCCTGTCGGTCGACATTGTCATCATTAACCCGTGCAACTGGTATTTACTCGTCCACTCCTTGATTTGCTCCTCGCTCATCCAGCCCAAAAAGCGCGGGCCGCGGCCCCGGCGGCCGTCAGGCCGCATCTCTCCGCCGCCACCTCCCGGGGGTGGAGGTCCGTCCATGCCGTCGCGGAACGGCTCATGTGGACCACCGGCAAAATTTGTTTGGCCGTCGGGCGGTGGCGGAAAGTTGTCCGGTCCATTGGTCGGAAATTCTCCAGGCGGTCCTTGCCGTGAAAAATCCCGGCCGCGCATGTCGTTGGTGAAATCCCGGGGACCGGGTATGACGAGAATTGAATTCGTGGTTTCCACCCCGTAAACCGGTTTGACGAACGTCACGGTTTTTGGTCCCCAGTACTCGCCATCTTGCATGGCCGCCGGCTGGAGGAAGTTCGTGGGACCTACCGAGATGACCGGGTCGCCGTTGGTATTGAGGAGCATCACCGAAATCAACTCGCTTGGGCCAACGGGTCCATTGGTGACAAGATTTTGCATGATCGGTTCGAGACGCTCCCGAATCACGGCATTCCGCCACCGCTGCCCCCGAATCGTTGCGCTCAAGAAATTGGCGTAAACCTCCGCCCGCCCGCGCAATTCCGTTTTCGCCGCTTCCCGCACCAGGACGTGCTCCCTCACCTGCCACCCCATCACGAGCAGCCAAAACACCAGCAGAAACCCGTAAATGGCAGTGCTGCGGCGGGAAAGATCCATGCGCTCTATTTCTTGTTTTTGGACTTGTCGCTATCCGACTTCTTTGCCGGCACTTTGTCAAGGAATCTATCGAGTTCCTCTTCAGAATAAGATTTCGGAATCAACATGTGGTCCTTTTCCGTGGCGGACAAGGAAGCCAATTGCGACGGCGCCGCAATCACGTGCGGCGTGAGGAAGATGATCAATTCGGTTTTTGCGCTGCTCGTGGTCTTGTGCTTGAACAGATTTCCCAGCAACGGAATATCGCCAAGAATCGGAATTTTGGTGGTGACCTCGCCGCTGTCATTTTGCATCAAACCGCCAATCACCACCGGCTGGCCGTCCGGCGTGATGACCACCGTGTCCGCCGACCGGATATCAATGATCGGCGCAGCCACTCCCGCCGCCACTTGAACCGAGCTCGCGGTATCCAGGGACGAGGTGGAAGGCTGCACAATCATTTGCACCAATCCGTCACTCGTAATGAACGGCGTTACCTTCAAAATAATGCCGACCGCCTGGTATGAAATGGAATTACGCGCGTTGCCCAGGGAGTCATAATTCACCGCGGTAATGAGCGGCACATTCTGGCCAATTTGGATGGTTGCCGGCTGGTTATTGCGCGCCAGAATCGATGGACGCGAGAGCAACTGAGCCTTGCCCGCCTGCGCGATGGCGCGCAAGGTGGCGGTGAAATCCGAGCCCAGAATCGAATACGATCCGGCGCCATTCGGGTTCGCTCCCTGACTCGCCAAGCCGAAATTGTTTCCGATGACGTAACTGTTGTTCTGTGGGGTAACGCTGGTCGGCACGATGCTGGTCCCGCTGACAAAGTTCGATCCTCCGCCGGCGGAGGTGAAGTTTGTGATGACATTGAAATTCGTCAGATAGCTCGCAATCCTTCCAAACGAGCCGCTCTGCCCGATGTACTGGCCTTCAATGCCGATATCCGTCGAGTTGTTGTGCGTCACTTCCAGGAACACAACCTTGATGAGCACCTGCGGCTGCGGCGTATCGAGGTTCTTGATGACCTCCATCAAGGCCTTCGTCGTGTCATCGTCCGCCGTGATGATCAGATTATGCGTGTCCGGATCCACCATGATCTGGGCATTGCCGACGTTTCCGGCGGGATTATAGGTCGTCGTCGAGGCTGTTGATTGGCGAGCTTGAGTTTGGCCGCCAAAAAAACCGCCGCCGCCGAAATTGGGTTGCGCGTGGGTTTGAATCGCGGCGCAAACTGCGAGCGCCGCCAGTCCGCCCAGACATTTTTTAAGAAATTGGATGTTCATTGATTGCCTTTTTAAATGTGTCGTTTCCGGGTCTTATTGTCAGAAACCACCGCCAGCGCCCCCCGTGCGTCCGCCGCCGATGCCGCCGCCAGTACTACCGCCGCCGATGCCGGTACTGCCAGTGGTGCCGAAAGCGCTCGAACTCGAGGAACTGCTGTTTTGGTTCTGGCGCGTCGTCAGCGGGCTCGTCGTCGTAGTCTGGGAGTTGCGATTGTTGCTGCCCTGGAATTGCTGCAGGACTTTTTGGACCTGGGCGGGATCCGCATTCTCCAGGTGAATCACGCTCACGCGGGCCACCTTGGGAGATTCCTGGTCCACCTCCGCCACCAACTCCTCGACTTGGCTCAAAATATCCTTTGGAGCGGTCACGAGTACCGTAGCTGTCCGCTGGTCGGCCACCGCGACCACCTTGGCGCGTTGGCGCATACGGCCGGTTTGGGAGTTACCTTGCTGAGCACCGCCGCCGCCAAAAAGCTGGGCGAGCCCGCCGCCAGCGCCACCGCCACGACCACCGCCAAAACCGCCACCGAAACCACCGCCGCGACCACCGCCAAAACCGCCAAATTGGAAGGGCGTTGTGGCGCCGCCCTGCGAGCTTTGATCGGCAAATACCGACGATATCAGACTCGCCACCTCCACTGGGTCATGATGCTGTAAATGGAACACCTTCACGACCGTCACATCCTCCGAGCTGTTATCGATCGCTTTCACGAGTTCCGCCAGGTGATGGATGTTCGCCTGGGTGTCGGTTACAACGATCGAGTTACCCGCGTCGTTGGCGATGATCGAGGGTGACTGCGTCAGTGAGGAGAGGTCGACGATAAGTTGCCGCGCCGAAACATTCCGAACGGGTATGATCTGCGTCACAATTTCATCGTTCACCGGAATCTTGTCCGGATCACCTTCCACGATAACCGGAATCTGGCTGTGGATGGCAGTGTCTTTGCTCATGATGCGCAACGTCCGTCCGGAGCGAATCGCGGCGTAACCGTTCTTGTTCAGCACCGAGTTCAGCAATTGCACCGCTTCATCCTTGCTCACCGGATGCGAGCTGATGATATCCACCGTTCCCGACACACGCGTGGTGTCGAGTTCAATGATGAATCCCGCCGCGTCGCTCAAGTAAGTCAACACCTGCTCGACCGGGGCGCCGCGGAAATTCATAATCAACCCATCCGTCCCGTTGGTTCCGCCGGCGACCGGCGACGGCAACACGTTCGGATTGACGCTGCCGCTGGTGAAGCGTTGCGGGTTGAAATCACGGTTCCCGCGCCCGCGACCGCGGTCGAAGTTATTGCGGCCCCCGAATTGATTGGAATTGCCGGGACCGCGGGACTGGTTGGGCTGCATGGGTTGCATGTCGGGCCCGCCTTCGGGCGGGGCACCATCCATGCCGGCGCCGACATTGGTATCCGCCGCCTCCGCTGGCATCGGCACGACGATGACATTCGGCGCCGCGTCCGGCGGCGGCACGTTCGCTTCCGGGGGAGGAACGTTTTGCGCATCGTCGGATGTTTGCGCCCGCGTGATCGTGAGCAGCGCAAACACCGCTGCACACCCGAGAATTTTTAAGCTTAAGGTTTTCATTGTGACTCCTGTTTTCTTTGGTCCATCAATCGTTTAAGGATGGCAGCCGCATCCCCACTCACGCCCGCGGGCAGCGCCGACGACTCAACCGCCGCCGCTTCGCCGTTTGTTTCGTCAGCTACATCGGCCTCTTCAATTATGTGGCCCGATAACTGCCATTTATTGTCTACTTTGCGCATCTGCGCCCCGACCGCCATTTGAAAATCCTTGCCATTCGCCGTCAGCGTCACGGCGTCCTGCGCCACTTCCTTGACCGTGTAACCGGCGATATTGCCGCCCGGTTCCAGCACCTGCTTGTATTGGGAACTTTGTCCGTTAAAAAACGCGAAGCGACCCTTCGAGTAGCTCATCGTGCCTACCAAAGCGAAGGCATCGGCCACGTGCCGAGGAGGGCCGTTCCGCGGATTGCGGACGTAGGTCGGCGTCCGATTCGGGTCAAAAATGTTCCGCTCCACGATGATTTTAAACGAATCGATGGCGGGATAATTATTCGTTTGCTGGGCGCCGAAACTCACGGAGAGCACGATGCCCGCAACGAACACGCCCAAAACTGACCGCAGCGTCCCGGTCCGCCACATTCGATGTTGGATGTTCGATGTTGGATGTTCGATGTTCATGAATTCATTTCTTCGCTTCCTGGCCAGTCAGCACCAACCCGCTCACCTGCACGCCTAATCCGATCACCGATCCGGAGCTGTCCTTGGCGGTCAACTCCACCGACTGCAATTTCAGCGCCATCGGATCCGTTTCGATCTCATACAGGAATTGGCTCAATTGATCGATGCGTCCGGAAGCATCCACGCGGCACTCGAGCGTCTTATAGGCGGCGTCCGCCCCCTGTTTCCAATTCGGCACAATGTTCACGATGCTAATGCCGCTCTTTTGCGACCAATCATTCAGCCCGCTGAACAACTGCTGCTCCGCCGCCGTGGTGTCGTTCGTCAGGGAACCGGCCTGTATCTTTGCCCAATGGCCGCGCAAGGATTCCTTGCTGCGCCGCAGGATGTCCCCGTTTTTCACGTCGGCTTTCAATTTTACGAGCCGCGCCGACCGACCGTTCCAAAGTTTCGTCAGCGGAGGGCTGACAATCTTGTCCAGCACCAGCAGGCCGATAACCGCGAGCGTCAGGATGGTGAGGAGTTGCTGGCGATTTTTAATTTGCACGGATGCCTCCCTGGCTGCATTGAATGTTTAACGTAAATTGCAACTGCGGCGAATGCCCGCGAACGCCCTTTTGCTCGACGCGCACGATCCCCGGCGCCCGTTGCAACTGGACCTGCACCGACGACAGCGCCGGCAGGCTGCGCGCGATCCCCGTGCAGACCACGGTGTTTAAATCGCGAATTTCCAAAGTCTTCGCCGTCACCGCGCCGTCGGCCGGAAAAGCCGCCGTGATTTCCTTCAGAATGGTCAGCCCGCGAACCGTTTCGTCGGACCAGGGGCGATACTTATCGATCTTCTCATTGATCACTTTAAGATCGGCCACTTCTACCTTCATCTGGTCCCACTTCGACTGCCAGCGTAGGAGTTGCACCTCCTGATACAAAAATAACCCGCCGATAATAGCCACCACCACCACCGTGGCGGCGATCGCCTTGCGCGCTTTGCCGGAGCCGTATTTGGCGGTGAATTGTTTCCACGCGGGGATTTTGGGCGGCAAAAACTCGAGCAAGGTCTCGTGACCCGCGAGGAAATGGGCGGCGAAACTGAACGCAGGCGAAACCGCCGCATCGGACGGGATTTCCACGCCAAATTCGCCCGCGGGATACCCCTTCACCACTTCCACTTTCAAAGCCAATTGCTCCAGCCGAAGTTCCAATTCATCGGCGAGTTGTTGCGCAAAATCGCGCGGCCCAAAGATGCGCACGGTCCGGATTTTCTCCCGCAATTCCGCGGGCAATTGTCCCAGCGTGATGCGCGCCTCGCGGACCACCACGTCGGCGTGCAGCACCCGACGGCCGCCCTCCGTCTCCAGCGTGCTTTCCAGCGCCCGCAACGCCGCGATGCCGCCACCGCAGGTGATTTGCAGGCCCACGCTGCTTTCGCCCACCACGAGCGCCATGACGAAATTCGACTTCTCCGCGGCCGGCGATTGCAGGGCGGTCAGACCAATGGAAAAACTCAGCGGACGCAGCTTCGCCGCCCGCAGGACCTTCTCCAATATATCGATGTGATTTCGCGGGATGCCGATCAAGGCCGCGTGCTTCTTGCTGCCAATTGAATATTCCGAGGCCGCAAAATACAGCGCGTCCGTGTCCGAATGAAAACCGCGCTCCGCCTCGATTTTTAAGAATTCCTGCACATCGGCCTCGGGCAGGTCGGGGATTTCCGTGTGCGTGGTCATGGCCCATTTCAGCGGCACGCAAACCACGCAATCGCGCTCCCGCACCTCCGCCAGGTCGAGGTGATTTCGGATTTCGCGCGCGACCAGTTCCGGGTCCGCGGTCAGCGGGTCCAACGATAAGGTGACGGAGAACGATTGCCGCAACGCCATCGAGTCGCCGGCACGGTGCAGCACCACGCCATCCAGTTGGCTGCCGTCGAAGGCCAGCGCGAGCACCGTCGAGGGTCGTTTCCCTTTTATGCCGGGTATATGTTTTAGGTCGATCATTGGTCGGTGTTTTTTGCAAGCCAGGTTTGCCGGACATCTTTGCCAAGCGCCCAGCCGAGATGCGTCATGTCGCGCCGATAAATGATTCGCGGCGTGCCTTCGCTCGTGTCAAAAATAAAACGCACGCGCCGGTAACCGCGCCCGAAGGGACCCACCGCCGCGACATCCGCCATGAACTGGTAACTCTTGGTCGTGATGCGATTGCCGATTTGTCGGGCCAGCTGCGTGGCGTCCGTGCCGGTCAATCCCGCCGCATCGATCACCCAAGCGATGGATGTGAGTTTATCGGGATTGGATTGTCGATAAGAAACGATCTGCTCCACGTAATTGCTGATCCCCGGCACGCAATACAGCACGGCCGCGCTGGCCGTGTTGATATTGATGCGCCCGTCAATGAACGCATTCGTCACCGTGGTGATTTGCCCGGCGACCTTTGCGAATTCGTCCGCCGTCATCCCGCTGGTTAAGAAGAACGCCAACGGGCTGCGAACCGTCGTGCTGCCGTTGCCGGTTCCCTGCAATTGCCGGGCGATGGCGGCCGTGCGATCGGATGTAAAATTGGTTGCGAATAAATTGGTTAATTGACTTATCGTCTGGGTGTTCAGGGTGGCGACATTAATCAAGGCCGTGCCGTCCGGGTTGGTATTGGGTTCCCGGCTGTAAACGGTCACGCTTTCCAGGATGCCCGGGTCCGCCTGGCTGTCTCGATCCGTGTCCGTTTCATTCGGGTCCAGCGCGCCATTGCGATTGGCATCCTCGCCCACCAGGACGTCCATGTCCGCGCCGTAAACCAGCCGCAATTCATCCGTCGTTTCAAATGGTTCCTGCTTCGGCGCGTAAGCCGGGTTCAACATCGCGTATGTTTCGGGCCCCACGCCGCCCGAGGACGTGTCGTTGGTGCGCCAGGTAACGATGTTCGCCGCAAAATCAGCGGTAATGTTAGGCAAGGATGATAGCATCGCCAGGGTGGCGGTGTTGATATTCAGTTTTGAATTCTCATCCGTCAGGCCAAAGGTAACCCGGTCCGGATTGACTTGCGGGCTGTTGGTATCGCGGCCGATCAGCCAAAAATGCGCATCGCCGACCGACACCGCCGCAGTCTGGTAATAGGTTTGGTCGGGCATGGTCCCGTTGGTAGCGTAATTCGCCAGCACATACGTGACGTACCGCGCCGCGCCATCGATCGCTTCTTCGGTCGCCAACCCGGAGGTTCGGTTATCCGCCGCCTGCAACTCGTACGAGCTCGAGTTGGCGAAATACAACGTCAACGTGACCAACCCCAGCGCAATCCAAAGCACCAGCACCAGCACCGAGCCGGATTCGGCGTTCGGCGTCCGGCGTTCGGCGTTCAAGGTTCGAGGTTGAATTTTCACTATGGGCTTCCCGCCGTGCTGTTGGTGCCGTTGTCGGTATTGTCCAACTCGTTCGTGTGCACCTGGACCATGAGCGGGACCAATAATTGAATCGGGTCCGGTCTCGCCTCGGTGGAATTCGCCGGGGCGAGTTGCAGGTTCACGCGCACGGCCAGCGGCAAATTGGTTTCCGTCGTGTCATCCCACGTATCCAGCCAGTTTGCGCCGTCAAAATACGTAAAATTCAAGCTCTCCACCCCGCCGGCCAGGAACTGATCGTCCTCGTCCGCGGTGCTCGTCGAGAGCAAATTGCGCGTCACCGTGCGCACCAGATCCTTGCCGTTGCTGCTGGAATCGCTCGGCGACTGCAATCCGTACGTGACCTTCTGGATTTCGCCCCACGGCGCATTCGGGGTGAGCAAGCCGGTCGTCGTGTAAATCTGAATGCCGTTGTTGGCGTCGACGCCGGCCATCGCCGACCCGCTTTGCAGCGGCCCCGCCAGCAGGCCGCCGGGTGCCACGGAGTTTTTCAAATCCTTCCGCATGACGCTCAGCGCGCGCTCGATGGGCAGCGATTTATCCACATTGGCGCTCGCGCGTTCCTGCAACTTCAACGCGCTCGCAAAAACCGAACTGATGATCACGAGCACCACCGAGCAGATCATTAGCGCGAGCAGCACTTCAATCAATGTGAAGCCGGTCGAGGCAGTCCAAGACGCGGGCGCCGGGTGAACAGAGCTGAATAACGCCTTACGTCCTGGACTGCGCCGACCGAACAGCGCGCTTCGTTGAAAACCCCGGGCAAACAGCAGGGAATGACGAATGATGAATGACGAATGGCGGGCTTCCTCCATTCGGCATTCATCATTCGACATTCTCTTGTTGGCCATCAAATTCATGCGGCTAATTGTTCGTCATCGACGAAGAAAACGATCCGTCCGCGAGCGTGCTTAAATGCACCGTATAGTCGCGCCCTTGCACCTGATATTTCACTTCCACCGTCAGCAACCGAATCGGGTCTTGGTTCCACGGCTCATTTTGCAGCGTCCAGGTGAACTCGCGCGCGCCGTCATTAACCGTTCCGTTTTGCTCGGACTGGTTCCAGTTCGTGGTCACGATACTTTCGTTCAAAACCCGCTCGCCCACCCGTGTCGCTTCCGTCTTTCGGAGCGACACTTCGCTCGCCCGGCTCGCGATAGTCAGGCACTCCGCGATGACCGGGATCAAAATCGCCAGAAACGCCATCGCCGCGAGCACCTCCGCGAGCGTGAACGCCGCCCCCCGGGCACGACGCTGCCGGCGGCGCAACGCGAGCGTTTTCTCGTCACTGCTGGTCGGTGGTGGTCGTAATTTCATACTGGCTGCGATCCCGCGTTTGTGTCACCAAAAGCACCGGGCCGGCA
>Ga0265338_10004976_pt1 | contig 17597 bp, 7 predicted proteins | sample 42126metaG_FD_193579 | JGI IMG/M metagenome (GOLD analysis project Ga0265338, IMG submission 193579) | Rhizosphere microbial communities from Carex aquatilis grown in University of Washington, Seatle, WA, United States - 4-21-26 metaG | ecosystem: Host-associated > Plants > Roots > Rhizosphere >... | reverse complement strand
TCAAATGCAACTGCCCGCCCACAGTGGATGAAGTCACGGTCGGTTGAGTCAGCGGATTGACAATGACGTTGAAACTCTGCGTCGCACTCAGGCTGGGGGTGCCGCTATCGAATACCTCGATGGTGATGAGGTTGGTGGTGTTCGCCTGAGTAACCAGCGGACGCCAGGTGAAAACGCCGCTGTTCGTATTGATTGTGGCGTTGGTGGGAGCGTTGAGCAAACTGAAGGTCAGGGTCGGTGGAGGCGTGTTCGTGTCTGTTGCGACACTGTCAATGACGAGGGTAACGCCGGCGTTAAGGTTGGTGTCAGCGATCGGAGAAAGTGTCGGCGGAGAATTGGGCATTCCAATGACGAGGACCGCATTGGTACTGTTGGTTGAACCCGCCACGTTGGTCACGACCACGAAATAAGTACCGGCGTTGGTGGTTTGTACATTAACCAGCGTCAAGGCCGAATTTGTAGCATTGGCCACGGGCGTGTTGGTATTGAAATACCACTGATAGGCCAGCGGCATGCTGCCGAAAGCGACCACGGTGAAGGTGACGCTATTGCTGGGGAGAACGGTCTGGCTTTGCGGGTCTGCGACGATCAGCGGAGCGGTGGGCGCATAGGTGGTTATCAACCAATTAGTCTTTGCCCAGGTCAGCACACCGGCGCCCGCCCCGGCCGTCGGGCTGGTGACAATGGCCTGAAGCTGGGCCGGGTCATCCGGGTAATAAGTGTACGGCAATTGATTGCCCGGCAGATTCCAGGAGAAAGTAAGGTTGGTAGCTGTTTGGAACGGTCCCATCAGATTGCCCGGGTCCGTGCTGTTGCCGCGGATGACCGTGCTGTCAAACTGGTAAATCGTGTCGAGCGCCCGAATCTTGCCGGTGTACGCGGGATTGGAAGGATCGGTCTGATTGTTGCGCAGCGGCCAGAGACAATCAATATAGACCGACTTTTCCACCTGCAACGCGCCGTTCTCGGTGGAGATAGCGCCGTTGATGGGTGGATTGAAACTGTAGGTGTTGTTCAGGGTGTTTTGGTCCGCCGTACTCATGGTCGCCGCAATTGAATTGCGCAGGCGCTTGGCGGCCAGCACTGAGGTATCGTCCACATAGAGGTCGTAATCATGCACGTTGCCGGCGCGCAGACGCGGCACGCAACGGTCCCACACGCTGTTCAACCACAGGTGGTGGAACGTCATCGAGATGGTCGCGTTGTTCGGATCGAGATCGTTTTGGCCCGCCAGGTGGGTCTTGTCATGTCCCTGGATGATGGTGACGATGTTGGTGGTACTGAAGCCGCGGGTGCGCAGGAAATTATAGAATGCGTAACTGGTTCTGTTCGATTCCAGCGAATTGATCTGCTGCCAGACCCAACTGTTGGAATTGGTGGCGCCGTCGTCGCCGGTGTATTTGCACCACGAAAGGTTGATAGCCGAGCAGCCGGCCTTGGTGTCAACAATGCCATCGTAGGATTTTGTGAACGTGCAATGATCAATCCAAATGTTGCTCACCGCGCCACCGTTGCCGAGCGTGATGAAATCCCAATCGTTTCGATCGTATTGGCCCTTGGTGCTTTCGTCCCATTCCCAATTCTCATCGAACTTCAAATTACGAATGATCACGTTGCTGCAGCTTTTGATGTTGAAGTTGCAATGTTTGATGGTCGCGCCGTTGGCGGAGAAAATGGTGAGTCCGCTTCTAGGTTTGATGTCAATCAGACTCTCGCCAACGTTCAGGAGAACCGGGTGCAGCAACGGCGCCGTGTTCTCGCGGAATGGCCCAACGGCTTGCACCGTCGCGCCAACCTCATTCCAACCCAGGCTCAAATCGTTCATGACCTCGATGACTTTGACCGAGCCAGCCGTCTTGTAGGCAGACTGGAGGGCATTGGCCAAATCGAGTGGTGTGTAAACTTTGCGATACGCCGGGTCGGTGTCGGGAATTAAGCCGCCGCCCGTGGTATTTTGTCCAAAGCCGACCAGGTCATAATCGGAATTGGCCACTGGCACGGTGGTGGTCACGGTCAATACCGCCGCGCTACTGGTCGCGGTGTTGACGGCGTTCGAAGCCACGACGGTGTAGCTCCCATCATCGGTGGGCTGCACGTTCGTCAAGGTCAAGGTGGACGAGGTCGCGCCGGGAATCGGCGTCGAGTCCTTGCACCATTGGTAACTGATGGGCGCAGTACCGGTGGCTGAGGCGGTAAAGCTGGCAGTGCCCCCTGACAACACCACCTGCGAAGCCGGCTGCGATGTAAAGACCGGCGCTACCGGATTGGTATTGATAGCAAGGATAGCGTTGGAACTGGTAATCCCACCGGCGAGGTTGCTCACCGTCACCGAATAGGTGCCGGCGTTGGTCGGTTGAACATTGGTAATGGTCAAAGCAGGATCGGTAGCATTGGCCAACGGCGTATTGGTGTTGAAATACCACTGGTAACTCAACGGCTCGCTGCCTCCGGCGGTTACCGTGAAGGTGGCGTTTCCTCCCAATGAAACGGTCTGATCCTGCGGCTGCGTGATAATCGAGGGCGAATCTGGAATATTGACCGATAGTTGGGCCACGGCACTGGTCGCCAAGCCGTAAGCGTTCGATACGATCACTGAGTATCCGCCCGCGTCTGTAAGCTGCGCGTTGGTGACGGTCAACGTGGAACCGGTTTGATTCGTCAATACGGTGTTGGTGTTATAATACCATTGATAACCCAAAGGGAATGTGCCGCTAGCCAGAACATTGAAATTGGCATTTTGGCCAACCAGAACCGTCTGGCTCTGCGGGTCGGTGGTAACCGACGGCGGCGTGGCGCCGGGAATGAATTCCACCTCGAAAAGTGTGGTGTCGAACGAAGCCGCCGAATCCACCGCATCGGAAGGCCGGACGCCAAAAGTATCGAAGGTAAACGTATTCGGCGCACTGTCACTGTACGAAATGGTCGCGCTGTTTGTATTGTTAAAATTAGTACCCGTCATCGTGGCCGTGATGTCTAAACCGTTCGATGCGTTGCGCGTAAAGGTCATTACAAAAGTGTATGGTGTGCCGCTGGCGTAGCCGGTCACATTTTTCCCGGCGCCATTGGCCACCCCGGTCCAACTGCCACTGGAAGATAGAAAGGCGGAACTGGTTCCGGGCGCGTTTCGGTCCATCAATTGGAATGAGCTGCTGCTGCCCAGCGTCGTCGCCATGTTCATGAACATCGCATAGCCCGCGTAAGTGCTGCTGCCTGGACTGCCATCACTGATCAGGCGCGAGGCGGACGGACTGTCCACCACCGCCAGACGGAAGTTCTGGCTGGTACCGCTGGTGGCGACGCTGGAAGGTGTGAATACCCACTTAATTTTCAGTTCATCCCCCGCGCCGGCCAAAGTAACCGGACTCGACCCGGTGGTAAAGTAAGTCGTCCACGAAGAGCTGCCGGAACCGACCGTGGTGACCAGATGTCCGAGTGATGACGTCATCGTGCCGCCACCACCGTTAAACCATGCCGACTCGAAATCGCCGCTGGCGTTGTAATCAACGCCCATCTCCGAGTAAGGCGAGTTCGTGTCATTATATGCCGGATACGCGCGGACGGCGGTGTTCCAGACGTTACTGACCAGCACGGTGGCGTGGCCGGACAAAACCATCCCGAACGCGAGCACGAGAGCTATAAAAGTCAGGCGGGGGTATTTCATACAAATTTTGAATTTCGCGACAGGATTTGAACAACGCGTTTAAATTTAAGACGATAGAGTGTAGCAGAAGAATAATACAAAACGTGTATTAGTCAGCATTGACGTTCTGCAAATGTCTCTGAGAATTAGGCACTGCCAAATCCGGCCATCACTTTCCACCCGTCTGGGCCAGACCCTCAACTTGTGCGTTGTTCAGGATGAACGGCGGGCCTTCTGTGGCTGTAACCTGCACGTCTTTGAATTGAATGCCCTTGGCGTTCTTGATCGCCAAGCCGCTGGCCGCCGAGATGCGGACATTTTCAAAAACCACATTCGAAATCGGGCTGTCGGGCAAACCGGTGATGACACCCGCCGATTTGAGACAGGAGGCCGTCACGTTGCTGATGTAAATATTGCGAAAAACGGGAGTCCTCGTGCTGGCCAGTTGCGCACTGTCTGCCTGGGCAGCGGATGGCTGCGCCGTATCTCCGGCGGAATTGTTCATGTAGTAGCAAGTCAACGTGATGGCCGGATTGACGTTTTTCATGGTGATGTCGCTGTACCGGATGTTTTCAACCAGGCCGCCTTTGCCGCGCTGTGATTTGATGCGCAGGCCGTTCTCGGTGTTTTCAAAGGTGCAGTTCCGGACCGTTACATTGCGCACGCCGCCGTCCGTTTCGCTGCCGATGCTGATGCCGTGGCCATGCAGAATGGTGCAATCGCTCACCGTAATGTCTTCGCTCTCGAATTGGCCCGGGGGAGTGCTTTTCCCGGCCTTGATCGCAACGTCGTCGTCGCCCACGTCAATTTTGCATTTCGTAATGAGCATGCGCCGGCCGCTGGGGTCAATCGCATCCGTGTTGGCCGCGTGCACCGGCGCGAGGATGGTCACGTTCGACACCACCACGTCTTCGCAATCCGCCGGCACAAAATGGAATTTGGGCGAGTTTTGCAGTGTGATGTTTTCCATTCGGACATTCTGGCAACGATCCAGCCCGATCAAATTTGGCCGTGGCAAGGTGTAGCCGGATTTTTTCTGGCGCGCCTTTTCGGCCTCGCCCCACCACGCCGCGCCGTTGCCGTCGATCGTCCCCTGGCCGGTAAACGTTATGTCCGTCAAGTTCCTGCCGCCGATGAATGGGATGAAGTCGCCGCTGCTTTTGGCCTCAAGCCAGTTACCGCGCACTTTCATGAAATCACTCTGGTCGGTGGTTGCCAGCAACGTGGCGCCTGCTTCGAGCAACACGGTGGTCCTGGCGCGCAGGGTGAGCGGCTGGCTCAAATAGGTTCCCGCCGGGAACAACACCGTGCCCCCGCCAGCCTTGCCGCAAACGTCGAAAGCTTTTTGAATGGCGGCGGTGTCGAGGGTTTTGCCGTTGCCGGTCGCCCCCAATTCGCGCACATTGAAAACCTTCGATGACGATGAATCTGCCGCCCGGCCGATGACGGGCGACAGCCACAGGAGCGACATTGCCAGCCAAAGACAAGCCACCGAGGCCTTCCTCCCGTTGAGTTTCCCAATAATGTTTCTTTTTTTCATTAATGTGCCCATCTGAAAATCGTCGTCCGTCGCTCCTTCGTAACGGCCTTCCGAAATGAACAGGGAAGGTAGAATCTCTTTCGACTGGCGCGCACGGCTAAAAAGGGTTATCATTTGTTGATTTTAATAAAGACGCCAAAATTTACAGCCGCCTTCTTTGCAAAAAAGTCTGAAATTTGAGCACCATCCCCAACCACACCAAGCGGATACGAATCTGAACCCTGAGTGCAGAATATTCAGATAAATCTGCAAAAGACTATAATATTCAAAAGCAGCAAAACTGTTAGATTTATAATTGCCCATTGCAAATGACAGAACCAACAACAATAAAAACACGAGACGTAAATGACAAAAACCAATTTTCGCAGGATCTTCCATATCTGTCTTCAATCAGCGGCCATCACGGTGGGGACCTTGTTTGCGATGGTGGCGTTAGGCACACCGGCATTGCCAACTATTCCGACGAATGTTTTTAATGTCACCAGCTACGGCGCGGTGGGCAATGGCAGCACCGACAATACCGCTGCCATTTCAAATGCCATCTTTGCCGCCAGCGCGGCGGGTGGGGGCACGGTGGAAATTCCCGCTGCGGCCGGAGCTTATCTTTGCGGCCCGCTGTTTTTCCGCAGCAGCATCAATTTACAAATTGACACCAACGCGACCCTGAAAATGCTGCCCCGCGGAACATGGCCCGGCGGCGCCTCTCCGCCGGATTTTATCACCGGTTCCATCCTTCACGACATTGAAATCAGCGGTTCGGGCACAATTGACGGGTCGGCGACGTCATCGGGTTGGTGGAATGGTCTCAGCACTTCGGCAAGGCCCTACATGATAACGTTGAACAAATGCCAGCGGGTGCTCATTCAGGATGTGACTATGAAAAGCGCGCCCAAAATGCATATCTCTATCAAGGGCAAAAGCGGGGACATCACGATTCAAGGCATTACCATCAATACGCCCGTTTCGCCCAACACCGATGGCATAGATCTGGTCGGCACAAACTGCCTGGTCCAAAACTGTTCCATCAGCGATGGCGATGACAACATTGCACTTGGCACCAGCAGCGCGGATACGCCCACGGCGCTAACCATCGTCACCAACTGCGCTTTCGGCATCGGTCACGGCATGTCCATTGGCGGCAATACCGCCGGCGGTGTGTCAAACCTGACGGTCATCAATTGCACTTTCAATAACACGGACTATGGCATCCGCATGAAGTCCGACAATGTCACCAGCGGCAGTGGAGGCGCGGGTGGTGTGGCCCAGAATCTCTCCTATCTGAACCTCAGGATGACAAACATTACCCGAGGCGCGATTGTGATTTACAGCTATTACAACGAATTCGGCACGCCTGTCGGTATCTCCCCGTCAACTGCAGCGTCGCAGTCTATTGGTTCCACCAATATCCCGATCTGGCGGAACATCACGATCAGCAACCTCTATGCGCTGGTGACCAGCAACGGAACCACGCCGGGCATCGCGGGAATCATTTGGGGACGGATTGAATCACCGGTTACCAACATCACTTTGAGCCATGTCAACATCCAGGCCCCGCAAACATTCGACCTGTATAACGTTGAAGGTTTTCAGTGCGCCGACTCACAAATCAACGTGCAACCTGGCAATTCTGCCTTCACGCTTTTTAACGCCGACGTCACCGTTTCCAACAGCACGCCGGGAGCCGCGCCGATTTCGTTCGACGGCCTGACGAGCGGCAATTCCCTTGCGCTCTATCGGGCATCGGCCAGCATGATTGCGGGCGATGCCCTCGGGGTAAATCCCATTACCCTGGTGGCCAGTACACTGGCTGATAACACCAGCCTGACGGTGCCTGCTTCCACAGTGTTCAATTTCACCCTGGGGACAAACAATGCTGAAGTCACGGCGCAAGGAAATCTCACTGTAAACAACACGTTGAATATTACCGCCGGAGACGGTTTCGGGGCGGGTACCTATACGTTGTTTGCCTACGCTGGCTTCTTCTTTGGCACTCCCGTTCTGGGCACCACACCCCCAGGCTACAATTACAGCATCACCAACCCACCCGGACTGATCCAATTGTTGGTTCAATCTTCAGCACCACCTTCGCCGCCAATTTTTGGCAGTATCAGTGCCACGGCCAATGGCCTGGTCATGAGCGGCACGGGAGGCACAACGAACGGCACCTTTTATGTATTGGTCTCCACCAATGTCGCACTCCCGTTGAACCAATGGACATCCGTTGCCACCAATCTGTTTGATGGCAGTGGTCATTTTATTTTCACCAACGCCATCAATCCGAACAGCCCCCAAGCATTTTATCTTCTGCAATTGCCTTAAGGGAAAGATTGCCAGCCGGAGTCATGGACGGTGCAAATTTGTGGTCTTTTCTGCACTTCGATAAATTCAGCGATGAAGATCGTTACCGGCTGATAATAGACCGCTTACAGAGTATTACTCGAAGCCTGCGGTTCTCAATTTTCAAGCATGTTTGCAACATAATGGGGGCTGACAGATCTTGAAATCGGGTTATACTGAAAGGGTCAAAAGAATAAACAAAAGCCTTAAACAAAGTCGCATTATGAAACGCTCATACTTGGCCGTTATTACCATTGGCGCTCTCTGTCTTCTTTTTCAGAGTGCCCAAGCCACTATCCTTTTTTCAGAAGCCTTTAATTATAATGCCGGTGCCCTTGCTGGTAATATCAACCCTGGTAACAGCACAGCCTGGAGTGCTGGTGCTTCCGGTTTGACCGTTGTTAGCGGCAACCTGACTTATGCAGGTTTGGCAGATCAAGGCGGTAACGAACTTCAAATCGCCAACGGGTCCGCAGGAACTATTTTTAATACATACGCAAATCAGACCAGCGGGCAGGTTTACTATTCATTCTTGTTTGATGCGACTGCAGCTGACAGTGCCAATAACTACTTCACCGCGTTGAATCCGGGCGTTGCGACTCCAAATGGCAGCAGTGATGCGATGAATGCTTATTTTTATGCTGCCGGTCAGCTTAGAATTCGAGCGGCAGCTCAATCAGCAGCCGGTAGTACCATTTTAACATTAAATCAGACCTATTTAGTTGTTGAAATGATTGACCTAACTGCTCATACCGCCAGCCTTTGGGTAGATCCAACCTCAAGTACCTTTGGTCTTACCGCGCCCGCAGCCGATGTGACCCTTTCAGGTATCACCGCGACAGCGGTCGCTGATGTAGGGTTCAAAACTCAAAGCGCCGCGGGTGGTCCTTATTTGGTTGATAACCTTCTCATTGGTACGACGTGGGCGGATGTAACACCGGCGGGTGTTCCCGAGCCTGCGACTTTTGCCTTTGCAGCGTTGGGGTTGCTGGGTGGCTTTATTGCGCGGCTCCGTCGCCGCTGATTGCCACGTAAGCTATCAAGAAACGAGCGCCGCTGCGGCGCTCGTTTCGTTTTTATATCCCGTCCGCGCACGTTTTGTTTTGGAGTCCAAAGCTTGGTACCATCCAGCATCTGATATCCAACATCAAACACCCGCGCAGACCGTTAGCAGTTGTCGTGTGCAACAATTTCGTTAGCATCCCAAGTACTCTCGATGACATCTTCAACTCAAGCAACCGCTGGAAGTTTGGGCTGGCTGCGTGATTTGTGGGAGCGAGGGTGGCTGAAGGGATTATTACTGCTCAGCGCCGTCATCTTTGTTTACCAACCGGTATGGCACGGAAAACCCATTTGGGACGATGATGCCCACCTTACCCCGCCCGGACTTCGTTCGCCACAGGGATTGGCACGCATCTGGATCGAACCCGGCGCCACGCAACAGTATTATCCGCTGGTCCATAGCATTTTTTGGGTTGAGTATAACCTCTGGGGCGATACAACGCTGGGTTATCATTTAATTAATATTTTGCTGCACGCCTTTTCAGCCCTGCTGTTGTGGAAAATTCTACGGCGGTTACAGGTGCCGGGGGCTTATCTGGCAGCGGCCATTTTCGCCTTGCATCCGGTCTGCGTGGAGTCGGTGGCCTGGATTTCGGAAATCAAGAACACGTTGTCGGGAGTATTTTATCTGGGCGCAGCGCTGGTTTATTTGAGATTTGACCGGACCAGGAACTGGAAGTTTTACTTCGTGACTTTGGGGCTGTTTCTGTTGGGGTTAATGTCCAAGACGGTTGTTGCGACCCTGCCTGCGGCCTTGCTGGTGGTTTTCTGGTGGCAGCGCGGAAAGTTGTCCTGGAAACAGGATGTATTACCGCTGATTCCATTTTTTGTGGTGGGGATTGGTGCCGGGTTGTTCACGGCGTGGATGGAATGGAAATTTGTTGGCGCGAGTCGTTCCGGGTTTGATTTTTCCATCATCGATCGCTTGCTTATCGCGGGGCGCGCGATTTGGTTTTACCTGGGCAAGCTGGTCTGGCCGGTGGATTTGACCTTTATCTATCCCCGCTGGCACGTCAGCCAGACGGTGTGGTGGCAATACCTTTTCCCCATCACGGCACTGCTCGCGTCAGTGGGGTTGTGGTTGCTTTCACGCCGGAACCGCGCGCCGCTGGCGGCATGGCTGTTGTTTGTCGGGACGTTGTTCCCCGCACTGGGCTTTTTCGATGTCTATCCCTTTCGTTATTCGTTCGTCGCTGATCACTTTCAGTATTTGGCCGGTATTGGCCCGATTACACTGGCGGCGGCGGGAATCGCCATATTATTCCGTTGTGCAATGAACAGGCGACCATTCCTTGAACCCATTGTTTGTGGAACAATGCTATTGGTTTTGGGTGGATTGAGTCGACAACAGACTGGAATGTACGTTGATGTTGAAACCCTCTGGCGGGCCACCATCGCGAAGGACCCAAATGCTTTTCTGGCCTGCAATAATCTCGGGAACATGCTCGCTTTGCAGGGAAAAACTCCCGAAGCCATCGCCCTATTCCACCGGGCCATTGAAATCAAACCGGATTATGAGGAGGCACATTACAACCTGGCCAATGCACTTGACCGACAGGGCAAACTGGACGAAGCCATTGACCACTATGAGAAAGCCCTTGAGATCAACCCCGATTTTGTGGCGGCACACAACAATCTGGGCACGGCACTTCTCAACCAAGGAAGGCTGGAAGAAGCATCTGAGCAATACCATCAAGCCCTTGACAAGGATCCCACTTTTGCGGAAGCACACAGCAATCTGGGCTTTCTGTTGACAAAACAAGGTAGGGCTGCAGAAGCCATTGAAGAGTACCGGAAAGCGATCAAACTCAACCCCAACCGTGCAGAGTTTTACAATAACCTGGGCAACCTGCTGGTCACTCAGGGACGGACGACCGAGGCCGTTGAACAACTCCAGAAGGCGCTTGAGGTTGAGCCGGACAATGCCAAGGTCCACTACAATCTGGCCAATATATTCTTCGCCCAAGGACAGTGGGACGAAGCCATCGAACAGTACCAGCAGGCGCTAAAACAGATGCCCGACTCCATTCATGCCCACTATCAACTGGGCCTGGCGCTGCAATGCCGGGGCGAATCTGCGGCCGCCATCGCGCAGCTTCAGAAGGTCGTCGAACTCGATCCCAACCACGTCACGGCGCAAAACAATCTGGCCTGGCTGCTGGCGACCTGTCCGGACGCGTCGTTGCGTAATGGCCAAAAGGCTGTGGAACTGGCACAACAGGCTGTGCAACTTTCCGGAGGCATGTCTCCGCAAATTCTGGACACGCTCGCGGCGGCTTATGCCGAAGCCGGACGCTTCCCTGAAGCGGTCAAAACGGCCCGGTGGGCGTCGGATCTGAGCGTCGCACAAAACAACAAAGCCCTGACTGAAGTCATCCAAAACCAGATCAAGCTTTTTGAAAGCCATTCCCCTTACCATGAAAAACCGTAGTGGTTCTCATTGGGGATTACCCTTGAAAACAGGTGCCAGCACGAATGCACTTTCCTCAAACCTTTTTGCAAAGGTTTTGAGTTTGCATATTGGACTGCCAGACTATCCTCACATTCCATGACCTTAAGATTTTCATTTCATCGGCTTTTTATTGTGAACTTCACCCTGGCGCTTGCCCTGGTTAACTCGACTGGCAATGGCGGCGAGACAACGCCGGCCATTGAAGCGCCAGGTCAAGCGGCGGCGGCTGCCGCCACACAAGCCTGGTCAAGCGTGCCGGATATTTTGGCGCACATCGTGCCGCCCACCTTTCCTGATCGGACCTTTGCCGTCACAAACTATGGCGCGAAGGGTGATGGGGACACCGACTGCACCGAAGCGTTCCGCAAAGCGATCAACGCCTGCACTACGGCGGGGGGCGGCAAAGTAATCGTGCCGGCCGGTGTTTATTTGACCGGTGCCATTCATTTGAAAAGCAATGTGGACCTCGATGTTTCCAAAGACGCGACCGTCCGTTTCAGCACCGATCCCAAAAGTTATTTGCCGGTGGTCTTTACGCGTTACGAGTGCACGGAAGTGATGAATTATTCGCCGTTCATCTACGCGCTGGGACAGGAAAACATCGCCATCACCGGCGAGGGAACGCTTGACGGCCAGGGATCAAAGGCTGTCTGGTACTCCTGGAAACGGCTTTCGGATCCCAGGGAACTGGTGGCGATGGGGGATCGCGGCGTGCCGGTGCCGGAGCGGGTCTTCGGGGAAGGCCATCACCTGCGCCCCTATTTCATCCAACCGACCCGCTGCAAAAATGTTCTGATCAAGGGCGTGCATATTGTTGATTCGCCAATGTGGGTAATGACGCCGCTTTATTGCACCAACGTAACCATTGAAGGCGTCACCGTGGACACGCAAGGCCCGAACACGGATGGTTGCGATCCCGATTCATGCACCGACGTGTTGATCAAGGATTGCCATTTCAGCGATGGCGATGATTGCATCGCTATCAAGTCAGGACGGGACGTTGACGGCCGCCGCGTCAACATTCCCAGCCGGAACATCGTGGTTCAGAATTGTGTTTTCAAGGATGGCCACGGCGGCGTCACCGTGGGCAGCGAAACGTCCGGCGGGGTGGAGAATGTTTTTGCCGAGGACTGCCACTTTGACAGTCCGAATCTGGACATGGCCATGCGATTGAAAACCGGCATGACGCGCGGCGGTTTTATCAGGAACATCTTCATCCGCAATTGCACGGTTAAATCCGCTCGGACAGGTGTCGGTATCACCATGAGGTATCCGGGCACACTGGATGGCCATGCCACCCCGGTCATTCGGAACATTGACATTCGCAATTGCACCTTTGCCCATCTGTCCCGACAGCCGATTATTATTGAGGGCTTTTCCGATTTGGTGCGGATCACCGATGTCACCATTGCCAATTGTGTTTTCCCCGGCACAGGAGACCGGGGCATTATCACCAACGCCAGCCGCATCTATTTGACCGCCGACCAGGGTGGCGGCTTGAATTAATGAAGGAACCAGGACCTTTTCCAGTGCACTTTCTTCAATTGGATTTGCAAATGCAACCAATTGCCGCAGCTTGTGGGAGGAGCTAGGATGTAGGCATTAGACAATCCTGTGGAATTTGGCGTAACCAAAACATTTAAAACATTATGCCTATCAGTTTGAATCGTATCGCCAAAAACGGCGCCCCATCGGTCGCCGGTCGGCCTCCATCCAAATCGAACCGTGGGTTCACCTTGATTGAACTGCTGGTGGTGATTGCCATCATTGCCATCCTTGCCGCCATGCTGTTGCCGGCATTGTCAGCGGCGAAGGCGAAGGCGTTGAAAATTGCCTGCGTCAGCAACCTCAGGCAGGCTGGCGAAGGCTGGGCGATGTATCCGGCTGATCATCGTGACGCCTTGCTGCCGCTCCACTTGAAGGGCATTGCCAGATTTAACAAACGAGAACCCGGCGCCAGCCCGGCCAGCGGTTGGGAAACACATGAAATAGCACGTATGGTGCCCGGGACGAGCACGATGAGTTCAGGCTATGATACTGGTTTGCCAGATGGCTGGTGGAATCTCGGGCTTCTATGGGGAGACAAGAATATTGCCAATCCCAAAGTGTTTTATTGTCCCGTCGGCGCGCAGGTTCTCGGCGGGAGTATGACATACGATTGGTACACCTATATGCCCAACTATCCGTGGCCCACGGGGGCAAACCCGCAGGCAGTTGCGGCCGGCAGTTCCGATAAAATGCGCGTGGCTTACGATTATTTTCCTCAGTCAAGAAACATCGAGCAGTCTGGCGCCAGTTATATGTCCAAGTTCCCAAAAGTTGCCATATCGATAAGTGAATTGGACGGGAAAAAAAGCATAATAACTGATATAACGATGGATAGAAAAGCCGTTCCCCATGCATCGTGGGGTCTCGGAATGAATGCCTGTTTCCCCGATGGCCACGTCAGATTTGAGAGTCAACGTGAAACTCCAAACGCATTTGATCTCGTCGATGACACCAGTTCCAGTCCTCCCGGGTGGGGTCCCGGCGGAGGCACTGGCACTGCATCAATTGGAGAAAGCACTGATAACGACCGCGCTTTCCGCTACGTCAGGGCTCTTTTGCCTCCGTGATTCTCTCTCGCGAAGAGTTGTCAGCAAGACTGTTTCAGGAAACGGTAAATATTCGCTGTTCGCTCTTTAATTCGTGGTTGTTGACTTGATGGAGAACATTCTTCGGGATTGTGTCGATAACCAACACGGGCGGCATAGGGTCACCGCGCCGCACCGTCCGCGCAAGGCCGGCGCGGCTGCCACAGTGTGACATCCCTCTCAAGATTTTCCCATCATTGGTCACTAAACATAATCTCAACATTCTTCGGTTCGAGCCTCAGTGAATTGTTGAAAAGCCCCGGGTGTGTGATGAAGACCGGTCTGACCGTGAAAGGAAAAGGCCAACGTTCTAAGCAGAAACACACGGATTTGCTCCTGGAGCTGGTTGACCACAAGCCAGGAACCAACCACCACAATTCTCCCGCTGATGAGACGCCTCAATGGCTCAACGGCAATCGTAGTGCAGCGGCAACCCCTGGTGCCACCCCGAAAGCGAGTGCCGGTATCCGCTCCCCCCGTTCGGCGCGATGCGGCGCCGAATTAAAAGTCATTCTTGCTTTTTTACTGGTCTCCGTACTCAGCAACTTCTCTTGGGGACATTCGCATCTTAATTGAAACAAACCGAGCCCAGTCAGGAACAGTCAAGTCTGCCTTGGAACAGGCGTCCTGGAAATTCTTGACACCCCTACAAACATTGAGCGTCATCTCCGCGATTCCAGATCGCGCAGCATCTGAAAAAAAACGTGCCCTGCCATTCGAGTTCCGGTGTTTTGGCTTGACATTAAAGTTTTTATCATAAGAATTACTTGTGTCAGTTCTGAACCACTTCAACCACATCGAAAAGTCAGGAGCACGTCATGAAAAATCATCTATCAATGTTAATCGCAAGTATTCTGTTCTCGAACCTCGCCTGTATCACTAGGCCCAGAATCTGTTTGTGTCGGATGATGTCGCCAACAGCATTTATGAGTTTACACCGGGCGGAGTGCAAAGCACCTTCGCTTCCGGGTTGGACCAACCTTGGGGACTTGCTTTCAATAGCGCGGGCAATCTGTTTGAAGCGGACACCTCCAGCGGAAACGTCTATGAGTTTACGCCGGGGGGAGTGCGAAGCACCTTTGCCTCCGGGCTGGCCAACCCCAGTGGCCTGGCCTTTGACAGTGCGGGAAATTTGTTTGTGGCTAACTACGCCACCGGCACCGTCACTAAAATCACTCCGGGCGGAATACAAAGCACCTATGCCTCCGGGTTTGCTTTTGCCACCGGACTGGCCTTTGACAACGCGGGCGATTTGTTTGTTTCGTCTACCGGTTCGGGAGGTATTTTTAAAATAACGCCGGGCGGAGTGGTAAGCACGTTGGCGGGCGGGTTCTATGGTGCCGGGCTGGCCTTTAACAGTGCGGGTAACCTGTTTGCCGGGGGTGACCAAGTCTCCCCAAACGGCTACATCGCCGAATTCACACCGGGCGGAGCGCAAAGCACCTTCGCCAGCGGGTTGAGTAATCCCGTTGCACTGGCTTTTAACAGCGCCGGCAACCTGTTTGTGGGGAATCAAGTCGGGGGAACTATCACTGAGATCACGCCGGCCGGAGTAGAAAGTACTTTTGCTGCCGTGGCTCAAGTTCAGGGACTGACCTTCCAGCCCGTGCCCGAGCCTTCAACGTGGGCCATGCTTGGAATCGCTGGCTTCGTGGTATTCGGTCTGCGCCGCAGGGCTTAGAAGCTTTGGTCAGACCAACAACGCAGCGGCTCGGGGGTCAAGCCTCCCATCCGGACACGGGTCCTGATAATACTTGACGCCCCCATCAAACATTGTGAGCAGTAAACCCGGTTCCCCGGTAGCTTTCTCTAAAGTGGAAACCCTTGGAAAGCACCTCCGGCACCTCCGTCCTCGAAATCCTCAAGTTTTTCCACCCGTCATCAATCGAAAAACTTATGCGATCCTGCAAAGATTGGCCGGGGGGTGTGCCGCTCAAAATCATTTCTCACCCACCGCCGTAGCATTCAAACTCCGGCCAGATGAAAAAAGAGCGTCCTTGTCGCCAAAGACGCTCTCGATTAAAGAACCAGGGTTAAATCACGGATAGGTTACGCGGTAAAATCTCGCGCTATTAGTTCCGTTCGTGTCCGTGAAGTTGGTTGTAATTATGCCGGCTTGCATCAAGGTCCAGTTGGCATTGGTCAGGCTGGTCTTGCGCCACACGCTATAACCGGCACTGTTGTCACTGCCACTCGGAGCTGACTGCCAGGTCAGGGTCACATTATTGGTTGCAGCAATGGGCACATTTTTAATACTTGTAATCACGAGGCTCGCCACCGTCACCGGCGCACTGGACAGTTGAACCTTGAATTCCGGAATTATAATCCGGTCGGGCGCGTTCTCAAGTCGGTTGGGCCGCAACGCCATCGCATCAAACCGATGGTAACCGAAACCATTGGTATCAATGGCGGTGTAGGACAGGTTCAGGCCGCTACCGGTGAGCGTCCCATTCACAGAACAGGTGTTGGTCCCTACACGTGCCACGGTGAGCGTCAAAACATAATTACTGCCGGTCGCGAACGCGGGTGCATTTGAATAGTCGATTCCCAGCGGTCCCCCATCCCCCAAGGCCGTGTAATCACCCGTCGTTCCCATGAGGTTGTTATCGCCCAGGACATCCCTGACATAGAGTGTCATGGGGTTCGACGTGCTGAAGTTTTTGCCGAAGTCCAGGTCCAGCATATAGCCTCTGACGTTAATCCCCTGGCCCGCGCTTCCGGTGAGGGTCGAGGTATTATCCGCGGTGGCAAACGTGCCGTTATCGGCGTAATCGAACAACCCCAACCGAAGCGGCCCATTGTTGGTAAAGTGAGCGAACGTGTCGGGGGTTATGGACAAGCTGGCGGCAATTTGGGCCCCAACCGCCAAATGAACCGGCAGCCTGCTGGTGACATCATTAACAAAATATCCCAGATACAAACTCGAGGTGTTGGTAATTGGCGTGGCGACCAGGGCGTTGTTAATCCCGGTATCGGCCGGATCCGCATCCAAATCCGCTGTGACCGCGGTCCACCATACTGAATTGTTGGCCGAAACCGGACCGGTGGTGCGATCAGTATCCGTAAAGGTATCGTCCATAATCAGGCTGGGCGACGTCGTGACCGTGGGAGCGGTTAACGTTACGGTTGCGACCGAGGAAGTGGCGGAGGACCCGTCGCACGCGACGTTAACAATGGCCCGGTATTTGTTTCCGTTGTCGGTCGCCAGTTGCAAATTGGGTGTGGTGTAGTTCCGGAAGTTGGCCCCGCTGATGTTGGACCACGTGACGCCGCCGTCCTTGCTGAGCTGCCATTGGTAGCTCGGACCCGTGCTGTTGGCCGCTCGGGTGAAGAACAACGCGTTGATTTCCGCAGACTGGGTTACGTTCGTGGGCTGCGTGGTAAAGCTTGCACTCAGACACTGTCCAAAGGGAGGTGTAACCTCCGACCAATTCGTGGAAATGCGCACTTCATCCAAATTGGCGGTCAAACCGTCATCCACTATGAAAAACCGTCCCGGGCCGGTGCCGCTGGAAGGAACATTAGGGCCGGTATTCGGACCTACGCTGACGTCGGGAACCGGCACATTGGCTTCGTTGGTCCCGAATGAATTGGGAGGCGGGTTGATCCAGAGATCATCTTCATCATTCGTGAACGCGGTCGTATTGTTGGTCGTCGCGGCAATCTGCAGCCGAACGACAACAAAAAAGGTTTGTCCCGTCGTAACCGTGGTGGATTCCCAGTTTGTCAAGCTCTGCGGTACGGTCGCATTAGTGCCATAAACATTTTTGGCCAGTCCGATCTGAAGGTTGCCCGAGCTATTTGTTCGCGCAAACAATTGCCAATACGCGTCAGCCCCGTTCGCACTCTGAATGCCGCCGCTTTGAAGATATAATCCGGCAATCATGGATGCTCCGCTGGCAGGAAAATTGGTGTTATCGTTGAATCTGTATA
>Ga0265338_10004975_pt1 | contig 17602 bp, 19 predicted proteins | sample 42126metaG_FD_193579 | JGI IMG/M metagenome (GOLD analysis project Ga0265338, IMG submission 193579) | Rhizosphere microbial communities from Carex aquatilis grown in University of Washington, Seatle, WA, United States - 4-21-26 metaG | ecosystem: Host-associated > Plants > Roots > Rhizosphere... | reverse complement strand
ATGGCTGGATCGACGTTCGCCAGGGCCGCCGTGGCATTGAGATAGATGATGGGATAGAGGCTGAGCGCCTCGACCAGCACGATCCCCCCGAACCGGCTCGCCGCGAGCCAGTCGAAGGCCCAGCCCGCGGGCCGCAGCTGCAGGGCGATGAGCAGGGCGTTGAGCGCGCCGTACTGGCCGAAGACCTGCTTGAAGCCGATGGCGCCGACAAACGGCGGCAGGATCATCGGCACGAGGATCAGCGAGACCAGCAGGCCCTTGGCAGGAAACCGGTAGCGGTTCGCGACGAACGCGAGCGGCACCGCGATGGCCAGCGCGAGCGCGGTGGTGGCGACCGCCAGCAGGAAGGAATTGCCCAGCCCGCCCAGATAAAGGGGGTTCCGGAGCAGCTGGATCAAAAACGCGAAGGTCAGGCGCCCGTCGGCGTCGAGGAAGCCGCCCTGGAGGATCTGCAGCACGGGCCACAGGAAGAACACGGCGAAGAACGCCAGCGTGACCGCGACGACGATCCGGGCAAACGACTGCGACATCGCGGGGAGTCTGCCGAGCGCCGGCACCGCCGGGCAAGGGGGAAATCCGCGGCGGGGCGCGGCGCGGTCCCGCGCCGCCTCACCGCCGCCGGGCCAGCTGCCGCGCGAACGCGGCCAGCGTCTCCTTGCTGACGTGATGCTCCATCCCCTCCGCGTCGGTGTGGGCGACGGCGGCGGGCACCCCGAGCGTCTCGAGGAACGCCCGGACGATCTCGTGGCGGCGGCGCGATTCGGCCGACAATCTCCGCCCGGCTGCGGTCAGGAAGATCGAGCGATAGGGCAGGGCAGTGACCAGGCCGTCGCGCTGGAGCCGCCGGACGGTGCGGTTGACGGTGACATGGGTGACGCCGAGGCGCCGGGCGAGATCGGTGACCCGCGCCTCCCCGGTGGCGCCGATGAGCTCGGCGATCATCTCCACATAGTCCTGCGCCGTCTCCTGGGCGTTCTCCCGCCGGGTGCGCAGCAGGCTGATCCGGGCCGAGGCGGCGCGGGAACGGGTCGGTCTGGTCACGGCTCGAGGCATGGGAGAAACCGGCGGCCCGGGGAAGTCGGTTGACAAGCCGGCGCCGGGTATGTAGCCACAGCTACATCTTGGAGACAAGGCCAAAAGAGGCGGATGCGGCGGCGGCCGCCGTCGGCGGCGGTCATCCCTCACTGGAGGGGATGCATGCGACGGTCGACGTGCCGCTCGCCGGGGCCGGTTTTTGGCGGCAATGGCGGGCATTCGTGGGTCCGGCGATCCTCATCAGCGTGGGTTACATGGATCCGGGCAACTGGGGCACCGACCTGGCGGCCGGGGCCCAGTTCAAGTACGGCCTGCTGTGGGTGGTCGCGCTGGCCAGCCTGATGGCCATCTTCATGCAGGTGATCTCCGCCCGCCTGGGGGTGGTGACCGGCCGGGATCTGGCCCAGGGCTGCCGCGACTGGTTTCCCGGGTGGACCCGCTGGCCGAACTGGCTCTTCTGCGAGCTCGCGATCTGTGCGTGCGATCTGGCCGAGGTGCTGGGCAGCGCGGTGGCCCTCAATCTGCTGTTTCACATTCCGCTGCTCTGGGCGGTGCTGATCACCGGGCTGGACGTGCTGCTGCTGCTGGGCCTGCAGCAGTTTGGGATGCGCACGATCGAGGCGGTGGTCCTCCTGCTCGTGCTCACGATCGCGGCTTGTTATTTCATCGAGATCTTCGTCCTGCCCACGACCCGGCCGGAGTTTCTGGCGATGGGCCGGGCGATCCTGACACCCAGCCTGCACCAACCGGGGATGCTCTACGTGGCCGTCGGCATCATCGGCGCGACGGTGATGCCGCACAACCTTTACCTGCACTCGGCCCTCGTGCAGAGCCGCAAGCTGCAGCAGGACCCGGCGTCCGTGCGGCGCGCGCTCCGGTTCAACACGATCGACGCCACGACCGCCCTGGCCATCGCCTTCTTCGTCAACGCGGCCATTCTCGTGCTGGCGGCGATGGTGTTCTACGGCCGGCGCCAGGTGACCGTGGCGGGCGGGGGCGTCGTGACGTTCGCGCCCGACAGCGACTGGATTCGCATCGCCTACCTGACGCTCGCGCCGCTGCTGGGCACCGCGGTCGCGAGCACGATGTTTGCGGTGGCGCTGCTGGCGAGCGGGCAGAGCAGCACCATCACCGGCACGCTGGCCGGCCAGGTGGTGATGGAAGGATTCATGCACTGGCGGATCAAGCCGTGGGTTCGCCGGCTCATCACCCGCCTGCTGGCGATCATCCCGGCTGTGTTCGTGATCGGCCTGCGCGGCGAGGGCAGCGTGACCGACCTGCTGACGCTCAGCCAGGTCGTGCTGGCCCTGCAGCTCCCGTTCGCGATGTTTCCGCTGCTGTATTTCACCAGTTCCCGCCGACGGATGGGCGCCTGGAAGAACGGCTGGTTTTTGATGGTCGCCGGCTGGACGACGGCTATCGTCATCACGGCCATGGACCTCTACGGCCTGCCGGACGCCCTGACGGCGGCGTGGCAGGTCGTTCGCGGCGGATGAAGACCGACCCAACAGAACCCCCCTTGTATCGGACGATCCTCGTGACGCTCGAGGGTTCGGCCGCGGACCGCGCGATCATCGATCACGTGAAGGCGCTGGCCCGGTGCATGCACAGCCGGGTGGCGCTCCTGCACGTGGCCGACGGCTGGGCGGCGCGGATGTTCGGGGCCGACGCGATCAGCGCCGAGGTTGCCGAGGACAAGGCCTATCTGGAGAAAGTCCGGTCCGAATTCCAGTCGGCGGACATTCCGGTCGATGCCGAGCTGGCCTTTGGCGAACCCGCCAAGGAGATCGTCAAATGGGTGGAAACGAGGAGCTGCGATCTCGTGGCCATGAGCACCCATGGGCACCGCTTCGTGGCGGACCTTTTTCTGGGATCGACCTCGCGGCACGTCCGGCACCGGATCCGCGTGCCGGTGCTCCTGCTCCGGGCGAAGTAGGGCATTTCGGGCCGCGTCCGCGGGCGTTCGGCTGACGTCGAGTCCGCGCAATGGGTCGCCACGACAGCCTTTGCCTCGGCGGTTCGAGCGCGGGCCGAGGCCTTGGTCTGCCGAGGCTGGCTCGCCGAGCCGTCTTGTCCCGCCATAGCAGGCTTGCGACGGCGGAAGCCCATGGGGCGAAGGCTGGCGGAGAGAGGGGGATTCGAACCCCCGATAGGCTTTAACACCTATGACGGTTTAGCAAACCGTTGCCTTAAGCCACTCGGCCATCTCTCCGGGAAGCGGTGTCGTAAAGAAGCGAGGCCCTCTGGGGAGTGCAAGGCTGTTTTGGGCAGCGCACAGATCAGTCCGCTACCGGTCGACGAGTACGCTCGCGCGTTGGTGGCGCCAGCAAGCTGGCGGCCTACAGTCTACGACCATTGCCGCGGAGAACCAGCGGCACCACTCACCAGAAACCCGACAGAGCGTCAGCTCTCGTCGTCGACGCGACGGGCGAGCTCTTCCCGGCATTCGGCGATCACCCGCAGCCAGATCTCGCGCAGGTCAAAGAGGCGCGGAAAGGCGTCGTCCCGCCAGGCGGCGAGGCGCCGGACGGCGGCGAGCTCCGGCTCGGTCGCCATGGCCAGCGTGCGATTGAGTTCCTGCAGGGCCCGTTTGAAAAGACTGACAGCCATCGCGTAGTCGCCGAGATCGAGGGCCTGTACTCCCAAGATGGCATGCTCCTCGCCGCGGAAGAGACTGGTCTGCAAGGCGAGGGCGCGCGCTTGCGTGCCCTGTTCCTGATCGCCGGCGATGCGCTCCCAGCTGCGCTTCAGGCTGAGATAGATGGCCTTGGTGGCGACGAAGACCGGATTCTGATGAAGCGTATAGGGCTAGAACGGGCTGTGGCTGGCGGCTGGCGGCAGTTCGATTGGCGCAGGCCCCGGGGCGGCGCCGTCGTCAGCGGTTTCGGCCCCCGCGGCCGCCGGCCCGTCGTCCCAACCCATCAGATGGGCGACTTCGTCAATCCGGCCTGGATCGTCCCGCAGCTTCTCGTAGTGAGCAAGATAGCGATGCAGAACGTCGTCCTGTTCCCGCAAATAACGCTCCCAGTCGAACTCGTTCCACGCCAAGTCGCCGCGTTCCTCCCACTCGTTTTCGGAATAGCTTTCGGATTCAAAATCGCTCATGCGTGGGGCAGATCGCCTGGTTCGCGCAGTGTGGGAAGAGGGGGGGAGAATGCAAATAAAAATCAGGCATCGCCGGGCTGGAAAAATTCGACAAATTTTGCGTATTGAAGAAATTCCCGGGCCCGGCAAAACTGTCCGCATGCCGGCCGGACACGAGATGCATCACGAGGTCATCCATTTCTCCGGGCACGTGCAGGGCGTGGGGTTTCGCTACACCGCCATGCAGCTCGCGCGCGAGTTCGAGGTGGCCGGCTATGTGCAGAATCTGCCGGATGGGCGCGTGCGCGTGGAGGTTGAGGGAGAACCTCGGGAGGTGGACGGCCTGATTGCCGCCCTCGAGGAACACCTGCACGGCTGCATCCGCAAGGTGGAGCGCACCGCCGGCCTCCGCGCGCCCCAATTCAGCGGCTTCGGTGTACGCTGACCTGCGTCGTGAACGCGATCGAAATGGTGGGGGTCAGGAAGGATTTCCCGCCGCCGGTGCGCGGCCCGGCGGCCCGGGCGCTGGATGCCGTTACGCTGCGGATCCCGGCGGGCGAGGTGGTGGGGCTGGTGGGCCCGAACGGATCGGGCAAGAGCACGCTGCTGAAGATCATCCTGGGACTCCTCGCGCCGTCGGCCGGAACCTGCCGGGTGTTTGGCGTTCCGAGCGAACGCGTCGAGGCCAGGCGGGGAGTGGGCTACCTGCCGGAGGCGCCGGATTTCTGTCCCCAGCTGACCGGTTACGAGCTGGTCAGCTATCACGCCCGCCTTGGGGCCGTGCCGGCGCGCGCGCTGCGGGTCGCCGTGGAATCGGCGCTCGACCGGGTCGGGATCACGGCGGCGATGCATCGGCGCGTGGGCACGTACTCGCTGGGGATGCGGCAGCGTCTGGGGCTGGCCCAGGCGCTGGTGACGGACCCGCGGCTGCTGGTGCTCGACGAGCCGGTTTCGGGGGTCGATCCGGTTGGGGCGGAGGAGTTCTGCCGGCTCGTGGGCCGGTTCAAGGCCGAGGGCCGGACGGTGCTGTTCAGCTCGCACCTGTTGCCGCAGGTGGAGCGCGTGTGCGACCGGGTGGTCCTGCTCAACGGCGGCCGCCTCGTCCTGAATAGATCCGTCGCGGAGCTGGCCGGCCGGAGCGGGGCGATGGCGCTGCTGGTGGACCCTCTGCCGGTCTTCCGGCTCGAGGAATTGCGCGCCTGGCTGGGGACGCGCGGGGCGGCTCTGCACGCGGTGGAACCCTCGCGGGCGAATCTGGAGCGCGTCTTCCTGGAGGCGGTCGGGCGCGCGGCGGTCGAAGGGTCCTAATTTCATGAAGGCGCGAGAGGTTGCGATCGCACGGATCTGGTTGATCGCCGGTCACTCCTTCCGGAAGGCGGTGCGGCAGCGCCTGCCCCGGCTGCTGCTGGTGATGCTCGGGGCGTCCTGGGCGGCGGCGCTGGTGCTGCGCGATTTCCGCCTTGGGTCGTCGGAAATCAGGTTTCTCCTGGATGCGGGATTTGGCGCGGAGGCGATGTTCGGCGCGATCCTGGCCGTGGTGGCGACGGCGCAGCTCTTCTTTGGCGAAACCGAACGGCGGACCGTGCTCATGGTGCTGGCCAAACCGGTTCGGCGCGCGGAGTTCATCCTCGGCCAATTCGGCGGAGTGCTGCTGCTCCTGCTGGCATTCTGCGGGGCCGCGACGGCGCTGCTGTCCGGCCTGCTCTGGTGGCGGCTGGGGGCGATGCCGGGCGCCGCGGCGGGCGCGCCGGGCGCGGGGCCCCTGGTGGTTTTCGGCGACGTGGTGCTGTGCGGGGTGGTCCAATGGCTGCGACTGGGCGTGCTCGCGGCGGTGACGCTGCTGGTGGCCTGTTACGCGCGGAGCAGTCTGTTCGCGATTATGGTCGGCTTTGCCGTGCTTGTAATCGGGCATCTGCACCACCTGGCGCGTGATTTCTACGAGCTGGCGGGTTCGACCTGGACGGCGGCCGGGGCGCGGCTGCTCAGCACCGCCTTGCCCGATTTCCAGCTGTTCAATGTTGCGGACCGGGTGGCGGCAGGGGAACCGCTGCCTGGCGGACTCCTCGTCGGCATCGCGTGTTACGCGCTGGCGTACATGGGCGTGTTCAGCGCGCTCGCGGTCTTTTGCTTTCAGCGCCGTGAACTCTAGGGGCAGGGAGGCGGCGGCTATTTTTCTCGCCCTCGTGGCGGCGGGCGCGGCCCTGCAGCCGGTCGCCGGGCCGGTGCGCGTGGCGCTGGGGCCGACCGTTTCAGCCGGCCGGGTGATTCGGCGGGATGCGCTCGTCGGCCGGAGCGTCAGCGTGGCCGTGTTGGGCGGATTCCGCGCGCTGGCGGCCGACTTGCTCTGGCTCGAGACCTATCTGGCCTGGGCAGCTGGTGACCAGGCGGCCACGCAGGCCCTGATCCGGCTGGTGACCTCGGTCGACGAGAGGCCGGAGTCGTTCTGGTTGAATGGGGCGCGCATGATGGCCTACGACGTGGCCCAATGGCGGATCGCGGCCGCCGACCGGACTGGGGAACCGTTGGCGGCCGTGCGCCGGCGGATCCGGGAGGAGCAGGCCGGGGCGGCGCTGGATTTGCTGGCGGAGGCGCAGCGGTGGCATCCGCGGAGCGCCGCGATTTGCATCGAAATGGCCAATCTTGAGCTGTTCGGCCGGACGGATCTTGCAGCGGCCGCGCGGTGGTACCGGACCGCGGCTGAGATGCCCCGCGCGCCCCATTGCGCGGCGCGGATCTACGGAGAACTGCTCCGGCGCCAGGGTTGTCGGGCCGAGGCCTATGCCTGGTTGCGGCACCTTCATCCGCACCTGCCGCGGGGTGATCCCGAGGCCATGCCCGACGTTGTGCTCGCCCGGATCCGGGACTTGGAGGACCAGCTCGCGATTCCCGAGGCGAACCGGTACGCGCCCCCGGGAGATTGACGGAAGATCACAATCGCTCCAAAAGATGAATTGACTGGATTCCCGGCGAAAGTTCACTTTCTTACCCTACAAACCAAACAAATGCCCGGCACGCCTAAGAATATTCATCCGGTCGTCGCCGGAGTCGTGTCGCGGAGCGAGAAGGAATCCCGGCTGCGACAGCACGCCAAGGTGTTGTGGCTGTATGGGTTGTCTGGGTCGGGCAAGAGCACGCTTGCAACCGGACTCGAGCGCCGTCTGGCGGCGGACGGTTTCACCACGCACTTGTTGGATGGAGACAACGTTCGGTCGGGCCTGAATGGAGATCTTGGGTTCAGCGACGAGGACCGGGCCGAGAACATTCGCCGCGTCGCCGAGGTGGCCAGGCTGTTTGTGCAGGCGGGCATCGTCGTCATCTGTTCGTTCATCACGCCGACCCGGGCTTTGCGCGACCTGGCGCGGCGCATCGTGGGCGCCGACGACTTTTTCGAGATACACGTCGACGCGTCGCTGGAAGCCTGCGCGCGGCGCGATCCGAAGGGGCTCTATGCCAAGGCTGATCGCGGCGAGATCAGGCAGTTTACCGGGCGCGACGCCCCCTTCGAGCCGCCGGTCCGGGCGGATCTGGTCGTCAACACCGAAGGCGAGCCGCCGGACGAGTCGCTCGACCGGTTGCTGGCGTTCGCGCGTCCCCGGCTCCGGCGCCCGCCGGGCGCCTGAGGCCGGGGCCCCGATCTCATTCCCGTGAGTTCCTACAATCTGACTCATCTGGCGCAGCTCGAGCACGAGGCGGTTTTCGTGATGCGGGAGGTGGCGGCGCAGTTCGAGCGTCCGGTGCTGCTGTTTTCCGGCGGCAAGGATTCGCTCGTCATGGTGCACCTGGCCCAAAAGGCCTTCTGGCCGGCGCGGTTTCCCTTTCCCCTCCTGCACATCGACACCGGCCACAATTTCCCGGATACACTGGAATTCCGCGACGATCTCGTCCGGCGGACGGGCGCGCGCCTGCTCGTGCGGCGGGTCGAGGATTCGATCAAGGCCGGCCGCGCGGTGGAGGAGCGGGGCGCCCAGCCGAGCCGCAACGCCCTGCAGACGGTGACGCTGCTCGACGCCATCGCGGAGTTCCACTTCGACGCCGCGCTCGGCGGGGCGCGCCGGGACGAAGAGAAGGCGCGCGCCAAGGAACGATTCTTCTCCCACCGCGACGAGTTCGGCCAGTGGGATCCGAAGAATCAGCGCCCGGAGCTCTGGAACCTGTTCAACGGGCGCCGGCACCAGGGCGAGCACTTCCGGGTGTTCCCGCTCTCGAACTGGACCGAGATGGATGTCTGGCAGTACGTCGCGCAGGAGAAGCTGCCGATCCCCACGATCTATTTTTCGCACGTCCGCGAGGTCGTGGCGCGCGGCGGCATGCTCCTGGCCCGGTCGCCCCACGTCCGCCTGCTCGAGGGCGAACGTTTTGAATCGCGGCGGATCCGCTTTCGGACCGTGGGCGACATGACGTGCACGGGGGCGGTGTAATCCACCGCCGCCACCTTGGCCGACGTCATTCAGGAAGTCGCGGCGGCGCGCGTCACCGAGCGCGGCGCCCGGGCGGACGACCGGCGTTCGGAAACGGCGATGGAGGACCGCAAGAAGGCGGGATACTTCTGACGGAGATCGGGCGATTCCCGCGCGCGACGACGAAAGTCACGGCATGACCACCGAAACCAACTATCCGGCCATGGGCCTGCTGCGGTTCACCACCGCCGGCAGCGTCGACGACGGCAAGAGCACGCTGATCGGGCGGCTGCTCTACGATTCGAAGGCGATCTTCGAGGATCAGCTGGCGGCGATCGAGCGGGCCACGGAACAGCGCGGCGAGGAGAATCTCAATCTCGCGCTCCTCACCGACGGCCTGCGGGCCGAGCGCGAACAAGGCATCACGATCGACGTTGCCTACCGCTATTTCGCCACGCCGCGGCGCAAGTTCATCATCGCCGACACGCCGGGCCACATCCAATACACCCGCAACATGGTGACCGGCGCGTCGACGGCGAGCCTGGCCCTGGTGCTGGTCGACGCGCGCTCCGGCATCGTGGAGCAGACCCGGCGCCACGCGTTCATCGCGTCGTTGCTGCGGATTCCGCACCTCGTGGTGTGCCTGAACAAGATGGATTTGGTCGACTATCGCGAAGAGGTGTTCACCGCGATCGTCGCCCAGTTCTCAGAGTTCGCCTCGCGGCTGGAGGTCCCGGACATCAAGTTCATCCCGATCAGCGCGCTGCATGGCGACAACGTGGTGACTTCGTCGGCCCGGATGCCGTGGTACCAGGGCAGTCCGCTGCTTTACACGCTGGAAACGGCCTACGTCGGCAGCGACGCCAACCACGTCGATCCGCGCTTCCCGGTGCAATGGGTGGTCCGGCCGAATTCCGACGAGCACCACGATTTCCGCGGGCTGGCCGGCCGGGTGGCGGGCGGCGTGTTCAAGGCCGGCGACGAGGTCGTGGCGCTGCCGTCCGGCCTGTCGACGCGGATCCAGGCGGTCTACAGCCTGGCCGGCCCGGTGGCCGAGGCGTTCTCGCCCATGACGGCGGTGATCACGCTGGCTGACGCGCTCGATGTCAGCCGCGGGGACCTGCTCGCCAAGCCGGGCAACGTGCCGCAGGTCGGCCAGGACCTCGAGGTGATGGTCTGTTGGTTTGACCAGCAGAAGCTCCAGCCGGACGGGCGCTACATCGTGCGCCACACGACGCGCGAGGCCCGGTGCGTGGTCAAGACGGTCCGGTACAAGGTGAACATCAATACGCTCCACAAGATGGAAGGCGACGTGGAGATCGGCATGAACGACATCGGGCGCATCCATTTGCGCACGGCGATCCCGCTGTGCTTCGACAGCTACAAGCGCAACCGCAACACCGGCAGCCTCGTGCTGGTCGACGAGTTCACCAACCGCACGGTGGCGGCGGGCATGATCCTCGATCCGGGAGTGCCGCCGCCGTCGGCGCAGACGTACCCGGACATGGGCGGGCTGTAAGAGAAATTGGAGGGCGGCGCTCCGTTGCCGGCAAATGCCGGAGCGGCGCTGACGGCGCATCGCCCTCCACCGGACGTCGGAAGCCGCCGAAACGCGATGAGCCTCCTTCGCCAGGCCTTCGGAGCCCAAGGGCCTCGCGTCCACAGGCGGGGGCGGGTCTGGCTGCCTCCAATCCGCTTGTCCTGCCGCGCGCGCCTGCTACGTTCGCGGGCCGTGTCGGTCGATGCGCCATGGAGGATCTGGCTCGAAGCGGCCCGGCCGCGCACGCTGCCGGCAGCGGTGGCACCGGTGATCGTGGGCTCGGCGCTGGCCTGGCGGGCCGGGGCGTTCGACCCGATGGCGGCGGGCATCTGCCTGGTCTTCGCGCTCTTGGTCCAGATCGGGGCCAATTTCGCCAACGACTACTTTGATTTCGTCAAGGGCGCCGACACGCGCGCCCGGGTCGGTCCGCGGCGGGCGGTGGCGGCCGGGCTGGTGGCGCCCGCAACCATGCGCCGGGCGGTGGGGCTGGTGTTGGGCCTCGCCTTCGCGACGGGCTTGGCGCTCGTGGCTTGGGGCGGATGGTGGCTGGTGGCGATCGGGGTCGCCAGCATCGCCAGCGGCATCGCCTACACCGGCGGGCCGTATCCGCTGGGATACCACGGGCTGGGCGATGTCTTCGTGTTCGTCTTTTTCGGCCTGGTGGCGGTGGGCGCCACGTTCTACGTGCAGGCGGGGTGGGTGAGCGCCGACGTGCTGCTCGCGGCGGTCGCCGTCGGAGCGCTGACCACCAATATTCTGGTCGTGAACAACTATCGCGACGCCGAGTCCGACGCCCGGGCGGGGAAGCGCACGCTGGTTGTGCGGTTTGGCCGGCGCTTCGCGGAGGTCCAGTTCGCGGCGGCCCACGTCGCCGCCAGCGCCGTGCTCGTCGCGCTGGCGTGGCGCGGGCTTTATCCGCGCACGCTGGGCGTGGGGCTCGCGCTGGTCTTCGCCGCGGGCGGCTACCGGCAGTGGCGGGGCCTGCGCCCGGGCCGGCTGCCCGGCGACCTCATCGGGTTGCTCGGCCGGTGCGGAGCGTGGCTCGCCGCCTACGCGCTGGCGCTCGCCGCCGCCCTGGCGATCGGACGGTAGCGGTGGTGCGCCGGCCGCCGGCCGGCAAATCCGAAATGGCCGGCGCGACGACACAGACGGCGACGGGGGCGTCGCCGCTCCAGAATGCCGATGACGGCCGGCAGGCTTCGAAGAGGCCGGCGCGAACCCTACAGCTTGGCCAGGATCCGCGCCTTCAGGGTCGCCTTGTCCATCATCCCGACGATCTGGTCGGCCAGCTGGCCGCCCTTGAACAACAGCATCGTGGGGATCGCGCGAATGCCGTACTCGGCGGCGATGGCCCCGTGGTCGTCCACGTTGACCTTGGCGATGGCGAGTTTGCCTGCCAGCTCGCCGGCCAGCTCCTCCAGAATGGGCGCGATCATCTTGCAGGGGCCGCACCACGGCGCCCAGAAATCCACCAGCACCGGCGTCGTCGCCGTGCTGATCGTCGTCTTGAAATCCGCCGCGGTCAGATGGGTGATCTTGTCAGACATGATGGTAGAAATGATCGCGAAACGCCAGGGGTGTCAAGGGACGGGGACACTCAGCGCGGCGTCGAGCGGTGGATGATTTCGGACAGCTGCTTCGGCCCGACCGCCTCGAGGGGCTTGCCGATCTGTTTCAGCTCCTCGAAGGTCTTGACCACGGTCTCGGTCATGCGTTCGTGGGTCTCCTCCGAGCCGCCGACGATCGCGAACTGCTCGCCGGTGGTGATGCGCTTGTGGCCGTCGTCGTTGTCGAATCCGACCCCGAGAAGGGCGGCCCGTCGCGGCTTGCGTCGTTTTCTCACCGGTTTCACGCCGTCACAGTGCTGGCCGCGGTGGGTGTTTCAAGTGCGTTCTCCACGACCGCCTCGCAGTGGATGTCGGCGAACGCGGCGTCCTGGCGGATGCGCAAACGCCTGAGGCGCACCAGCTCCAGCACGGCCAGAAACGTGGCGATCAGCGTGCGCAGGCTGACGGTGGTCGTGAACAGCTCGGAGAACACGAACCGCGGCTGGGACTCGAGCCGGGCGAGGAGCATCTCCATCTGGTCGGCCACGGTTATCTGTTCGTCATGGATCTCGCCGACAACGAGCTTCTCGGCCAGCCGGCGCAGCACCAGGTTGAAGACGTTCCAGAGCTCGATCCGATCGGAGGCCTGGAGCGGACGGTCCTCGCGCTGGGTGAGGGAGGAGACGTGACGGGCGATCCGGTCGCGGCTCTCGGCCGCGAGCTCGTCGAGCCGCCGGGCGGCCTCCTTGAACTTCCGGTACTGGATAAGCTGGTGCACGAGCTCCCAGCGCGGGTCCATGGGCTCGTCCTCCGGGGCGTTGGGGTCGACCGCCTGCAGGTCGCGGGGCAGGAGCAGGCGGCTTTTGATCTCCATCAGGGTGGCCGCCATGACGAAGAAGTCGCCGGCGAGCTCGAGGTCGAGCTGCTGCATGGCAAACAGGGCGTCGAGGTACTGCCGCGTGACCTGCTCGATGGGAATGTCGTAGATATCGAGCTCGTTCTTCCGGATGAGAAAGAGCAAGAGGTCGAGCGGGCCTTCGAAGACCGGCAGGCTGATGCGATGATCGGCGTCGGGAGCCACGGATGGCGATGCTTGGAGAGACCGGGGGCGCGGCAATCAAAAACCGTCAAATGGTCGACGGATTAATCAGACGGCGTTCCTCAGAGAAGGCCGCAGAGGTCGCGAAGTGTCTTTTGGCTGTGCGGTCCTTTGAGTTCCTTGTGTTCTTTGCGGCAAAAAGAATGTTCGGGCGTCACCGGGTTCTGAGCTCGTCCGTGGCCGAGAGTATGGACGAGCCGAAGCCGGACATTTTTCGCCACAAAAGAACACAAGGGGCACAGAGACTCGATGCATGGGCCAAGATGAGAACCGCCGGTTGGCACGGAACTGATCGCGTTGCCGGGCCCGCCCGGGACCCGGCTCTTGACCTTCAAGAGACATTCAATCAGTGACATCAACTCTCGTGCCGGTGCAGGAGATCGCGCCCGATTGCCCTATGAACATGCGAAAGATGCTATTAAGTGCAGCCATCATTGGTCTCGCTGGTTGTGTCACGACGGCACCGGCTCCGACGCCCGTCGCAGTAAAATATGAGACCCATTTTGCCGGCGCAGCGTATAAAACTAAAGATGTCGATATGCTGCCCGTGTCGAGCTATCAGGCGCGCCCCAAATACCCCGTGGCATTTCGGAAAGCAGGCGTCAGGGGATCAGCTCTCATGGAATTCATAGTAGACGAGAATGGAAGGGTGTCAGATGTGCAGGCGCGAGAAGCCACAGATGTCGCGTTTGCAGAAGCCGCAAAGGAGGCCCTTTCTAATTGGGTTTTCCGCCCAGCGATCAAGAATGGTCGCCCAGTCTCGTGTCAGCAATCCATCACTATGCGGTTTGATATATCGGACTAAGAACAGGGGCGAATCAGGCACTGGTGCCGCCGCCGGCTAGCGTTTCGCCCGCCGTCATCCTGGCAGATCGTTAACCGTTGGCCAAGAGAAGGGGCCTTCGGGAGCAATTGCCTGTTCACTGGGCCCGAGCCCATACTTCGACTCCGAAAGGAAGGCTATGAAAGTGCTCCTCACCCTGCTGCTGTGGGCGATCCTGCTCCTGCTGTGCTGGCCTTTGGCGCTGATCGTGCTCATCGCCTGGCCGTTTCTCTGGCTGCTTTCGATTCCGTTCCGGATCGTCGGGACCGTCATGGCCGCGTTGCTCAGGCTGGTGAAGGCCCTGCTTTTCTTGCCCGCGCGGATCCTCGGTCAAAAATGACCTTTGAGCCCATTGCACGATGCCACGTTACGTCGCTTTTCTCCGGGGCGTGAGCCCGATGAACGCGAAGATGTCGGCCCTCAAACGCTGTTTTGAGTCGGCCGGGTTCACCGAGGTCAAAACCGTGCTTGCGAGCGGCAACGTGGTGTTCAACTCGCCGGCGCGTTCGGTGGCGGAGGTCGAGCGCCGGGCGGAGGCCGCAATGGCAAGGGACCTCGGTCGCACATTCTACACGATCGCCCGCCCCGTCGAGGCATTGAAAAAAATGATCGAAGCGGATCTGTATGCCGCGTTCGATGTGCCCGCCGATGCCAAGCGCGTGGTCACATTCCTGCGTGAACCACGCGAGCCGGCTCAGCGTCTGCCGATCGAAATGGAGGGCGCGCGTATTCTGGCGATGGACGATCGTGAGATTTTCACCGTTTACGTTCGCAGTCCGCGCGGTCCTGTCTTCATGACATTGATCGAGAAGGCATTTGGCTCCGACGTCACCACGCGCACGTGGGAGACCGTCAAGAAATGTGCGAAAGCTTGAGGCAAGCTGGACCGTGGCGGTGGGCTGGCCAAACCGGTCAAAGGGCCGCCGGGTCAGGGGCCGCTATGACGTCTTGCGCAGCGCGGCGACGAAGAATCCGTCGCTGTCGTGCTGCGCGGGCAGGATCGTGAGGCCGGCCGGGCCGACGGTGGCGGCGAACGGCCGGGCCGGGGGCACGGGAGCGAAATTGCTCCGTCCGGTCAGAAACGCGGCGACGGCATCCTCGTTCTCCTGCCGGCTGAGCGAGCAGGTGGCGTAGACGAGCAGGCCGCCGGTGCGGACGAGGCCGGTGAACTGCGCCAGCAGCGCCTGCTGACGGGCGCTCTGGGCCGCGATGTCGGCGGGCGTCATGCTCCATTTGAGATGGGGGTCACGCCGCCAGGTGCCGCTCCCGCTGCACGGGGCGTCCACCAGCACGCCGTCATAGGGGCCGGCTGACGCGGGATCGTCGGTGATCCGGACATTGGAGAGGTGGGCCCGGCGCGCCCGAGTCCCGAGTTCCGCCAGCGCGTCGGCGCGCACGTCATAGGCATCGACCCGGCCCTCCGGCCCGAGCAGGCGCCCGAGCTGAAGCGTCTTGCCGCCGGCGCCGGCGCAGGCGTCGAGCCAGCGGCCGCCCGGCGCGAGGTCGATGCTGGCAAGCACAAGCTGCGAACCGAGGTCCTGAATTTCAAACAGGCCTTTCCGGTAGCTCTCGAGGGCGATCACCGGCGTGTTGCCCGGAAGCCGGCAGGCTTGGGGAAGGATATCGGAGCGCTGGCAGGCCCAGCCGCGGTCGGCGAACTCGGCGAACACCGCGTCGGGCGCGTCGGTCTGAAGGCGGATCCACAGGTGGGCGCGGGCGTGCAGCGCCTCCAGGTTGGGTGACACGAACGCCGCGGGACAGTGGTCCCGGAACCACGCGGGCAGGAGTTCGCTCTCAACGCCGAGATGCGCGGCGCGTTCCGCGATGGTCGCCGGCAGCGGCGGCCAGTCGGGCACCAGTTCCGCACGGAACGCCTGCGTCACCGGATTTTCGGCCGAGAGCCAGGCGGCGGCCCGGGTCGCCGCGTCGTCCGGGCGCGTCTCGAGTTCCTCGATCCACGGGAGGTACCGCAGAACGGTGTAGATCAGCTCGCGATAGAGGCGCCGGTCGCGCGCGCCGAATTCCCGGCGGCCGAGGGCCGACTGGATGCGCGCCGGCAGGTCGCGGTCGGTGCGGACGAACGGCCGCAGGCTGCGCCACAGGCGGTCGAGCGTGCGCTGCTGATTCTGGACGATGGGGGAGGACATGGCACCGGTTCAGCGCGGCGCGTCCGGCCGGGGCGGCCGGCGGATCAGAACCGGATCAGGCCGACCTGGACATTGAGACCGAAGGATCCCTCCCGCTGGTTGCCCTGGTACCACGAGACGCCGTAGCGGATGTTCCAGGTGTTGTGCAGATTCTGGCGCACGCCGAACGAGAGCTCGTTCCAGCGCCGGGCCCGCGCGTCGTACCGGAACTGGGCGAAACCGCGCCAGACCTCGGTGACGCGCTGTTCGTACTCGAGATTGTACTGCTCGATCTGGCGCTGCAGGTAGGCGGACGACAGCCGGAGCGCCCACCAGTCGCGGTCCATCAGCGTGAGGCCGGTGTTCAGCTCGCGCAGCGCGAGCGTCCGGCTGGAGAGCCGCTGGAAGAAATCGAACCGGAGCCAGGAGGCGGGAGTCAGGGACATTTCCGTGTAAACGTCCGACCAGTGCCGTGCGCCCGGCTGGGTGGAGAAGTTCACGTCCGACGCGAGATTGAAGCGGAGCAGGTCGCGCGATCCGTAGCCCGCGTCGCGCGTCTGTAGCACGTTGTCGAGGCTCAGGCGCAGGACGTGCAGGCCGTGCAGCTCGTCGATGTTGCGGATCGTGCCGAGGTCGATCGGCGGCAGTTGCGTCGAGAACACCTCCCGGTCGATCAGCGGGATGAAGGACTGGCCCTTGTCCGCCTCCGGGACGTAGCGGTAGGAGAGGCGCGGGGTGAGCAGGTGGCGCAGGCCGTCGATCTTCCAGCGGTCGTTGCGGTAGTTGAACACGCCGCTCGCGCGCAGCTCGGCATCGACGCCGACTTCGCCCAGCCAGCGGGTGTAGGTGTCGCGGACGCCGGTGGCGTCGGCATAGTAGGTCAGGCGGCCGCCCGCCACGGGGGTGATGGTCAGCCAGTCGGACGCCACCACGGGACGCTCCAGGGTGTAGATGGTGTCGAACCGGTTGCTGCGCAGGGTGGAGCCGGTGAGCAGCGGATCCTCCTGGAGCACGGCGAAGCTGGTGCTGCCGCGGGCAACAAAGCCGCTGCCGAGCGGGAGCGGCAGCAGGTCGAAGCGGAGTTCCGGCAGGCGCTGCTGGACCGTCTCGAAGTTGTTCGGGTCGAGCCGGGCGAAGAGATCGACCTGGTAATTGTTCCCGGAATACGCGGCCTCGAGGAACGAGTCCGGCTGCTGGACCGGGTAGAACTGGCCCGGGCGGAAATCCCGCAGGACCTCGGAGTCCCGCCACCAGTTGAACTCGCCGCTGAGGGTGAGGCGGTCGCCGATGGTCTGCTGGTGGCTCCAGGTCACATAGCCCCGGTCGGCCGGCACCGGGCGGCCGAGCAGGTCGGTCTTGCGGTCGCCGGTGTCGTGGATGAAGCCGGAGTCGAAGGCGCCGGTGATCGCCTGGTCGCCCGTGCCGAAATGATAGTCGCCGGTCGGGCCGGCGAGCGGGCCGCGGGAGGTGTACTCCGCGAGGTTGGCGCCCAGGTTGATCCCCGGCCACAGCGGCAGGTGCAGTCCGACGTCGACATAGGCGCCGAGGTTGCTCCGGTAGCCGACGCGGCCGGCGAGCTCGGCGACCAGGGGCGCGGCAAACGCCCGGTCGATCTTGGGCAGGCCGAACAGCCGGTGGTTGCCGAGCCCCAGGCTGGCGTGCCGGGTGGAGATCCGCTTGCCGGGCTCGTAGATGAGCTCCCGGGCGAACAGCGTCGGCGCGAACGGTCCCGGCTCGCCGTAGGTGATCGTGGCCTGCGCCAGCGTCATCCGCTCGCGCGTGCCGGCGGCCGACGTCGCGGTGAGATAGACCGGCGGCTCGCCCGCGCGGACCTGCGACAAAGCGAACGCGCCGGTGGCGAGGTCGTAGGTGCCGTCCCGGGCCAGCAGCCGCAGCGCGCCGGAGGTGATGATGAAATGGCCGTGGCCGGTGACCTGCCCCTTGTTCTGAT
>Ga0265338_10004974_pt1 | contig 17602 bp, 16 predicted proteins | sample 42126metaG_FD_193579 | JGI IMG/M metagenome (GOLD analysis project Ga0265338, IMG submission 193579) | Rhizosphere microbial communities from Carex aquatilis grown in University of Washington, Seatle, WA, United States - 4-21-26 metaG | ecosystem: Host-associated > Plants > Roots > Rhizosphere... | reverse complement strand
AGAGCAACTCAGCGCGCAGCAGGTGAAGGAACAGATGGAGCAGAATCCCGACCTGACTCCGGACGAGCGGCAACAAATGATGAACAATCTTCAGGTGATGGTCCTGGCTAACAATCGCCGAGTGGACGTCTCTTTGACGACGACTGGGCAGCAATCCACACGCCGGTACCCATTCAACGCGAGAGATTTCCTGACGTTGATCAACACAAAAGGTGGAGACACGAAGCAGCAAGCACGGCGGGCGCGCAGGAAGAAAGCCAACTAGAGGCTGGGCGGCGGCGCAAGCGAGGGGGATGCGCAGGCTTTTGATTTGGTGCCGCAAGCCGAGCTTGAATTCGCCACGGCCAAATGTGATTACGCGGCTCAGATTTCCGTCCTGAACTATCGGATTGGCGCGCTGCGCTAGCCGCCGAGAATTTTGCGAAATACCGGTTCTTGTTTCGATTAGAAATGGGCCGGTCCTTTGTTTTCTATCACTTACGGGGAATTCTATTCGCGGCAGTGTTTCGATTAGAAAGCGTTTTCTTGGATGGATTGTTGCCGGAACGAGAAGTCGGGATGACGAGCGGCTGCTTCCCGGCACGGCATCGCGGGAGGCCAAATATCGGCCGTTGGCGTACCGAGTAGAACGAGGGCCGAGCCTTTGTTTTCTATGACTTGCGTCAGATTCGGCTTGCATGCGTTTACCGAGTAGAATTTTGATCGCCGCCGTTGGGCTTCGCCGGATTGGGGTTACGTTTCGCATGTCGCTTACCAGCCGAGGCCGGAGAATTGGCCTAGTCTATATTACCATAGAGTAACTGGCGGGTCAACTGAAAAATGATGGTTCAGAGTTGATAGTTGGAAGTTGAAAGAGGGAAAGGGATTAGAGTGCAGGGGGTGAAGGAAGGTTTTGAGTAGCTGGGAGGGTGGCAGAGAACAATGGCGCAACGTCAAGGCTGGTAGCGCGTGTGAAAATCACATACTAGAGCTATTCCGCTGTGGCGAACTCGGCTCCTTTCTTCCGAGCTTGCCTGAGGCAGGCCCTGGTCGCCTACAGCTACGAAGTTTACTCGGGAGAAGGAGCCGACAACGTCATCTAGTCAGCCCGTCCGCCCAAGTAGCAACGATAAGATCAATCGTCAGATCATGCGCCACGTGTTTACTGACACGGACTCGAAGTTGAAACGGATTCAAGCCGGGCGATGACACTCGAATGTAGAAGAGTTTTCCTGCGGGCCGGTCTAACGAGAAGTACCCACTGTCGTCTGTCTTGGTCGAAGCAAGCACGGTCTTCCAGTCAGAGCTGCACAACTCGACCGTGGCTGCCTTTACCGGCACCTTTGGTGTTCCTGCATCGACATGACCCGAGAGAGAACGAGTAAGAACCACCCCCTCCTGCTCGACAAGTGTAGTCTGAGCATGCCCATGACCCACCGCCAAGGAGAGGATGGCACCGAAGAAAACAAGGAGCTTTTGGATTTTCATGATCACTTGATTACGGTCCCCCCTTCCGGATTTGGGGAGTCCGCTGGCCCACCCGAGCCGTGGTTATAGTTTTTCAAGTAGGGCCGCTGATCCCTCAGTATTTCTTCTCGCTGCATCGCTGCATTGTGGCCTAACGCGTAGCTGCCCCCCTTTCCTCCATCAATTTTCTCGTACGCCTCCGCAAGCTCGTGGAAGGCCAACGTGAAGTTCGGCGCCACAAAAAGCTTCGTGTTTGAGATTAGCGTGATTTTGTCATTAGGCGGGTGGCCGACCCTTCGCGCGGGTATCATATTTCGCGCGCGACGTTGTGCTTGACGCTTCATCAAAGCGGATGATACCACCATGTGTATTGTCATTGAAGTCTACGTTCTCTTGCTTTAGGCAGTCTCCGTTGGTTTTGCGGGTGCCGCATTCTCGCCGCAGCGAGAGTGCGTGGGTTTGACTTGGCCTTGAAGAATCGCCTCGAACGACGCTACGGGCAGCGCCACCTGCACTTCATCACTTGCAGTTGCCATCGGCGGCTTCCATTGCTTGGCAAACCGCGGAATCGAGATTTGTTCCTCACGATTCTGAACGAAGTTCGGGCGCGTTACGAGTTTTTCATTGTGGGGTACGTGGTGATGCCGGAGCACGTTCATTTGCTGATTTCGGAGCCGAAAATTGGGACGCCTTCGACGGTGATGCGCGTGTTGAAACAGCGCGTGTCGAGAGCGGCGCGGAAGATTCGCCGGAGGAGGAATCCGAATCGGTTGGAACTTTGGGGAAAAGAGAAGGGTGAACCAAGACGAAGCTTTTGGCAAAGGCGGTTTTATGATTTCAACGTCTGGAACCGGAAGAAGAGAATCGAAAAGCTGCATTACATGCATATGAATCCCGTGAAGAGAGGATTGGTGGCGGATCCTAAGTTGTGGGTGTGGAGTAGTTACCGGTTTTTCCAGTATGGAGAGAAGGGGTTGTGTCCACCGGACTTGGAACCTCGGTGAGGGAACGGAATCTCGAATAGAAATTCAAAGACCGAGATGTAAAGAAGGATCTGAATCTAAAACGAGACAATTCAAAATCCGCACTCTTTGCAAAAAGCGCAAGGGGTGCGGCACCCCGAACTACAACAGCCTCAACTGCAACACCGAAAGGCACGGAAACAACAAGTACGAATCCAACTTAGGGTCGAGGAATCGAATCTCCCGGTCACCTTGGCCACCCGCCGAGAGCTAAGGGAAAAACGAAGATGCCTCCGTTCCCGGTGGAAAGAACCGGGTCGCCCGCGACAGTGGGTAAACTCAGGCATGAAAGACGCACAGCCAGGATTGGCTGTGCCACCAGGACAAGGCCCGCCAAGAGGCAACGCGGCGGGTAAACTCCGGCAAGATGCCGCGCGCTTCCCGGTGAAAAGAACCGGGACACGAAGAACGTGAAAGACCGCGGCACTACATGGACATCTAAGGCAATCGCAAGTCTAATGGCGACGGAAACGACAAATGCGATGGCAAAGGCAACGGCGAGGGCAAGGGCGAAGAGAACGCCAAGGCGCCGCCCTATACAAAGCGAGGGCACCGCTACAGGGTCGAGGGCTGAGACAATGGCAAGTACAGTGGTTAGAATGAGATAGGGCGTGAACACGCGGGTGTGGCTGGTTGGGTCCGCCACGGCTGATCTACGAGGCGGGGTTCCGGGAGCTTCGCTGCGGAGGGTGACAAGTAAGACATCAGATGGGCGCAAATGGCTAGGGCGCGCGGGGCGGAAGTATGGTATAGTGCGGTTGCGCTTAATACAGCGGTTGTGTTGTGCGGTTGTTCTGGACATATATTTGATCTGTGAAGACCCGCCCTCAGTAGTCTCCGAAGTCTTCAGCGTAATTTCAAACCGAAACTGGCAAGGCAGGCCGATGGCTGCGCGAGCGCACGTGTGCGCGCAGAGATGACCTCCGCCAGACAAAAAGGCAAAACAGAAATGCAAAGCAGTTCAGAAGTATTCTCATTATTTTCACAGATGACGATTTCAGATTACACGAAGGAGCGGCTGGCGGCCTCGGGGTTTTCGATTCCGACGCCCGTACAGTCCGCAGCGATTCCCAAGGCACTGGAAGGGAAAGACGTGCTGGCCACGGCGCAGACCGGGACCGGCAAGACGCTGGCGTTCCTGATTCCGATCATCGAGCAGATGTTAACGAAAGACGCGCCGGGAATTGCGGCGCTCGTGCTGGTTCCCACACGGGAGCTGGCGATGCAAGTGTTGGAACAATATAACGCGTTGCGGGGCAAGCGATTGAGTCCTGCGGCGCTGGTGGTGGGCGGACTTTCCGAAGGGCCGCAACTGATGGCGCTGAAAAAGGGCGCGCGGCTGGTGGTTGCCACTCCGGGACGATTGCAGGATTACCTCGACCGCAGGCTGGTGAAATTCGACGGGCTGCGGACGCTGGTGCTCGACGAAGCGGATCGCATGCTCGACATGGGATTTCTTCCCGCGATTCGCAGAATTGCGGCGATCCTCCCGCGCGAGCGGCAGACAATGTGTTTTTCGGCGACGATGGAAGCTTCGGTGGCGCATTTGGTGAACGATTACATGCGCAAGCCGGTTCGAGTCGCGCTGGGGTCCACGCTGAAGCCGTCGGAAAATGTGCGCGTCCAGGCATTCGAAGTGAGTGCCGAGCGCAAGCAGGATTTGTTGCAATCGCTGCTGAGCAAGGAAACGGGCCGATGCCTGATCTTCACGCGTACCAAGCGTGGAGCGGACCGGTTGGCGAGAGGTCTGATCCGCGAAGGATTTACTGCGTCCATGATTCATGGTGGGCGCACACAATCGCAGCGGACGGCCGCGCTCGAAGGATTTCAGCGAGGGCAAATTCGCGTGCTGGTGGCGACGGATTTGGCTTCGCGCGGCATTCACGTGCAGGACATCGCGCACGTGATTAATTACGACTTGCCCGAAATCGCGGAGAACTTCATTCACCGGGTTGGGCGTACGGGACGAGCCGGCGGGACCGGCGTCGCTTCGACTTTGTTTGCGCGAGAGCAGCGGCTGGAATTGCTGCAACTCGAGCGAACGCTCGGCATTCAGATTGAACGAGTGCCGCTGACGGATAGCCGTTATGCGCCAGCACCTGCTGGAAGCAGACCGGTTCGACGCGAGCATGTGGAGACAACGCCGCGCGTGGGATCGACACTGGGTTCGAAGATGGCCCGATTGCCGGGAGAGTGGCTGCAAGCTCAGATGGGTGATTAATACGAGGTCCGTTCGTCCCGATCAGGCGCGATTGCGAATTTGATTGCGCCTGGTCACGGACGTTCCGGGAAATACACGGGGGGAAAGATTATGAGTCTGGAACAACTGAAGGGCGTAGGACGCCTGGTACCAACGCGACCAACTGGCGTCGAATACCGGGTTGAATACGGAATCAAGATTACGATCGTCCTGCGGCAACACGGAAGGGCGCCGGCGCCTTCGACGGGGACGAAATGGGCGAAGTGCTCGATTCGTTCGTCGAGCGCGCACCGGATTCCGGACGGAAGTTATTTCCTGCATGCGGATGAGGGCGGAGTGCATCAGCTCAAGTCGATTGACGGGAAATGGCAATTCCTTTCAATACCGTAGTGTTTACAGATTATTTCTTCACTAGCTAGAAACCTGCATATTTGCGCGAGGCGGCGCGAGCCTTCAGATGGCTCGCGCTGTTGAGCGCCGTCTGTCAGAATCAATCAACCAAAATGAAAACGTGGGTACATGTGACGGCAGCGATGGTGGCTGGACTGTTGCTGCGTCTATTTTTCGTCGCGCATTTTCCATTTTTTGCGGGCGACACGAAATTCTACGAAGAGCTGGCGCGGAATTGGCTGTCCCACGGTGTGTACGGCATCTATGTGGGCGGGCAAATTATTCCGGTGGATATGCGCATGCCGGGATATCCGGCGTTTCTCGCGGGTGTGTATGCGGTGCTGGGCCAGACGCGCGAGCGCGTGATGGTGGCGCAGGCGATCGTTGATTTGGGGACTTGTGTTTTGATTGGGTTGATTGCGGCATGGCTGGTGCCGGCTACCGCGCGGCGGCGGGCGATGATTGCGGCAGTTTGGATTGCGGCGCTGTGTCCTTTCACGGCGGACTTCAGCGCGGTGATGCTTACGGAAGTGCTTGCCACATTTTTGACCACGCTGACTGTGTTGATTCTGGTTCGCACTCTTGCGGATGGCTCGATTGATGTTCCGCTGGGAACGCTTGCGCGGAAGGCGTTGCTGTTGCAGGTGGGATGGTGGCTGCTTGTGGGATTCGTTGCGGGACTGGGAACGCTTGTACGCCCCGAGACGCCCCTGGTGTTGGCTGCTGCCGCGACCATTTTGATTGCGCGATGGTGGCGGCCAGCGGATTGGAAAAAGCCGGCCCTGGCGGGATTGTGGATGACGGTGGGATTGTTGCTGGCGTTGCTGCCATGGGCTGTGCGGAATGCGCGCACGATGGGACGCGTGGAATTTCTTTCGCCACGCTATGCGGAATCGCATGGAGATTTCATCCCCCGCGGATTCTTTGGATGGACACGGACATGGATGGTGCGGCCAGAGGAGGCCTATCTTGTTCCGTGGAAGCTGGGGAAAGAGAAGATTGATGCGGATTCGCTGCCGCGATTCGCGTTTGACGGCGCGCTGGAATTTGCGCGCGTGGAAGCTCTGCTGGACCGCTACAACATCGATTTGAAAATGACGCCGCTGCTCGACCGGGGATTTGAAGATTTGGCGAGAGAGCGAAACGCGCGGCGGCCGGGGCGGACGTATGTGTTCATCCCTCTGGCACGAGCGTGGATGATGTGGTTGACGCCGCGAGTGGGATTTCTGCGTTATTCGGGAGACGTCTTGCCGCCCGGCGAAAAATGGGAATATGAGCGGACGGAATTTGTGGTGACGATAGGCTACGCTCTATTGGGGATTGTTTACATCGGATTGGCATGCGTGGGCGCGTGGCGCTGGAGACATCGAGCGGGATTGGCGTTCCTGGCGGCCTTTGTGATGATTCGGACGGCCTACATGACGCAGTTGCAGACGGTGGAGCCCCGGTACGTGATGCTATGTTTTCCGGTGATCCTGGTCCTAGGCGCGCTCGCCTTCATAAGTCCAACGCCAAATGGATCGCGTACGAATCCTTAAAAGTACAAGCCTCCTGGAAGCACTTCCGGCCGTTACAACGTTTTAACAACCGTCTGACATGGTGATGGCAACCCGCGTTCGCGTTCCTTCTAGCATTGCAGCCAAACAGCTCGAAGACCGGCGCGAACCCTCCCGTGGGTAATGCCGGACATTCGGCCGGTTGCCGCGGCGGCGCTCTCCAATACCGGGTTCCAACCCGGTGCGCCGCCGCGTCCCGCAACTGGAATTTGCGCGAACCGAGAAAATAGGAATTCTGAAGAATTCGAATTCGAGAAAGCAGAAGAGCGCAAACACGTGTGCGCGGTGCACAAAGATGACTGGCATTTGACTTTTTGGTGACAACAGAGATTGAGCGGGGCGCTACGGTGAGTTATGCGCGGATGCATTGGTGAGGATTTGCCGCACCGGACCCGATTGTGAATGGACATTGGGGACAAGGGCAAAAATTAAAACAATTGGGATGATGATGATCAAACGGTTTCTGATAGCGATGCTGGTGATGGCGGCGACAGGATTTGGCGTTGAGGCACAGGCGGATGTTCCGGTGATATCGGGAGCGGTGGGTTTTCTGAGCACGACGAACGGCGGGACGAATTATTTGGAGCCGATTGTGGTGCCGGTGCTGTCCGCTCCGGTGGGGGATCACCTGCTGTTCGAAGCGCGAGGGGAGTTGCTGGGATTTTACAGTCAGAACAGCGGCGGAGGGTTGTCCTATCAGAGGCAATACTTCAGCGCGCTGGACTACGCGCAAGTGGATTACATTGTGAATTCGTGGCTGACGATTGTAGCGGGAAGATTTTTGACGCCGTTTGGAATCTACAACGAACGGCTCACGCCGATCTGGATTCACAATATGCAAGACACGCCGCTGATTTTGCCGATCGGTACAAGGACGAGCGGGTCAAGCCTGGGAGGGATGGTCCGCGGAGCCTTCACGCCGAGCAGCGATGTGGAGATCAATTACACGGCGTACTTTTCAGCATCCAACAATTCGCAGTATTGGGGAGCGGGAAGGACGGCGGGCGGGCGAGTGGGAATATTCCTGCCGGACCGTCGGCTGGAAGTGGGAATGTCGTACCAACGGTTCCTGCAAGGCACGCGATTTAATTCCCTTGGAGCACATGTGTCGTGGCAACCGTACAGCATTCCGCTGGACGTGAAGGCAGAGTTTGCACACTCCGCGAGCGGCTATGGTTATTGGGCGGAGGCGGCTTACCGGCTCTCGCGATTCCGGGGACCGGAATCCGCAATCGGACGGCTGCAACCAGTTTTTCGAATGCAACAATTTGTGCGGTTGCAGCCAAATGACAGCGATTCCCTGCCGGGAGCGAACACGCAACAGGCGGATTTTGGGTTTGATTATTTTCTGCCGCATCAGGTGAAGATCAACGCTAACTATTCGAGGCAGTTCAGCAGCGGGGGCGATGCAAACATCTGGGACATTGGAATCACGTACCGATTCATGTTCCCGCTGTGGCCGGGAGGGTCCAAGTGAAGAGGTTCGCGATGAAGGGTGTGCTGGCTTGTGTGTTTGCCGGGTGCGTTTATTGCGCGGTGCAGACGCGCGCACAAAGCGTTCAGGCCCAGGCACCGGGAGCGCAATCGAAGAGCAGCTCGTGGGCTTCGCGGTCGGCATCGAGTTCCCCCAGCGAGGGGGAAATACGATTTGAGGCGCATTGCGGGCGATGCCATCTACCTCCGGAAGATCTTTCGCCGCGGGAGGCGAAGGCCGTGATCCGGCAAATGCGAGTGAGGGCGATGCTGAGCGCCGAGGATGAGCGGCTGATTCTGAGGTACGTTGCGCCATAGACGGATATTCGCAAATAAAGGAGAAGTGAGAATGAAAATGAATCTGAGGGGCTTAATCCTGCTGGCGGCAATTCTTGTTTTGAGTGCGGGAGTTTCCGCGAAGGGAGGCGCCGCGCCACGGCGGATCGAGATTGAGGCAAGCAAATACTCATATTCGCCAAAGGAAATCACGCTGAAAAAAGGCGAAACCGTGATTCTGGTGTTAAGTTCCGCGGACGTGACGCACGGGCTGAAAATCAAGGAATTCGGAATCAAAGTGGAAGCCAAGAAAGGGCACCCGGAAGAAGTGACGCTGACGCCGACAGAAACGGGACATTTCGAAGCAAAGTGCTCTCATTTTTGCGGAAAAGGGCACGGATCCATGACGCTCGAAATAAACGTCGTGGAATAAACATGCGAGGCCTGACTGGAACTGGCATGTTGGCGATCCTTTGCTGGAGTGTGCTCGCGGGAGGATGCAAGGCGACGCCACCGGGAAAGTGGGAAACCGCAATTATTGTAAGCGCCGAGCACAAGATCATGGTGGGCGACAAAAAGGTGAAGAACCCTTATCCGGCAAGCCCGGAGAATATTGCCAGCGGGAAAGAGAGCTTTTCGCACTATTGCGTCGCTTGCCACGGGCTGGACGGACAAAACACGGGCGTACCATTCGCAGACAAGATGTCTCCGCCGGTTCCGTCGCTGGCGTCGGAGGATGCGCAGGCATTTACCGATGGGCAACTGAAGTGGATTGTGGATTACGGACTTTCACCATCGGGGATGCCGGGATCAAAAGGGATTCTGACGGACGAAGAAATTTGGGACACGGTGCTTTACATTCGGAATCTTCCGAAAGCCGGGAGTCTGGGAGAACCGTGCATGTACAGCGGAGAAGATTGCGCTGCCGGACAGGCCGACGATTCCTCTTCTAAAAAACCTCACGAGCGGTAATTCAATGAGCACACACAGCGGCGGCAGATATCGTTCTTGGCGATGTCGAGCGTTGCACGAAACTCCAGCGCTTTCCTGCTATTGATAACTTCTTCGAGATTTGCCTGCCGAATATTGCCAATGGGTGGATGAAAGAAGCACGGCCTGACCGTGCCGTCGGTTTCCACGACCGCGGACGTCCATGGCGCATTGCACTGCGGCGCGCTCGAGTGCGCCAAACCGAGATGAGCGCGGAAGTGGTTGAGGATGCGGTGGAGCTTTTCCGGCGACTCCGCGATGAAGCCGGTGCGAATCTCGGCGGCGCATTCCCTGAGCAAAGCCTTGATTTCAATTTCGAGAGCGGGCAAATCAGAAATGGAAAGAGCGACTTGATTTTGCCGAGCGACGGGCCAGACCAAAGAGCGATTGAAGGCCTCGGACTCCACATCCGCGGCGAGGAATGAGATTGCGTCGAGGCCGATGGATTTGGCCGCCTGGACGGTCTCGCGAAGGTAAAGGCAATTCGCTTTTTGCACGGTGGTGCGCGCGGTGATGCGAATGCGAGGGTTGAGTTCCTTGACTTCTGCGACCCCAGCCTGGATCACGGCGAAAGCATTCTCCACGCGGCGGATGGAATTATGAATGGATTCAGGGCCGTCCAATGAAACGATGATGTCGTCGAAAGATGCCGCAATATCCCTGGCTTGTTTTTTGAGGAGAAGGCCGGTGGTGAGAAGGGTTAGGCGAATTCCTTCCTGACGAAGCGCCGCGCAGACCGAGGGGAGCGCGGGATTCAACAATGGCTCTCCTCCCGTGAAGACAACCCAGCGGACGCCAAGGCTGCGCATGGACGAGAGATGCGGCTCGAGATCCGAAAGGCGCAGGGATTTGGTTTCCGCTGTTTTCCAGATATCGCACATCACGCAGCGGCAGTTGCAGGAGCTGTGCGCGTGGAGAACGAGCACGGGAAGATGCGTGACGCGGTGCGGCTCGAACGAGCCAAGCTGCACAGCTGCTCCGATGTCAGGCCGCGTGCTCATATTTCACTTTTCTTCCGCCGAGGCGAAGATCGCTACCCAAAATAGCTGAGGCTTCGGCGAGCAACTTGGCCACAGGAGCGCGAATCCAGCGAACGTGGCCATCCACATCAAGCGGCTCAAGGCCCTCGATCATGTGAGATGGCAACTTCTGGCGGAGCTCCGGAGAAGCAAGTTGAACGCGGCCGGCACGGAGAACTAATTCGACATCGCGATACGTTGAGGAGGCAAGAGCTTCAGCCGGCGTAAGACCTTTGTCGCGGACGACGATGAGATCGGCGAACGCGCCGACGCGCACCGTGCCTTCGCCGTTTTTCAGGCGGAGGACTTGCGCGGCGCTGGTGGTGACGTGGAAAAAAAGAGCTTCCGAGGCGATGCCTACGTGATCGTGGGCAAAACGCAATTCATCGAGGAGATCGCCTTGCGCGGTGAGCGGAGAATCGCTGCCGAGGGCAATGGATGGGAAGTTTTCGATGACCTCGCTGGAATGCGTCTTGCCGAAAAGGAAGACATTCGAGGTGGGGCACCAGATGAGCGAGGCGCCCTGCGATTTCAGAAGCGCAATGCCAGAAGGATCGAGGGCGAGGCCATGGACCACGACGGTGCGTTCATCAAGTGCTTCTGCGTCGTGCAGGTCGAATATTTCCCGGGCGCTTCGGGAATCGACTCCCTCAGCAAGATGGAGAATGAAAGGATGATCGGGAGATGAATCCTTGGATTTGGCTGGCGCGCCGGGATCGAGCGCGAGGGAATGTGCCCAGCCGAATTCGCGGAGGACGCGGACGGGAAAGCAATTTGCAAAAACATCGGGATAATACGGATTGTGGTGGCAAACGGTGGTGACGCCGGAAAGCAAATTGCGAATGCCGCCCCACCAGAGGCGCGTGTCCTTGGGGACGGCGCGATGTTCGCGAACGGGAGAGTTTTCGGGATGGTGGATGTCGTCTGCCCACTCGGCGAAATTATTGTATTGGCGATTGCCGAGGCGCGGAAATAAAGCGAATTCCAGGTGATCGTGCGCGTTAATCAGGCCGGGGAGAACGAGATAGCCGGTGAGATCGAGAGCGGATGAGTGCGCGTCGGCAGAGGACGCGATTGCACCGGTTGGTGAAGATTGTGATTGAAGGCGACCCAGGAATTCGATGCGACCATCGGCGATGCGGATATCAACAGCTATACGTTCGCGAGGGCCGATGCCCACGCGGGCACCACGAATCTCTCGAACGGATGCGGCGTCGTTTTCGCTCACACTTCGTTTTGAAGATGTGCGCGGGCGCCTGAATTGCAGAATATAGATTGCAGGGAACTTTCGCAGACCTTGGGAGGAATCCGATTTCCCGGCGCGCTCGAGGATCGTGAATTCCGGTTGGCCGAAACATGGTTCGAGAATCGTGAAGAGCTTTAGCCCAACGCGTTTGAAGGAAGACAGCAATTGAGCGAGAGACCAGGTGAGGCTGGCAACGCTGAAGTGTGTGTCGCCCATGTGGAAGCCGCGTTGCCAACCTAGAGAAGTTTCGGTGAGCGGATGGAGATCCGTAATGAAAATATCGGCTCCAGGGCGGGCGATGCGATGGATCTCTTCAGCGAAGGCGTCGAGGTCTGAAATATAGCTGGCCAGGAAGGAGCACAGAATTAGATCGGCGGAGGTGGACAGTAGCGAGGGCTTTTCGCAATTTCCGTTCACGAGCCTTGCTCGATTAGCGATTTTTTCTGCCGCTCGCGCCATCATTTCGGCGGAACTATCCACGCCAATGAGAGTGCGAGGTTTTTTGGTTGCAAACTTTTCGAGCCAGCGGCCGGTGCCGCAGCCTAGATCTACAACGTCGAGGCCAGCTATGGAAGGAAGAAGCGGCTCAAGGTATCGCTGTTCGAGCGACAACATGGGATTGGGCTGGGAGTCATAGACGCGCGACCAGAGACGATAGCCTTCTTCAGTGGAGACGCATCGGGTTGAAGGAGCGTTGGACATTTTCGCGCCGCTGGACTAAAGGCTTTCCTGCTTGGGCTTGCGAAGATTGATCCATTGATGCGCCCAGCGCAGCTCCTGGGGAAAGGCGTAGAGCCTGAAAGCGTAGCGCCATGCGCTGAGCGATTTGAGCATCGCCCGGCTCCAGCGGGGCGCACGGATATCCTGCACAGTGGGCCAGCGAGAGCTGACGACAAGTTCGAAATTGTCGATGAGATTCTTGGTCTTGCGTTTCAACCACGGCGTGTTGGGATCGATGCGCAGCGTGAAATTCATCCAGCGTTTGGTGGCCCATTCATCGGGTGTAGTGGGGAAGGCAATTTGGCCGTCGATATCGCCGTACATCGCGGTGCGCTGCGGGACAGGCGTGTAGTGGTACATGATGATTTCGGATTTGGGATTGATGTGCTTGAGCGTGCGAATGAATTGAAGGGTTTCGTGAGTGTCGCGCTCGGGATCTTTTGGATTTCCGATGACGAAGGAAAATTCCGGAATAATGTCGAAGTGGCGGATGCGGCGCGCGAGCTCGAGGGTTTGAGCGGTGGTGATGTCTTTCTGCATTTCCTTGAGTGCCCAATCGGAACCTGATTCAGCGCCAAAAAAAATCATTGTGCATCCGGCGCGGCGGAGCGCATCGAAGGTCTGATCGGAATACTTGTTCATCGTGTCGATGCGCGCTTCGCACCACCAGCGCAGATTAAGAGGTGTGATGCGCTCGGCAAGTTCTCTGGCGTGATCTTCGCGGAGAAAGAAATTCATGTCATAGAACTGCACCGAGTCGGCGCCGTAATTCGTAACCAAGTGCTTCAGGATGGCTTCGGTGCGCGCGGGGCTTTCCATGCGCTCGCGATTGCCGTAAGCGGCGTGAACGCCGCAAAAACTACAACGAAAGGGGCAGCCTATGCTGGCCTGGTGCGCGACGGTTCGTTTGCCAAAGAAAGATGGACGCAGATATTTTTCAACTGGAATGCGATGAAAGGGGCTCCAAGGAAAAGCATCGGGCGATTGCATGAGGCGCTCGGGATTATGTCGATGGAGGCCGAAAACGTCCTTGAACGACAATCCCTGAATGGTCTCGAGAGAGCGCTGGCCGCGAATGGCTTCGAGGAGTTCCAGGAGGGTGTGTTCGCCCTGGCCGCGGACGGCGTAATCGACATACGCAGCGTTGAGTGTGGCGTCGCCGTAAATCGAGGGGAAGTAACCGCCCCAAACGATGGGAACTTTGGGGTGGCGGAGACGAACTTCGCGGCATGTTTCTATGGCCGCGGCCATTTGAGGGCCGGGCATGACGGTCACGCCGAGCAATTCAACGTTGTGCTGGCGAATCAGGCCGAGAATCGTGCCCGTGGGATCGGAGTCGAGATTGCCGTCAACGATTTCGTATTCTTCCTTTCCCTCAAGGACCGCAGCGAGGGCGAGGATGGCGAGCGGAAAGCGCCGATTGCGCGGCTTTGTGGCTCGGGGATTGAATAGGATGATCATTTTGTTTTTACCTGAGCGGTGTACACGCGGAACTGTGAGGGTTCGCGGTTCCTTTTTATTTTTGCAAGCCATGGCCGAAGAGCCCATCGCAGACCGTAACGCGGCTGATGGACCTGCCAAGAAAGATCGAGACGCTCGCCGAGCGAGGCAAGTCGTTCTCCGGTGAGGTATTCGAGGCTGTTCAGGCCGTCCGACGGAAAGCCAAAATGTTTCATGAACGAGGCGCGGCGCTCTTGCAACATGCGATGGCCGCTTTCCTCAGTGCGATAGCTGGGAGAGTCGGAGATGATAATTGTTCCGCCGGGGCGCAGGCAGCGGATCGCTTCGCCAAGGGTTTTTGTGTAATTTTCAGAATAGTGAAACGAAGCGTTGAAAATGGCGGCGTCGAATTGAGCGTCGGCAAACGGAAGATTATCGAGCTCCGCCTGAAAGCGCGGGAAAAGCGTGGGCAGCTCGCTCAGGTAATGCGCAGCGGCACCCAGGCCATCGCGATTGTTGATGGAAATATCCACCGCAACGGGAAAATTGCGGCGACGTGCCAAGCGATAACTGAGCCAGCCATTTCCTGCGCCCAAGTCGAGCAAATCGAGCGGGGCCTCTGTGCGGCTCTGTAACTCCGGAAGAATTTTGTGTGCGATGTAACGAAACGTGCGCGAGCGAATGGCCCACTGCCTGGGGTTGCGGCCCGTCAGATCTTTGTAGGGAAGCGCCAGGTAGAAGGCGGCGTCGGGACTGCCGCGCCCTTCGGCTGCTCTGACAAACTGGTATTCCATCAAAAAGCGTTCGTAGTGATGCTGGCGGCTAGGGGGCAGGGCGTTCCAGATACCTTGCTCCTGAGCAAGATGGAAGCCGCAACCGGGACATCGAATCTCGGGCTCGAAGACGGAACCTGCGCCGTATTCAATTGAACCAAGCGCTCGAAAACACCCCGGGCAACGCAATGTGAGCGTGCGCCCGCATGTTTGCGCCCTGCTGGAAGGAGCGATGAGATGCTCTGCGCGAGCTGCCGCGGAGATCATGATTGGACCCTCTCAAAATGGAGGAAGACGTGATCGCCGGCGGCGCGGAAAAAAGGGAAACGGCCCAACGCTCGGTCAATTTTCTCGAGTTGCGGTATCACCTTTGGGTGAGTAATCACGCGAGATCGAACATAGGACGGAGGAACCGTCAACCCTACGGCTCGGAACGACTTCAGGCGAAACCAAGGCGCGAAGGATCGGCGCACGCTTCGAATCGTGGGATACCAGACTTGAACGGATTGGTTTGCGACACGAGCGATTGACGTGCCGCGCAAACGGCGCAGCGCCTTGCGCGGCTGCGCGTGCAGAGAAAACCAGACAATTTCCCAGAAACAGAAACGCGTCGAAAGGCAAATCAAAACTGGAGCTCCGAGTTTTGTAAGCGCGGCTAGATCGGACGCAACGGGGCCAAGGCGTTCCACACAATTCAGGCCGGAGAAATTTGAGAGAACTCCGTCGAATCGAGGCGTTGATTGCAATTGGGAGAGATCCTCTGTTCGGAGGATTTGAAATTGAATGGCGGATTCCGGAGCTTCTGAAGACTTACGCTTCTGAGCGACCTCAATCATCCGGGCCGATGCATCACACGCAACAACGGAGACACCGCGGCGGCTCAGGAAGAAGGCGTCCTCGCCCGTGCCACAATTTAATTCAAGGATGCGATTGCCTTCGCAAAATGCTGATTCCAATGCTCTCCAGACAATTCCTCGCTGGGCACGGCCAATGGACGAGCGCGTGAACAATTCGTCATAGGATTCGGCAAGAGTATCGAAAACGGCGGAGGCATCACTAATGGGCAAGCCGGCGGCGTGAGTCATGCTTCCACCTCGGCGGCAGTCGCGTAGAGACTTTCACGTCCGGCGCGAATCCTGGTGCGCAATTCGTCTTCCGTGGAACCGGATTGCCCCTTGCGATTCAGGCGCGCCAGCTGGACTTCGTCGCGAAGGAGTTGGTCTGCGTAATCGTAGAAGCGGCGCGAGCGGCGTCCGCGAATGACGATCTCGCGATCCGTCGAGAGCGACCAGGGCTTGAGTTGCACGAGCGAATCTGCAATCCGTTGATAGTAAGGCGTTCCCTTAATCGGATAGGAGACAGTCGTGAGGAAAATATCCGGATCAGAGCGCTTTACGTGATCAATTGTGGCTTCGATGTCCGGAAGTTCTTCACCTTCGTATCCCCACATCAGGAACATGCCGGTCTGAATGCCATTGGATTTGCAGAGATCGACAGCGGATTGGACCTGCTCGACCTTCACGCCGCGATCCATGGCATCGAGAATTCGTTGAGAGCCGCTTTCGGAGCCGATCCAAAGGCGAAAACAACCCAGGCCTGCGAGCAGCTCGGTTATTTCAGGGTTGAGGCGATCGGCGCGGGAAATACATTCAAAAGGAATGCGCAAGCCGCGGCGGCGCATTTCCGCGGAATATTCGCGCAGCCAGCCGTGATGAATTGTGAAAACGTCGTCTGCAATCCACACCATATCTGGATTGTAGGTGGAGAGAAGCCATTCCACTTCGTCCACGACGGCGCGCGGACTTCTGCGGCGGTGCGTCTGGCCAAATACCTGATGGCTGCACCAGCGGCAATGGTAAGGGCAACCGCGAGCGGTGATGAATGAAAGCGATCCCTGACCATGCGCTTCGCGCCAGGTGTCCACATAGCGGCGCACGTCAATGGCGTCACGCGCGGGCCAGGGCTGCGCGTCGAGGTTTGCAATTTGCGGGCGAGGCGCGGTCTGCCGAACGCTTCCGTCTTCGGCGAGGAATGCGATCCCGCGAACATTTTCGAGCGATGTCGTGGAATTCGTGCGCATCGTGGAGACGATCTCCTCCATCGTGATTTCGCCCTCGCCAAGAACAACAACCTCTGCTCCGGCTTCCAGGTATTCGCGCACGTAGGCACCTGGCTCCGGGCCGCCGGCAATCGTTCTCCAACCGGCCTCGCGCGCGACACGCAGAATTTCAACGACGTTCTTGCGCGTAATCAGATTGGCATAGATGCCGAGGACGGAGGGCTTATCCGTCTGCAAATAGCGGATCAAATCCGGCTTTGTGGAAAAAGTGGAATCAAACACGTCCACTTCAAAACCTTTGCTCCGCAGGTGAGAGCAGATGTAGAGGATTCCCAAGGGCACATAGGGCTTCCGAATTTGAAGTTCCTTGGGATCCTCTGAAAGAAAGTAGCCGTGAGTCAGGAGAAGATCAGCCATCTAGATTTCTCCCGCGGATGCAATCAGATGGCGGAGCGGGACAAGATCTTCCGAATGGCACGCTCCTGAAGACGCCGAGACGGAACTATGAATCTTGGGGGGAAGCTGCGTTGCATCAGAGTTGCGGCTGATTGGCTCGAGCGAAGCCACCTGCTTCCACAATTGATTGATGGAGTTATTTTGTTGGGGGGCAAACGCGTCACCGATTTTCCAGCTGTCCACTTCCGCGTGGAGTGCGTCACGGATGGCACGGTAGAAACCATCGGTGTAGGCGCCTTTGAACATGACGCAGAGATCGTCGCTATCGGACCAATTCTGTTTCTTGCCCAATTGCTGGCGAACCAATTCGTAGAATTTCGTGTTGGGAAGAGGATACGAGAAGGAAACTCCGATATCGTCAGGACGGGCTTCTCGCACCAGCGCGACCGTTTCCTTGATGTCTTCCCATTACTCGCCCGGGTATCCAAATTGAAGGAAAAAGCCGGCGCGAATTCCCTGCTGCCGCAAATTCTCGCGAGCGGAATGCACTTGCTCGACGAGAAGACCTTTGTCCATGGCGTCCAGAATTTTCTGGG
>Ga0265338_10004973_pt1 | contig 17602 bp, 13 predicted proteins | sample 42126metaG_FD_193579 | JGI IMG/M metagenome (GOLD analysis project Ga0265338, IMG submission 193579) | Rhizosphere microbial communities from Carex aquatilis grown in University of Washington, Seatle, WA, United States - 4-21-26 metaG | ecosystem: Host-associated > Plants > Roots > Rhizosphere... | reverse complement strand
GCCGTGCATGGCAAGATCATCACCGGCCTGACCGGCTGCGGCACCGTCCCGGCAAAGGATCATTGCTACATCAGCGCCTATGACGCCGAGACCGGCAAACAAGTGTGGAAGTTCGTTACCGTGGCGCTGACGGGCCAGCCCAATGGCGACAGCTGGGGCGGCTTGCCGGATGACAAGCGCGCCGGCGCCGAGACCTGGATCCAGGGCAGCTATGACCCGGTGCTCAATCTGACCTATTGGGGTACGGCCCAGGCCAAGCCCTGGCGGCGCGATCTGCGCGGATCAGGCGGGGGCGCAACCAATTATGCCAATTCCACCGTCGCGCTGGATGCCGACACCGGCAAGCTGAAATGGTTCTACAACCACGCGCCCGGCGAAAGCCTGGATCTGGACGAGGTGTTCGAGCGCATCCTGATCGATCACGGTGACAGCAAGACGCTAATGACGACTGGCAAGGCCGGCATCATGTGGAAGCTGGACCGCGCCACCGGCAAGTTCATCGACTCGCGCGAGACGGTTTATCAAAATGTGATGGCCTCGCAGGATCCCGTCACCGGCGAGCCGCTTTATCGCAAGACCATCCGCGACCAGAAAGTCGATCAATGGCTGTCCTCTTGTCCCGGTCCGGAAGGCGGCAAGGACTGGCAGGCGGCCAGCTATCATCAACCGACTGACACGATCATCCTGCCGCTCAGCCAGAGCTGCGTCATGATGCTGGGCAACGGGTCGCAGACCTATTTCGAGATGCCGGGCACCGAGCGCAACATGGGGCGGCTGTCGGCCTATCGCACCGCCGACATGAAGCCGCTGTGGAGCTTCCAGCAGCGCTCGCCCTTCCTGACCGGCGTGCTGTCGACGGCCGGCGACCTGGCCTTTGTCGGTGACTATGACCGCCGCTTCCGCGCGGTGGACGTCAAGACCGGCAAAACCTTGTGGTCCGTGCGCCTGGGCACGACGGTGCAAGGCTATCCCATCTCCTTCAGCATGGACGGCCGGCAGTATATCGCGGTCACCACGGGCCTTGGCGGCGGCAGCCCCGAGGACAAGCCGATGACCATGCTGCAGAGCATCCATCGCCCCAACAATGGCCAGGCGCTTTATGTCTTCGCCTTGCCGGATGGCAAATGATGTCGGTTGTTGGCTAAGGTGGCGTAGCCGGTCGTTGCGGGCGGCGTGGGGGCGCACTTGGCCAAGGAAGGCATGACGCATCGCCGCTGGATCATCGGTGTCCTTCTGGGCACCGGGGTCCTGGTCAACTACATCGACCGCATCAGCCTGTCGGTCGCCGCGCCCCAGCTTCAGCATGATTTCGGCCTCACGCCGCAAGCGGTCGGATTTCTTTTCAGCGCTTTTTTCTGGTCCTATTCCCTGGCGCAGCTGCCGGGCGGTCTGCTGCTGGACCGGTTCGGCATCAAGACCGTGGGGCGCTGGGGCACCTTTCTCTGGTCCGTGGCATCGGGGGCAACCGCTTTGTGCAGCGGCTATGCCGGCATCTTCACGGCCCGCCTGCTGCTGGGGATCGCCGAAGCGCCCGGCATGATCGGCAATCAGAAAGCAACCGGCCTGTGGTTTCCCACCAGGGAGCGCTGCCGCTCAACCGCGATATTCGACTCGGCCGCCAAGTTCGCCAATGTCATTGGTGTTCCGATTGTCGCCTTCTTCGTGGTCGGGTTGGGCTGGCGCTGGGGCTTTGCCGTGACCGCCTTCCTCAGCTTCCTCTATTTTGCCGCCTATTGGCTGATGTATCGCGATCCGTCCGAGGACAAGCATCTCAGCCGGCAGGAGCACGCCTATATCCTTGCGGGTGGCGCGGTGCCGGAAGGCCAGGCGGTATCGGGGCAGGCCAATATGCTCGCCTATGTCCTGCAGAACCGAAAAGTGTGGGCGCACATGATCGGCTATTCGGCCTATGGCTATTCTTTCTATCTCTTTCTCACCTGGCTGCCCGGCTATCTGGTGGAAAGCCTGCATATGAGCATCCTGAAGTCGGCCGGCTTTGCCACCATTCCCTGGATCTTCGCGTCGCTGGCCGATCTTTTGATTGGCGGCTTCTTTGTCGACTATCTGATCGGACGCGGCCTGGATGAAAGCAAGGTGCGCAAGGTCGCCATTGCCATCGGCATGGCGGCGGGGTTGGCGGTGTTTGGCGCCGCCTATACGAACGATCCTTTCTGGGCGCTGGTGTGGATCACCATTGCGCTCTCCGGTCTTTCGGCGGCGGCGCCGGTTGCGTCGTCCATCGTTTCGCTGATCAGTCCGCGCGGCGCCACCGCTACCATCGGCGGCATCGTCAATCTGACCAACAATCTGATGGGCGTTGCCGCGCCCGTGATCACGGGTTTCATTGTGGGACTGACGCATTCTTTCGCCGGCGCATTTCTGGTCGCGGGCGTGGTCTTGATTGTGGGCATTTTCTCCTATCTTGTGCTGCTCGGCCGGATCGAACCCATTCCCGATCCGCCCGCGAGGATGTAATGCCTGCCGATTGCCTGATCCGCGACGCGCGTATTGTCGATGGCACCGGCGCGCCCTGGTTTATCTCCGACGTCCTGCTCCGCGACGGGCGCATCGCGGAAATCGGCAAGTCCATTCAGGCGGACGCGGCTTCGGTCGTGGAGGCGCGGGGCCTTTATCTGGCGCCCGGCTTTATCGATGCGCATTGCCATGACGATCTGATCTGCCTGCGCGAGCCCGAACGCGTGGAAAAAATCGCGCAGGGCGTGACGACCTTGGTGGTCGGAAATTGCAGTTTTTCGCTTTATCCCACGGCGGCCGGTTCAGCCGGGAATCTCCGCAAGCATTTTTCGACCTTGCTGGGCGATGTTTCCGACGATGAGGTCTTTGAAGATTTCGCGGGCTATCGCGATGCCATCCACGGGCGGGGCCTGGCGCTGAATCTGGTCTCGCTGGTCGGCCATGCCGCGCTTCGGTTGGCGGTGATCGGCCATGAACGCAGGCCGGCCACGGATGCGGAGTGCCAAGACATGCAGGCGCTGCTGGCGCGCCAGCTACGTGCCGGCGCGGCAGGCCTGTCGCTGGGTCTGGTCTATCCGCCCAGCGCCTATGCCGATCGCAACGAGCTTCTGGCGCTGTCCCGGACGGTGCAAGAAAACGGCAAGCTGCTGGCGGCGCATATCCGCGGCTATGAAGGCGACCTGCTGGATGCCATGGACGAGTTCATCGGCCTGTTGCGTCAGACCGGTGTGCCCGGTCTGTTGTCGCATCTGCAATCGGCGGGGCGTCCCAACTGGGGCCAGATGCCAGAAGCGCTGAACAAGCTGGAACAGGCGCGCCAGCAGGGCATCGATGTCAGTTTCGATATGTATCCCTATCCGGCCGGCAGCAGCTATATCCTCCAGCTTCTGCCCACCGCCGCGCTGGAAGGCGGATATGACGGCCTGGTTGCGCGCCTGACACAGGCGGACTTCCGCGAACAATTGCGGCTCTATCTGGAAGGGAAAACCTCGGCCAAGGATGTGCCGCCTTCCAAGGTGTCGCTGATCGGTTGGGAGAATGTCCGCATCTCGGGTGTCAGCAATCCCACCCTCAAGAGCCTGGAGGGCCAGAACATGGTCCAAGCCGCCACCAGTCTGGGCATCACGCCCTTCGATCTTCTGGTGCGGCTGATCCTGGAAGACCAGGGACAGACCAGTATCGTGATGTTCCAGCTCGACGAAAAAGACCTGCACGCCGCCTGTACGCACCGGCTGCACATGGTGGGTTCGGACGGGTTGCCCCGTCCCGGAACCAAGCCGCATCCCAGAGCCTATGGCACTTTTCCGCGTGTCGCCGGCCGGCTCAGGCGTGAAGGATGGTTTGCCCTGGAAGATGCGGTCTGCCGCATGACCTCGCGCGCGGCCGAGCGGTTCGGGCTGGCGGACCGCGGCCTGATACGGCCGGGAATGGCCGCCGATCTGGTGCTGTTCGGCGACGCCATCGAGGATCGCGCCACCTTTGACTCGCCGACACAGTTGCCAACTGGCATAGAGCATGTGCTGGTCGCCGGCGAAATGGTGCTGGAACACGGCAAAATGACCGGCCGGCTGCCTGGCCGGGTGTTGGGTTAAAATGGAGGAAGAACGGAATGCGTAAAGCTGTGATGGTCGAGGGCGCGGCGAAGCCCGGCGGGCATTATTCCCATGCCGTCATTGCGGACCGGCTTGTTTTTGTAGCGGGCCAGGCCGGCGCGGATCCCGTGACCGGGGTCCTCTCGGACAAGTTTGCCGATCAGGTGCGGCAGACCTTGAAGAATATCCAGACCATTCTGCGCGGCGTCGGCGCTGACATGAAGGATGTCGTCAAGATCAATACCTATCTGACCGACGGCTCGCGGTTCCAGGAATACAACACCATCTACAAAGAGTTCTTCCCAACCGAACCGCCTGCGCGCACCACCATCGGTTGCCAGATGGGCGGTATTCTGGTCGAGATCGACTGTATCGCGCTGCTTCCGTCCTGAAAGGGCCGTGCATGCATATAGATGAACTCGATACCCCGGTTCCGGTCGTCGATCTCGACATCGTCGAGCACAATCTGGCCAAGATGCAGGCCTATTGCGATGCCCACGGCCTGGCGCTGCGTCCGCACATCAAGACCCACAAGATCCCCAGCTTTGCGCACCGGCAGGTGGAGCTGGGCGCCAAGGGCATCACCTGTCAGAAGCTCGGCGAAGCCGAGGTCATGATCGACGCCGGGCTGGACGACATCCTGATCTCTTATCCCCTGGTGGGCGCGACAAAGGCCGACCGTCTGGCGGCGCTTTCCCGCCGGGCCAAATTGCGGGTTGGCGTGGATTCCAAACTTGCCGTTGAAACCGTGGCCGCGGCGGCCCGGGCCTCCAATGTGCCGATCGGGATACTGGTGGAATTCGACAGTGGCAATGCGCGCACCGGTGTTACGTCGGTTGACGAGGCTTTGGCCCTTGCGATCCAGATCGAAAAGACGCCGGGGCTGCGGTTCGACGGATTGATGACCTATCCCAGCACCGACGCCACGGCGGCGTTCGTGGCTGAAGCCCGGCAGCGTTTTGCGCAAGCCGGAATCGAAATCGCGGTGGTGTCGGGCGGCGGCACGCCCAGTGCCTGGCATGCCCATCAGATCGCCGGGCTGACCGAAGTGCGGGTCGGCACTTATATCTACCAGGACCGCGCCACGGTCGCGGCCGGCGCGGCCGAGCTGGATGAATGCGCGCTTCATGTGCACGCCACGGTGATCAGCCGGCCGACACCCGACCGGGCGGTGATCGATGCGGGTTCGAAATCGCTTTCCAGCGACCGGGTCGATCCAGCCGCAGGTACGGGCTACGGCCTGATCCGTGGCTATGAAGATGCGGTCATCGAGCGGTTGAACGAGGAACATGGCGTCATCGATGTTTCCCGTTGCAGCAAGAAGCCTGAGATTGGCGAGCGTATCCGCATCCTGCCGAACCATGTCTGTGTCGTGAGCAACCTGCACGACGAGGTCGCGCTGATGCGGGATGGTATTCTGGTTGATACCAGGCGCGTCGAGGCGCGCGGCAAGACAAGGTAATCAGATCGCCAGAATCAGATCGCCAAAATCAGATCGCGAGCGCGCAGGCGGGGAAGACTTCCGACTTGGTGCCCCGGGGATCGGAGCCCGCTTCCAGCACACCGGTTTCGAGATTGCGCTCCGTGGCGCAGAGGAAGCCCTCGGTCCAGGCCGGTGCGACATCCAGTTCATGGCCGCGCGCCCGCAAGGCTTCCAGCACGCCCTCGCCGACGCCGGGCTCGATGCGGACCCTGTTGAGGAAGAAATCGTGCGGCCAGAAAAATCCCGGAAAATGTTCGCTGCTGAATTTCGGCGCCTCGATGGCCTCCTGCACCGGCATGTCGAACACCAGCCGGTTGAGCAGGAACTGCAACTGCCATTGATCCTGCTGGTCGCCGCCCATGCTGCCGAAGGCCAGCCAGGGCTTTCCGTCCTTCATCACCAGAGAGGGGCTGATGGTGGTGCGTGGCCGCTTGAAGGGCGCGACGACATTGGGATGATTGGCCGGCTCCATATAGCAGTTGGACAGCCGCATGGAGAGCGGAAAGCCCAGCGCGGGAATGACAGGGGAGGCGCGCAACCAGCCGCCGCTTGGGGTGAAGGCGGCGGTCAAGCCATCGGCGTCCATCGCGGTGACATGGACCGTTCCTGGTCCCCAGGCCGCGCCGCCAAGGCGCTCCGATGCCGGCAACAGCGGAGCGTTGCGCAAGGGATCGCCCGGACGGATTTCGCGGTTGGCTTTGTCGTCAATCAGCCCGGCTCGCATGGCGCCATAAGCGTCCGAGAGCAAAGTGTCGATCGGCACCGCGACTTGAAGTGGATCGCCGTAAAACTGCTCGCGATCGGCGAAGGCCAGCTTCATGGCCTCCAGCAAGAGGTGGATATAGTCGGCCGAATTGTGCCCTAGGCTGCGGAGATCGAAACTCTTCAGGATCGCCAGCGACTGCAGCAGCACCGGTCCCTGATTCCAGGGGCCGCATTTGTGCACTTCCGCCCCGGCATACTGGATGTGCACGCTGCTCTCGACCGGGATTTCGAAGCGGTGGAAATCCGATTCTTCCAGAAGGCCGCCCTTATCCTTGACGAAGCTGACAATCTCCGCCGCCACATCGCCGCGATAGAAGGCGTCGAACACCGCGCGCAGCCCTGCTTTGCGGTCTCCGGCGAATTCCTTCTCGGCCTTGCCCAGGTAGGCGTACATGTTGGCCAGCGCCGGGTTGCGCAGCAGTTCGCCTTCCTTTGGGATGCGTCCTTCAGGCAGATAGATCGCGGCCGTGCCCGGCCATGTCGCGAATTTCTCGGCATTGTCCGCGATGCCGGACTTGTGCTGGCGGATCAGACCCGCATGGGCCGGAAATCCATTTCGCGCCAGCTCCGTTGCCGGCGCGGCCACGTCCTGGAAACGCAGGCGGCCGAAACGGGAAAGTGCTTCCACGATTGCGCCCAAGGCGCCCGGCACGCCGGCGGCCAGGACGCCTTCGGCTGGGATCTGGTTATGACCGCGATCGCGGAAGGCCTGTGGCGTGGCCCGTCCCGGCGCCGCCATGTTACCGTTGATGCAGACCACGCCGCTGCCCGGCGCGGAAATCAGGATCGGAAGTTCGCCGCCGATGGTGTGCATCTGCGGATTGACCACGCCCTCGACCAGCGCGGCGGCGCAGGCCGCATCCACGGCATTGCCGCCCTGGCGCAGCATTTCGATGCCGGCCAGGGCGGCGCTGTAATGTTCGCAAGCGATGGCGCCGCGCCGGCCGAACAGGCGCGGATAGAAGGTCGTCTTATCCGTTGGCTTGGCGCGAAAGGCGCGGGTGCCCTCAAACATGGCTTTGAACCTGACAGGACACCCGCTGGCTTCGTGAACCGCCTACTTCTTCTTGACCGCGATCATCTCGATCTCGACCAGGGCGCCCGGTGTCGCCAGGCTCACCTGAACGGTGGAACGCGCCGGCTTGTTGGGCTGGGTCGCCGTGCCGAAGCGCTTGGACCATTCCGCATTCATGGCCGGGAAATTGATCTTGTTGCCGTTGGCGGGATCGGCCCCCAGGAACACGGTCGCCTTCACCACATCGCCGAAGCTAAGACCCAGTTGCTTGAGGATCGCTTCCAGCTTGGTGAGCGAGTCATTGGTCTGCTCGGTGGTGTCGCCCCATTGGCCGGACGGCATCTTACCGGCCGGCGTGCCGCTGATGTAATAGGTCGTGTAGCCCGGCGGTACGGTGACGGCCGAGGCGATGGGTGTGGTGGCGCCGCTCGGCAATGGCAGGCGCGTGACGCCTTGTGCGCTGGCCGGCGCGGCAAAGGCGCAAAGCGCCAAGGCTGACAAGATGGCGAGTTTCCGTGAATTGATCATGGTGTCGTTCCCCAATTTTAAGATCCACTACCGCAATCCGTGCCTATGCCGGACCAAATGTTCTCGTTGCAGCGTAACCTGCCGCGCCATCGTGCATCAATTTCAGCGCACGGCAAGCAGCGGCGGCGCAGCCAACGAGGAGTTGTGCATCAAGCCGCTGATTCAACTGCCACTTCAGCAGGGCTATGCTTTGGCCTTGCGCGCCTTGTTCAGGACCTCGCGAACGCGGCGGCCCACGACCAGCTCCTCGCCCGGCTGCAGGGTCATGGAGACGACCTGCAGCTTGTTGACGGTATGGGCGTCGGCTTTGCGCAAAGGCGGCAGTAGGCTGCGATTGCCCTGGGTGGATAGCATCTCGATGCAGGGCTCGCCCTGGCGCAATTCCTCGACGCATTGCGCCACGGTCATGCCGAAACCCGCCTCATCCCAGTTTATCGTCAGGGTCGGATAGGAATTGCTGCCGACGGGAACCTCGATCGAAGTCGTCACCCCCGGCACGGTTTCCACCAGCTTGGCGACCCGTTCGACGCGGGCCTGCCACACCTTGTTGAGGGCGTTGAGGTCGGCCTTGGACCAATATTCGACCGCGGCCAGCACGCCCATGATCTCTTCCTTGCCCACCTTCATGGCGCGGCACACCGCGCCTTCCCAGGGCGCGCTGTTGGCCATGGCGGCATCGATCAGGTCTTTGCGGCCCAGCAGGACGCCCGAGCATTGCGGTCCACTTAGTCCCTTGCCGCCACTTACGGTGTAAAGGTCGACACCCCATTTGGCGAATTTGGTGAAATTCTCGAACGGCGGCACCGATGAAGAGGCGTCCACCAAAAGCGGCACGCCGGCCGCCTTGGTGATCTTCAACGCGTCCTGAACGCGCTCATCGCGGAAGGTCGTATAGACCAAAGCGGTCTGTGAGGAGATCGCGCCCTGAAGATCGGCCAGGGTTGGCGCCACCACCAGCTTGCCACCGGCCAGGCGCAGGGCGCTGTCGAAGGCGTTGCGGCCGCCTAGCATCACCACTTCATGTTTCAGGCCGGTCGTGTCGGGCAACTGCCAGATTTTTTCCGGATCGGTTCCGGCAATACAGCCGGCCGTGGCCTGGGCCATGGCGGCGGCTGCGCCGGACGTGACGATCCCGGACTCCGCTCCCGACAGCTGCGCCAGCCTTCTGCCGGCGGCGGCCTGCAGCTCATACAAGTCCACGAAGTGATGGGAGGCCGCCTCCGCCGCGCGCCGCACTTCCGGCAGCTCCAGGCAGCCGCTGAGATAGGTATAGGTGCCGCGCGCATTGATAATAGTGCGGACCCCCAGCTCGGCATAGGGATTGCCGGCCGCCTTGCCGACACCGGCGGCGACGCTTTTGGCGAAGCTTTGCGTCGCCATGGTGGCGAAGAGCGGGGTGGCCGCCAGAAGTCTGATGAAGGCGCGCCGGCCGGCGGCGCCCTGAAGATAGGAAGGGGAAGACATGAAGCCTCCTGTCAGCGGATGCGGTGGACCTTGTACATGTAGTTTTCGTCGAACAGCGTCAGGATGTAGGTGTGCATCGCGTCGGGCTTGATCGTGACCAGCATCTGTTCGGCCGGCCTGTGCCAGCGCGCGCGATGATAGACTTCGTCCTCGGGAGATTGCTGCCAGACCTGACCATCCGGCAGCGTCACCGTGAAAGCGCCGTTCTTGTCGAAGACATAGGATTGCATCGGCACGTTGCGGACGACCGGCTTGGGATCGCTGAACACGCCGCCGAGAATGCCGACCGGGCGGGGCATCGGCGGCGGACCGGCAGGTTTCATCGGAGCAGGCGGCGGCGGGGGCAAGGACGCAAACTGTGGCGCCGGAGCCGGAACAGGTCTGACACCGCCCTGCGGCGCCGACAGGCCGAGCTGTACCCGCATCGGCATCGCGGAGGCATAATAACAATCCAGCCATTGGCGGTCCGCGGTCTCACGCATGCAGCCCGCAACTTCGGCCACGACCTGATCGCGCACGGTTGCGTCGCGCGGCGCACCGCCGGAGGGTGGCGATGCGGCAAGGCCGATCTGGCCGGCCAGAGCAGGAGCCAGGCCCAGCGCGGCGCGCACCGGCTGGGCAGCGCCGTAGAAGCAATCCAGCCATTGCCGGGAATCGGCAATGACGCCGCAGCGAAGCGTCCCTGCCAGGGCGTCGTCACGGGGACGCGCATCGGCCGCCACCGTCAGAACCAGTATCGCCGGCACACATAACCAAAAATTACGACGCATACATCTTTCCCCGTTGCGCTGGCGACGGGACGAGCCACGGGTCGCTTGCGCCCCGATTGAAACAAAATAGGGGCGTGGGAGCAACCCGATGTCCAGGCTGAAGGAAGCCGGTAAACAGCGCTATTTCTGCGCGCGCTTGGAGCCTGGCTTTGCCGAATCGAAATTGATGGTCTTCATCTGGTTGGCGCTCAGTTCCTTTGCGCCCGATGGGATATCGTTGCTCTTCAGGATGAAGGCCACGATGTCGGCATTGGCGGCCGGTCCCAGCGCGCCGGGATGGTCCAGCGGCATTGCGGTGCTGACATAATCAAACAGCGCATCCAGGGTCGAGCCGGACCAGTAGGGCATGAACCGGCCGATCAATGGCGGGATTTCAAAGGTGCCTGACAGGTCCGCGCCATGGCAGCGGCCGCAATTCTGCATGTAGAGCGTGCGGCCATGGTCGGCCTGGGCATCGGTATAGACGCCGTCCCAGATCGAGATGCGGGCCTGGGCACTGGCGATGCCCAAAGTCAGAGCCAGGACGCTACTTACGAGAATTCTGTTTGGCCGCATGACAGGCCCTCCCGCCGGAACCGTTCAAGTTGGTCTCACTTAGCGAGTGACGTCAATGGCGCCGCGCCGCCGCGAGGAAAAAAGCGGGTTGCCATGACGATCATTCCTCCACAAACTGTCCGCGCGGGAACGAGAAGCCGGGGGGCTGATCATGACGATGACGCCGCGCAAGAGGGATGGTGGCCGCAAGGCCGCCGCGCTCGCGCTTTTTCTCCTGACCGGCGCGGCAAGCGTCCAGGCGCAGGCGCCGACTCAGGCCGATATCCTGATCAGGAACGGCCATGTCGTGGACGGCACCGGCGGTCCCTGGATCCAGGCCAATGTCGCCATCACCGGTGACAAGATCGTCTATGTTGGCCGTGCTCCCATAACCGCCAAGCGGGTGATTGACGCCACCGGCAAGGTGGTCTCGCCCGGCTTTATCGACATGCATTCCCATTCCGAATTCGGCCTGTCTCTCGACGGCCGGGGATTGAGCAAGGTGACCCAGGGCGTCACCACCGAAGTCATGGGGGAACATCTTTCGGCCGGTCCGGTGCTCGGGCCCGCGGTGGACGATCCCATGATGGTAACGCCGCCGGTCAAGCGGAGCTGGACCACTCTGGGCGGGTTCTTCGACTATCTGACCAAGAAGGGCATCGGTCCCAATGTCGCGTCCTATGTCGGGGCCGGCCAGGTGCGCGCCTCGGTGATGGGCTATGAAAACCGCCAGCCGACACCGGCGGAGATGGACAAGATCAAGCAATTGATCCGGCAAGGCATGGAGGAGGGCGCCTTCGGCCTGTCGAACGGCCTGTCCTATGTGCCGAACATGTTCTTCAACACCGCCCAGCTGATCGAATTGTGCAAGGTCGCCGGCAGCTATGGCGGCATCTTCACTATCCATATCCGCAACGTCGCGCCTGGCGCGCCGCGCGACACGGGCCTGAAGGAGGCGATCGCCATCGCCAAGGGAGCCCATATCCCGGTGGAGATTTTCCATCTTGGCGCCAGCGCCGGCATGGATCCCGACGACTTCATACGTGACGTCCAGCAGGCGCGCGCCGATGGCGTGGACATCACCGGCAATTCCTACCCTTACGAAACCGGTTGGACCTATCTGACCCAGTCGCTGCCGGCTTGGGCGCAGGAAGGCGATTCCGCCGCGATCGTGGCGCGGCTGCAAAAGCCCGACACCCGCGCCCGCATCCTGGCGGAAATGAAAGACCATGATTTCTCGACCCTGAAGGTGGCGTCGATGAATCTGGCCTTTGACGGCAAGCTGCTGCCCAAGATCGCCGCTGAGATGCATGTGACGCCGCAAGAGGCGCTGCTGAACATCCTGGTCAAGATGAAGGGCGAGGGGTTCCAGATCGGGATACCCACCGGCAAGCGGGCCGCGATCGTCACCCAGATGCTGAACAATCCCTGGATGGACATTGGCTCGGATGGCATTGCGCTGCCGGCGGATGTGCACACCTCTTTCGGCAGCCCGCATCCCCGCTCTTTCGGCAGCAGCACAAGACTGCTGTCGGAATATGTGCGCGAGAAGCACGTCTTCACCGTCGAGGAAGCGGTCCGCAAGATGACTTCTCAGGCGGCCAACAAGCTGGGACTGGCCGATCGCGGTCTGCTGCGGCAGGGCATGAAGGCCGATGTGGTGGTGTTCGATCCCGCCACGATCAAGGACATGGCGACCTATGAAAACCCGGCCCAATATTCAAAGGGAATCGCCTGGGTTCTGGTGAACGGCCAAGCGGTAGTTGCGAACGGCAAGCCGACTAACGCTACGCCCGGTCAGGTTCTGCACGGCCCCGGCTACAAGCCGGGCACGCCCTAGAGCGATTGGAAGGATCTCGCGTCATGGCCAAATCACACAGCCAGAGGCGCGAAGACGAAGTCCTGCTGCGGATGCTGAAAACGCCGCCCCAGCCGCGTGACGAAATGAAGACAAAGGACAAGGCGCCTTCCAAGGCGCCGGAAGTTCCGGATTAGGTTTCGGGTGGAAATCCTTCAGGACGTCGGCGATGGCTCGCCGGCAGGATCGCGCGCAAGATTGCCACCAAGATTGGAAGACATGGCCGCGCGAATACGCTGCATCATATGCCAGGCGGTCTTGTAGGAAACGCCGAGCATGTGCGCCAGCCGGCGCGCGGACATCTTCCTGGCGCTGTCGCACAGCAGATGGTTGGCGTAGAGCCACTTGTTCAGAGGAATGTGCGAGCGCTCATAGATGGTGCCCACAGTCACGCTGAATGGCTTCCTGCAGGCATTGCACCAGTAGACGCCGGGCCGCGTGGACTTGCCCTTCAGGGCGGTTGCCTGACCGGCGACTCGGCAGTGGGCGCAGACCGGTCCATCCCGCCACAGCAGCGCCTCCAGATGCCTGCGCGCGGCGTCAGGATTGGTAAAACGCACGGGTTTCGCTGTCGCCATATGCCATAAGCCCCTGAAATATATTTATAAAAATCAATGACAACTACGTTATGTATACAGTGATACCCAAGAGACACACGCAGACGACGTTTTGTCATTTCCCCGGATTTGCTGGCCCAAACACGGGTTTGCGCTCTTGTGGGTGCAAACCATGTGAGATCAAATCTAACCATAACGATAGCCTAATAGGGGGCCCCTTTCATGATTTTCGGTCTTACGAAGACGCGCGCGCGTCTGGCGGGTGGTGCTGCGATTTTGGCGCTCAGCGCCGGCGCCGCGATGGCGCAGGAGAGTGTGGAGCAGGTGACCGTCACCTCCACGCGTCTGCAGCAAGCAGGCTTTGATGCTCCGACGCCGACGACTGTCGTTGGCGCGGCGGATATTGAAGCGCAAGCCAAGCCCAGCGTCTTCGATACCTTGACCAATCTGCCTGCCGTCCAGGGGTCCACCGGCGCTGCCGCCCAGGCGGGCACGACCTCCAACGGCCTGATCGGTCTGTCGGCCATCGGCCTGCGCGGTCTGTCGCCCCTGCGCACCCTGGTTCTGGTCGACAATCAGCGTTTTGTCGCCGCCAACCTGAACGGCACCGTCGACGTCAGCCAGATGCCGCAGATGCTGATCCAGCGCGTGGACATCGTGACCGGCGGCGCATCCGCCGCCTGGGGTTCGGACGCCGTGGCCGGCGTGGTCAACTTCGTCACCGACAAGAAGTTCGAAGGCTTCAAGATGAACGCGGTGGCCGGCCTTTCCGGTTACGGCGACATGGGCAATGTGACCTTCCAGGGCGCGGCGGGCACAGCCTTCGCCGGTGGCCGGGGCCACTTCGAGACTGCAGTCGAATACAGCTACAATGACGGTCTGCTGCCGCGCTATCCGCAGGGCCAGCAGCACACGTCCTTGCCCGGCAATATTGACGGCCGCGATCTGTCGCGCACCTCGGGCACGGCCAGCTATGGCAGCACGCCCGCCCAGACCCCTTGCGCGATCGCGGCATCGGGCTCGACACCTGCGTCCAACTGCCAGGCCCAGTCTTTCTACGGTCCGCTGAAAATGCAGACCCAGTTCGCGGCCTATGGCCTCGTCCAAAGCGGTCCCAAGGCCGGCATGACCTTCGGCTCCGGCGGCGTCGCCTATCCCGAACCCCTGGCCGGCAGTTGCACCAGAACCGCGACCGGCGCGCTGGTCGGCGCCATCGGAGGTACGAGCTGCTTCGGCACGCCCACTGCACCGGGCGATCAGATCGACACCCATGAGTTCACGCAAGGCCTGATCAACCCGCTGACCCGCGGCAGCTTCTATACACGGGTGTCCTACGACCTCTCGCCCGACACGGAAGTGTATGCCACCCTGACCTATTCGGGCGTCCGCACCGAGAACACGCCGGCCCAGGGCAATTCCGACAAATCCGGCTTCATCCATTGCGACAACGCCTATCTGCCGCAAACAGGCCTGTTTGGCGTCGGCCTGACCGCGGCGCAGACGCAAGCGGCATGTCTGGCTGCCTACCCCACGCCCGCCGGCGGAAATATCAACGACAATGGCGTCGGCATTCCCTTCGGCAGCAACTGGGCCAACATCCTGACCGACCAGAACATGCACATCTACCGGCAGACCCGCCGCTTTGTGCTGGGCGGCGATGGTATCTTCGATGCGTTCGGCAGCAAGTGGAACTGGGCTTCCTATTTCGAGCACGGCGAAAGCGACACCAGCGTCAAGATCTACAACATGCCGCTGTCGAACACCCCGGTGGATCCTGCTACGGGAAAACCAGACAATACGCTGCTCTCGCGCTTCAACCTGGCGCAGGACGCGGTGGTCAATGCCGCCGGCAACATCGTCTGCCGCAATACCGTCGCCCAGACCTTTGGCTGCGTGCCCTTCAATCCCTTCGGCTCCGATCCGATCAACCCGGCGGCGCAGGCCTATTTCGACAACCAGAACGTCCCGGCCGGCCAGCTGCAGCACATCAGTTCGATCCAGACCAACCGGCAGGAATCCTTCGACTTCGCCGTCAACGGATCGCCCTTCAGTGACTGGGCCGGCCCGGTTGCGGTCGCGGCCGGTTACGCCTATCGCGAAGAACATTATTCGCAGCGTTCCGACCCCTATGCCGCCGGCGTGACCGCCTCCACCCCGGCCACCGTCAACGAGCCCTGCACCGATCCGTTCATCGATTGCGGCCTGACCAGCTGGGGACCGCTCGGCGCCTACAATGCCGGTAACTACAAGAACGGCCGCGGCACCTACCATGTGAACGAGGCGTTCGTGGAATTTGGTGTCCCGCTGCTCAATGACAACTTCTGGGGCAAGGTCGACGCGGATATCGCCGGCCGCCACGCGCGGTACTCGACCGCCGGTGACGCCAACACCTGGAAGGTCGGTCTGACGTGGGACACGCCCCTTCCGGGCATTCGCTTCCGCGCCACCCAGTCTCGCGACATTCGCGCCCCGAACCTGTCGGAACTGGAGCCGCCGCCGGTTGGCGCCAACGGCAGCTTCAACAACGACTTTGTTCCGAGCAGCTCCCCCGACAACAACCACAACATGATCAGTGTCACCGCGGGCAATCTCGCGCTGAAGCCGGAGAGGTCGTACACGACGGAAGCCGGCATCGTCTGGCAGCCCGACTTCCTTCCGGGCTTCCAGGCTTCGATCGACTACTACCGGATCGGTCTGGCCAAGGCCATTTTCAGCTATGGCACCCAGAACATCGAGGATCAGTGCTTCTTCCAGACAACCGGGCAGATCCCGTTCGGCAACTGGTGTTCCCAGGCCGCGATCAAGACGGCAAACGGCCAGCCTCAAGTCGTGCAAGTAGCCGGTGGCCCAGCTGGCTCGGCGGGCCGTGTCACCGATGCCAACAACGTGATCCAGATCATTGCCCAGCCGTTCAATGCCGCGACCATGGTGACCGACGGCTTCGATATCGAGGCGTCCTATTCCTTCGACCTGGAGGACTACGACGTTCCCGGCAGCTTCACCCTCCGCTCGCTGATCAACCACATCAGCAAGTTCACGTTCAGCTCGGGCATTCCTGGTACCCAGCAGAATCAGGAACTGGCGGGTGCGGTGAACGCCGGCAATAACGGCCAGACCTACACCCAGTTCGGCGGTGACATCTTCAACTACAAGATCTACGAAACCCAGAGCTATGCGAACGACGTCTGGGGCTTTGATCTGACGGAGCGCTGGGATTCGCCCGGTGTCTCCACCACCAACCGCAACTATATTGTCTGTAATCCCGGCACATGCCCGGCGCCGACAATTGCGTGGCCGACCATCAACTACAACCACGTCGACTCGATGTTCTACTTCGACCTCGGGTTGCACTGGAATATGAGCCCCAAGACCCAGATCTATACCAAGATCGACAACGTCACGAATATCCGGCCGCCGGATATCGGCCAGCAGGATAACAACCAGGTCCTCTATGACGTGATTGGCCGCATGTTCCGCGTCGGCGTGCGTCTCAACTACTGATCGACGGACGATCAGAAACAGGGGCCCTTCGGAAACGGAGGGCCCTTTTTCTTTGGGGCGTGTGCAAGGCATAGGTCTGGCGGCTGGACAAGCAGGCGCGCCCCGCCGATGCTTCGCAGCGAAATCTGGCTTTGACGGCCCAAAGGATTCCAATGAGCTCCAATCAAACAGGCCGTGTCGCAAGAGTTCTGGTTCTGGCGCTGGGCGCGCTTCTCGTCAGTTGGACCGCGCAGGCACAGCCGCAGGGCGGAGCCTACAAGGTCATCAAAGTGGATGGCCGGGCGGCAGGCACGGTCTCCAGCGAGGGCGTGCTGGCCGGCAAGACTCTGTATGTCGCCGCCCAGGACGGCCGGGGCAGCGACGGCAGTCTGCCGTCTTCCTTCCCGCAGGAGGTGGGGCAGTCTCTCGCCCATGTGCGCGAGGTGCTGCGGGCCTCAGGCATGGACTTGGGCAATCTCGTATGGGTGCAGATCTATGTCACCCGCACCGAAGACATCGCGGCGATGAACGATGTCTATTGGAAGTCCATCGGCGCCAATCCGCCGGCGCGCACGATATTGGTGGCGGCAAACCTGCCGGGCGGTGAAAAAGTCCAGATCAACGCCATCGCGGTGGGCGGCGGCGCGCAGCGCCGGGTCATCACCCCGGCAGGATGGCCGCATGGGCGTTCCACCGATCCCGCCGGCATCCTGGCGGATGACGTACTTTATGTCTCGGCCCAGAGCGGCGCCGATCCCAAAACCGGCAAGCTGCCGGCTGACTATTCAGACGAGGTGAAACAGAGCCTGGATAATGTCGGCGCCATCCTGAAGGCCGCCAACATGACCATGGCCAATGTGCTGTGGACCAATCCTTATATGGCCAGCCCTGAGACACCCCAGGGCACCTCCAACGTTGTCGCGCATAACGGCCAGCTGCAACAGGCGCCGGTGACGGCCATGAACAAGGTCTATGCCAGCTATTTCGAGTTCGGCAACACGCCGGGCCGGGGCACGATCGAGGTGGCGTCTTTGCCGGCGGGCGCACACATCGTCTTCACAGTCATTGCCGGCGCCGATCT
>Ga0265338_10004972_pt1 | contig 17602 bp, 15 predicted proteins | sample 42126metaG_FD_193579 | JGI IMG/M metagenome (GOLD analysis project Ga0265338, IMG submission 193579) | Rhizosphere microbial communities from Carex aquatilis grown in University of Washington, Seatle, WA, United States - 4-21-26 metaG | ecosystem: Host-associated > Plants > Roots > Rhizosphere... | reverse complement strand
TCGGCATTGACCTTCGTGCTGGTTGGCATCACTCCACCCTTGGCCTTGGCTAGAAGTTGAGCGGTCAGGATTTCCTTGGTGTAGAAACCCCAGGGTGCCTGGCCCTGCCGGATCCCCGAGATGATGTTAAAGAGCTCCCAGGCCCGCTCGTTGAACGTAATGCCGTCGAGCGTGATGATGAGTGGATCGGTGTGACCGTTGCCGGTCAGTTCATCGTCGTCTGGGCCCTCGGGTGGCAATGTGCATATGGCTGTCCCCCTGCCGTCGGTCGGGCCCACAGGTAGCGGTCCACGTTCGCCTTGAACGCCTTTGCGCAGTTCGTCAATCATTTCGAACCGCTCACAGTTGGCGACGAAGTCGAGCACCAGGACCCTGAGCTTGCCCTTGGCCTTACGCAGACCGCGGCCGAGCTGCTGAAGCCAGATCCGGCGTGAAGCCGTTGAGCGCAGGAAGACGATAATGTTCGCTTCCGGCACATCAATGCCTTCATTGAGCATGTCGACGGTGATGACGGTGTTGTAGACCCCAGCTCGGAAGCCGGCCAGTCGTTCACGCTGCTCAGCGCTCTTTAGCTTGGAGTGCAGAACGACAGCGTGCGGCATCAGGGCAGCCATGTTCTTGGCATGGGTGATAGTCTGACAGAAGATCATGACCCGAGGGCTCTCGACCTCGGCCATTTTCTCCATGATGACCCGGGCGATCTCTTCGTCACGCTTGGGCACGAAGATGGTGCGGTTGAGCTGCGCGATACTGAGTTTGCCGACCGGTGTATCCAGGACATCGAGCCTGGCCAGCTCGTCAGTCATGATCCGGTAGTCGACGTCGCACAGGTAGCGCAAGCCCAGGGCCTTGAAGAGGCCCAGCTCGAAGACCGGCTGACCAAAGAGGGTCGTGATGTCTTGCCGGTCAGCGCGTTCCGGGGTGGCGGTCACCGCGAGCAGGAACTCAGGCTCGAAGTACTCGATGGTGGGCCGGTAGGTGGCGGCGTGGGCGTGGTGGGATTCATCCACTACGATGTAGCGGAATTCATCCGGTCGGAACAGCTCACGCCAATTGTCCATGGTCTGGAACGAGGCGAATAGGACGTCGACGCGGTGCAAGTGCTTCTCGGTACCGTGGAAGTAGCCGTAGGTGTACGACGGGCCCAGGATACCTTCAAACTCTGCACGGGCCTGGGCCAGGATACGGGTATCGTGACACAGGTAGAGCACTCGTCCGGGTCGCTGTTCCAGCAAGCGCTTAACATCAAAGGCGGCAACCACGGTTTTGCCGAGGCCAGTCGCCATGATGTTAAGCAACTTCGTTTGGCCGCCATCTCGGGCAGCTTCAATGGCGTTTAGGGCGTCCCATTGGTAATCAAAGGGCTCCATAACGACGCCCAAGTTGCTTGGCATGTTTTACCCCTTGGGGGTCGCTGCTCCCTCGCAATCTGCAGAGGGATGCCGCAGGGCAACAACGAATTCTCGCTTTGCGGCATCCCTCCAAGCTTGGTAGTAGACCTTAAAAGGGGTTACACGGACTTTGATGCTGAACATTAAGGTGCGCCCAGGGAAGACACATGTCGGTGCCTTATCTAAGAGATATATATTTATAACATAAACTCGTATCATACACAATGATATGAGCGAACTCGAGTTGGTCGGCAGATTGGAATGGGATATCGCCTAAGCTTGTGATTCGTCTTACCCCCACATACGATACCGACTAGATATTTGAGGTCAGATCCGGGGCACAACTATGGAGACGGATTTCCCAACCCCACAACAGATGCATGCTTTCGGGCATTTTTTGAGTTCTCTTGCTTCAATACTGCCTCGATTGGGTCTTGTGGTGGTCTTGCTGGTCGCCGGGATTTTAGTTGCGCGCCTGTTGGTTATCCTTGCACTGCGCTTGTTGGATATACAGTGTTTAATCAGCCAAGCAAGCGTGTTACTTGAGCTGACTCCGCAAGCTTTTGCCGATATTGAGGGGCTTGCCACCGAGGAGCTGTTCTCAGAACTGCACGGAATGGAGGGTACGAGAACTTTTACGGACAAGGTGCTTGGCCGCCAGCAAGTCTTCACGCCTGAAATCGTATCTACCTTTGATGGCGGCATACGGTATCTTATCCGGGTTGCCGAACGTCATAGAGAGGAATTTGAGCGGGAGGTGGCAGCGTATGCTCCCCATATAAAGTTTGCACAAGTGGCAGATTATCTCCCTGATAGAGAGAGGCTGAGGGGTGCTCGATTACTGGAGTTTAGGCAGACGCATAACCCAGCATATCCGTTGAAGCAGCATACTGCGCTTGATGCATATGACCCTGCGGCATACATTACTAGCGCTATAGCCAACCCAAAGCCCGGTGAGCTGTTGGTGCTGCAATATGTGCTGTCACCGGCTCAAGACCGCGAGGCCGACAAGATGGCCGCCCGGGTTTTACATAATGAGGAGCAAATCCATAACCTTGGCGCAAGGAGACTGTCTATTGGAAAACCGGTACTTGCGGGGATAAACACCATGCTGTTTGCGGCCTTGGATGGTGTGGGAGAAATAACCCATGGGCCGTCCAGGTATCCATCCAGTTACCGACAAAGCGACGAGGCGTACCGGCGACAGGTCGCCGACAGGATCCGGCCGGCCCGTACGCTGGGTGCCATCGAACAGACGTTGGCGCAGGGCGTTTATGATAAGTCGAGTCAGAACATATATAGGGTCAGCATTCGGGCTCTTGTAATGGCTCGCGACGAGCAAGGCGGTGCAGCGCGCGTCAGTAGTATTCGAAAAGCCTTGGGAGTGTTTGATACGCCAAGGTACCAGAAGATCCGGGCCAGGTTTAATTTTCCGTATGCGATCCGGGGGCCCTACCGATCGTTTATGTTCCGGCACCGGCTGCCAGGGCTCGTTTACGGCCGCGCTATGCGGCTGTCGGCATCGGAAGTGGCGGGGCTCTACCACTTTCCGCACAGTATATCTGCACGAACGGAAGGAGTTATAAACCACTTAAGCACATCGTTGCCGGCGCCGCCCGTGATTAAGAAGCGATCTGACAACCATGAGTTTGACGTGGTTCTGGGCAGGAATTCCCATCACGGCGGTATGACGGATATTGGGCTTGTGGCAAAGGAACGCGAAAAGCACGTTTACGTTATCGGCGGCACAGGAAATGGCAAGACCACCCTTATGCAGTATGCGATTGTGCAGGATATTCGTAATGGCAAAGGCGTAGCTGTGGTTGACCCTCATGGGGATTTAGCCAAGACGATTCTGAAATACATACCCAAGGAGCGCATTAAGGACGTTGTTTATTTAAACCCGGTCGATATTAAGCACCCGATTGGGCTTAACCTTCTGGAGGTACCTCAGGGTTTGGATGAGGATGAGCTGTTGCTCGAGAAAGGGCGGGTGGCGTCAGCGGTGGTGTCAGTGATGCGTAAGGTGTTTTCGGATGATGAGGCAAACGCGCATCGCATTGAAGCGGTGATGCGTAACGCAATTCACACTGCTTTGACCGTTGAGGGTGCGACGCTGTTTACGGTACTGAAGCTATTGCGCAATGCGAAGTTCCGCAAAGAGGTGGTATCCCGGCTTACCGATGAAGACTTGAAGGACTTTTGGCGAGAAGAGATTGGACAGGCTGGTGAGATGCAGATGGTGAGTATGACGAAGGGCGTGACGCAGCGGATAGACCGGTTTAAGACTTCGGAGCCGGCCAAACGGATGTTGGGCCAAGCCAAATCTACGATTAGCTTTGAAGACATCATGGATACCGGCAAGATCCTAATTTGCAATCTGGCCCATGGAGAGCTTGAAGAGGATGAGTCAGCGTTATTTGGTACGACCATTTTGGCAAAACTCAAAATGGCAGCCGAGCGTAGAGCTCGAATGCCAGAGAGTGAGCGCAAGCCGTTTTATGTGTACGTCGATGAGTTTCAGAACTTTGCCACAACGCCATTTGTGAAAATGCTGTCGAGCTCACGAAAGTATAAATTGTTTTTGACGATAGCTGAGCAGTCTACCAAGCAGCAGGATGAGGACCGGTTAACCGAAGCTATTTTGTCCAATGTCAGTACCGTGGTGTGCTTTAGGACGGGCAGCCATGACGACGAGGAGCTGATGCTGCATCGGTTTGAGCCGTTTATCCGGCAGAGCGATATCAGCAACTTGCCGGCATATAATTTTTATTTGCGGGTACAGGCCCAGGAGTCGCTGGAGCCGATGTCGGGTGAGACGATTGTGCTGGCCGAAGAGGAAGCCAGCGAAGGTGTGGCCCGTGAAGTAGTACAGGCCTCTCGAGATACGTATGCGACCACCTACGTTAACCCAGCTCCTGTTGGGAAAACGCAGGGTCAGGATAAAGATGGCACCGGGGGAAAGGGCGTGAAAGGCGGTGGTGAGACTAGGGGTAGTGCTAACAATAAGGGCAAGGGGCCATTAGAGTCGGATGATGATAGCTAGGGCTTCATTGCTCCTAGAACCAATCGTAATTTTATGGAGAATAGCTAACCATGTTAAGAAGTGGGCTTGCGTGTGAGGCTGAATGAGGGCTTTTAAGACGCAAAGGAAGCCATCAGTTGATGGCTTCGCGGTACGGTCATAAAGCCGCCGTACCTCGGCTTATTCTGGCTGGGGTCCGGCTACGCAGAGCCGATCCAGTACAGTCGTACATAGACACTTGGGTGCCATCGAACCTTGTACGAATTGTTTACCGAGTACAGCACAAGAGCCGCTCAGCGGCTCTTGGCCTATATCTGGGCGGCTCATTCGTTGGCGTGCGCTTGTTGCGCATGCCGGGGGAGATGGTGCCGGTAGGGCCGGTCAGCTCTCGATTTCGACCTGGAGGATGACCACCTTGGTGACATCGACAACGAACGGGAGCCCGTGGGAGTCAATGCCGCCGTGCGTGAGCCGGCTGTAGCCACCGGAGTGGGTTGTCTGGTTCACGAGCTTGTCGAGCTCGGCACGGGGCATTGTGATCTTGACGGTCTCCTGCTCCCTGAGGACCAGAACGACGGTCACGGGGGTGGTGTTGGGGGTGGTGTTGTCAGGTGCGGTGCTCATGTCATGCCCTTCTTCTCGATTCGACAACTTTATATACTGTAACATGGATTGACGGATTTTGTCAATACCATTGACTGAACCACCCTCACTTTGACATCAGTCTCTTTCGGGCAACAAAATAGACGACAAAATGAAGGGGAGCCCGCCACGCATCCACGTGTGGCGGGCTCCATGTTGACGTTCCGACCTAGAGGTTACGCCTACCAACTCCTTGCGCGCCGACAGAGTTCGTCGATCCGCTCTTTTTCAGCTTCCACAGCTCTAAGGAGCTCCCGACCTTGCGCAATCGCGATTCCGTGCCAGCCGCGCTCGCCGACGTATCCCACCTGGAACGCCCATTGCTGAAGCAGGGCAGTCACCACCTGTATGCCATACTTCTTCTCGTATCGGTCGAGAAAATACATCGCGACTCCGTCGGCCTGAACCGAAAGCTCCAGGGGGACACAAGAGGTGTCGCTACTGGCGCCGAAGAGGTCAACGAGATCCCAGCCGCGATAGCGCTCCTTCGACAGGTCGACAGCTTCTTGCCCCTCGAGGCGTGGATAGCTAAGGCTGCCTGCCTCCGACAGCCAGACGTAGACATGCCACATACCCGCCGCCACTTTCGCCTGGCCCGTGATCAGCCAGCCTACATAGCTGTCTGCCTGTTCGTAGCTTTCGAAGCTACGACCAATCGCTGCGTAAATCTGCAGAAGTAGCAGGAGCCAGTATCCTCCTGATCTCAACGCCGCCGCCCGCCATTGCTCAATGGTGAAGGCTGGATGGCTCGGATCGAACGCGTCACCGCCGTAAACGGGTATCACGTCAACCCCCATTCTCTTGGGATAACTTCGCCGTCAAGGACCAGTTATCTATACCACGCACATATCAGAATTTCAAACGATCCTCACTGAACCACCCCACACTTGCTTGAGTTCGAACTAATATGGGTTGGAGCTACCGGTAATCCGCTCACCCAAGAGCCGACGGGCCAAAGAACCTTAGTACATTCTGACGAACGATTTCAGTAGTAGTCGTCACTGGATTACCCGGATCTACTACCACCGGTTCGAGATTGAATAGACGTTCCGGGACATTAAACACATCTTTGAGTACAAGCGCACCAGACTGAGCAAGCCCCACAATCTGAAGCTCATCCTGTGGCTAGTCAGCCTTGGTATTGCCTTGCTCTACCTCGTTACCAAACCCACAAAACAAATCGTGGCTCGAGGTAAGCCAAGAAGCACATGTCCTGGCTTCGCCAGGCCTACGAGCGGCTACAGCAGGAATTAACCGAGATAGTCTGGAGTGGTGCATGAAGTGTGGGGTGGTTCAGACTTGGCAAGCTAACGTGTAGGTTCGAACCTGGTGTGCTGGAGAAATTTTTATGGATGCTACTTAATATACGGTTTCGATCGGTGGGGCCAGCTTGATGGCAGCTAAAGGCACTAGATCAGTTCGCTTCCGATACTAATCTCACCGTGCAAGTCTTGCACCATTGTTTGTTTTATGGCCTGGTAATCGAGATTCTGTCCAAGCAGCCAGGCTAGCTTTGTTGTCATGGCTTCGATGCTCATATCATGAGCCGGAATGGCCAACTCGTGTTTATGCAGATATTGACCGGTCTCGTTGACCTGGAAGTTGGACAGTCCGCCGGGCGCCTGAGTGGTAACAACAATGGGGATGTGTTTTTGCTTTAGATATTCGAATGCTGAAAATAACCGTTCGTTCGGGTCTCCGGCACCAAATGATCGCAAGACTACTCCCTTTACCCCGGAGTCGGCCAGCGTGGTAATGATGTCGGGAGACATGCCAGGAAACTCAGTCAAAGATGCCAAGCCTTCACAATTGAAATCTTTTTCAACGATTACATTGCCAGCGCGGGTGGCGAGGGGCCCAAACTTAGAGAGATAGGAGTTATGTTTGTGCAGGGCGGCCTCATCTATTTTCATAAACCGCCCAATTTGCCCTAAGCTGCCAGACTGAAACGAGCTAAAAGGATCGTAATCAAAATCGGTACCCTTTTTCACGCGTGTACCGGTGATAATCTTACTACCGAAGACGGCCATGACACCTCGAACCTCATGGTGACGCCAGACGGCCATGCGTAGGGCGTTGACTAAGTTGGTCGTGGCATCACTACCGAGGTAGCCGAGTGGCACTTGGGCGCCCGTGATGATGACGGGTTTGTTGATGTTTTGGAGCGCAAATGACAAGGCCGCTGAGGTATACCCCATGGTATTAGTGCCGTGCAAGATGATGTAGGCGTCGGTGTCATCATAGCTGCTAACAATATCGTCGATTAATTGCACCCAGTCGTCGGGGTTGATGTTTGAGCTGTCTTTGTTAAACAGTTGTTTTGTCGAACGCTGAATATCGACATCCCAGGTCTTACTGACGATAGACGCTGCATTATCGAGGATCGTTAGGAAGCTGTCTGGAGCTGCTTTTTTATTTAATGCGTGATCGCGCGGGGCGACATTGCCTGCAATCGTTCCTCCAGTAAAAATGACTCTAACGTTTTTCTTCACGGTAATATCGGTTATAGGCGAATTATAACAAGGAGGCGTTTTTAAAACTTCCTTATAAACTATATGAGCCGAGTGTAATCTCTGGCTCCATGAATGATTCGATGTACATATACGGTCGGTTCTTCTACGACATAAAATACGAGGTAATTGTCCACCACTAGATAGCGGTAACCGAGAAGAGCCAGGTTGTCTTCTTTGGGTACAGCGCCGATATGGGGATTCGTTGCCAGCGGGTTGAGTTTTTGATCAAATCGATCGGCAAGCTTTGCGGCGGCTTCTGGCCGATCGGCGGCAACATAGAGAACGATCTCGGTAAGATCATCTTCCGCTGGTCTAAGGAGGCGGACATCACGGCTAGCTTGATTCATGCATGCGGGCCCGCACATCATTCATAACTGTGGCAATGCTACGGCCGCGATCTCCGGCGGCGTAGCTGGCTTGAGCGGTTGCGAGCTTACTGATTAAATCAATCTTTAATTCTAATTGGCTGTATTTGGCCATGGACATCACTACCATGTCGCCCTCACCATTGCGGGTGATAAATATTGGCTCGTTGGAAGTGCGGGCGATATCGGAGATTTCATTCGACTTGTTTCTTAAGTCTGAAATGGGTTTGATTATGGGCATGCTTATCTCCAATCAATATCATAATATTATCATTAAAAAGAGAAGTAGCGCGAAGTTAGCCGAGCATAGTGAATGATATTCGGTTTCGGTCGGTACTTGGTGCAAGTCTTCCTAAACCCTGAAATTGATTCAGAACTTGGGGAGACCCCGCGCGCTAAAGCGCGCGGGGGATTCCGTTACGACATGTAGTTGTAACGGTCGTGGTTGAGGGGCGTTAGGCGGCCAGTTCAAGGAGACGGTCGGCGGTGACGCCGGCCATTCGGTTGTCCTCATCCTGCTCCCAGATGCTGAAGCCCATCATGACCTCGTTTTCCCCGTCCGTACGGTAGACGGCTCCCCCGTAGGGGAAGTCGCCCCAGCGGATGGGGCCGCCGGCCTTCTCGGCCGCCCGCTCTTCGTCGGTGATGACGTCGCGCGGGAAGCGGGGGCGAATTCGCACCAGGTGGAGCGAACTGCTGATATCGAGGCCCGCCAGCCGAGCCCTGTGGAGCATGCGCATCTTGCGCAGGGCGTTCCAGGGATAGTGGGCCGATGCGCCGTAGGCCGCGATACCGTAGCCGAGCAGCCCCCTGAAGTCATCCGAATCGATGTCCAGGAGCGTGCCGATCGGCACGATGTTGGTCGTAGCGAAGCCGTAGCCGCTGCGCTTGGACAGGACGCGCGCGCTCATCCAAGCCGAGACAGTCAGGTCCACGAAGCCGAGCAGCTCGGGAGCCAGGTCGCGCCCGCCGACCAACAGCTCACGCGGAAGCTCGATGGTACGCAGGTCAGGAGCAGTGCCCATGGCGTATATCGCCACCTTCCACTAAAACTGCGGGACGATCCCGCATTTGGTTATATTAACATAATAAGATTAAGAAGTACAGATTAACTGATTATTGTTTGCAATACTTCAAAGATTCTAACCATGGCCAGGGTGTCTTGGCCACAGTAGGTAATGAGATGTTGGTAGAGCGCTTGGGCCTCTTCATCTGACATCAGACCGCGGGCGTCTTTCATCCATTGGACTTGGGCGGTCATCCCTTCTCCAATGGCGAGGTTCTTATAGCTCAGTTGCGGTACGAGTACCGGGAGGACCTTTTTGATGGATACGGAGCCCATGAAGTCGGGATGCACATAGTAGCCACTGGCAAAGATCTCCATGAGGTCAAAGACGCGTGAGTTTATGTGTTCGAGAAGGTCTTTATATTGGGGGTGGAGGACCCCCATGGCGTCATTACAGCTCATCTCAAAGCTTTTGTTCCAGACGATGACACTGCCGTCGGGGCCGAGGTCTTTGGATAGGTGTTGCAGCAGTTGCTCAATGGGGTAGTCAGAGCCTTGGGCAAGATATTCATAGTGGGTAAGCTTGGCGCCTTTGAAGGGTATGACGTGCAGGCTGTACTGGAAGGGTAGCTGCTGATACGGACGGACACCGTCCCACATCGGGATGGCCGAGGCGAAGGTTTCATAGTCCAGAAAGTAGAGGGGGTATTCGAGCTTGGTGAGTTCATGGGCGATCTTGTCGGGGTGAAGACGCGGCTGGCCCTCGCGCGTGACTTCGACTTGGGCCAACTGTTGTGGCCCAAGGTCAAAGTCCTTGGGTATATCTGGGATGGTGGTGATGCCGAGGTTTTGGAGTTTGAGTAGTTGGGCGAGTTTGATGCGGGTGAGATTAAGCGGGTGCGAGGTGGGCAGATCGGGGTGGAGGTGACGGTAGATATCACGCCAAGCGTAGAGGTCACCACACAGTTCGAAGCCGTCATCAGGACAAGACTTATTTTCGATGACCTTACGGGCAGCAACCATACCTTCGGCAGTTTGTTTGAGGAGGGGCAGGACGTTGTCGGTAACCTCTTCGGTTATAAATAGCTGGTCGGGGTCGATCTGGCCCTGGCGGACGTACCGGGGATTGATATGGATGACAAAGCATTTGTTGATGGTATGGCCGGCTTTGGAAAAGACGAGATACTGGAAAGCCAGGTCATTAAGGTGTGAATCGGTAACTTTGGCCCCTGATTTGATCTCATATAGATCCCAGCTGTCTGGTGTGCGGATGAGGACATCGGCGGCGGCATAGAGTTTGTCATTGGTGAGGACACTGGCCTGGAACAATGAGGTGATGGCACCTTGGTTCATTGTGGCAGCGGTGACGTCGGGGCCATCGAAAAAATCGGGCGGTTCGATGAGGATGGCTTCCGGGAAGAGTTTGCGGGCGTAGGTCTCGACTTCATCACCCTGGGTAAACCTGGCCTGGTCGTTTTCTGATGGTGCGGGGAGCCTATCCTTGTCGTGCTTGGCTAGCCACAGGTAGGCGGGATGGATGAGGTATTTGAGGTAGTCGGACTTTGTAAGCCACTTCATGGTTGGCTTTTAATCTCCGCGAATTTGTCGGCCATGGTTGGGTTACCCCGAGTGAGACGCTTAATGGTGAGATCTTGCGCTTTATCGTTGGCGAGGCGCAGGTTGTTCTCGGAAGACAGGAGCGCATCCTTGGTCTTTTGAAGGTGGTCGATGGTCTTGTCGATCTCCTCAATGGCGGTCTTAAACTTGCGACTGGCCAGATCATAGTTGCGGGCAAATCCTTCTTTGAATGTGTTGATGTTGTCTTCAAAGTTAGTGATGTCGATGTTTTGGGCCCGGACGAGTGCGAGCTCTGATTTGTACTTGAGTGAGTTTAGGGCAGCGTTACGGAGCAGGGTGATTATGGGGATGAAAAACTGTGGGCGGATAACATACATCTTGGGGTACTTGTGCGATACATCGACGATGCCGGCGTTATACAGTTCGCTATCGGCCTCAAGCAGTGACACAAGTACGGCGTACTCGCACTTCTTTTCGCTGCGGTCTCTGTCAAGCTCGCGCAAAAAGTCTTCGTTGCGGTGTTTGGTGGAAGTTTCATCACCTTCGTTTTTCATTTCGAACATGATGGAGATGACCTCATTGCCGGACTGGTCTGTTTCGCGGTAGATGTAGTCACCTTTACTGCCGGAGCGGGCGTCATTATCTTTTTCAAAGTAGGCGTTCTGGAACCCAGTGGCCCGGAGTTTGTTGAATTCGGTCTCGCAGTGCTGCTCGAGGGTTTCGCCGACCATCTTGGTGGAAAGTTTTGCCTTCATGTCTTTGCGGAGGGCGATTTCTTCGTCTTTTAGTTTGATGATGTCATCTTTGGTTTTGATCTCGGTAGCGAATTGTTCTTTGAGGGATGTGGCGAGGAGTTGTTGCTCGGTATCTTTGTATCGTAGTTGCCCGGCGAGTGCATCGCGTTCTTTTTCGACCTTGTTAACGGCCTCGGTGACGGCAAGTTTCTTTTCGGTCTCGGCAGAGTCAACTCTGGCTTGAAGGCGGGCGATCTCGGCATCTTTCTCGGCTTTTAACTCACTTACGAGAGCGTCACGCTGAGCTTTAAGTTCGGCCAGTTCGGTTTCCTTTTTGGCCATGTCAGCCTGCAAAGCGTTTTTGGTGTTGGCCTCGGCCAGTTTTATGGCATTGTCTTTGTCACGTTCGAGTAGTTCTAGACGTTCGTGCAGCTCACGGTCAAACTCGTGATTGCGGACTTGCTTTAGGATATCGGCGAAGCCGGCTTCATCGACTTTGAAAGCCTTTTTACAGTGGGGGCAGATGATTTCGTTCATCGTTAACTCTAGGTTTCGGGCTTTATATGGTTGTGGTAATTATCCGCTCATATATTTGATAAACCAAGCTCAAACGTAATAATACCGGGTAGAGTCTATGGTTAGGTTCGTGAGAGTCTTCGCCACTCAACTCAAGTTGTTGCCGGAGATACTACTTTCACAGGCACATTCTTAGAATCACTGCCTGAGCTCATGCCCGTGACGCCAGCCAACCGAATCTCGGCTTTTTCGATATATTCGGAGATAATATCAATCCCGACACTATTTCTGCCTAGTTTTTTAGCCGCCACACTCGTGGTGCCAGACCCTACGAAAGGATCAAGTACCCAATCGTTTTCCTTAGTGAATAGCTTTATGAACCAAGAAGGAATGCTTTCAGGGTACACTGCGCTGTGTTGCTTGTTGCTGCTTTCGGTTGCCAAGTGCAAAACATTATCAGGATAGGCCATATCCCTCTGAAGCCAATTAGAAAGGTTCTTCCCGAAGCCGCTATCTACCTTAGAATTATGTCGTTTATTTGTCAGCGCAGAAGGGTAAGTGAGCCTGTCCTTGCTCCAATCCCCCATAGGCACCATTACTGCGTCCTGATACATAGCAAAGTTCTTCTGCTTGTTGAACTGCAGGAGTCTCTCCCAACCGTCGCGGAAACGGTTTGGCCATTTGCCTGGGCTGCTATTTTTTTTGTGCCAAATGAACTCTTCTGTCCACAGCCATCCCTGGGCCCTGAGGGCCATTATCAGCTCTAATACGTAAGTATGCCTTTCGCCATCAACCGCACGTTCTTTGATATTCAATATGAATGTTCCGTCATCCTTCAACACCCTTTTTAGTTGTTTGGCTACGGGTAGAAACCATTCGACGTACTCATCCACTTTTACCCCACCGTACGTATGCGCTCGTTGGTCAGCATAGGGCGGTGACGTAATCACTAGGTTGAATGTTGAGTTGGGCAGCTCACCGAGCCGTTGGAGGCTATCGCCGGTAAGAAGCGTATGTTTATCAGATAGTTGCATAGCACAAGTGTAATACAGATTGCTGCCCAGGACCAGAGGCGCTAGTTTGCAAGTTTGATTTCGTATCCATCCGGTTCCACCTTCCACTCGGTGCCTTCCATGACATTTTTGGACGGATTCCAAATAATCCGCATAGTAGTTATATCCGGGAGCCCATTAGAAATTGGTACCAGATAGAGACAGTAGTCCTCCCCAAGTATGGATGCTTGGCGTAGCTCGTTACTACTAAGATAAAACTGGAAGTCGGTCGCCGAAACTGCCTTAACTTCGATAAATATCTTCTTTGGTGTTAGCTCATCGTGGTAGCTGCTGATGTCATAGCCTGCAGTGGTATCCTTAAGGGCAACGTGCCGAATAGTTTCTGCAAGCTCAGGCGCACCAGCCATACGTTGCTTTTCATAAGCCATGACGCAAAGCTCAGCTTCGAGTCCAATCTTCGCTTGGGCTTTCTTAATCCGCTCAAGTTGCCTGGGAGATAAACTCGATGATCCTTCATTTGAGTTAAGGAAGGCAATGTAGTCGTCTAGGCTTATACGGTACTCCCAAGTAGAACTATCAAAAGACAATAGCCTTAGTTCAATAAGGAAGTTTCTTATGCCTTTCTCGCTCAATCGCGCTGTTAAAGTTGGCGAGTAGGCTACGAACCGCTTCTTAGGTTCAAAATGGCCAAGGAATTTTCCTATTTCGGACGTAGTTGCATTTAGAGTAAGTTGCCTTAACTTGTCTCTGACTTCTTGGAGATTGCCGGTATTTATCTTTATGGCTAAGGGAGCCAGGTTCACGACTCCATCTTGGACATGTACAAGCCCTAAAACCCCCGCGAAATCAAGGGTATCCAGATAATTCCGACCATTGCGCTCATAGTCTTCCTGTATGTACCTAGATAGTTTGGACTCAGATCGCTGCACAGCGACAATAAGGAGCGTTATCTCATGCAGGGTCGGCCAGGAAGTAATAGCCTTGCTCATTTGGCCTCAGCCAGTCCCTGAAGAATTGAGGCATCCGTGTCATCCTCTTCCATATTGAGCGAGTAAATGGCGTAATCTTGATTAATTAGAGCTTGCATTCGCTCGGCTTTTTCGAGCAAGTTCGCGTAGATTTTTGGGTCTACAGTTCGGTCGTACATTAGAAAATCGTAAGTGGAGGCTATCTTCTCGGAACCGCCTACCCTATGGATGCGATCTAGTGATTGAAGAAATTGTGCACAGTTGAAGGAAAGATCGTAATAGATGGCCTTGTGACATGCCTTATGAAGGGAGATCGATTCGGCACAGGCTGCGGGGTTCGCAATCAGCACTTTTAGCTTGGAATTTGGGTCATTAAACTCCTCCCTTATTTTTTCACGGGTGTCGGTTTGTATAATATTGGCCCGTTCGATAGGGGTCTCGCCAATAATTTTTTTAGCAAGAATACCCTCTTTCTTTAGGGTGTCTGATATCAAATTGACCGTACCAATAAAGTTAGACCAGACAACAACCTTATCACCGTTGCTAACGATTTTTCGAATCCTCCGTACTAACTCTTGAAGCTTGGCGGGAGTTTCACTTGAGTCATATTTTGTTATTGCCGAGATAAGACTCTCCTCATCGCCCAATACATCTTCGTGGTAATTGGGGATGGCAGTTGTCAGCAGTTTTGGGTAAGAAGTGGCCTGGCGCAATCGCATGAGGCGTCCTTTTTGAAGGGCTGCGATCGTGTCTGCATCCCTGAGATAATCCTCCTCGGACAGCCTGGCTATTCTGCCGGCGATCGAGGCATAAATTCGCCCTTCAATTGGGTTCATTTGAAGAATCGTTGGTTCGTGTAGCCGTTGAGCGGCCAACCCGAGATCCTCTTTTCTAACCCGATAAAAAAGCGAGCCGATCCTATTCTGAAGCAGTTCTTCTGCTTCAGAATAGTTCTTTTCCTGTTCATAAAGCTCCAGGTGGGCACGGTCAGAAGCAGTGATGGGGTTGCGAGCGCCCATTAAGAAGCTAAATAGATTGAAAAGATCCCGGTAGCTGTGAGGCATGGGAGTACCAGTGAGCACACATCGGAGGTTAGCGTGTGTTCCAACATGTAGGACTGATGTAGCCCACCTTCCGTCAACTTGTTTCATATAGTGAGCTTCGTCGACCACAAGAAGAACTTTACCGGAAAGCAGGTCAAGTAAATCGGCCACGAATGTGGCATCGTTTTGCAGCGTTTGAAAGCTTGTTAGATATAGCTCTACATCTTCTTGAGGGGCGAAGTAGTATTCCCTTCGTTTGCTCTGAGAACCACCGGCAAGGATCTTCTCCACAGCTGGTCGACCTAATACTTTCTGGAACTCTTCGCGCCAAGGGCCAAAGCTCGAAGGAGGACCAACTACAAACAATTTGTCTACCCGATGCTCACTCTTCAGCCTTTCGTAGTAGGCAAGTACAACTGTTGTTTTGCCACTGCCTGGGACTGAGAAATTAGCGGCATTGCCCATCGTGTAAAGATGAAAGCTAGCTTTGAGCTGATGGGTCAAGAGTGTGCGCTTCAGGTGCGATTTTATGAACGCCTCGTGCTGGCGAAAGAGGTTCACATCAAATTTACCGTTTTTAAAGTCTTGGCCGGCGGATAGCATCTTGGCGTGCTCCGAATTAGACGTGTTAAAGTTGTCTAATTTAAGGGAAATGCCATCCGCTAGCGTGTGAGCTATACGGTTTTCGGTCAGATACCCCACCAGCTTTAGAAGAACGTTATCGCTATATGGCAAAAGATATGTGTTATCCGGCTGGGGTCTTGCTCCCCATACTCTCAGCTGCTGTAACATATACGGCTTGAGGTTGCTAACGTCAGTCAAGATGATGCCATCAGCACGTAGGCCAATATCAATTGGCATGTTATCTCTTCAGGCTTTCCTTTTGGGATTCAACTTTCTTTTTGGTATCGAAGAACGTTTTCTCTACATCTTTGGCGGTCTTCTTGATATCGTCCAGCAAGCTTAGAGCCACCTGTAAATCGGATAAAGTTACTGTGTCCGGGTCCATTTGCTCTGACTGGAGATCTGAAAGGATGTCCTCAAGCATTTTGATCACTGTTTCTTGGCCCGATTGGCGCTTCCAAGATTCATATGCAGTAACTACACGTCTTGTGATGTTTGTTTGATTGTCCCCGACCCATTTCCTGTCGTCGATGCCTTCTGGACCCGCTTTTGGCAGGGGCTGGTGATCTATATCGTTAAGTTTGAACAATTCTTTTTTTGCACGATCGACTTTTAAAAGGTCCGGCAGATCGCGCATTATCTTATGCAATTTAGGAAGATCTGCATGTTCACTAAACACGCGTTGGCGAATAATTGTAAATGCCACATCCTGGACACGTCCGATCTCGGTTTCTTTGACCCCAAGCTTTACTAGCTCTTTCGGGTCGTCGAGCTTCTTTTGGACACGATTTGAGTAGTCGAGAAATGCCTGCCAGCGACCGTCCGGGTCGCCCTTGGTCGCTGCTACCGCGGAGTATACTCCTGGTGCACCGAAGAATGTTAGGTATTCATCTATGCACTCGAGTGGTTTAAGATATTCGTTTTCTCTGCTTCGAAGTGCTGATGCGAATTCTTTCGACGACATGTCACCAAACTCAGGATCATCCCGCATTTGTTCACTTAGCGAGTAACCATCTTGAATTGCTTCTCGCATGGATAGCGCCTGGTCGAATTTCGTGTAGTCTGCTTTGCCAATATTTTGTGCCTGCAGAGCATTTTCTACTTTCTTAATCTCTTTGTTTAGGGGAGCGCCACCCTCATCGCCATCGCCAGGCAGGATAACAACGTCCATGTAGCTGAACTGTGATCCGCCTTTGTCTACTGTTAGCTTTTCGAGAGTTCGTTTTCTTCGATTGCCATTAATCAAAAAACCATCGACGGTCACGATGGCAGGCTCCAATTGCCCGGCACTGGCTAGGCTCTTGTAGAGTGTCTTGTTTAAGTCAGGGCTCTTTTTGTCAATGAACTCGCCCAAGAGTTCCTGGGCCTTCTGGCTGTCCTCTGGCAACTCCGCAAAGAGCTCCCGATGGCCAAGCACATCAGAGGCTAAGCGTCCGTTCTGCTTTCTAAAGCGTAGTACACTCAGCGGTACACGAAATACCTCAAATTCTTGATCGCCTCGAAATGCCCGAACCTTGTACTTGCTTCCCTGCCGTATTGCTTTTTGCCGTAAGGCATTAGCATAATCGGTGATTATTACGCGCTTCGGCTCTTCGGTTATTACGTCCTCTTGATCCATGATGTAAGTTAAATAAATATTTTACCTATTTTACTATAAAATGGCCGTATGGTCAATGCTGCCAGACATTACCTTCATTCGAGCACCAGCATCTGTCCTTGTTATATCCCGCCCTGCTCCCTTGCACAAGCGAATAAGGATCAATGGACATCGTAAAAACGAGCCTAGCCATTTGTCCCGCGATAACGAATATTTCGTAATTTTTCGGCATCTGCACCTGCATGAACCGTAGCTTAGGCGGATTTGAGCACGTATCTCTTCCCTGTCTTCCCATCGTAAGGGCAGCACGGGTTGCGTCAAGGTCATTCATCCGGTGGGGTGCTCCAGCTTGACGCGCCTGACGTGCTGCCCTTTTGGCCTTAGCCAGGGCGAGAGAACAGCTCGCCCGTAAGAGTTAAGGAGGAGTGATGAAGACCGAGCAAGCATCAAGGATAGCGGGGCTAAACGATGAGTTTCGTAGAAAGGGGTTCGCGGTGACGGTGACGAGTGGTGTGCAGGCATTGCCGGATTTGGCGGGGTTGTTGGAGGCGGTGCGTGAGTATGATGAGTTTTTTGATGACAACGAT
>Ga0265338_10004970_pt1 | contig 17607 bp, 10 predicted proteins | sample 42126metaG_FD_193579 | JGI IMG/M metagenome (GOLD analysis project Ga0265338, IMG submission 193579) | Rhizosphere microbial communities from Carex aquatilis grown in University of Washington, Seatle, WA, United States - 4-21-26 metaG | ecosystem: Host-associated > Plants > Roots > Rhizosphere... | reverse complement strand
AGCATTCGATGACGTTGACGGCCAGGCCGCCGCGGGCCGTTTCCTTGTACTTGACTTTCATGTCCGCCCCGGTCTCCCGCATCGTCTTGATCGCCTTGTCCAGGGACACGTGGTGCTGGCCGTCACCCCGGATGGCCATCCGGGCGGCGGTGATGGCCTTGATCGAGGCGATCGCGTTCCGCTCGATGCACGGGATCTGCACCAGGCCGCCCACCGGGTCGCAGGTCAGTCCCAGGTTGTGCTCGACACCGATCTCCGCCGCGTTCTCCGCCTGTTCCGGCGTGCCGCCCAGGATTTCCGCCAGGCCAGCCGCCGCCATCGAGCAGGCCGAGCCCACTTCGCCCTGGCAGCCGACCTCGGCGCCGGAGATCGAGGCGTTCTCCTTGAACAGCACGCCGATGGCCGCCGCGGTCAGCAGGAAGCGGACCACGCCATCGTCGTCGGCACCGGGCACGAACCTGGTGTAGTAGTGCAGCACCGCGGGGATGATGCCGGCCGCGCCGTTGGTCGGGGCGGTGACCACCCGCCCGCCGGCCGCGTTCTCCTCATTGACCGCCAGGGCGTACAGCGTGATCCACTCCATGGCATACAGCGGATCGGACCGGTCGTCGCTGGCGAGCAGGGTCTCCCGGAGAACATGAGCCCGGCGGCGCACCCGCAGGCCGCCGGGCAGCACTCCTTCGGCGTCGCAGCCGCGCCGGACACACTCCTGCATGACCGCCCAGATGCCGAGCAGCCCGTCCCTGATCGTGGTGGCGTCCCGGCGGACCAGTTCGTTGGCCATCATCACGCCGCTGATCGGCAGCCCGCTGGCCTCCGCCTGGGCCAGCAACTCCGCGCCGGTGTGGAACGGGTACGGCACCGGCGTGGTGTCCGCCACGATCCGCGGCGCGCCGGTCTCGTCCTCGCCGAGCACGAAGCCGCCGCCCACTGAGTAGTAGGTCCGGGACAGGATCTCGCCGCCGTCGCCGTCGAAAGCCGCGAAACGCATCGCGTTGGAGTGGAACGGCAGCCTCTTGCGGCGGTGCAGGACGATGTCCTCATCGATGTCGAAATCGATCTCGCGGCCGCCGTCCAGCCGCAGCCGGCCGGCCTCCCGCACCTGCGTGACCAGTGACCCGGTGGCCGCCGGGTCCACCGTCTCGGGCCGCTCACCGGACAGCCCGAGCAGCACGGCCGGCCCACTGCCGTGGCCGTGCCCGGTGGCGCCGAGCGAGCCGAACAACTCGGCCCGGACCCGGGTGACCCGAGCGGCCGGGGCATCCTCGGCGAGTGACCGCGCGAACATCGCGGCGGCCCGCATCGGGCCGACCGTGTGCGAGCTTGACGGCCCGATGCCGATGCTGAACAAGTCGAAGACGCTGATCGTCATCGCGCTCCTCCCGGGCCCCTGACCCGCTCGCCCGCGGGGTCGAAGGGGGGCCGCAGTCCCACCGTGGCGGGGCAGACCGCGCCGCCCACATTCACCTGGTAGCTGCCCGACCGGAGGAAATCGGCGGTGACGGCGACGCCGTCGGGGTGCCGGAGGTAGCCGAGTCCGACCGAGGCGCCGAGGGCCTCCCCCCACGCGGCCGAGGTCACCTGGCCGACGGCCACCCCGTCGCGCAGGATGAGTTCGCCACCCCACATCATCGGGCCGGGGTCGGCCAGGACGAGCGACACGAGCCGGCGCCTGGGGCCCGCGGCCCGGGCCTTCTCGACCGCTTCGCGGCCGAGGAACGAAATGTCGGTGCCGAGCTTGCAGGCGAACAACAGCCCCGCCTCGACCGGGTTGTAGTCCGGTGTCAGCTCCCGGCCGAAGGCGCGGTAACCCTTTTCCAGGCGCATCGACTCAATGGCGTAATAACCGGCGTTGACCAGGCCGAACCCGGCTCCCGCAGCACAAAGATCCTGGTACACCCCGACCGCGAATTCGGCGGGCACGTACAACTCCCAGCCGAGTTCCCCGACATAGGTGATCCTGGTCGCCCGGACCGTGTAGTAGCCGAGGCCGATCTCCCGGCTGCTGGCGAACGGGAACGCCGTGTCGCTGAAGTCGCTGCTGGACATCGTGGCCAGCAGGTCCCGCGCGCGGGGACCCATCACCCCGTACACGGCATAGGCCGACGTCACGTCGAGCAGGGTGGCCCGGGAACCCGCCGGGATCCGCCGGGTGATGTGGTCCTTGTCGCGCTCGGTCGCCGCGGCGCTGCTGACCAGCAGGAACTCCTCACCGGCCAGCCGGGTCACGGTGATGTCGGCCTCGTAGCTGCCCCGCTCGTTGAGCATCCCCGTGTAGACGGTCCGGCCGGGCGGCACGGCCACGTCCGCCGTGCACAGCCATTGCAGCGCCGCGAGCGCGTCCGGACCGGTCAGCAGGTACTTGGAGAACGACGTCTGGTCGAAGAGGGCGACATCCGAGCGGGTGGCCCGCTGTTCCGCGGCCGACCAGGGCAGCCAGTTCTGCTTGCCCCAGGAGTACTCGATCACCGGGATCTCGCCCGGCGGCGCGAAGAAGTTGGCCCGCTCCCAGCCCATCTTGGCGCCGAAGCACGCGTTGGCCTGGGTGAGCAGGTGATGAGCGGGCGACCGGCGGAACGGGCGGGCGGTCTCCAGTTCCCGGTTCGGCCACGGGATGGCGTAGTGCAGGCCGAGGATCTCGCCGACCCGGTCGCGCAGCCACCAGTTGTTGCCGTTGAACCGGGCGAACCGCCGGATGTCGACGGCCGACAGGTCGGTGCCCGGGTCGCCGGCCAGGATCCATTCCGCCAGCGCCCGGCCCGCCCCGCCGGCCGAGGCGATGCCGACCGAGTTGAAGCCCGCGCCGACGAAGAAGTTCCGCATCTCGGCGGCCTCGCCGAGAATGAACTGATTGTCCGGGGTGAAGCTCTCCGGGCCGTTGTAGAACATCTTGATGCCGGCCTCATTGAGGGCCGGGATACGCAGCTGCGCGCTCTCCATGAGGACCGAGAAATGGTCCCAGTCCTCGCCAAGAAGCTGGAATTCAAAGGGGTACGGCAGCGCGTCGGGGGCCACCCAGGGCTTGGCGTCGGGCTCGAACCCGCCGACGATCAGGCCGCCCACCTCTTCCTTGAAGTAGGTGTACCCGTCCGGGTCGCGCAGGATCGGCAGGTCGCGGTGCACCCCCTGGATCTGCTCGGTCACCACGTAGAAGTGCTCGCAGGAGTGCAGCGGCACGGTCACCCCGCACCAGGCGCCGACCTGCTTGGCCCACTGCCCCGCACAGTTGACCACGATCTCCGCCTCGACATCTCCTTCCTCGGTGGCCACCCCGGTCACCGCGCCGCCGGCCGTCAGGATGCCGGTCACCCGGGTCCGCTCGCGCACCAGGACCCCGCGCTGCCGGGCCCCGGCGGCCAGCGCGAAGGTCAGGTCGGTCGGGTTGGCCCGGCCGTCGTCAGGCAGCCAGATCGCCCCGGCCAGGTCGGCGACGTCCATCACCGGGTACAGCTCCCGGGCCCGTTCCGGGCTGATGATCTCGCAGTCGAGCTGGTAGGCCGCGGCCGCGGCGGCGGTCCGCCGGAGCTGGATCATGCGGTCCTGCGTCCGCGCGACGGTGACGCCGCCGCACCGCCGGAACCCGGTGCCCAGGCCGACCTCATCCTCCAGCCGGGCGTACAGCTCGGTCGAGTACTGCACCAGCCTGGTGCCGCTCTCCGAGGCGCGCAGCTGCCCGACCAGCCCGGCCGCGTGCCAGGTGGTCCCGCAGGACAGCTGCCCCTGCTCCAGCAGGAGCACGTCACGGCAGCCCATCTCGGCCAGGTGGTAGGCGACGCTGGTGCCGATCACCCCGCCGCCGATGATCACCACGCGGGCCCGGCTGGGCAGCGCCGGCCGGGCGGGACGACCTCCCGGATCCCCCTGCGGTGCCGACTGCATGGCGCTCCTCCCCGCGGTCAGTCGTCTCGCTGCACGTCGTCGAGGAGCTGGTCGAACTCGCCCGCGGTCAGGCCGGCCGCCGCCCCTTCGTAGCGCTCCATCGCCCAGGACCAGAAGTCGAAGCCGAGCGGGCTGGTGGCGTCCTGGATGGATCCCCACAGTGTCCACCCGTACTTGGCCACCACGCTGAACAGCCTGGCGCGGGCGATCTTGTTCCGCAGCGGGCGGCCGTAATACTCGGTGACCAGGGCGGCCAGGGCGTCCGGGGTCAGCTCGCACTCACTGCCGATGTTGCCGAGCTCGAAGCAGGGGTCGTTGTTGCCGGAGTACTCGTAGTCGATGAGCCAGATCTTGGTGCCGTCGTCGATGAAGTTGCCGGCCAGCAGGTCGTTGTTGCACGGCACCGTGCCCTCGTCCCGGGTGGCCAGCGCCCGCCGCGCGGCCTCGAAGCGCGGCATCAGGTCGTCGTAGCCGACCGGGATCCGGAAGCCGCGGGCCCGGGCGGCCGAGTAATACCGGCGCTGGACCTCGAACATGTTGAAGTCGCCCGCGAACCGGCCGCCGCCGTGCAGCCGCCGGCAGGCCCGGGCCACCCGGGGAATGGTGGCCGGCGCGGCCATGTCCTCGTTGCTGAATGTCCGGCCCTCGACGTAGCCGAGGACCAGGAGGCAGTCCTGCGGCCGGTACTCGATGACCGGCGCGCCCACGCCGGCGGCCGCGGCGACGACCGAGTTGTGGTGCTCGTTGTCCCGGTCGATGCCGAGCATCTCGGCGTTCGAACAGATCCGGGCCACGAATGCGCCGTCGGGCGTGGTGACCTGGTAGTTGCGGTTGGTCAGGCCGCCGGGCAGGACCCGGACCGAGCGGGGCCCGGCGGCGAGGCTCGCCGTCCGGTCGAAGAGGGCAGTGAGCTCGGCGGGCACCGCGTCAGCGCCGCGCCCCTCGTCGCCGCGGGAGTCCTGCCGCCCTGTGACCACCGGCCCAGGGTAAGTGGGCTGGCCAATAAAGGTCTAGACAAAAGAGAAGATCTTTTCCATGGCTGATGCCCTCCGCAGGCACCCCAGTCTTCGCCGCTCACTCCACTTCCAGCAGCAGCACGGTTTCCCAGCGGGCGCGGCCGGCCCAGCCCCGAAAGGGTCTAGACAGTTGACCGCGCGCGACCATACGCTACGCGTCATTCCACGCCTGCGCCGCACGGGGAGGACCCATTCATGAGCGCTAGCACCGAAGTTCCAGGTGGGGCTCCCAGCGGGCACGAGCGCGACACTGCTGACCTGGCCCAGTTCGGCTATAAGCAAGAGCTCAAGCGCTCCCTCGGCACCTTCAGCTCGTTCGCCGTGGCGTTCAGCTACATCTCGCCGTCGACCGGTATCTTCACCCTGTTCGCGCTGGGCCTGGTCACCATCGGCGGGGTATTCATCTGGACCTGGCCGGTGGTGGCGCTCGGCCAGTTCATCATCGCGCTCAACTTCGCCGAGGTGTCCAGCCACTACCCCATCGCCGGCTCGGTCTTCCAGTGGACCAAGTACCTGTCGCGGCGGAGTTACGCCTGGGGCTCCGGCTGGATCTACATGTTCGCCGGCATCCTCACCGTGACCGCCGTGGTGGCGACCATCCCGCTGGCGCTGATCCCGGCGCTGAACGGCCTGGGCTGGCACAGCCTGAGCTCAAGCACGGGCACCGAGCGGGCTGTCGCGCTGATCACCCTGGTCGTCATCACCGTGCTGAACATCTACGGGGTGCGCCTCGTCGCGATCATCAACAACACCGGGGTGCTCTTCGAGATCCTCGGCATGTTCGTGTTCGCGCTGATCCTGATGGCCTTCCACAACCACCAGGGCTTCAAGGTGGTGACCAACAGCGGCGGCCTGCACGTCGGGCCGAGCACATTCCTGGTCGCCATGTTCATGAGCCTCTTCGTGATCTACGGGTTCGACACCGCGTCCACGCTGGCCGAGGAGACCCGCGACCCGCGCCGGGCCGCACCCAAGGCGGTGCTCTTCTCGATCGTGGGCGCGTTCGTCATCGGCGGCGTGTTCCTGCTCGGCACCTTGATGGCGATCCCGAACATGCACGGCGCGATCACCGGTAACGGCGGACTCGGGTTCGGTCCGGCCCAGATCATCGAGGCGAACTTCTCGCCCGCGTTCGCCACCATCTACCTGCTCGTGGTGTCAGCCGCGATCTTCGTCTGCTGCCTGTCCATCATGGCCGCGACGATCCGGCTCTGTTTCGGCATGTCGCGGGACAACCAGCTGCCGTTCTCCAAGCCGCTGGCCAAGGTCTCGCCGACCCTGCACACGCCGCTGTGGACCTGCATCGCGATCGCCGTGCTGGCCGCGATCCCGTTCATTCAGTACACCGGGGCGGGCATCATCGCCATCGCCGCGACCGCGATGATCTACTTCGCCTACTTCCTGGGCAACACCGCGATCCTGCTGGCCCGGCTGCGCGGCTGGCCGAAGACCACCGCGCCGTTCAAGCTGGGCCGCTGGGGCCTGCCGGTCAATATCCTCGGCCTGCTCTACGGCGGCGCGATGCTGGTCAACTTCGCCTGGCCCCGGGCGGCCAGCAACCCGACCCCGAAGCAGACCGCGCTGGCGCTCGACTTCCACCTCGGGTTCCTGAACGGCATCCCGATCCTGTGGACGGTGTTCGTGGTGCTCGCCGTGATCGGCGCGCTCTACTACCTGCTCGTCGGGCGGACCAAGGACTTCGCCCCGGTGACCGCCCCGGCCGGGGACGACGCGCCGCTGGTGGCCGGGCCGGCCTCCCAGGTAGAGGGCTGACCGGCGACAGCTATTGACGAACCACCGGGCATGACAGAACGCAGCCGGCCGGTTTCGCTGGCCCCCGAGCCGCCCGAGATCATCCGGGGGCCAGGAACCACCGTGCACGGCCAGATCGAGGACTGGCTGGCCGACGCGATCGCGGCCGGCCGGCTCGCCCCCGGCGACCGGATGCCGACCGAGAAGAACCTGGCCGCCTGGTTCGGGGTCAGCCGGATGACGCTGCGGCATGCACTCAGCAGGCTGGCCCGGCGCGGGCTGGTGACCCGGGCGGTCGGCCGGCACGGCGGGACCTTCGTGGCCGCGGCCAAGCTGGAGCAGGACCTGACCACCCTCGCGGGGTTCTCCGAGCAGTTGCGGCGGCGCGGCATGGTGGCGGGCGCGCAGGTGCTTTCCGCGGCCGAGCGGCCGGCCGGCCCGGCCGCCGCGGCCGCCCTCAGGCTCGGCGAGCGCGACCGGGTCTACGAGGTACGGCGGATCCGGCTGGCTGATGGCAGCCCGGTGGCCGTGGAGCACTCACTGTTCCCGGCCGCCGCCTTCCCCGGGCTGCTGGGCTGCCGGCTCGACGGCTCCCTCTACGAGATCCTTGAGGTCCGCTACGGGCGGCGGCCGCACCGGGCGCGCGAAAGCCTGGAACCGGTCATCGCGGGAGTGCGCGAGGCGGAGGCCCTGCAGGTCCGCGAGGGCGCTCCGCTCATGCTGGTCGAGCGCACCGCCTACGCCGCCGGGGGCGAGCCGGTGGAGTTCGCCCGTGACCTGTTCCGCGGGGACCGGACCCGGATTGTCATGTGGACGTCGGAGCTGGCTGGCCCATGAACCGCCGGGCCACGAAGGCCAGCGCGTAGAGCACGCCGGTCAGGATCAGCAGGAAGCGGTAGCCCGTGGCGAGGGCGACATACTCCAGCGCGCCACCGACCATCGCGCCGAGCAGGTTGGCGGCGAACGCCGTGCTGGAGGTCTCCACGCCGGAGAACCGCTGGGCGAAGACCAGGTTCGCGAGGTAGATCGGAGCGAAGGCGAGGGCGCCGCCCGCCAGGAACCGCGGGATCGGCGACAGGCTGAGCACCGCCTCCTGCGGCACCAGCCACGCCACGGCCAGCGCGGCAATCAGCAGGGCGTAGAGGATCAGCGGGCGCGGCAATCGCACCCGGTTCGCGGTCTCGACCGCGAGATAGACAGCGACCAGCACGGCCGCGAAGACCAGCGAGTTCACGAACCATGTCGCGCCGAACAGGAGCGCGAACTGCACCACGTTCTTGGTCTCGAGCAGGAGGAACGCGGCCCCCATGAAGGCCAGGTCCAGGTAGGAGCGCATCTTGCTGAACGCCCCGCCGGCGACCCGGATGAACAGCAGCGATGCCAGCAGGATCAGGCCGAGCATCCACAGATACGCGGACGGGATGGTGTTGTTCTGCAGGTACGGGAACGGGTGGTCATCGGTGGCCGGAGCCACCTTGGATCCCTGCCAGGTGCTGGCGCAGTTCGGCACCGCCCCGCCGGGCTTGACGGTCAGCACGGACAGCCGCCGGCCGCCGAGCGGCGGCCCCACCTCGGCGCAGGGCGCTTGCCCGAACGCGTCCTCCAGGGTGGTGGCATACCGCCTGAACAGGAACGGCGCGTAGTAGTTGTACATGGAGAAGGTGCCGCCCGGGGCGAGCCGCGCCATCGCGGCCTTGATCGACTGGGAGGTCAGCAGGTAACTCTCCAGCCGGAGGTTGGACTGCCCGGACACGGCGGTCAGCGAGTCAGGCAGCGCGAACTCGATCAGGTTGTACTTCGTGCTCGTGTTCTCCAGGTAGGCGCGGCCGTCGGCGACATGGGTGGTGACCCGCGGATCCTGGTAGGGGTGGCTCGGGTGCCGGTCACGGCCGATCTGCAGCAGCGCCGGGTCGATCTCGACCGCGTCGATGTGCCTGGCCCCCTCGGAGAGGGCCACCGTGACATCGTTTCCCGTGCCCGCCCCGATGATCAGGACGTTGGCCAGCGACGAAGTCGTCACGTGCCGGTAGGGGTAGAAGTAGAACGGCTTCTGCTTCTTCAGCACGGCGAGGGAGCGTGCGGCCTGGTAGGGGATGTTGTTCGCGGACACGTACAGGGCCGGGGCGGTGCCGCCGCGTTGCAGGGTGGACAGCTTGTAGTACGGGGACCAGTGCTGGCCTGGCACGAACGATTCAGCCCCGAGCAGGACGACGAAGCCGCCGACGAGCACCCACTGCCACCAGCGCCCATTCCGGGCCAGCAGGTACACCAGGCCGCCGCCCGCTATCAGGGCCCAGTACAGGGGGGGCAGCTGGAGGAAGGCGAGTACGGAGAACACGACAATCCCGGCGATGCTGCCCGCGATGTCGAGCCGGTAGGCCCGGAGCGGCTTGAACTGGACGAAAATCCGGGCGACCGCCTGGCCGAACCCGGCCATTACCGCGACGCTGAGCACGAAGACGACCGTCAGGGTGAGCGGCTTGGGCAGCGCCGCGGTCCCGCCGAGGCCCTGGTAAGGGCTCGGCCCGGCCTGGGTGGCCAGGATGACAGGAAAGGCGAGTTCCCAGCCCACCAGCAGGATCAGCGCGAGCGGTGTCCAGCGCAGGAAGTCCCGCGTGGAGCGTGCGTTCAGGAAGCCGACGCCGATCCCGAGGAAGCTCGCCAGCAGCACGAAATTAGTGGCGTTCGTGACATAGACGTTGTTGGCGGCAGTCCACCGGATAAGCGCCAGTTCAACGAAGAGCATCAGGAAACTGGCGAAGGCCAGCCGGGCCCGCTGCTCCGGCGGGTCGTCGTCACCGGTCACGGCGATGTTGCGGCTGGATTCCCTGAACTTCTCTATGGCGCGCACCCCGATACGCTAGCTACTCCTGTCCGGGTTTGCCAGGGAAACACGCAGGTAGAACCTGGTCCAGCGGATTGACAGCCAGCAACGCGGAACCGCCTGAGCATTGGCTGAGCCCTCGCTGGGCACGCCGGGCCGCCAGCAGGCCCCGGAGCCGGCTCAGCCCGGGGACGGCCCAATCCCCGGTTACGGCCGGTCAGGATCACCGACTTACCGGAAGTTACTACCGAAGCTGCCTGATACCGGCTTACTGGCACGAGCTGGGCGTGGTCCAATAACGGCGTGCAAGGTAGGGGAAGCGAGGGCCGGTCAGTGGTGGCACACTGCTGCGAATCGCTGCCTGAGCTCACCGCCGCGGCGGCCGAGGAGGGTTTCCGCACCGAGCTGCTCGCTGCGCTGCGGCGGTCCAGGGCGGGCAGCGCGCTGCCGGTCTGCGATCTGTTCGGCGAAGCGATGACCTTCCGGGCATGAACACGTGACCGGGTTCCTGGCCGAGGCGGGCAAGCAACTCGCCGGACGGTGGGCCGCGCTGCTGGCGCTGCCGGCCGTGCTGCTCATCGCGGCCGTCGCTGTCGCCGCGACGCTGGGCCTCGCTGAGCCGGCCCGGCCGACCTGGGGTGTGCGGTACACCGTGCTGCTCAGCGAGCGGCTGCGGAAGGGCTGCTGACGATGAGCGGGTGGCGCGGGAGCTACGAGGATCCGGCTGAGACGGTGGCGGCACTGGTGGCCGCCTTCCGGTCCTCGGGCGACGCCACGATCATCCTCGACGCGAGTGCGCTGGCCGCGGCCCGGAGCGCGCTCGACACACTTCGCCCGCAAGACCTGCAGGTGCCGGTCACGCCGGATGTGCTCCGCAGGTTGCAAGTGCTCGGCGCGTTCCACTGGGCGCGGTCTCAGCTGCTCCCGGACGCCCGGGCCCAGCCGGACCTGCGGCAGGCCCTGCTGCTCTATGCCACGGTCCAGGAGCAGGATCCCGCCGCGGTCCCCGCTCCGGTGAGCGCACTGCTCCGCCAGGCCCGCCAGCACCAGCCCGCGGCCCACCAGCCCGCACCGCTGCGGCCCGCGGTGCAGCGGCCCGCACTGCCGCGGCCCGCACCGCACCAGCCCGCACCACACCAGCCCGCCGGGCAGCAGCCCGCGGCCCAGCGCCCCGGGGCGCACCTGCCCGCGGTGCGGCGGTCCGCACCGCAGCTGCCCGCCGCGCAGCGGCACAGCGGCGAAGACCCGGCCGCCCTGAATGCCACCGCTATCGCGATGATGCGGCAGGCTGAGGCCACCCGGGACTACACCGCGGCCGGCGAAGCGGTGCGGCTGCTCGCCCGGGCGGTGAGCCTGGCCGCGCCGGGTGACCCGGCGCGCGCCGAGTACCTGTCCAATCTCGGCCGCGTGTACCGGGACCTGTTCCGCCGCGATCGCGACCCGGCGATGCTGGGGCACGCGATTGCCAGCCACCGGCAGGCGCTGGCCGCGACCAGGGACGGCGACCCAGCGCGGCCGGTACGGCACTTCAACCTCGGCAATGTGCTGACCGACAAGCATGAGCACGCCGCCGACCCGGAGGCGCTGGCGGAGGGGATCCGGCACCTGCGGGCCGCCGTGTCGGCCGTGCCCGGTGAGTCGCCGCTCCGGCCGATGTTCCTGGCGAACGCGGGAACGGCGCTGTGCGATGCGTCGGAACTGGTCGAGGACGACGCCATGTTCGCCGAGGGCGCCGCGCTGCTGCGCGAGGCGGCGGCGACCGCCATCCGGGATGACCCGCGCCGGTCCGGCTACCTGCGCAACCTGGGAAAGGTGACCCGCACGCGGTACCTGCGGACGTCGGAGGCGAGCGCGCGGGACGAGGCGATCGACGCGTACCAGCGTGCCGCGGCGGCCGCGGTCCCGCTGGACCCGGACCGGACCGCGTACCTGAGCGCCGCGATGGCGTTGCTGGTGATGCGGGCCGAGGACACCAGGAACACCGCCGACATCGGCCAGGCCGGCCACGCCATCAGCGAGGTACTGGCGCTGCTCCCGGCGGACGGCGCGGACCGGGCGGACCGGGCCAGGGCGCTGGCGTTGCAGGGCCGGGTCGCGATGCTCCGCTTCGAGCTGACCGGTGATGAGGCGGACCTCGGCCGGGCGGCGGCCAGCTACCAGCAGGCTGCGGCCATGGCCCGCGATCCGGCCGCGCTGGGCCGGATCCAGGCCGCGCGGGCCGATGTGCTGTGGACCCTCTACCGGCGGACAGGTGACCTGGCCTGGCTCGACGAGGCGCTCATGGCGGCCCGGCAGGCCACCGGCGAACGCCCGCCCGGCGACACGTCGCCGACGCTGGACAGCCTCACCCTGCTGGCCATGATCGCGACCGAGAAGCTCCGGCACACTGGTGCGGACGGCCTGCTCGATGAGGCGATCGCTGCGCTGCACCGCGGCGCGGCGCTAGCGGACCCGCAGAGCCAGCCGCTGGCCTGGGCAAACCTCGCCGAGGCGCTGTGGGAGGGGTCCAGGCAGCGCCAGGACCGGGACATGCTGGCTGAGGCGATCGCGCTGTTGCGCCGCAGTATCAGGTCCAGCCCCCCGGATGATCCCCGGCTGGCTGACTTCCTCAGCTACCTGTGCCGCGCCCTGACCGAGATGTTCGGCTGGGACGGCGAGCAGGCCGCGCTCGACGAGGCGATCTCGGCGGGCCGGTACGCGCTGACCGGCGCCCAGGCCGCTGGCACCGGCCAGATCCTGGGCCTGACCAACCTGGGAGTCGCGCTGACCCGCCGGTTCGAGCATTTCGGCGATGCGGCGAGCCTGGATGAGGCGATCGAGACGCTCCGGCTGGCCGGGGCTGAGTCGCCGGACAACCCGCGGGAGCGGGCCACCGTCCTGGTCAGCCTGGGCAACGCGCTTGTCATCCGGTTCGGGCGATCCGGCGCGGCGGCTGACCTGGACGAGGGGGTGACCGCGCTCCGGGCGGCCGCGGGCCAGCTGCCGGCCGGGCATACCGACCGGCCGCTGATGCTGGGCAACCTGGGCGGCGCGCTGCTGCTCTCCGCCCGTGCCCTGGCGGACCGGGACGCACACCCACCGGACGTCCCGCAGGACACCCCGCAGGACGTCGCTCCGGACATCCTCATGGGCGCGCCGCCCCGGGGCGCGCACCGCCGGGACACCCGCGCGGCTGACGGGCTCGATGAGGCGGTGGCGGTGCTGCGGGAAGCGGCCGACACGACTCCTGAGGGCTACCCGACCCGGCCGATCTACCTGGCCAACCTGGGCAGCGCCCTGTTCGACCGGTTCCGCCTGCGGCACGACCCCAGTGACCTCGATGCCGCGGTCGCGGCCTTGCGCCAGGCGGCGGCCAGCCAGCCGGGCGACGGCCAGCCGGGCGACGGGACCCTCGGGCAGCAGGCCGGATACCTGCTCTCGCTGGCCCACGCAGTGGGCGCCGACGCCATCCGCCACGGCAGTGAGGCGCCGCTGGCGGAGGCGATCACGATTCTCCAGGCCGCCGCCGGGGCCGAGGCCGCGCCGACTGCGGACCGGGTCCAGGCGGCCCGCGAATGGGCCGACTTCGCCTCGATCTACGACCTGGCCGGGGCGGCCAGCGGATACGAGACGGCCGTCGGCCTGCTCGACCTGCTGGCCTGGCGTGGCCTGCGCCACGCGGATCAGGAACTGCTGCTGGAACAGTTCTCCGGCGTGGCCAGCGACGCGGCGGCCGCGGCCATCTCGGCCGGCCAGCCGGGCCGTGCGGTGGAACTGCTTGAGCAGGGACGAGGCGTGCTGCTGGCCCAGGCGATTGACGCGAGGGCACCGTATGACGCCTTGCAACGGCGGGCGCCCGCGCTGGCCGACCGGTTCACGGCCGTGCACGACGCGCTGGAGGAACCGCTTCGGCGCAGTCAGGCGCCGCTGGCCGCGGCCGCCGGAGATCCGCGGCGGATCAGCGACCGGCGGCACGCCGCGACCCGCGAGCGGGCCGCGCTGCTGGCTGAGATCCGGACGCTGCCCGGGTTCGCCAATTTCCTCCGGCCGCCGTCCGCGGACCGGCTGCTCCGCGCGGCCCGGCTCGGCCCGGTCGTGCTGATCAACGTCAGCCGGCACCGCTGTGACGCGCTCGCCCTGACCGGCGATGACGTCCGGCTGATCGAGCTACCCGGCCTGCGGCACAGCGATGCCGGGGACCGGGTGACCAGTTTCCTTGCTGCCCTCGACGCGTTGCCGGGCCCGCTGGGCGCTGACCCGGACACGGCCCCGGTGCTGGCCGCACGCCGCGTCGTCGATGACACGCTGCACTGGTCCTGGGATGTCATCGCCGGTCCGGTCCTGGACGGCCTCGGCATCACCGGCCGCCCGGCGGCGGGCGGCCCCTGGCCGCGGATCTGGTGGTGCCCGACCGGTTTGCTGTCGTTCCTGCCGCTGCACGCCGCCGGTTACCACGACACGCTCGACGCACCGGTCCCCGCAACGGTCCTCGACCGCGTCGCCTCCTCCTATACCCCCACGGTCCGGATCCTGCTGCACGCACTGCGCGAGCCGGCCGGCCAGGCTGGCCCGGACACCCGCCGGGCACTGAACGCCCCCCTGGTCGTGGCCATGCCAGCGACCCCTGGTGCCGCCGATCTGCCGGACAGCCAGCGTGAGGCTGACTACCTGGCCGCCGGGAATCCGGACGGCAGGGTGCTGACCGGCCCGGAGGCCACCCGCGGCGCGGTGCTCTCCGCCATCCCGCAGGCGCACTGGATCCACTTCGCCTGCCACGGGATCCAGGACAGGTCGCAGCCTTCCCGCAGCCGCCTGCTGCTGCATGACGGGCCGCTGGCCATCCAGGAGATCGCGGCGATTCACGCGGAGCAGGCGGAGCTCGCCTACCTCTCGGCCTGCGAAACATTCAGCGGCGGCACCACCCTGCCCGACGAGGCGATCACCCTGGCCAGCGCGGTTCAGCTGGCCGGATACCGGCATGTCATCGGCGCCCAGTGGCCGGTCGCCGACGGCATCGCGCCGGACATGGCGCGGCGGGTTTACACCGGAATCCGGGAGAGCGGGGTCCGGGACACCGGCATGGCGGTGCACGACGCGGTCCGGGCGCTCCGGCGGAGCTGGCCTAACGCCCCGGCCATCTGGGCGCCCTATGTGCATGTCGGCCCGTGACGGCGGCAGCCCGGGCGCGCCGCCGTACTGTTGGCTCGTGTATGACCACGATCCAGAAGATGTGGAACTGCTCGGGTGGGAGGAGTTCATCGCCCGCCAGTGGGAATCGATCTTCGTTGGCTACCGGTCAGGGAACGGCCTGCGCAAGATGTGCCGCCGGTGGAGTGACCTGATCGAAGTTGGCCTCGGCTGCTCGCAGGACATCGCTGACCTGCTGGTCAGGGCCGAGATCATCGAGCGCGCCGACCGCGACCTGGAGGCCGCCCACGACGCCTGGGCCGTCGTGACCGGGATGGCCGACGTGCTCGCTGACCTGCGAGCCGATCTGCGCGAGATGGGCGAGATAGGACCGGAGCTCTCGGTCCGGCTGCTCGACCAGCAGGCCCGGCTGATGAGCTTCGTCCGGGCCTACGCCTTCGGCCAGGACGGCGACGAAGCACCGGCGACGTAACTACTCGCGGTAATCCGGCACGACCTGGCCGCGACATCGCGCCTGCCAGCAGCAATCCTCCGGACGGCAGGCATTGACGCCTGCACGTGTGTGAGTTGTGATCGTAGAGGGTCACGCGGGACAAGCCGTGGCTAGCCGACCGGCGAGGAGGTTACCTTGACCTCCCGATCGGTCACGAGGAGGGCCTTTCTCGTCGCACTCGGCGGCGTGGCCACCGGGGCCGTGGTGTCCAGCCTGATGTCGGATCACTCGCGGGCCGTGTCCAGCGGCGGCCCGTCGAGCGGTCACCTCCCGGGCGGCGGCCCGCCGAGCGGCTACGTCGCGGATGGCATCGCCGGGCTCGCGGCGGCCTTCCCGCTGGCGGCGGTGCGCCTCCTGGACAGCCCGTTCCAGGCCAACCAGTCGCGCAACACCGACTACCTCCTGTTCGTGGACCCGGACCGGCTGCTGCACACGTTCCGGCGCAATGTGGGCCTGCCGTCCTCGGCCGAGCCGTGCGGCGGCTGGGAGGCACCGGACTCCCTGGTGCGCGGGCACTGCACCGGGCACCTGATGTCCGGGCTCGCCCTCACCTATGCCAATACCGGGAACCGGGCCGCGGCGGAGAAAGGCAGCTACCTCGTCGACCAGCTCGCGCGGTGCCAGGCGCGGGCCCGGTCCGCGGGCTTCCACGAGGGTTACCTGTCGGCCTTCCCGGAGAGTTTCTTCGACCGGCTGGAGCAGGGCCTGTCGGTCTGGGCGCCGTACTACATGATCCACAAGATCATGGCGGGCCTGATCGACCAGCACGAACTGGCCGGCAACGCGCGGGCCCTGGAGATGGCGGCCAAGCTGGGTGACTGGGTGGGCTGGCGGACATCCCGCCTGTCCTACGCGCACATGCAGCAGATCCTGGAGATCGAGCACGGCGGGCTGGCCGAGTCGCTGACAAACCTCTTCCGGCTCACCGGAGACGGCCGCTACCTGGCGACCGCGGAGCGCTTCTACCACGCCCGCGTCTTCGATCCGCTCGCACAGAACCAGGACATGCTGGCCGGCCTGCACGCCAACACCAACATCCCGAAAATGGTCTCCTGCATCCGGATCTGGGAGGAGACCGGGATCGAGCGTTACCACGACATCGGCGCGAACTTCTGGCAGATCGTCACCGGCCACCACTCCTATGTCATCGGCGGCACCAGCAACTATGAGCACTGGCAGGCGCCGGACGTGGTCGCTGCCCAGCTGAGCAATCGCACCTGCGAGAACTGCTGCGGTTACAACATGCTCAAGCTGACCCGGCTGCTCCACTTCCACCAGCCCGAACGGATAGATCTGCTGGACTTCTACGAGCGCGCGCTGTTCAACCAGATGCTCGGCGAGCAGGACCCGGATTCCGGGCACGGCTTCAACATCTACTACACCGGCCTGTCGCCGGGCGCGTTCAAGCAGCAGCCGCCATTCATGGGCTCTGACCCGGATGTCTATTCCACCGACTACACCAACTTCTCCTGCGATCACGCCAGCGGAATGGAGACCCAGGCGAAGTTCGCCGACACCATCTATTCACGCGACGCCAAGGGGATCTTCGTCAACCTGTTCATCCCGTCGGAGGTCACCTGGGGGGCCAGCGGGATTACGTTCCGGCAGACCACCGGCTTCCCCGACGAGCCCCGGACTCATCTCACGGTGGTCTCCGGGCAGGCCACGATGACGGTCCGGGTGCGCATTCCCTCGTGGGTGGCGGGCGCGGCGCAGGCCGCACTGAACGGGGCGACGCTGGGCGGGCCGGCCGCGCCGGGCAGCTGGCTGGTCATCGAGCGGCACTGGCAGCCGGGCGACAGCCTGGACGTCAGCCTGCCCATGCAGCTCGCCCTGAGCCCCACCCCCGACGACCCGGCCGTGCACGCGGTGACCTACGGCCCGGTCGTGCTCAGCGGCGCCTACGGTGACGTCATGGACACGGAGATGCCTCGGCTGGACACCGGGTCGCTCAGTATGACGTCCGGGCAGCCACTGATGTTCGGGGCCACGGCCAACGGCGCTGCCGTCGCCCTCATCCCGATCGCGCGGATGCACCACCAGTTCTACAACGTCTACTGGCTCACCTGACCGCGACGGTGGATCCGTGACCCGGCCGGCCGGAGCCTTCCGGCCGCCCGGGTCCTGACGGGCATCGCCGCGGCCCGGTCCGGGATCGCCGCGCCGGCTGTCGTGGCTGGCTGCCACTGGCCCAGGCTGCGCGGGCAACGCAGGCCTACCGCCGGCTCGTAGATACGGGTGTGAGGAAGCAACGGCGGCAAGCCGGGCGGGCAGGCAGCGCTGCGGCCTGGCTTACGGCCTTGGCCGTCCCGGCAGCAGCCATCATCGTTACCACCAGCTGGCTGGTGGCCTCGCTGGTGGCCCAGGCCACGGCCCCGGCAGCCCGGCTGGGCGCCGGGGGCACGGCAACCGCCAGCCGGGCGGCGCCGGGCCCGCACCCAGCACCGCGGTCACCCGGCCCGGCCGGCCGCGGCCCGGTGGCGAGTCCCCGCGCCCGCCGGTCCTGCCGGGCCGGG
>Ga0265338_10004969_pt1 | contig 17608 bp, 20 predicted proteins | sample 42126metaG_FD_193579 | JGI IMG/M metagenome (GOLD analysis project Ga0265338, IMG submission 193579) | Rhizosphere microbial communities from Carex aquatilis grown in University of Washington, Seatle, WA, United States - 4-21-26 metaG | ecosystem: Host-associated > Plants > Roots > Rhizosphere... | reverse complement strand
CTGCCTACGTTTACCCCTAGCGATTGTGCCGAGAATTCAGACGGCCTATGCGCTCAAGGTTGGTGGCTAAACCCTTATAGCAAAAAGCAGTAATCCTAACAAAGCTGCTGGATGTTTTGGTATGATGAGTACGAGGGACTATGACCAAAATTATTTTTAGTAAGATAACTTCAACTGAACCCGTCGTGGATTATTTAATAGGCGTGTTGACAGAAAAGCTAACAGACAATAAAAAGGTCTTGTGGCTGGTACCGGGTGGTTCAGCTATGCAAGTAGCTGCGGCGGTTAGCCAAAGTCTATCTATAGAAGACCTCACCAACTTAACAGTTACATTAACTGATGAACGCTACGGACCTGTTGATCACGCGGATTCCAATTGGCCACAGCTAGAGGCGGCAGGCTTTAAGCTCGATGGTGCCAAGATGCAACCGGTCTTGATTGGTAAAGATTTAGAAACGACTACCCAGGAGTTTGCCGAGACCTTGGCAGCTGACTTGGAGGCAGTAGACTACAGCCTGGCCCTGATTGGCATGGGTCCGGACGGGCATATTTGTGGGATTAAACCTGGCAGTGTAGCAGTCGCGAGCGATCAAATGGCGGCTAGCTATAAGGGTGAAGATTTTGTGCGGATTACGACTACGGCTAAGGTTCTGCAAAAGCTAGACGAAGCGGTGGTATACGCTGTTGGCAAAGAAAAATGGTCGCAACTAGACATGCTTGATAAAGTTGTCGACCCCAATACTCAGCCAGCTCAGCTCCTGAAACAGGCAAAGGGAGCTTTAATTTTTAATGACTACAAAGGAGAAACAGAATGAGACAGAGCAGAGAGCAGAGAGCAGAGAGCAGAGTTTGGAGTTTTGATTTTGGGATTTGTTTGAAGGTTGCCTCCGCAGGAGGTCTGGTATGAAGATTGCTATTGCCGGACTAGGCAGAATGGGTATGCAGATAGCTCGCAAACTAAGCGAAGATGGGCACGAGGTTATTGCCCATAACCGTCACCCAGATAAAGTAGACGAAGCAGTAAAGTACGGTGCTGCAGCGGCTTATAAAAAAGAAGATGTTGTTAAAGCATTTACTGACGAGCAGCTGGTACTCTGGCTGATGATTCCGGCTGAAGTTATAGATGAAGAACTAGATGTTTGGCTCAAGTTAGTGCCCAAAGGTAGCTTGCTGATTGACGGTGGTAACTCAGACTTCAGGCTAGACAAAGACCGGGCCGCCAAAGTCCAAGCCGCCGGAAGCACATTAATTGATGTTGGCACCAGTGGTGGCGTCTGGGGTTATCAGAATGGCTTTTGCATGATGGCCGGTGGTGCGGAACAAGATTTTAAAAAGATTGAATCAGCCCTTAAAACCTTAGCTGCTCCTTCTGGCGGCTATGAGTACTTTGGACCAAACGGTGCCGGACATTTTGTAAAAATGGTTCACAACGCGATTGAATATGGCATGATGCAAAGCCTGGCAGATGGATATCTAGTACTCAAAGATGGTCCATTCAAAGAATTGGATTTGGCTAAAGCCGGTAATCTCTGGCAAAAAAAGAGCGTCATTACTTCTTGGCTAAATGAACTGTCAGCTGAAAGTCTGGCTGAGAATCCAGAACTTGAAGGCATAGAGGGCGTAGTGGCTGAGACTGGCGAAGCCAGATGGACACTTGAGGTGGCTAAAGAAATGAATATACCGATGCCAGCTATCCAATCAGCCTTTGATGTCCGAATCGCCAGCCAAAAAGGCGTGACTAACTTTGGCACTAAACTACTGGCGGCCATGCGCAATAAATTTGGTGGCCACGACTTAAACAAGACAAATGACTAAAACTAATCTAGAGCTGCCTCCAGCAATCTTAACTATCTTTGGAATTACCGGCGACTTATCTAAGCGCAAACTGTTACCATCACTTTACTATTTAACCGATGACAATATGCTGCCACCATCGTTCCGGATCGTTGGCATTACTCGCCGAGGAACTACGCCAGATGAAGTTATTGAGACTGTTCGCGAAGCCATGCACGAGCGCGGGAAGACTTGCAATGAGGCTACACTTGAGAAGTTAAAGGCGGCCATCGTTATTGTCAAAATGGATATTACCGATTTGGCCGAATATGTCCGACTCAAAACTCAGCTCGACAAAATCGAAGATGAGTTAGGTGTTTGCCTGAGCCGGTTGTTTTACTTAGCTATGCCTGCCCAAGTATTCATGCCAGCCGTCCAGTTATTGAGCAAAAGCAGCCTAAACACCGGCTGCCAACACGGCAGCACCGAAAGCCGCTTGTTGATTGAAAAGCCACTGGGTTACGATTTGAATTCGGCCACCGAGCTCATCACAACTATCGCTGCTTCATTCAAAGACAAACAGCTCTATCTAATTGATCATTACCTAGCCAAAGAAGCCGTTCAAACATTGTTGGCTTCACGACTTAAAAGTACCGTGCTGGAGCCGCTATGGAACAAAGACCACGTCAACCACATTATAATTACCGCCGACGAATCGATTGGCATTGAAAACAGAGTAATATTCTATGAAGAAATGGGCGCCCTACGTGATGTGGTGCAGAGCCACTTAATCCAGTTATTGTCGGTAGTTGCTATGGAACGGCCGGCTGATGCGTCAGCTGCGGCCATTCACACGGCTAAATTGAAACTGATGAAAGCTGTCCAGCCACCAGCAGCCGATGAGATGGATAATTTGACGATTCGTGGTCAATACAATGGCTATCGCCAAGAAGTAAACAACCCCGATTCCATGGTTGAAACATTTGCCGCCGTTAGCCTACGGATTGATAACGAGCGCTGGCAAGGCGTACCAATAATACTACGCACCGGCAAAAAGCTAGCCGCCAAAGCTACCAAGGTCACCATTGTTTTTAAAGACGCGGACAAAGCCCATAACTTGATAATACATATTGAACCAAATAAAGATGCTGTGGATAGTTCGGCTGATAAAATCATCTACCAAGACGATTATGAACAAGTGCTAGTGGCGGCTATCAATGGTGATAAGACACTGTTTGCCACAAAGGAAGAAGTCTTAGCCAGTTGGCGGATTGTCGATCCAATCCTAGCCGCCTGGACTCATAACCGCACCAAACTCAGCTCATATCAACCAGGTTCAGAAGGCCCCGAATCATTTAAGGAACTATAAAACCATGAAACTCACGCTAGCCGATTACCAAAAGCAGATGAAGCAACTGGTAATTGAGCGGGGGTTTGATAGGGAAACTGTGCCTGAAGTTTTCACGCTGTTAGTTGAGGAGATTGGTGAGCTAGCCAAGGCTATCCGCAAGTCAAACGGTCAAAAGATCGATAAAGCCAAAAAGCAGTATGATATTGAGGAAGAGTTGGCTGATATCTTTTGGTTGCTGATTGATCTATGTAACCGTTTGGACGTTGATTTGGCCAAAGCTTTCGCCGCCAAAGAAAAGATAAATGAAAAGAGGCAATGGACCAATGGCTGAGCCAAAATTCGTACCAAAACCCGGACAAACGGACTACACCAATATCCGCTACTGCCCAGTTATCAACTGCGTTGTGACTTACCAAGACAAAGTGCTGTTGGTCCACCGTAGTTCCGAGCTCAACCTCTATCCGGGTTATTGGAATGGCGTATCGGGCTTTTTAGACGATCAGCAAAGCATTGAGGACAAGGTGAAAGAAGAGCTGCTGGAAGAACTATATATTGATGAGACACAGATTGCTTCTATAGAAAGAGGTAGTGTCCTGGTCCAGGAGAGTGAGATGTATCCCAAGACGTGGATTGTCTTTCCGGTGCACGTAGAGGTTAAGACCGATAAGTTTAAGCTGGATTATGAGGCCCAGGATGCCAAGTGGTACGAACGGGAACAAATCAAACAACTCAAAGTTGTGCCCGGCTTTGAAGAGGTACTAGCCCAGTTCTCTAAAAATTGATAAAATAACAGTTATGAATACGTACGTACCAGCAGCTCAAATGCGTATGATGCCCCCGCGGGCATAGATTCTCTTTGTATAAAATTCTCTATTTACTATCTAAACAGGTAAAATACTAGTAATGAACTATTACGTAACAACATCTATTGCTTATGTGAACGGTGAGCCGCATATTGGCTACGCCATGGAGCTTGTCATGGCTGACGTCTTGGCCCGGGCGGCTCGGTTGCAGGGTAAGCCAGTTATCTACAGTACCGGGACTGATGAGCACGGCAGTAAAGTGGCTGCCAAAGCCGTTGAGCTAAAGCTAACGCCTAAAGAGTTGGCAGATAACATGTCAAAATCCTTCCAGAGCTTGCAAAAACTACTGGATATTAGCAATGACCGCTTTATCCGCACCACTGATGCCGGACACATGCAGCGGGCTCAGATTATCTGGAAAAACTTAGCCAAGGACATCTATAAGGGCAAATATGTTGGCCTATACTGCACCGGCTGTGAAACTTTTGTAACTGAGGCGGTGGCTAAAGAAAACAAGGGTATTTGTCCGCATCACAACAAACCGTACGAGAGCATAGAAGAAGATAATTACTTTTTTAAGCTCAGTAAGTACGCGCCCCAGATCCAAAAAGCCATAGAATCCGGTGCTCTGGCCGTCGTACCAGCTACACGCAAACACGAAATCCTACACGTCATAAAGAGTGGACTGGAAGACATTAGTATCTCTCGGCCTAAAGAAAAAGTTTCTTGGGGTATTCCGGTTCCTGGTGATGCCAACCAGGTCATGTACGTTTGGTTCGAGGCGCTGATGAATTACATTACAGTCTTAGGCTATCCGGAACATGAGGATTTCAGGAAGTTCTGGCCAGCCAATGTCCATGTCATCGGCAAAGATATCTTGCGCTTTCATGCGGCTATTTGGCCGGGGATTCTGCTGGGGCTAGGTTTGGAGCTGCCCAAAGCAGTCTACGCCCACGGCTTTGTGAACGTTGGCGGTGAAAAAATGAGTAAATCTCTGGGGAATGTCATTGCCCCCAAAGATATTATTCACCGCTATGGTACCGATGCCTTCCGCTACTACTTTTTGCGCCACGTCCCATCCTATAGTGATGGCGAATTCACCTGGGAGCGTTTGGAAACTGCCTATAACAATGAGCTAGCCAATGAGCTGGGTAACGCCGTCCAGCGCACCAGCGTGTTAATTCAGAAAAATCAAAACGGCATTATTGGCGATATCCCGCCGTCTAACCATGACAGTGCCAAATACTGGGACGCGATAGAAAAATGCCAGTTTGATAGAGCGCTAGATGTCGTCTGGGAACAGGTACGGGGCCTAAACCAGTACATTGACGAAGAAAAGCCCTGGGAGCTTGCCAAAGCCAAGGAGGAGGAGCATCTGCGTGAAGTTCTAGCTTATCAGGCCAGCGCCTTGTTAGAAATTGCTGACTTATTGGAACCATTCATGCCCACTACAGCCCGCCAAATCAAGCACATCTTCCACGAAGGCGTCGTCCGCCCCAGCAAAACCACTCTGTTCCCTAAGCACGATACCAAAGCCGAAAGCTAAAAGAGCAGCTAACCGTTTACTATTCACCTTTTACCGTACATTCAACATTGACCGTTTACCATGGAAAACAGAAAACGGATCATGTATGGTAAACGGTGAAAGGATAACAGTAAACGTATGCTGGAGCTTGTTGATACACATTGTCATATTCACTTCCCGGGCTATGAGCTGGAGCCGGAGGCAGTTATTGCCGCCGCCATTAAAGCGGACGTGACCAGATTAATGTGTGTCGGCTGTACGCTGCCAGATAGCCGGGCAGCCATAGAACTAGCTGGCCGCCATGAAAACATCTGGGCCACTATTGGCCTGCATCCGCACGAGGGATCGGCCTACGTGAATGATGATGTAGCACTGCAGGAATTCCGTGACCTAGCGACCAATCAAAAGGTTGTGGCCATAGGTGAAACCGGGCTGGACTATCATTACATGCATTCTTCCAAAGCCGACCAAGCAAAATTACTGCGTTTTCAGCTGGATATGGCCGTAGAGTACGATTTGCCGCTGGTTTTTCATGTTCGCGAGGCTTTTGATGATTTCTGGTCCATCTACGACTCCTACAAGGGCTTAAGAGGCGTGGTGCATAGCTTCTCGTCGGATACAAGGGATCTGGACCATATCCTGTCCAGGGGCCTCTACGTCGGTCTGAATGGTATTATGACGTTTACAAAAGACTCGGAACAACTGGCGGCCGCCAAAGCCATTCCACTTGACCGATTACTACTAGAAACCGATGCCCCCTTCTTGACCCCTGTTCCATTTCGTGGTAAAGTAGGCGAGCCTAAGTATGTGCGAGTAACGGCGGAATTTTTGAGTCATCTCAGAGGTGAATCTCTGGAAACGCTGGCCACCGCGACTACTCACAATGCTGCAGGTCTTTTTAACCTAAGGTGATATATGAATCAAATTCAGATCCAGCGCCCGGAGGCCAAAGCCCTTCAGCGTTACCCTGAGATTGCGCAGTTAACCGAAGCCCGTAAGCGGGCTATTGCTGGCGGCCGAGCTAGTATTGGCGAGGCTCTCAAACAGATGACCTTAGCTGCCCAGCGGCCAACTGGCAACGTTATAGAGTACAAAGATAGCACTCAGTCCGGACCAGCCACCCCAGAAACGCCAGCTGCCCGTGCCCTGCGCGAACAGCAAAACCTTATAGACCAGGCCCGTTCTGCCGCTCAGGCTGCTGGTGACCAGGCAACTATAATCAATGAATCGTATCTGAAGGGAGCGGCATGATTAGCAAGCTCTTCAAACCGTTTAATAACACCGAGAAACGTGAAGCCCGTCAGGCCGAGCTCTACCGGAACTTTATTCGGCACGAGGCCAAAATTGGCGGCCAACTCTTTGGTAAGGTGCCAAAAGGCACCAGGCGCGAGTTCTTTTGCATGGATGGCCGTACCTGGGTTTGGCACGAAGAATGGACCGATAGCTACAACGAGCCACACAGCCGGACGACTCGTTACGATGTTCGGCCGACTGGCATATTTAAGGATCAAGAGGGCCAACCCTACCAGCAAGTATCGCTGGAAGAAGCTCGTAATTTGTATCGGGCAGCCATGCTGTACGAACAGCGGGTCAATAAAGAATTATATAACTTCGTGTAGCTGGAGACAGCTCTTCGACTTCGCTCAGGGTAAGAAGACAGAAGACAGGGGTCTTGCTTAGGATTCATTAAGCATCCACACTTAAGTAGTAACTATGAAAGCACGCAAACCAATTTATCTCGATTACGCGGCCGCCACTCCGCTCGATCCCAAAGTCAAAGCGGCTATGGAGCCGTATTTTAGCCAGGCTTTTTACAACCCTTCGGCTACGTATCTGGCGGCCAAACAAGTGTCAGCAGCCCTGGCAGGAGCGCGGTCCCGGGTGGCGGTGTTGTTGGGTGCCCGCCCAGCCGAAATTATCTTTACAGCAGGGGGTACCGAAGCGAATAATTTGGCTATTCAAGGTGTTATGCAAACCTATCCGGGAGCGAATGTTGTTACTAGCTCAATTGAGCATGATTCAATTCTGAAACCTGCCGGGCAGTACGCTCACAAAAATTGCAAAGTTCTACCAGATGGCCGTTTGGACCTAGCCGATTTAGTGGCCCAGATTGATGACTCAACTGTCTTAGTTAGTGTTATTTACGCTAATAACGAAATTGGCACTATTCAGCCTATCCGTGATATTGCCAAACTACTAAAACAGATTCGCCAACAACGGCTAACGGGAGGTAACAAATTACCACTTTATTTTCATACTGACGCTTGCCAAGCAGCGGCTTATCTTGATCTGCACGTGGGCCGTTTGGGTGTAGATATGTTGACCATAAACGGTGGCAAAATCTATGGCCCCAAACAAAGCGGCGTACTCTATATCAAAACTGGCACCGTTATAAAACCACAAATAGTTGGCGGCGGCCAAGAATATGGACGGCGCAGCGGTACCGAAAATGTCCCGGCCATTATTGGCTTAACTAAAGCGCTGGACCTGGTCCAGACTAGACGTGAGTTTGAGGCAGCCCGTCTGCGCGGATTACAGGACTTCTTTGTAACGTTATTGGCGGAAAAAGTGCCAACTGCGCTTATCAATGGCTCAACCAAACATCGTCTACCCAATAATTTGCATCTTACTTTTCCTGGCCAAGATAACGAACGGCTGATGATGCAGCTAGATGAAGCTGGCATCCTCTGTGCGACTGGTTCAGCCTGCAGCGCTAGCAATGAAGAGCCTTCCCACGTCTTAAAAGCCCTTGGCTTAAGCGATGAATTGGCCCAGGCTTCACTCCGATTTACGATGGGGCAAGCTACGACTAAAAGTGATATCCAGCAGACCGTTGCGGCGTTGGCGTCAAACACTGGTAGTACTTAACCAAAAGCGTTATACTAAAACCGTTAATAAGGTGCCGGGGCACCCAGTTTATTGCTGGTTGTCATAGGACATAAGTACGAGGATATCGACAACAAACACATGAACAGGTGGGCATAAGCGATATGCAACTCGTTGGATTATTGATTGTTATAGGCGCGATTGTGTTGGCCGCTGGCGCCATGATATGGGAGGTGCTCCGTTCACCACGCCCGTCGTCCAGTCAAAACAAAAAGCAGGCTCCAGATAAGGATAAAGTTTACACTGATGCTGCTGCCCAAGATGTGGAGCATATCTTTAATGATGATTTCCGCGAAGAACTCCGCAACCGTGGCCGTTTGCACTTTGAAAAGATAATTGGTGAAAACGCCATGTTTTTGCAGCAGGATTTGCGTCTAACTACTTCACAGCTCAACGACTACATGAAGCAAGAGATTACCAAGACTCTCAAAGATGAGTTTGCCAAATATGAACAGTCCATTACTGACGCCAAGCACATGGCCACTGAGTCGCTGGCCAAGACGCAGGTGGCTATAGAGGAACAGCGTACTTTACTGGGCAAACAACTAGAGCAGCAAATTACCGCTGAACGGGCCCGGATTATCACTCGTTTTGAACAAAATATGGCTGAAATTGTCAATCATTATGTACTGATAGCCATTGGTAATCAGATTGATTTGAACGACCAGCTAGAATACATTTTGGGTGATCTGGAAGCCAATAAGCAGGCGATTATAGAGGATATCAACAATGGCGCCTGAACACCGTCAATTCCAATTGCCGCTATCCGTGGTGACACTTGTTGATATTAATCGCTTACGGCGTGAGCTCCATAACATTGATGAATTTATGTTACAGACGACCCTTCGCCAGCCTGGCCAACAACCAGCTTTGCCTCGCAACAGCCACACTCTAGAAGAAGTTGCCAGCCTAAACGGCCTTAACTTGCTTCAGGAGTCTCACCGCAAAGTACTGGGCCAACAACTAGATAAATTGCGTACGCAGGCACCAACTATCCACATGAGCTTCGCGGCCGATCCATCACCAGCTTTTTTGACTCGTCTTATCACCTGGTTAAGACATGAAATCCACCCCGATTTATTGCTACAAATTGGCCTGCAACCATCTATGGCGGCGGGGTGTATTGTCCGGACCTCCAGCAAATATTTTGACTTTAGTTTACGCGAGCATTTCGCGCAGCACCGCCAAGCTCTGGTAGATAAACTTAAAGAGGTCACAGCTTAGCGTAATGGCTGCCAATAATCACTTTCAGCGTTTGGTTGAATCTGGCAACCCAGTCGGTGAGGTTATTGGCATTGATCACTTTTTGGTACGAATTCATGGTCTGCACCCGGTCAATATTCACGCCCTGATCATGTTCGAGGATGGTAGCAAGGGGTTTGTGCACCATGTTTATGAAGACAGTGTTATTGTGCTGCATCTGGGAACGGGCACACTAGCTATTGGTATGGTGGTGGTGGTCCAACATTCTGAATTGGTCGCCAAAGTCGGCAAAGGTTTCATTGGTCGGGTTATATCAGTGTCGGGCGAACCGCTTGATGGTAAAGGGCCAATCGGTGCCGATGCCGTTTGGCCAATTTTTAATCAAGCGCCCAAGCTTTATGATCGTGAACAATTGAGCACACAACTAGAAACTGGTGTAACCTTGATTGACTCGCTCTTCCCTCTAGTTCGTGGGCAGCGTCTAGCTATTTTAGGCGATAGTAAGTCGGGCAAAAGTACTCTAGCTACCCAGCTAGCGATTAACCAAAAGAACACTGACCTAACGGTTATCTATGTCATGATCGCCAAACGTCGCAGCGATGTTGATCTGTTACTGGAACGTTTGGAATCTAATAAGGCCATGGAAAAAGCGATTGTGATTGTCTCAACTATGTTTGAATCGCTGGTAACCAGCTATTTAGCGCCGTATGTAGGCTGTGCTATGGCCGAATACTTATGGCAGCAACTCGATCAAGAAGCCATGATCATCTATGATGATTTAACTAGTCACGCCCAAGTCTACCGTGAAATTGCCTTGCTATCTGGCACCAGTCCGGGACGTGACTCCTACCCTGGCGATATGTTTTATGCTCACTCCAGTTTACTAGAACGGGCTGGCAAACTTAGTCGTAATCATAAGACGCTGACGAGTTTGCCCTTGGTGTTAGCTAGCGGTGGTGACATTACCGCTTTCTTACCAACGAACGTTATGTCAATTACTGATGGCCAATGGATATTGGACATGGATGTTTTCCGTGGTGGTCTCCGTCCAGCAGTAAACGTTGGTTTGAGCGTTACTCGTGTAGGTGGTCGTGGCCATAACAGCCGCCAAAAAGCCCAGGCCGCTCAAATCTTTAAGGCCCTAGCCGCCTACCGGCAAGCCCAGGAGTATTCGCACTTTGGCTCGGAATTGGTCTCCTCCGGCAAGCAGGATCTGAGCCGCGGCAAACGTATCCAGGAATTATTTACCCAATCACCCAGTGAAACTTTTAATCTGATGTCCCAGCAACTCATGCTGGATATTATTCTTAATCTGACTGAAAGTGAAAACGTTGATGTTCGGGGCATGAAAGTCGCCTCGGCTGAATCAAGCGCTAAGATTAAGGCTGATACTGACTTTGACTCGGTGCGTGACTTACTTAAAATGAAAGTTCTATGGGACAAATAAGATGAGACGGCCCCAGGAACTGGCTAAAGAAGTTGGAACGATGGATACGATTGTGGAGTTAACCAGTGTCTTTGAAGGTATTGCTAGCATGCACATTGCTCAGATTAGGAGTAAAGTGCTGGAGTCCCAGGAATTCTTTAGCGAGCTGTGGCATATTTATTCCCAGTTGCGGGTGGACAATGTCTTTCACTTTGGACGCAGTCAAAGCGCTACTAAAATTTTAGACCGTGAGCTGTGCGTGGCCATTACCGCCGAAGGTGGCTTTAGTGGTGATATTGACCAGCGCCTAATTAAGTGGATGCTAACCCAGTATGACAGCAGCAAGCAGGATATTACCGTCATTGGTCACCATGGCGCCATCCAGTTGGCCCAACAGGGAATAGAGTTCAAAAAATACTTCAAATTGCCGGAGCAAGACTCCAATATGAACGTTGAGCCACTGGTCAAAGAAATTCAAAAATATAAAAGCTGTATAGTTTACTACCAAAAGTATGTCTCGCTGGCTACTCAGGATGTTAAGCAAATTAACTTGAGTAGTGCGGTCCAGGAATTAAGCCGGCAGGAATTCGGTACTAGTAAAGACATTATCACCGACCAAAACTATATCTTTGAACCCAGTACCTACGCCCTGGTAGATCACCTGGAACGGTCCATGATGCAGATTACCCTCAGTCAGGTTATATTGGAGTCTAAACTGGCCCAGTACGCTAGCCGTTTTCGGGCAATGTCGGCCGCTCACCAAAAAGCCAATGACTCGCTATTTGATTCCCAGATGCAATATAACCGGGCTAAGCGCGCTGTTAAAGACGAGCGCCTCAAAGAGACCATTAACAGTCTTAGAAAGATGAGAGCCCGAACATGACCCAACCATTTGCTGTTCACCGTTTACCATTCACCATGCGTTCACCGTTTACCATTCACAGAAAACGGGTCATGGATAATGTATGGAAAATGGATAACGGAAAATGGATAACACTTTCCTCTGGAGGTGCCTTATGAGCCAAGGTGTTGTCCGTGTTATCCGGGACCTAGTACTTAAGGTAGAGTTTGACGAAGATCTGCCAGAAACTGGTGAAATTATTATTGCTAATAGTCCCAACAAAGGTTGGTTGTTGGTTGATTCCATTGAGTCAGGCAACATGGTGGTTTGTCTTAACCTTAAGGTCGATCGCACCATTCAAAAAGGCATGAAAGTGGACCGGACCGGACATGGCATAGAAATCCCAGTCGGTGATGCTACTATTGGTCGCATATTTGATGCGCTGGGCCAACCATTAGATAACCAACCGCCACTGACAGGTAAAGGCGTTGAGACTAAGAATATTCTTAAGTTGCCGCCTCGCAGTACTAACTTCAAAGTTACCAAGCCAGAGATTTTGGAAACTGGCATTAAGGTAGTTGATTTCTTCACGCCGTTTGTCAAAGGTCGCAAGATTGGCATTATTGGTGGTGCTGGTGTTGGCAAAACTGTGCTTACGATGGAGCTTATTCACAATATTGCCAAGAGTGGCGGTGGCCTGAGTTTTTTTGCTGGTATTGGTGAACGTATTCGTGAGGGCCACGAACTCTACGAGACGCTTAAAGAACAAGATTTACTCAAGAACACTTGTATGTTCTTTGGTCAAATGAATGAGAACCCGGTGCAGCGTGCCCTGGTAGGCATTTCTGCCGTGGCTCTGGCCGAATATTTCCGAGATGAAAAAGGCAAAGATATTTTGTTCTTTGCCGACAACATGTACCGTTATGTTCAGGCTCGTAACGAGATTGCTAGCATTATGGATGAGGTACCATCTGAAGGTGGTTACGAGCCAACCATTTTCTCTGATGTTAAAACCCTGCAAGACCGCCTGAGCTCCAACGAAAAAGGCTCTATTACCGCCGTTCAGACCATCTACGTACCAGCCGATGACCTCAGTGATCCGGCTGTCCAGGCTATTCAGCACGAGCTAGATTCAACTATTGTTCTCAGCCGTTCGGTGGCAGAGCAGGGCATTCGTCCGGCGGTTGATCTGAGTAAAACCTCTTCCTCGCTGTTGTCGCCGGATATAGTTGGTGAGCAGCACTATGTCCTAAGTGTCCAGGTCCAGGGATTGCTGCAAAAGTATGAATCACTCAAAAGCATTATTGCCATTATTGGCGAGAGTGAACTGTCACCAACCGATAGGTCGGGCTACGCCAAGGCCAAAAAACTCATCCAGTACTTCTCCCAAAACATGTTTGTGACAGAAGATTTGACTGGGCTCAAAGGCGAGTTTGTCTCCCGTGCCGATATGTTAAAAGGCGTAGAAGAAATAATCGTATGAGCAGACCCATGAGACAAACCTGCGGTTTTTCTCATCGCGCGGCGCTTGGGCAAAGCCCAAGTCTCCGGCTGCTCTTTTCCCTTAGCCCGAGGCAGTGTTGTGGCTAAGCATCAAGTAGCTAGTACTGGTCAAGTTATCGATGATGGCAAGGCTGCCGACAAAGTTAAAGAAATTGATGGTAAACCCATCATGCACATTAAGGTCTACTCACCTTACAAGGTCTATTTTGATGAGGATGGTTACAGTATTACTGCCGTCAACGATACGGGTACGTTTGATATCTTACCGCGCCACCACAACTTTATGACTTTGCTTAATCCTTGTGACATTTTGGTGCATTCCTTGCGCGATATTCAAAAGATTCGTATCAGTCGTGGCATTATGCACGTCAAAGCCGACCGCGTTATTGTGTTTTTAGACGTCTAGGATAACAGAGGTAAAACTGCTATAATTGCCAGACTATGGCTCAGAAAATATACGTAGGCCTCAGCGGAGGCGTTGACTCGTCAGTAACTGCCGCTTTGCTCAAAGAGCAAGGCTATGACGTCACGGGCGTGTATATGAAGAACTGGAGCAAAGATTTGCCAGGATTTCCTTGCCCATGGAAAGAAGATTATCAGGATGCTAAACGGGTGGCAGTGCAGCTTGATATTCCTTTTAAAATGTATGATTTTGAGACTGAGTATCGCCGCAAAGTCGTGGATTACATGGTTAAAGAGTACCGGACTGGCCGTACTCCAAATCCAGACGTAATGTGCAATCAAGAGGTTAAATTCAAACTATTTCTCGAAACAGCTTTGGAAGACGGTGCCGATATGATTGCTACTGGCCACTATGCAAGGGTAAAAAGAGCAGAGAGCAGAGAGGTGAGAGCAGAGTTGCATACGGCTAAGAATAGCGAAAAGGACCAGACGTACTTTTTATATCGGGTGACAGAAGAGGCACTGCAAAAAACACTGTTTCCAATCGGCGAGTTTAAAACCAAAACGGAAGTCCGGGCTATCGCTAAAAAGTTTGGCTTAGTAACGGCCAGCAAAAAGGATTCCCAAGGTATTTGTTTTGTGGGCCAGGTGGGAATCAAGGAGTTTTTGTTGCACGAACTGGGCCCGCAATCTGTCGGTGACATTGTTGATTCAGACGGCCTGATCATCGGTCAGCACGATGGTGCTATCTTTTATACCACTGGCCAACGCCACGGCCTAAACGTCGGCGGTGGCCTACCCTACTATGTCACCGGCAAAGACATGAAGAAAAACGAAGTCTACGTAACCACCGACTTAAACGATAAAAACCTCTGGACCAAAACCCTAAACCTTACCCATGTCCACTGGATCAACAACGATGTTCCACCGATTCAAGGTGCAATCTTGAATGTCCAGTCCATGCAAGTGAGGACGAGGTATCGGGCGCCCTTGATTAAGGCGGAAATTGAGGAGAAGGGAGATACTTTACTTGTTAAGCTTCAGGATGAAGTTAGAGCGGCTACGCCAGGACAGTCAGCCGTTATTTATGATGGCGAGCGCGTCCTCGGCGGCGGCGTTATCATCTGATACAATATTACAGATATGACAGCGCAAGAAATACGTCGGGCTTATATAAAGTTTTTTGAAGACCGCGGCCACAAAATGATTCCGCGTGCACTTTTGGTACCTCAAAATGATCCCACTACACTCTTCACCGGTAGCGGCATGCAGCCACTCATACCCTATCTTTTGGGCGAGAAGCATCCGCAAGGTATCCGTCTGGTTGATAGCCAAACTTGCCTGCGAGCTATGGACATCGAGGATGTCGGTGACGATCGGCATACTACGTTTTTTGAAATGCTTGGTAACTGGAGCTTGGGTGACTACTTTAAAAAAGAGCAGATCGGGTGGTTTTTTGAATTCTTAGTCGATGTCGTTGGTTTGAATCCGGAAAATCTATATGTTTCATGTTTCATCGGTGACAAAAAGAATGGTATTCCACGTGACGACGAAGCTGCTGAAATTTGGCAAAAATTGTTTGAGAGCAAGGGAATCGAAGCTAAAATTGTTGAAATTGGTTCTCAGGCAGACGGCGATAAACGCGGTATTAACCCTGGTGAACGAATTTTCTTTTATGATGACGGAGAGAACTGGTGGTCACGGGCTGGCGGCATAGAAAAGACTCCAATTGGCGATCCATGCGGTCCAGATTCCGAAGTGTTTTACGATTTTGGCGAGAAAGCACATAAGCTTGGATTTGGTAAACCACATCCAGCCAGCGACTCCGGTAGGTTTATTGAAATCGGTAATCAAGTTTTTATGGAGTATCAGCGTACTGATAAAGCTTTTGAAAAGCTGGCTAAGCCTAATGTGGACTTTGGTGGAGGACTGGAGCGGATTGCCCAGGCAGCAATCGACTCATCTGATATGTTTCGCATTAGTATTCTGTGGCCAATCGTTGAAAAGCTAGAGACTTTGAGTGGTAAAAGCTACGATTCAAACCGAGAGTCAATGCAAGTCATCGCCGATCATCTTCGCGCAGCCACGTTTCTAGCGGTTGATGGGGTTACTCCCAGCAACAAGGAGCAGGGCTATGTAATGCGCCGGCTCATCCGCCGTGCTGTGCGATTTGCTTTTGATTTGGGTATTGAGCAAAACTTCTTAGAGCAAGTCGTACCGGTCATCGCCGATTTATACCATCAGGATTACCAGAAGTTGCCAAAAACAGAGAAAAAGTTATTGAGATCCTTGTAAGAGAAGAAAAAGTCTTCCGCCAAACTCTTAAAAAGGGCCTCAGAGAACTTGATCGCTTGGTTGAGCGTAAACAGTCTGAGTTTGGGAAGACTAAAATGAAAGAAAAAAGTCATGCACTAAACGGTTCCCAAATATTCATGCTCTTTGATACATTTGGTTTTCCTAAGGAATTAACTGAGGAAGAAGCAAAAAAGAAAAATCTGGAACTCGATAAAAATTGGCAAAAACAATTTGATGCCAAAATGCAGGAACAACGGGAACGTTCCCAAACAGCTGCCAAAGGCACATTCAAAGGCGGCTTAGGCGGTCATACGTTGCAGCATAAGAAATACCACACGGCTACGCATCTTATGTATCAGGCTTTGCGAGATGTTTTGGGTGATCATGTGGTTCAAAACGGGTCCAATATCACTGAAGAACGGTTGCGGTTTGATTTCAGTCATCCGGAACGGGTGACGCCAGAACAAATCAAGCAGGTTGAAGATATTGTGAATGAACAGATTAAAAACGATCTGATCGTGACCTGGAAGGAATACCCCACAAAGGTAGCTATTGAAGAAAAGCATGCGCTGGGCCAATTTGGCGACAGATACGGTGACGTGGTCAAAGTCTATAACATGCAGGCCAAGGGCGCTGACAAACCCTTCAGCTTTGAGATCTGCGGTGGTCCCCATGTAGACCATACAGGCCAGCTGGCCGAAGACGGCAAAAAGTTCAAAATTATTAAAGAGGAATCATCCTCAGCTGGCATCAGAAGGATAAAAGCCGTTTTACAATAAGCTTTTCTCAGCTTAGAAGTGTTATAATTAAAGAAGTTATGCTTGATAAAATAAAGACCTTGCGCAAGACTGTAGCCAGCAAAGCTGGACGCAACAAACAGAGTGATGGCCAATATATGGTAGGTCTGGATATTGGCACCGAGTTTATTAAGGTCTTAATTGGTAAGGTTGTTGACGGCAATAGCATTGAGATTATCGGCACTGGCCGAACACACCAGGAGCTGAGCGACATGCAAGCCGGCGCTATATCTGACATTGCAGCTGTGGTGAATAACTGCGATCAAGCCCTCAACCAAGCTGAACAACAAGCTGGTGTCAGTGCTCGCGGAGCTGTGATTGGCATTGCCGGCGAGTTAGTCAAGGGCACGACCACGCATGTCCGTTGTCGCCGCAAAGACCCCAACAAAGAAATGAGCATGGAAGAAGTCGAGCGGATTATTACCCTAGTTCAAACCAGAGCTAAGGAGCGAGCCAAACAACAACTGGTCTGGGAGCTGGGCGGTAAAGATGTGGAAATCCGGATTGTTAACAGTGCACTCGTCAGTATCGAGATTGATGGCTATCCAGTGACCAATCCAGTTGGCTTTAAGGGCAAAGACGTAGTCGTCCAACTTTATACAGCCTTCGCGCCAATGATCCATATTGGCGCTTTGGAGCGGACCGCTAATGAGCTTGATTTGGATTTGGTAGCGGTAGCTGCGGAGCCGTTTGCGGTTGCTCGGTCGGTAATTGGTGATGACCCCAACGCCAGCATGAGCGCCATCCTGATGGATGTGGGCGGCGGCACGACTGATATTGCTGTTATTAATGATGGCGGCGTG
>Ga0265338_10004968_pt1 | contig 17609 bp, 17 predicted proteins | sample 42126metaG_FD_193579 | JGI IMG/M metagenome (GOLD analysis project Ga0265338, IMG submission 193579) | Rhizosphere microbial communities from Carex aquatilis grown in University of Washington, Seatle, WA, United States - 4-21-26 metaG | ecosystem: Host-associated > Plants > Roots > Rhizosphere... | reverse complement strand
CACCGACCGTGGCCTGGCCGGCCAGCATCCCACCCGCGACCGCGCAGATCCTGGCGCCGCGCGAGCGGGCGCCGCTGGTTCGCGCGGGCGCGGCGGTTGGCCACCCAGCCCACCCTCGCCGCATCGTGCCGTGCCGGAGGCAGCCGGTGCCGGTTACGCTGCTGCGGGCCTGGGCCGGGACGGGCGGTCGTGGCCGCGTGCGGCTGCCTTAGCTGACCGGTGCGGTGCGGCCGGGGTGTGTGGCTGGTGGTGCCATCCGGTCCAAGGCGGCGAGAGGGTAGCGATCATCGCTGACAGCGCGATGGTCAGCGCGGCGCCGGTGGCGAGGATCGCCCAGAACCATGGCCAGAAATCTGGAGCGAGGGACAACATCAACCCCGCCTCCTTCGGATAAGGCCCTTTCGGGGACTCTGCGAGCTGGCCTGCGCCAGCACCTACAGCATCCGGCCCGTGGTTACTCGTCAGTAGGGCCGTTGGGCTCCCCGCGCACGGGCCTATGGCCCCCCTGGCTGGCGGATGCGGAGCGGCCCCCGCTGACCACGTCCGTACACCGGCCGATCGTCCCCCGGCTTAGGGACCGACAGCACTGCTCAGTCCGGGCCGGGTGTTGCTTTGCTGGTTTGGGGGCTCCGTCGAGGGTCGTGATGACAATGGAAAGCTCAAGCAGGCGAGACGGGTTCCCGGGGTCTCGTTCCGCACGCCCGGCAGGCCGGGCCGCATCGCGGCGGTACTTCGCGATGCCGGCCCGGAGGGCCGGGCGGATGGCGTGGGCGGTCGTCATAACGCTCGTTTCGGTCGGTGCCCTCGTGGCGTATTGCGCGCCTTCAGCGGCGTCATCGGCACCGGCCGCTTCCGCGGCGGCGAATCCGCTCCCGGGAGGCCTCGGCGGCCGCGAGTGGACCCTCATCCCGACCACCCACAAGGTGGTCGCGCTCACCTTCGATGCCGGGGCCAACGCTGATGGCGTGAGCAGCATCCTCGGCACGCTCAGCCGGGAACACGTGCCAGCCACGTTCTTCCTCACCGGCGACTTCGTCACCGGCTTCCCGGCTCAGGCCAGGGCGATCGTGGCCGCGCGCGAACGAGTCGGTGACCACTCGATCTCCCACCCGTACTTCACCAGCCTGACTGACGCGCAGATACGCGACCAGGTGCTCGGAGCCCAAGCGCAGATCATGTCAGTGACGGGCGCGGATCCGTGGCCCTGGTTCCGCTTCCCTTACGGGGATCGCAACTCGCACACGATCTCGGTCGTCAACTCCGTTGGCTTCGTGCCGGTCGGCTGGACGGTTGACACCCTCGGCTGGGAGGGAACCTCGGGTGGCCGCACAGCGCAGACTGTCGCGGACCGTGTCCTCGCGAGCCTTCAGCCCGGCGAGATCGTACTCATGCACTGTGGCTCGAACCCGACGGACCACTCGACTCTGGACGCGGACGCACTGCCGGCCATCATCAAGGACCTGCGGGCGCGGGGATACTCGTTCGTGACCCTCGACGCCCTCCGCGGACTTGGCTACCTCGCCTTGACCTCGAACGGCGGGGTGCATAATTTCGGGGCGCCGTGGCACGGCTCGGATGCCGGGAAGCTCCCGGCCGGTGTGAGCCCGGTGGGGCTGGCCGCTGATCCTGCCAGCGGCGGGTACTGGATCTTGAAGTCCAATGGCGGCGTGGACAACTACAACGCCCCCTGGTACGGGTCGCTGGCCGGCCAGCTGCTGCCCGGCCAGGCCGTCACCGCCATCGCCGGCGAATAGGGGACGGCGGGGCGCCCGACCACCCGCCCGGAGGCCAGGATGATGCGACGTCAGGTGACCAGTGCCACGATGGCGAGGGGGCATGCGGCTTGTCCGTGGTGGACCCGGGCGGCAACCGCCCTAGCCGTCGCACTGCTGCCGCTTGGCCTCATCACCGGGGGGTGCGGCCGGCCGCACGCCGCCTCGCCGGTCCCCACTCCTGCGCCGAGAGGCACTCCGGCGCGATCACATGTTCCGCTGCCCAGTGGCCGAGCATCCGGGTCGGCCCGCACGCCGGCGTCGGCCGATTCCGCGACGGCTCCCGGCCGCCTGGTACCGCCGAGGCCGGCCTTCCGGGCCAGCGCATCGATTCTGACGGCGGCGATGCGGGCGCGGATGACCGGGGTCTCCTGGCATCGGGGCTGCCCGGTCAGCCTGAACCGGCTGAGGTTGCTCCGGCTCAGCTACTGGGGCTTTGATCAGGGCGTTCATCAGGGTGAGCTCGTGGTGAACGAGTCCGCCGCCGCCAGCGTCACGCGCGCCTTCCGCCTGCTGCTCGCCGCCCGGTTCCCGGTCAGGCAGATGCGGGTGGTGGATGACTTCGGAGGCGACGACGAACGGTCGATGCTGGCCGACAACACCTCAGCCTTCAACTGCCGGCTCGTCCCCGGCACGGCCGTATGGTCACAGCACGCCTACGGCCTGGCCGTTGACGTCAATCCATTCGAGAATCCAGAGGTCAGCGGTGGTGCTGTCGACCCGCCTGCGGCGGCGGCCTGGTCTGACCGGACACGGTCGAGCCCGGCGATGATCAGGTACGGGGACGCCGCGTGGCATGCGTTCGACACCATCGGCTGGACCTGGGGCGGGGCCTGGATTGCTCCGAAGGACTACCAGCACTTCTCCGCCAACGGCCAGTAACTGACCCGGGCCGGCCGGGACACGATCCTGCGGCCCGGCCGCGGTGACCCCGCACAGCACCGGTTCAGGGGGCGGCTCAGGTCGTCCGCGGATCTGGCCGCTAGCCGGCCAGGAGCCGCCGGTCCGGCGGCGGCCCGGTCCCGGACCGCGCCGGGTACGCGGGCAGCAGCAGTTCGAACACCGAGCCGTGGCCCACTGTGCTCTGGACATGGACTGAGCCGTGATGGGCCTCCGCGATCGCCTTCACTACCGCCAGGCCGAGGCCGAACCCGCCGGTCTCCCGGTTGCGGCCGGTATCGACCCGGGTGAACCGGCCGAAGATCCGCCCGACCTCGGCCGCGGGGATGCCGGATCCTGAGTCCGTGACGGCGAGGATGACCTGCTCGCCCTCGCGGCGGACGCTCAGTTCGATCTGTCCGTCAAGGTCGGTGTGATCGATCGCGTTCTCGATGAGCGCGTCCAGGGCCAGGGTCAGGCGGTCCCCGTCGGCCTGCACGCTCGCCTCGGCCAGGGCACCGAGCGACCAGCGCCGTGGCGTCTGGCCCCACCGGTGCAATGTCTCCACCACGAGCTCAGCGGCGTCCACGGGAGCCAGGTGCAGGAAGTCGGGGCTGTCCGTGGCGGCCAGCAGCATCAGCCGGTGGGCCAGCCGGCGCATCCGGAGCAGCTCATCCACGGCCACCCGGGCGTCCTTGGCGATCGCCTGGTCGGTGGCGGCGTGCGTGATGAGCTCGGTGTGGCCGAGCGCGATGGTGATGGGCGTGCCCAGCTCGTGGGAGACGTCCTGGAGGAACTGCCGTTGCTGGTCGAGCAGGTGCAGGTTGCGCTCTGAGACGCGCTTCATTTCCTCCAGGGCCGCGAGCCGCCTGCGGGAATGCAGGACCATCACCACGAACATCATGGCGACCAGGGGGACCTCGGCGAGGTAGTCCGCGTCCTGTTGCCCGCGCAGGACCTGCCAGCCGATCAGGCCGCCGGTGGACAGTGTCACCACCCCGACCGTGAGGAGGGTGGATCCCAGGCGCCACAGGCGGAACCCGTAGAGAGTGGTCAGGCTGACCCAGATGATGAGAAACGGGATGGTCTGCCAGGCCGGGATGACTCGCATCGCGATGAGGTTCAGCCCGATGAACCCCACCCACGCGATATCCACCCAGTACGCCCGGGCGAAATGACGCACCCGGCCACTCCACACCCAGGCCGCGCCGCCTTCGGCCGCACCGGAATGCGGCACCCGCGGCACAGGCTCAGCAGACAGCGTTTCCATGGATTCCATCCCCTGCTCAGGCGCCTACCGAATCCTACGGCTCCAGGGACCGTTTCAGGTATGCCCGGGGGACCCGCCGCCGCGGGCCGGCGGACCGGTCACCGGCCGGCCCATGGTCTGGCGGGCCGGGCCGGCCAGACAACGGGGGCGCGGGCCGCACGCCAGCCGGGCACCCTGCGTAAACACGAGCGCGGGCCGCACCAGATTGATGATCAATGCGCCTCGCGTTCCTGTTGCCAACTGGCTTGGCAACAGGCAACGCCTGGGAACCACACGGCAGGACGCCCGACGATAGGAGCCATTAGCGGCTGGAAGGAGACCTGTTAATGGCAGGCGGAAATGCCTGCGGAAATGCGAGCGCACATTAACGAAGAGGAGGAAGCATGCTACGACGATCACGATCCCGGCTCGCCGCCTGCGCTGGCGTTGCCTGCGCCGTGCTGGCCATAGCGAGCACGTCCGCTGCCGCGTCCGCCGCCATCACGGCGGGCCGGAGCGGTACCGCCGGGGGCACGCCGGTGCAGGTGACCGGTACGCATCTGACGGCGGCACAGGAGAATGCGCTGGCCGCCGCAGTCAAGGCCAATCCTGGGCTGACCGCGGCCCAGGCGGCAACGGTCATCGGCAGTTCATCGGCGGCGCGGGGCGGCCAGGCCATTCCTGATGCCCAGGGGACGTCGAAAGGCCCGTGCGGCAGCATAAGCCTCATCGGGTACCCGAGCGGGACCTACGGCTACGCCATGTTCTGGAATACGGCAGCCGTCGGCTCACCCTGGTTCGGCAGCCTTACCGTCTCCACCAACGGTATTAACGCGTCCGATGATGTTTACGGCATCCCGCCCAATTCCGGGTCGGGTTTCCTCGATGACGTCGGCGACGAGCCGACTGGCACTCAGGCTAACGGCTGGGCCGTCACCTCCGGCGGGTGGTACTGCGGCATTTCCGTGTTCGCCGAGTGGTGACCGGCGCGCGCCGGACGGGGCCGCCCAGGCATCTCCGCGATCCTGTCCGGCGCGCGCAGGGCCGGCCCGCGGCCTGACGCGGCCGCCCAGCCAGCCAAGGCTGGGCTGGCAACTTCAAAAACAAGGCACCTGTACTGGGTTGCTGAATCCATAACACTGCTATGCTGCGTGCGTGTCTACCGATGTCTCCAGCAGGCCGCCGGCGCTGACGCGCAAGGGCCGGGCCACTCGTGACCGGATTGTCGCCGCCGCGGCGGAGCTGATGTATGAGCGCGGGGTGGCCGGCACGAGCGTCCAGGACGTCCAGCAGGCCGCCAGGGTGAGTGGTTCTCAGCTGTACCACTACTTTTCCGACAAGGCGGCCTTGGTCCGGGCGGTCATCGCCAGGCAGGCCGAGGCGGTGCTGGGAGGCCAGCGGCCGTGGCTGAGCCGTCTCGACAGCCTGGAGAGCCTCCGGGCCTGGCGTGACCTGCTGGTCAACTCCCAGCGCCGCCGCCAGTGCCAGGGTGCGTGCCCGATCGGCTCGCTGGCCAGCGAGCTCGCTGATACTGATGCCCAAGCGCGAGCCGACCTCGCTGACACGTTCGGTCAGTGGGCGGCAGCCATCGGCGCCGGGCTTCAGGCCATGCAGGACCGCGGCGACCTGCGACCCGAGGCGGCCCCCGGCCAGCTCGCGTTCGCGCTCCTGGCGGCAGCGGAAGGCGGGCTGCTGCTGAGCAAGACCCTCCGCGATACCGCGCCGCTCGAGGCGGCCCTCGACACCGTGATCCGCCATATCGGCTCGCTCTCGGCATGATCATCGGTTCCGGCGGGATGGGCTGCGGAGTGCGCCGGCCGGGCAGCTCCCCGGCCGCCACCGAGTGCTCAGGCCAGTCCGCTTCCCGGGGGCGCGTGGCGGCTGGCGCAGCAAGGGACGGTTTCAATTTTGGGCTTGACAACCCATAATTTGCTCTCTAGATTTTGGGTTTATTACTCCATTACTGGCTACCCAGCCTCGTCCTGGATCACCTGGCCGCGTAGCCGCCATCCACCGGAGGCAGGTCTCCATGTCGTTGCCCGTTCATGAAGACCGGCCGCGGCCGGCCAGCGACCACCGCTGGCTGATCCTGGTCATAGTCGCCATCGCCCAGCTGATGGTGGTCCTGGACGCCACCATCGTGAATATCGCCCTGCCCTCGGCCCAGCATGCGCTCGGATTCGCCAACAGCGGCCGGCAGTGGGTCGTGACGGCATACGCGCTGGCCTTCGGCAGCCTGCTGCTGCTCGGCGGCCGGATCGGCGACATGTTCAGCCGCAAGTGGGTCTTCGTCACGGGCCTCATCGGATTCGCCGGATCCTCGGCTCTCGGCGGGGCCGCCAGCTCGTTCGGGATGCTCGTGACCGCCCGCGCCCTGCAGGGCGTGTTCGGCGCGATTCTCGCCCCAGCCGCGCTGGGCACGCTGGTCAGCACGTTCCGGGAGCCCCGGGACCGGGGCCGGGCGTTCGGCGTTTTCGGGGCCGTCGCCGTCGGCGGTGGTGCCGTGGGCCTGATACTCGGCGGGGTGCTCACCGAGTACCTCTCCTGGCGCTGGGCGCTGTACGTCAACCTGATCTTCGCGGCAATCGCCGTGGCCGGTGCGCTCAGCTACATGCACAGCAACCGGCCATCCAGCCGCCTGCGCCTGGACTACCTCGGGACGCTGCTGGCCTCGGCCGGGCTCTTCTGCATCGTCTTCGGCTTCTCGCACGCTGAAACAGCCGGCTGGGCCGCCGCCCTCACCATCGGGTCCCTGGCCTCCGGCCTGGTGCTGCTGGCCGCGTTCGGTTTCGCTGAGCGGCGGGTCAGCCATCCGCTGCTGCCGCTGCGGGTGATTCTTGACCGCACCCGGGGCGGCGCCTACGTCGCCGTCGGCCTGGTCGGCATCTCAATCTTCGGCGTCTTCCTGTTCCTGACCTACTACCTGCAGCAGGTCAAGGGATACAGCCCGGTCACCTGTGGCCTGGCCTTCCTGCCGATGGTCGGGTGCATCCTGGTCAGTTCCATCACATCGAGCACAGTGACCTTGCCCCGGTTCGGGCCCCGCGCGCTCATCGCCACCGGGATGCTGCTGGGGGCCGGCGCGCTGGCCTACCTGACCCAGCTCAGCGTGACCTCCAGCTATGCCAGTGGGGTGCTGCCTGCGCTGCTGGCCCTCGGGCTCGGCTTCGGAATGGTCGTCGCACCGGCTATCAACACGGCCACGGCCGGCGTGCAGCCGCAGGACGCGGGCGTAGCATCGGCGCTGGTCAACACCATGCAACAGGTTGGCGGCTCGATCGGCACCGCTGCGCTGAGCACCATAGCGCTCACGGCTGCGGCCAGCTACCTGGTCGCGCACCACGCTGGCCGGCTGGCCCCCGCGGTCGCCGCGACCCACGGCTACGCACGGGCCTTCGCCGCGTCAGCCGCCTTGTGCGGGCTCGGCGTGCTGCTCGCCATCGTCCTGCTGCCTTCCAAGCCGCGGCTGGAGCAGCTCAGGCAGGCGGCCAGCGGCGCGCCGTCCGGTGCGGCTGACACGGTCTCCCGGCCGGCCTGATCAGGCCCGCGAGATCCGGTCATCGGCCTGTTTCACAACCGGCGAAGGGGACGCAGGGGGAGATCCATATCCCCCTGCGGTCGCATGGGGATCAGCATTGCGGCCGACGCGGCGGTGCCGTCTGGGCCCCCAGACTGGCAGTCACGGCCGGCGGGCACGGGGTCCGCGCCGCACGAAAGGAATTCACATGATCGAGGCGCGGAGCCTCACCAAGCGGTACGGCGACAAGGTGGCCGTCGATCATCTCTCGTTCAGCGTGGAATCCGGGAAGATCACCGGATTCCTCGGCCCGAACGGAGCGGGCAAGACCACCACGATGCGGCTCATCCTCGGGCTGGACCACCCGTCGGTCGGCACGGTCACCGTGAATGGCAAGGCATTCCGGCAGCTCGCCCATCCCATGCGCGAGGTCGGTGCTCTCCTCGACGCCAAGGCTGTGCACGGGGGGCGCAGCGCCTACAGCCACCTGCTCTGCCTGGCCCAGACCAACAACCTGCCCCGGCGGCGGGTCGGCGAGGTGCTTGAGCTTGTCGGGCTGAGCGAGGTGGCGAAGAAGCGCTCCAAGGGCTTCTCCCTCGGCATGGGGCAGCGGCTCGGCATCGCTGCCGCACTGCTCGGCGACCCGGCCATCCTCATGTTCGATGAGCCGGTCAACGGCCTGGACCCGGAAGGCATCCTGTGGATCAGGAACCTGATGAAGGCGCTCGCCGCCGAGGGCCGCACCGTGTTCGTGTCCAGCCACCTTATGTCGGAGATGGAGAACACCGCCGATCACCTGCTGGTGATCGGCCGGGGCAAGCTCATCGCGGACTGCACGGTCGCCGAGTTCATCGCGCGCAACTCGGTGCAGACCGTCCGGGTCCGCACCCCGCAGCGGGAAGCGCTGGTCAAGATGGTCACGGCGGCCGGCGGCAGCGCCCTCGCCGCCACAGACGAGGAGGCGATCGTGGTTCATGGCCTGTTCGCGGATCAGATCGGTGACCTGGCTTTCGAGAACGCCATCCGGCTGCACGAGCTTGCCCCGGCCCAGGCTTCGCTGGAAGAAGCGTTCATGGAGCTGACCTCGAGCAGCGTCGAGTTCCGTGCGGGCGTCCCCGGGGCACCGCCCAGGCAGCCGGCTCACTCCGGGCAGGGGGCCTGACATGGCCGCGACGACGCAGCTGGCTCCCGACACCCGGGCGGCCGCGCTGCCCGCGCCCTCAGGGCGGGCCGGCTTCGCCGGGGCCCTGCGCTCTGAGCTCACCAAGATCCGCTCGGTGCGGTCCACGTACTGGACCCTGCTCGCCCTGATCGTCGTGACCATCGGGATGGGCACCCTTGCCTGCCTGGGCGCGGTATCGCGCGGCGGGGAGCACGGGCCGGGCTTCGACCCGACCTTCCGCAGCCTCGTCGGCCTGATCATCGGCCAGCTGATCATCGTGGTGCTCGGCGCGCTGACGATCACCTCCGAATACGCCACCGGGATGGTCCGCACCTCGCTGACCGTGCAGCCGCGCCGTGGCACCCTGTTCGCGGCCAAGGCGGTGGTGTTCGCCGCCGTCTCGCTGGTCACCGGCCTGGTCGCCAGCTTCGCCTCGTTCCTCATCGGCCAGGCGATCCTGTCCAGCAAGCACCTGAACACCACCCTCAGCCAGCCGCACGTGCTGCGCGCCGTCATCGGCGGCGGCCTGTTCCTGGCCGTCTGCGGGCTGCTCTCGTTCGGGCTCGGCGCCGTCCTGCGGCACACCGCCGCGGCGATCACGGCATCCATCGGGCTGCTCTTCGTGGTGCTGATCCTGTCGAATTTCCTGCCGCAGTCCTGGCAGGACCACGTGGACAAGTGGATCCCGTTCAACGCGGGCAGCCAGCTCTGGACGGTGGCGGCCGATCCGGGCTCACACCTGTTCTCCGCCTGGACCGGGTTCGGCGTCTTCGCGGCCTACGCGGCGATCGCCATCGCGGCCGGGCTCATCCTGTTCCGCAAGCGCGACGCCTGAGCCGAGGGTGCGGGCCGGCCGCCGGCCCGATCCGGTCGCGCCCCGGTGGCCTCCGTGCGGGAGGCCACCGGGGCGCGACTCGCCGGCCAGGGGTGGACGACCCGGGGGAGCCGATGCGGGACGACCAGGCGGGACGAACTGTGGCGGGCTCAGGACTGGCAGCGCGGGCACCAGAAGGTCACCCGCTCCTCCAGGACCTGGCCCTGAGCCGCGGTCTTGATCGGGGTGCGGCACCGGCGGCAGGGGCTGCCTGCCCGCCGGTAGACCCAGGTCTCCTCGCCACGCCGCCACACACCCGTGGTGACCTGGCCGATCCGGTTCTTGTTCGCGTCCAGCAGGCGGCGGGCCAGTTCCACCAGGGCGGCCAGGTCAGTGACATCGCCGACCGGGCGCCAGGGGCTGATCCCGCGCAGGAAGAGGACCTCGGACTTGTACAGGTTGCCGACACCGGCCAGGTTCCGCTGGTCGAGCAGGGCCTCACCGACCGGCCGGGTGCGGTCAGCGCCCAGCCTGCGCACCGCCTCACCGGTATCCCAGCCCGGCCCGAGCAGGTCCGGGCCGAGATGGCCGGTCACCCGCTCCTCCTGCGCTGTCCGGAGCACCTCGACGATGCCGAGCTGGTGGCCGATCGCCTGCCAGGTGTCGTTGCCGAGGATCAGCCGGATCTGGTGGCTGGCCGGGACGTGGTCATCGGCCGGGCGGACCCGCCACGAGCCGTCCATCCGCAGATGGGTGTGCACGGTGACGCCGCCTTCCACGCGGAGCAGCAGGTGCTTCCCGCGGGACAGGGACTCGGTAACGCAGCGGCCGGTCAGGTCGGTGGTGGCGAAACGGGGGACCCGGAAGTCGCTGCGGGTGAGCACCCGCCCGGCCAGCGCCTCGTGGAGCCGTTTGGCCGCGAGCCAGACCACATCCCCCTCAGGCACCGGTGCCGCCTCGGAGCCGCGGGCCCGCGGCGATCTGCGCCCGGATCCCGGTCACAGCAGCTTGCGAAGGCGAAGCAGGTCGAAAATATTCGCCTCGACTTTAAGCCGCCCGGTGAGCCACGCACGGCCGATGCTCCCCGGGTCCCCGGCGAGTGCGATCAGGTCGTCGCTTTTCGTGGTGAATTTGACCTGGGCGGCGGGCTGCCCGTCGGTCGCCTCGGTGACCGGGCCAGCGCCGTGCGGACCCAGCTCGGTCAGGAAGGTGATCCCGAGATCGGACACCCGGCAGCTGAGTACCCGGTCAACCAGGTGGGCGGCACGGTCTTCCGGGTCCATTTCGGACAGGCGTCCGGTAAGGCTTTCGAGCGCCTTACGGCACTCCTCGGCAGTGGCCATGATCACCCAGCTTCCCAGACAGTGTCCATTGTGCAACTCCAGGCCTTTCAGTAGCGGATCAGGGCATGCCGCCGGCGCGCCGGGTGACCCGCCCGGCCGGCTGCGGGCGGTAGCGTTCCTCGAAGAAACGCCGAACGGCAGGGAAAGCGGGCAGACGAGAGGAGTGCGGTGTGACGGAGTCCGACAGCGGCAGCGTCGCTCCACTGGAGCATGCGGCCCCTGAGCGTGCCCCACGGGAGCAGGCGGCGACCGGCGACATGCGGGTCGACGAGACGCTGAACAGGCTCGATGACCTCGATGGGCTGCCGGTCGAGGAACATCCGGCGGTATTCGAGCACGTGCACACCGGCCTTACCGGAGCGCTCGGGGCCCTGGACTCCGGGGCGGCGGACACATCGGGCATGTCAGGCACTCGTGGAATTTCAGCCACTCCCACCACGCCGGGAAGCTGACCGACAGGGCGGCTGCAGCATGGTCACACGGAGGCGGCTGGACGCCGAGCTGGTGCGGCGGGGACTTGCGCGATCCCGTGAGCATGCCGTTGAGCTTGTTACCGTCGGCCGGGTCGTGCTGGCGGGCCAGGTGGCCGCCAAACCTGCCACCCAGGTCGCGCCGGACGACCCGATCGCGATCCAGGACCTGCCCGGAGCGGCCGATTACGCATCGCGCGGCGGCTGGAAGCTGGCGGGCGCGCTGGCGGCCTTCCCTGGCCTGACCGTGACTGGCCGGCGCTGCCTCGACGCGGGCGCGTCCACCGGCGGATTCACCGATGTGCTGCTCCGGGCGGGCGCCGCGCAGGTGGTGGCGGCAGACGTCGGATACGGCCAGCTGGCCTGGCGGCTGCGCAGCGACCCCCGGGTCAGCGTGCTTGACCGGGTCAACGTGCGCCAGTTGCGCCCCGAGCAGGTCGCCCCGGCCCCGAGCCTGGTCACCGCCGACCTCTCGTTCATCTCGCTGACCCTGGTCCTGCCCGCGCTCATCAGCTGCGCCAGCCCGGATGCCGACTTCGTCCTGCTGGTGAAGCCCCAGTTCGAGGTGGGCAAGGGCCGGGTCGGGGCCGGCGGCGTGGTGCGTGACCCCGGGCTGCGGGCGGCGGCCGTCACCGGCGTGGCCGCCGCCGCGGCGGAATCCGGCCTGGGGGTGGCGGGAATCGCCGCGAGTTCCCGGCCGGGCCCGGCCGGGAATGTGGAGTATTTCCTCTGGCTGCGCCGGGGAGCGCCGCCGCTCGACCACAGCCAGCTTGACCAGGCCATCGCGGAAGGACCGGAGTGAACACCAAGCGGACGGTGCTCGTCGTGGCCCACACCGGCCGGGCCGCGGCGCGGGCCAGCGCACGGCTCGTCGTGGAGATGCTCGCCGCCGCGGGAGTCAACGTGCGGATCCTCGCCTCGGAGGCAGCCGACCTGCGCTGCGCCGGGGCCGATGTCGTCCCCGCCACGCCCGGCGCGGCCGAGGACGCCGAGATGGTGATCGTCCTGGGTGGCGACGGCACGTTGCTGCGGGCCGCGGAGATGGCCCGGCTGGCCCGCACGCCGCTGCTCGGCGTGAACCTCGGGCATGTCGGGTTCCTGGCCGAGGCCGAGTCGGATGATCTGCCCGATGCCGTCGAGCGCGTGCTTAGCCGGCGTTATGCCGTGGAGCGGCGGATGACTGTTGATGTCACGGTCCGGCAGAACGGCACCATCCTGGCGAAGACCTGGGCGCTTAACGAGGCCACGGTAGAAAAGGTCGCCCGCGAGCGGATGATCGAGGTGGTGATCGAGATCGATGGCCGGCCGCTGTCGCGGTGGGGATGCGATGGCGTGGTGTGCGCGACCCCGACGGGTTCCACGGCGTACGCCTACTCTGCGGGCGGTCCTGTGGTCTGGCCGGAGGTGGAAGCGTTGCTGCTGGTGCCGATCAGCGCGCACACGCTGTTCGCCGGGCCGCTGGTGGTCTCGCCCGACTCGGTGCTCGCGGTGGAGGTGATCAGCGGCGCGGGGGCCGGGCCACGCCCGGACGCTGGCAGCGGCCAAAACGAGACGTTCGCTGGTGTTCTGTGGTGCGATGGGCGTCGGAGGGTCGACCTCCCGCCCGGCGCGCGCGTCGAGGTGCGGCGTGGCTCTGAGCCGGTGCTGCTGGCCAGGCTGCGCGGTGACGAGGGCGGCGCGGCGGGCGGGGCGTCGTTCACCGACCGGCTGGTCGCCAAGTTCGGCTTGCCGGTGGCCGGCTGGCGCGGTCGCCGCCCACGCCGCAGCGGGCAGGACCGCAGCAACGAGCAGAGCAGCAACGAGCAGGACAGCAACGAGCAGGACAGGGACCAGCAGGACAGGGAAGAGGAACCGCGCGCCCATGCTTGAGGAAGTCCGCATCACGGCTCTCGGTGTGATCGACGACGCCGTTCTTGAGCTGTCGCCCGGGTTCACCGTGGTGACCGGGGAGACCGGGGCGGGCAAGACGATGGTCGTGACCGGGCTCGGCCTCATGTTCGGCGGCCGCGCGGACCCGGCGCGGGTCAGGCCGGGGGCTGACCGGGCCACGGTCGAGGGCAGGCTGCGCATCGACCCGGAGGGCCGGGTCGCGCAGCAGGTGAACGAGGCGGGCGGTGACCTGGACGATGATGGCGCGACCCTGATCGTCAGCCGATCCGTGTCCGCCGAGGGACGGTCACGGGCCTTCGCGGGCGGCCGCTCGGTCCCCGTGTCGCTGCTCACCTATGTGGCCGACGACCTGGTGGCCGTGCATGGGCAGGCAGATCAGCAGCAGCTGCTCAGGCCGGCCAGGCAGCGCCAGGCACTGGACCGGTTCGCTGGCCCGGAACTGGCCGCGGTGCTCGGCGCCTACCAGCGTGCCTACCAGCGGCACCGTGCGGTCCTGGCGGAGCTGGCGGAGCTGACCGGGCTGGCCAACCAGCGGGCGCGGGAAGCAGAGGACCTGCGGCGGGGCCTGGCGGAGATCGAGCGGCTGGAACCCGCTGAGGGGGAGGACACCGCGCTGCTGGCCGAGGAGGACCGGCTGGCGCACGCGGACGCGCTGCACGCGGCGGCGACCACCGCGCACGAGGCGCTGCTCGGTGATCCGTCCAGCGGGTCCTACGAGGCGGCCGATGCGGTGACCCTGCTCGGCGGGGCCAGGCAGGCCCTGGAGGCGGTGGCGGATCACGACGCGTCGCTCGCCGGGCTGGCCGGCCGGCTGTCCGAGGCGGCCTACCTGGTATCCGACGTGGCGGCCGAACTGGCCTCGTACGTGCAGTCAGTGGAGGCGGACCCGGCCCGGCTGGCGGCGGTCCAGGAACGCCGGGCCGAGCTGACCCGGCTGATCCGGGCCTACGGCGCGGCGGCCGACGGGCCGGCCACCGGGGATGTGGCCGCTGGTGACCTGGGGTCGGTGCTCGCCTGGGTGAAGCAGGCCGGCAGCAGGCTCGCTGAACTCGATGGCGACGATGAAAGGATCACCGGGCTCGCCGAAGAGGAGGCGCGGCTGGCCGCCACCGTGGGCGATCTGGGCGGGCAGCTCACCGCGCTGCGCAAAACCGCGGCGGAGCGCTTCGCGGCCGAGGTCACGACCGAGCTTTCCGCCCTCGCCATGCCGCATGCGAAGCTCACGGCGGCAGTCACGGCTCAGGACGAGTTCGGCCCGCATGGCATCGACGAGGTCGAGATCAGGCTCGCCGCGCATCCGGGCGCGCCCGCCCTGGCGCTGAGCAAGGGAGCCTCCGGCGGCGAGCTGTCCCGGGTCATGCTCGCGATCGAGGTCGTTTTCGCGGGCGCTGATCCGGTGCCGACTTTCGTGTTCGATGAGGTGGACGCCGGGGTGGGCGGTAAGGCCGCGGTGGAGATCGGCCGCAGGCTGGCCCGGCTGGCCCGGCTGGCCCAGGTCATCGTGGTGACCCACCTGCCGCAGGTGGCCGCGTTCGCGGACGCGCATCTGGTCGTGGAGAAGGCCGACGATGGCCGGGTCACCCGCAGCGGGGTCACCCGGCTGGACGATGCGGGACGGGTGCGCGAGCTCTCCCGGATGCTGGCCGGCCTGGAGGACTCCGAGTTTGGCCGCGCGCATGCCGGAGAACTGCTGGCCGCGGCGGCGGCGGAACGGGCCGCAGGGGCGGAGCGCCCGGGGGCGGCGGGCCAGGACCGGGCCGGGTCCCGGCGCTGACTGGGCGGCCCGGGAACGCTGACTGGGGCGGCTCAGGGCCTTGACTTATGGGCCCTGTGATGATCTGTGTGGCTACGCGGGCCCGGTCTGTCTGGCAGGATGGACTACACGATGGCTCCGTTCCTGAAATTCCCTAAGATGCACCGGAGCAGGCCGGATGACCTGGCCGGTGTAACGGGGCGGGCACGCCTGGACCGCCGGACCAAGAACCTCACGACGCGGTTGTGCGCCGGTGATATCGCCATCATTGACCACCAGGATCTGGACCGGGTCAGCGCTGACGCACTGATCAGCCGTCAGGTCGCCGCCGTGGTGAACGTCTCGCCCAGCATCAGCGGCCGGTACCCGAACCTCGGACCCCAGCTCCTGCTTGAGGCGGGGGTCCCGCTCGTTGACGACGTTGGTCCCGACGTGTTCACCCGGGTGGCCGAAGGGGACACCGTCCGGCTCGATGACGAGGTCCTGCACCTGGGCGATGAGATCGTCGCCAAGGGCACCCTGCAGACCGCGGAATCGGTGGCCGCCGCGATGGCCGAGGCCAAAGCAGGCGTGGCGGCGCAGATCGAGGCCTTCGTGGTCAACACCCTGGAGTACATGAGGTACGAGGGCGCGCTGCTCATCGAGGGCATCGAGGTGCCCGAGCTGCGCACGCAGTTCGACGGCAGGCACGCGCTCGTCGTGGTCCGCGGCTACCACCACCGCGAGGACCTGGCCACGCTGCGCCCCTACATCCGGGAGTTCAAGCCCGTCATGATCGGCGTGGACGGCGGGGCGGATGCGCTGCTCGACGCGGGATACCGGCCCGACCTGATCGTGGGCGACATGGACTCGGTGTCCGACAAGGGCCTGAGCTGCGGAGCAGAACTCGTGGTGCATGCCTACCCGGGCGGCGACGCACCCGGCCGCGCGCGCATCGACCGGCTGGGGCTGCCCTCGGTGCTCTGCCCGGCCGCGGGCACCAGCGAGGATGTGGCGCTGCAGATGGCCGACCAGAAAGGGGCCAGCCTGATCGTCGCCGTCGGCTCGCACAACACCTTGTCGGAGTTCCTCGACAAGGGCCGATCGGGGATGGCAAGCACCTTCCTGACCAGGCTGCGGCTGGACAGCAAGCTGGTGGACGCGAAAGGCGTCAACCAGCTGTACCGGAGCCGGATCTCCAGCTGGGCGCTGATGACCCTCGTGGCCGCCGCTCTGGCCGCTATCCTGGCGGCTGTCTCGGCCTCGGACGCTATGCGGGCCTTCCTCGATTTTTTCCTGGCCCAACTGGACACATTCAAGTTCTGGCTCACCGGATTGTTTTAGTGATCGATTTCCGCTATCACCTTGTCTCCATCATCGCGGTCTTCCTGGCCTTGACGGTGGGCGTTGTGCTCGGCTCGGCCGCCCTGAACGGGCCGACGACCGCGCTGCTGCGCAAATCCGTGGCCAGCCTGCGCCACGACGAGGAAAACCTGCGTTCGCAGAACGGGTCCCTGCAGCAGGAGATCAACAGCAACCAGCAGTTCGCCCAGGTGGCGGAGCCTGTGCTGCTCGGCCACCTGCTCGCCGACGAGCGAGTCGTCCTGGTCACCGCGCCCGGTGCGCCCAGCCAGGTGACCGACAAGATCGGCCAGGCGCTCACCCAGGCCGGGGCCAAGATCACCGGCCAGGTCGACATCCAGTCCAAGCTGTTCGACACCAGCTCCGGCACCCAGGAGACGCTCAGCCTGCTGACCCAGCGCCTCACGCCGAGCGGAATAGTCCTGCGGACCGGCGGCACGCTGGGCCAGGCGGGCCAGCTGATCGCGAGCGCGATCCTGACCCAGGACGGGCCCGGGCAACCCGCGGCGGGCAGCCAGGACGCGACCAGCGCCGCAATCCTCAGCCAATTCGCCGCAGAAGGTTTCCTGAGCGTCAGCGAGCAGCCCATCGCCCGTGCCACCCTGGCTGTCGTGATAATCCCGGCCAGCCCGCCCACGGTGAACGACTCCAACACGGCCAGTCAGTCCCTGGTGACCTTGTGTCAGGAGCTGAACCTGACCGACCTGGCCACCGTGGTGGCGGGCTCAGTGACCGGCTCAGGGCCGGGCAGCGCCATCCAGGTGATGCGCGCGGGCGGCCGGCAGGGTCATCTGTCCAGCGTGGACGACGCCGACACCACCATCGGCCAGATCGTGGTGGCCCAGACCCTCTACGTGCAGCTGACCAAGGGGAAGTCGGGCAGCTACGGCACCGGGTCCGGCGCCACCGCGCCTGGCCCCAGCCCCGCGCCCACCCCGTCGCCGTCCGCCTCCGCGGGCGGGGTCACGGCCACCCAGCGCTCCGGCCGCCCGAAGGCCAGTGCGTCCGCCACCCCGTCCGCGTCGAGCAGCCGGTGAGCGGCGGCAGGCGGGGGAGACTCGCCGCCATCGTCGGTGCCGGCGTCGCTGCGGCCGCCGCCCGGGGCAGCTACGCGGCGCTGACCCGCCGCCCGCCGGGCGGCACGGCCGCCTGGACCAGGACCAACCACCGGGGTGAGCCGGTCACCCTGCTGGAAGGGCCCGCGGTGGCCGCGGCCGCCGTCATGTCCGCATCGATCAGCCCGGGGCTGCCGCCCCGCGCCCGGGCCGCGCTGGTGGCGGCCGGGATCGGCGCTGGCGCGTTCGGCGGATATGACGACCTCGCGGGCAGCGGGGACCGGCGCGGCTTCCGCGGCCACCTCGGCGCGCTGGCCCAGGGTGACGTGACCACTGGCGCCGTGAAGATCGGCGGCATAGGCGC
>Ga0265338_10004967_pt1 | contig 17611 bp, 20 predicted proteins | sample 42126metaG_FD_193579 | JGI IMG/M metagenome (GOLD analysis project Ga0265338, IMG submission 193579) | Rhizosphere microbial communities from Carex aquatilis grown in University of Washington, Seatle, WA, United States - 4-21-26 metaG | ecosystem: Host-associated > Plants > Roots > Rhizosphere... | reverse complement strand
TGCTCAAAGAGCAAATCGGGGTGCTCGGAATGAAATCGATGGGTTCGGGGGACATCCTCAAGAGCAAGGCGGTCCAGCCAATCGAATGCCTTCACTACGCCTTGAATCTGCCCACTTCGGTCGTCATCAACGGCATCGACAGCATGAAGCTGCTCGATCAGGCGTTTGAGGCGGCGCGCACATTCAACCCGATGAGTTCAACCGACGTGGTCGCCTTGCTGGCCCGGACGGCAGAGGCGGCTCGCGATGGACGGTACGAATTGTTCAAGACCGAACAACAGTACGATTCGACAGCCAAGAATCCGGAATACCTGAACTGAGGCTCGCTCAAGTCGAACTGTCGCCAGCCCGAGAACCCGTTCAGGCGCGGCCAAACACCGTCCCCGGACTGCGGCTGTGGTGAAGCCCGGCCGCAGCGGGTGCGCCGGGAGAATCGCCCGGGAGCCCGCGCTACTCTGGTTGGGTCCCGATCGAATTTGTCGCCGAGGATTTTGTTTTCGACAGCAGCATCACGAACACTTCGTGGTAGAGGTTCTCCATGTCCTGGCTAACGCCGGCCAGCGCCCGGGCGCGATCGGGTTGCGGCTCGTTTTCGCCGGCGACTTTGGCCAGGTGCCACCCATAGCTCAGCGCCTCGGTCTGGGTCAAAAGCAAGGTCAGCTCGAATTCATCGCCGGTCTGGCTCAATAATTCTTTTTGTTTGGTGGACGCAATCGCATCGCGCGTGGCCAACTCGCCCGGCGGCAGCCGGATGTCATCCAGCTTGATCGAAGGATCGTCTTTGGCAAATTCTTCCAGCAGCCTGGCTCCGGTCCCGGAGGTCGTGGCAATTCGCTTCACCAGGTCCTTGACATCGTGATGCTCCCGCTTGATGTAGCGCAGGATGCTGACGTCCTTTTGTTCGTCGAGGAGTTGATGGAGCAAACTGTAGCAATTATTTCGCGTCGAGGCACTGCTCCCGGACGGAGACGGAGCCCTGGCCTTGGGCGATTGACAGCCGGTCAGAATGCAAGCGACCGACAACATCGCGGCCAGCAGCGGGAGGATGATTTTCATAATAGGTTCAGGATGATATTGGGAGGTTCACTCCTTCCGCTTGTGCTTGTCCTGGTAATCTTTCCAAAGAATGCCCAGGACCAACCAGCCGCTCCCGCCCAGGGCAACCAAAAAACAAATCATGGCGATGCCGGGGTAGCCAAAAATCCGGAAGGCGGAGTCGATTCGCATCATCAGCGCTGCCCCGACAATCAACGCCGCGAGAATAATGCCGGTGGTGACCCGGTTGGCGATTTTTTCGAAGCCGTTGAGCAAATGACGCGCATCGGGAGTTTTGACATTCACTTCCAGGTCCGAATTGCCGACGACGTCCAAAATCTTGTTTACGCGCTCCGGCAGGCCGGCAACAAAATCCTTCATCTCGAGAAACGATCCCAATAAATGACCCGGCGTGGCGGCCTGGTGCATCCGGGTCGTCATGATTTCGGCGACATTCCGGCGCACGGAAGCGTTGGGGTTGAAATCCGGGCATAAAATCTTCCCGATCCCCTCCAGTTGCAGCAGGGTTTTCCCGAGCAGGGTCAATTCGGTGGGAACATAAAGTCCGGTTTCGGCCGCCGCCCGGGCCACGTCCATCAGGGCTTTGCCCACGTCCTGGTGATTCAAGGTCTGGTCCCGCTGTTCGGAAACAAAGGCCGTCGCTTTTTTGGTGAACTCCGCCTCGTCGAAGTCATCCGCGGTTTCGCTGATACGCAGGACAATTTTCACCGCTTCATCGCCGTTGCCCTCGCTGATGGCCAGCAACAATCGCAATAAATTTTCCTGCATGCTGGCACTCACCCGCCCGGTCATGCCCAGGTCCAGCAACGCCACGCGCCCGTCGTCCGTCAGAAAAATGTTGCCCGGATGCGGGTCGGCATGAAAGAAGCCGTCAATCAACACCTGTTTCAGGTACGCCTTGAACAGTTCCTCGGCCAGCACATCGCCGTTCAAGTCCAGTTGCGCGATGGGGCTCAGCGCGGTGATTTTCGTTCCACTGACATAATCCATCGTCAGCACGCTGCGCGAACTGTAATCGGACACGGGCAGCGGCACGAGCAGATGCGGAAATTCCTTTAAATTGGCGGCCAGCGTCGTCAGGTTGGACGCTTCCCGTTGATAATCCAGCTCCTGCAAAATGGACGTTTTGAGTTCCGCGAGAATTTTCCCGAAGCGATAACGGCGGCCAATGTCGGTATGTTCGTCAAAAAAATCCGCAATTTCCTCGAGCACTTCAAAATCGTCCGTGATTTGTTTGCGGATTTCCGGACGCTGCACTTTCACGACGACGGGACGCCCGTCACGCAAGGCCGCGCGATGCACCTGTCCGAGTGATGCGGCCGCCAGATGGTGTTCTTCAAAAAACGAGAACGCTTTGGAAATGCGGACGCCGAGTTCGCTCGCGACAATTTGTTCCACTTCGGCGTAAGGAAACGGTTTGACCTTGTCCTGCAACCGCGCCAGCGCCTTCAAATAGGATTCCGGCAGCAGGTCGGCGCGGCTGGAAAGCAACTGGCCGAACTTGATGAAGGTCGGCCCCATTTTTTCCAGATCGTCGGCCAATTGTTCCGGCTCGGGCTGTCCGGGTTTGGCGGCCAAAGGTGCTTTTTCATCGCCCCCGGCTTCACCGGCAAATTCCCTGGCCAGATCCGTATGTCCGTATTTCCAAAAAAGCAACGCGATATCCTTGTAGCGTTTGAGGTGATGCGGTTTTAAGGACAATTTCATATTGGTTTTGGGTGTTGCGGTAAAAAGACACCCGGTTGTCCCCACCGACCGGCGAACACAAACTCATTCAAGGGCTTTCGCTGGCGGGGCGCCAGGTCGCGCTCCTTCAGGGCGTCCGGCAGTTTGGCCGGGTCGGCTTTGTATCCAATGGCCATGGCCGTCCACGCCTCGAAATGCTGCGGTATCCGGTAAACTTCCCGCGCCTGGTCAGGGAGGATGCCGATCATCTGATGGACCGAAAGACCTCGCGCCGTTGCCTCCACCACCAGATTCCCGGCGGCCAGGCCTAAATCGTGAACCGCGGCCCGATTGTCCTGCTTGGTCCTGGCAAATTGCAAACTGACGACGCCCAGGACCAGCACCGGAGCGGCCTTGGCCCACGCCTGGTTGGCTTCCACGAGACAGGAGACGAGTCGTCCGAACTCCGTGGAGTTTTCCCGGGTCGCCACCAGATAATTCCAGGGCTGTTCGTTGTAGGAGGACGCCGCCCAGCGGGCCGCCTCAAACAATGAACGGAGGTCGGCTTCCGATACCGGACGGTCTTCGAAACCATAGGGACTCCATCGTTCGGCAAGAGCTTTTTGGATTGGATAATCTGGCGCTGCGTTCTTGATATTCATAATCGCTATCTATATTTCCGTGACGCTCAGGATTTCATGGTTTTGGTTCGGGAGCTGCGCTAATCAGGGTGCGAAAAACCTGGAGAAGACTTCATCGCATTGCCGGGCAAGGTAAAAATCCTTTTTGGTGATTCCTCCTTCATCATGCGTGGTGAGCTTCAGCATCACCTGGTTGAACCGGATGTTAATATCCGGATGGTGATTGATTTTTTGGGCTTTTCTGGCGATCCGGTTGACAAAATCCATGCTTTTCAAGAAACCTTCGAACTTGAATGTCCGAAGAATGGTTTGAGCGCGTTTCGACCAGTTCGGGACGGTCTTTAAGTGAAGGCTGGTTTGTTTGGCGGTTAAGGCTGGCATAATTTTAATTATTTTTCTCCCGGCCGGAGCCGCTTTTGCGGCCGCCGCCGGTGAGTTTGTTTACGGTGGCCCAGGCCCGCGCTTCCGCGGTCTTCGTGGTGAGCCCCTTTTTCTCGTAGCCGGCTTCGATGTGTTCCGCCTGACGCTTCTGTTTGTCAGTATAACTGGATTTATCGCCTTGAGGCATTGGCAGTGCTTTCTTCCTGGCAGGACGCCATGGGTTCAATTTGCCACGCCGCTTCGCTTCTTTTCTCGTAATCGTCGAAGGCTTTGACCAAACCGGTGACCACTTCCGCCGAAGTCTCGAACAGCGCCTGGGCCTTCGGCTCCGTGACTTTTCCAACATCTTCGCGCAGATGCTCGATTAACTGACGCATCCGGGCTTTGATGTTTTGTGTGTGGTGAATGGGATTATTTCCGGAAGAGAGGTTCATACCAGTTGCGCATTGGTTGCAGCATGGTTGTTCGTTGCCGGGTTTCGACCACTCTTTCCGCTCATAGGTTTTATTGCGGGAGGCACATCGATATCGAGCGCGGCACTCAAATCAATTTCGTGTTCCTGTTCCTGCACGATGATCCCGCGCAAAGTTTCGCTCAACGCAAACTCCCCCATCGCTTCGGCCTGACGGATGCGCTCGCGATAACGCCCCACCGTGGTCCGTTCGTTCTCCAAATCCGCGCGCAGCATGGCGACCGGGTCGCTTGAGGTTTTGACCGGCTTGGGCGTTACGCCCGGCATGCCGCCGAGATAATCAATCTGTTTGGCAATTTTTATGGCATGCGCCAGTTCTTCCCCGGCGTGCGCCTCCAGTTCCCGCGCAATGTCGGTGTACGCGGCGCCCTTCAGCACCTGGCTATACACGGTATAGGCGATGATCGCCTGGTATTCCCCCGCCAGATCCTCGTTCAGCAGTTGGATCATTTGTTCGCGAGTGATATTCAATCCGGTAGTGATGTTTTCTTTAGTCATAATGTTTTTAAAATCAATTTGCGGCTTTCGGGCTCGATCGCGTTCAGGCTTCCACGGTGAAGCCGACTTTAATGGTCACCTGCCAATGATGCACTTTTCCCTTGGCGATGTTGCCGCGCGTTTCAATCACCTGGAACCAGCACAGGTTTTTGATGGTTTTATTCGCGCGTTTAATGGCTTTGTCAACGGCGTCCTCGATAGATGTGGTCGAGGTGCCGGTGAGTTCAATGAGTTTATAGACGGGGTCTTTCATGTTTTTTTGGATAATGGGTCAAGGCATCCTGACTAACGATTGGTGGTGGACCAGGCCGGGTGGTTGGTGGTCCAGGTCGGATGATTAGTGGCCCACGACGGATGATTGGTGAACATCGGCGGTGAGCTCTGCAATTGAGCGGTCGTATTCGTGGAGCCTAACGGTTGATTGGATATTGGGCGTCCAGGCTGCATTGGCAGAGCCGGGGAAGCTGGTTGCATTTGTGGTGCCGGGGACATCGTCTTTGCCGGAGAAACCGTTTGAGCCGGCAGAGTCAAGACACTGCCGGCAATCGTAGCTGTCACCGCCATAACCAGCATTGCCGGAACGTTTTTATTTTTCATATTTTTTCTTTTCGGTTTTTTTCGTCCCGCTTTTTGTCCGAACAACGGTCAACGGAGCAATAGAACCACAATGACGATTAAGAGAAGGAGGCCGACCGAACCGCCGCCAATCCAGATGGCGCTGGCAAGAACCGGCGTGAATAAGAGATGCATAGTTTGTCTTTCGTTTTTGATGGCAATTCGTTTGCCGTCATTTTCTGAAGGACGTTACGCGATGGGCTATACGGTTCCTATGGGGTGTAACCCTACCGCGCATTTGGGGAGGTGTTCGGCAAAAACGGATCAGGTCGAATTGAGGTGGATTCTGCAGGTGGATGCCTGACTATGCCGCGACAAGTCTGCCTTCGCCCGGCCAGGGTTCACTGCAAGACGCATTCCAAGATTCGCATCCAAGAACAATAGCTGGCGCTCCCGGCTTCCAGCGCCACCGGACACCATATGTAAAGGCAATCCCGCCATTAAAATGGCATGAAAATGGCTTTTTTGCACCGGTGGACTTGGCTCAAAAAAAAATGCCGCAAAACAATGGCGGGATTGCCGTTTGGAAAACGCTAGTTGTAGAATTGTCCCGAAAATGGATACAGCGATATTCCACACGTAGAATCTTGTGGGGAGTCGGCGTCGTTTTGGCAATCTTGAGTTTGGTCGCGGTCGTCGCCATTTCGAGTCGGTCTGGGAAGCAGCTCCAAGAGGCCACGCGGGCGGTGACGCACACCCGCGAAGTTTTAGAAAAACTGGGGGACATTGCGGTCCAATTAAGTGAAGTGGAAAGCGCCGCACGCAGCTTCGCCATCTCCGGCAAACAGTCGCATCTGAGTCCATTTTACACCGCCGCCGAAGCCGTGCCGCCACAAGTGGATGAACTCAAGCTCCTCCTCCGAGACGACCCCAGTGGGCTTCGAGCCGTTACTGCGATTGAACCCGTAATTGCCAGGCACCTCAAGGTGATGCAGAACATGGTGAAGCTGGGTGACAAGAACCTGTTTCGAGGGTTCGGCCAACGCAGTCTAACTGACGAAGGGAATGATCTGATGGAGCAGATCCGGGCTGCTTTCGGCACGATGGACAAGGAGCAACGGGCACGGCTGGACGAGGAACAAACGGCCGTGGAGGCGAAGGCGGCACGCGTCACCCTGATCAGCTGGGCCGGAAGTGTGTTGGCCGGCGTGTTTATTCTGGCATGCGGCGCGTGTGCGCTGCGCGCCATGCACGGCTGCAGAAGGTCAGAAGAAAAACTGGACCGATTGCTGGGTTCGATGCCGGACGCCCTGGTGATCGTCAACGCGGAAGGCAAGATTGTCGGCACCAACGCGCACACGGGAAAACTATTTGGTTATAGCGACCGGGAACTGGAAGGGGAAAGCATGGCCCTGCTGGTCCCGGAACGCTTTCGAAAAACCCAACGGCAATATTACGCCGCATACTTCTCCCCGCGCGGCGGCCGGGTTCCGGAGACGACGATGGAGCTTAGCGGCTTGCACAAGGACGGACGGGAGTTCCCGATCGAGGTTAGCACCAAGCCGTTGGCCGCCGAAAAAGGGCTGGTGGTCACCAGCGCGATTCGCGACATCACCGAGCGCAAACAGGTGGAACAACAAATCTCCAAACTGAACAAAGAACTGGAACACCGCGCGATGGAGCTGGAAAACGCCAATAAAGAATTGGAAGCATTCAGTTACTCGGTTTCGCATGATTTGCGTTCGCCGCTTCAGAACATCGACAGCTTCAGCCTCATCCTGATGGAAGATTATGCCAACCAGCTCGATCCTGAGGGCCTGGATTACGTTCAGCGATTGCGTGGGAGTTGCCAACACATGGAGGAGATTATCGATGCTCTGCTGGCGTTGTCCAAGATGATGCGTACAGAGTTGCTGGTGGACCATTTCGATCTTAGCGCCCTGGCGAATGCCGTGACCGCTGATTTAAAACAAAAAAACCCGGACCGTTTGGTGGACTGGGTCATTACCGAGGGGCTGACCGCCGAGGGTGACGCCCAGTTGTTGAGAGTCGTGCTGGAGAATTTGTTCGGCAACGCGTGGAAGTTCACGGCGAATCGTCCGCGCGCGCGCATTGAATTTGGGGCACTGCCTCAATCCAACGGCGCCCAAACCTATTTCGTGCGCGACGACGGCGCGGGTTTTGACATGGCGCGTGCGGGTCATTTGTTCAAGCCATTCAAGCGTCTGCACGATCAGAGTGAGTTTCGTGGCACGGGCATCGGGTTGGCGACCGTGCAACGGGTCATTCACCGCCATCGGGGTAAAATTTGGGCCGAGGGCGCCGTCAATCACGGCGCAACATTTTGTTTCACCCTGACGGGCGAAGCCGGAGAATCAAATGGACAAAATTACCATTCGGCCAAACCAAAGTAATTCATCTGAAACGGGCGTCACGAACAAGGCCTTGCGGGCGTTGATTGCGGATGACTCGGAAAACGATGTTCTGGTTTTGTTACGCGTATTACGGAAGGCCGGCTATGAGCCGGTTTATGAACGCGTCTGGACCGCACCGGCCATGCAGGCGGCGCTCCAACGGCAAGCCTGGGACATTGTTATTTCAGATTACGAGATGCCCAACTTTGGCGGGTTCGAGGCGTTGCAACTGTTGAAAGAAAGCGGACACGACCTGCCATTCATCCTGGTATCAGCAGTGGTCAGCGAGGAAACGGCCGTGGCGGCGATGAAAGCTGGCGCGCATGACTACATCATGAAGCGCAACCTGGCGCGGCTCGCGCCCGCGATTGAACGTGAGTTGCGCGAGGCCCAGACGCGTGTGGCACGCAAAGCGGCAGAAACGGCTTTACGCCAAAGCGAGGAGCAACTGCGTCAGGTCCAAAAAATCGAGGCCATAGGCCGGCTCGCCGCCGGTGTAGCCCATGACTTCAACAATATTCTGACCGTCATTACAGGTCATAGCGAACTCTTGTCAAGACAACTGGACGCCGATGATCCGCGGCGTAAAAACGCCGAACAAATCGAGAAGGCCGCATACCGGGCCGCGGGACTGACGAGGCAACTGCTGATTTTCAGTCGCAAACAAGTGATTGAACCCCGCGTGCTGAATCTCAATACCGTCATCCTTGACATAAAAAAAATGTTGCGCCGACTCATCGGGGAAGACATCGAGTTTTGCACATTAATTGACCCGGCAGCCGGGCACATCAAGGCCGACCCTGGCCAAATCGAACAGGTTATCATGAACCTCGCGGTGAACGCCCGCGATGCCATGCCCAACGGCGGCAAACTGACCGTCACGACTGCCAACACCGCACTGGACAAAAACCACCTGAAAAATTTCCCCGATATGGGTGCGGGTGACTATGTCATGCTGGCCATTGCGGACACCGGCACCGGGATGAGTGAAGAAGTCAAAGCGCACCTGTTTGAACCCTTTTTTACCACCAAACCTTCGGGCAAAGGCACGGGCCTGGGTCTGGCGACTTGCTTCGGCATCGTCAAACAAAACACCGGACACATCAACGTGCATAGCGAGTTGGGAAGCGGCACGACGTTCAAGATTTACTTCCCCCAGGTGCAATCGGCGATTGAACCACTCCGCGTTCGCAACCTGCCAACCGAGGTGGCCGGAGGAAACGAAACGGTGCTTTTGGTCGAGGACGAACCAGTGGTGCGCGAATTGGCCGTGGCCACATTACGGGAAAAAGGCTACACCGTGGTTGAAGCGGGCAACGGCGAGGAAGGCCTTCGCCTGGTACAACAACACGATGGGAAAATTGACCTGGTGCTGACGGATGTCGTCATGCCCGTCATGAGTGGCAAAGAAATGGCCGATGCCCTCCGCACGTCTCATCCGGACACGAAGGTACTATTTACCTCGGGATATACCGAGGATGCCTTGGGGCATCATGGCGTGCTGCGGCCGGGCATTGTATTCCTCCAAAAACCTTATATGACGGCCACTTTGGCGCGCAAGGTGCGCGAAGTCCTGGATGAAGGTCTGATCCAAAGCCGCTAAGACATCTTCCAAATATCTCGTGGCGACGGTCATGATTCTGCCACCCCATTCAGCGAGTCCGGGATGCCGGGTCGGAGATCGGCGCTCCGGTTTATGGGGAAATTTCCTGGATAACCGCACCAGCCGCCCGGGGTCAATGAGCGGCTGGATTTCACAAGTGTGGCCTGCGGCGCCGGCGCTGGACGTCGGACTCACTTCCCCAGCCGGTTCGCGCGGCGGCCATCCTAATTGCAGCAGCAGGTGGAGCAGGATTCCTTGACCGCCTTTTCGACCGCTTCGCGGGTTTCGCCGGTGCGCTTCTGAATCCGGCCAAGCAATTCTTCCTGTTTGCCTTCGACGAATTGCAGATCGCTATCCGTGAGCTTGGCCCATTTCTGTTTCAGCTTGCCCTTGGTGATGTTCCAGTCGCCTTTGATTTCAAGTGTAGTCATAATAGTTTAGTTCGTAATTTGTCGTTATTCGTTTTGATTCACCGCCAATGTGACGGCAAAAGTGTCCTTGCGTCCTCGTGCTGCCTCTGCCGGTCAGTCCGCCACCAGCTTGACGGAAGTGTCGCCGCGCAGGGCCTTGGAATATGGGCAGGTCTTGTGCGCCTCGTCCATGATGCGTTGAGCTTGGGCGCGGTCGGTGCCAGGGAGTTGCGCATGCAGCTCCACTGCCAGGCGGTAGCCGCCCTGGTCGTCTTCGATCAGGCTCACCAACGCCCGCACCGTGGAATCCTTGACCGGGGAGCCGAGCTTTTTGGCCGCGTTGATCAAGGCGCCGTGGTAACAGGCGGAATACGCGCCCGCAAACAACAGTTCCGGATTGAAACCGCGTTTCTCGATGCCTTTCTCCAACGGATTTCCCAAAGTAACATCCAGCAGCCCGTCCGGTGTCCGAATGGTTCCCGAACGTGCGCCTTTGGAAATTGCTTCCGCTGTGAACAAGGTTTTCATAACGGCATTGACTGCTCAGTCGTGCCGACTGGTGAAGTCTCCCGCGGTACGGCGCAGCGGTTAACGGAGCAACAGAACCACAATGACGATGAGGAGCAGTAGGCCGACCGAGCCTCCGCCAATCCAGATGGCGCTGCCTAGAACGGGTGTGAATAAGAGATGCATAGTTTGTCTTTCATTTTTGATGGCAAATCTTTTGCCATCATTTTCTAAAGTGACGCTACGTGATAGGCTGAGCGTTGGCTATGGGGTGTAACCCTACCGCGGATTACTGGCGACACTCTTTGCAACTTGATTCAGCCCCGCAGTCGCGGGGCCGGCACGAAATAAAAAGGCCGTCGCAAAACGGCCTTCGGATACGGATGTCACGGCACCACGCGCTCAGGTGCCCATGATCTTTCGACCGGCGGGACGATTCTTAACCATCCCTTTTCCACCCCCGCCCCTTCGCCGCGCGCTTTTTTGCCGCGGTCATTCTGCCGCCTCGGCTTTTCTTTGCCATACGGAATCCTTTTTGCGGCTTACTTTTTGAGGAGATCGTCCGCGGCCTTGGCGGCGAGCGCCTTCTGGATTTGTTCCTTCAGATCGTCCACGAGTTTTGCCTGCTCGCTGCTGAGGGATTGCCCGGCGAGTTGCTGGAGCACGCTGGAGGCGTCCGTGTAATTGGTTTCGGCGACGAGGTTTTGGGCTTTGACAATCAACTCCTGGACCTTTTGGTTGTTCGCGGCGTCGACGGCTTTCGCGGCTTCAGCGACTTTGGCGGCTTCAGCGGCTTTCGCAGCCTCAACCTTGGCGGCTGTAGCAGTTTTCTCAGCTTCGACCTGTGCGGCTTCAGCGGCTTTCGCAGCTTCGGCCTTGGTGGCTTCAGCGACTTTGGCGGCTTCGACCTTGGCAGCCTGTTCGGCATTTGCGGCATCGACCTTGGCGGCTTCAGCGGTCTTGGCCGCCGCATCGGCGGCGGAACTGGCGGCCTTATTCGCATCATCCGCGGCAGACGCGGCGGGTTCGTTCTTGTTGCAACCGGCCAGCCCGAGGGCGAGCACGACGGTGAAGGTGAAGAGTAGAGTTTTATTTTTCATAATGGTTGTTCCAATTCGGTTTTCGGTTTATCGGCGAAAGATGTTACGCAACGGGCCGGCCCTTCGCTATGGGGTATTACCCTACCATGCATTTTGGAGTTGATCGGCGTGGACGGGTCCGGTCGGATTGAAGCGGATTTGCGGTTTTGAAGATGGGTTCGTTTGGTAAAAGGAAATTTTCATTCACAGTTTTTCCGGCACCTCCATTGTCAATGGCGGCGTAATGGCCTCACCTTGATGCGGTTAATCCGAATCGTCTGTGATTGGAATGTGGCAGACACTTTCCTCACTGAAACCCTGCCTGAATTATTGGAGGCGCTTGTCGCCGACGGACCCCGGTCGGCGGATGAACTAAAAAATGAAACAACTCCGTGACGCTGTGGCCGTGGCGTGGAACCGGAGCTTCAGCCCCGCGCGGCTGATTCAATCGTTACTGGAGAACCGTTAATTTCGCTGGTCACACTGCCGGTCCGGCCATTTCCCTGGCCGGTACGATTGTTTGGCGTATCTCGGAAGGGCGTGGTGACCGGCTTGCCCAGGCGGGACTCCAACAGGCTCGCGACCAATTGACGGCATTCCTCCCGCCGCTGGTCCAGCTTCAGGCGATAGACCAACCCGAGACCCATAAAAGCCAGGAGACTGATCAACGATCCCACACCCAGCCCGCAAACAATGTTGATGATGATTTGCGGCAGGTTGTAGGGGAAATTGTCCACCAGAATTATTTCATACCCCAGCCCCGCCACCACCAGCGCAATCAACATGGCCATCAGCCACACCGCGCGCCGCACACAGCGCGCGTCGCGTTGAATCTGACAGATTCCGTCCACCAGTTTCTGGCGCCGGGCGCTTTCGTCGTAAAGAATGCACTGCCGCAGGAATTCAGTATGTTTTTGATGTTCGCTCATCGTCGTTTAAGGTAACGCCGTTCGCGCCCCGGGCTTCCCGCTGTTCCATTTCTTCACCAGTCTAGCGTACGCTTTCGGACCGCCTCTGGCCATGGGGTATAACCCTACCGTGCGTTCCGGGCGGTGGACGCCCCATGCGGCAGCTCACAAGTCAAAGCCCCAACACCCGGCAGGTCTTGCGAAAATGGTGGCCGTAGATGGAGAGAGTAACGGCCTGCGTGAACAAGGTGGGGCGGTGGAAAAACGTCCAAAGCAGCAAACCCCAGTAATGGAAACGTTCACTGCCAAAAATTCCGAGGCGGAGATTGGCCCGAAGGAACGCCATGAAATACCGCCAGTTCGCCGGGCCGGAAATCTTCGGCCGCCGGTACTCGCGCAGGAAAGTGCGGATGCGCTGGTAATACGGCCCCGGCGCATAAAGACGTCCCATGAGGCCTTTGTAGCCCTCGCGCAATGTCTCCCGATTCATCCGCGGAATGAAGTTGGTGGTCCCATCCAGGTTGTTGCCGGTGGTCTTGCCAACCAGGCGGCCCTGGGCGTTCAGCCGCTGATGAAGCTTGGTGCCGGGCACGGCTTGCAGCAGGCCGACCATCGCCGTGACGATGCCGCTTTGCTGGATGAACTCCATCTGCCGCGCAAATATCGTGGGCGTGTCGCTGTCGAACCCGACGATGAACCCGCCCTGCACCTCCAACCCCGCGCGCTGGATGCGTTTGACGTCGGCGACCAGGTTGCGCTTCTGGTTCTGGCGCTTGTTGCACTCGGCCAGGCCCGCCGCCTCCGGCGTCTCGATGCCGACAAACACCTGGTTAAACCCCGCCTCGACCATCAACCCCATCAACTCCGCATCGTCGGCCAGATTGATGGACGCCTCGGTGAAGAACGGAGTGCCGCGCCCGCCTTTCTGCCACTGGACCAGCGCCGGGAGCAACTCCTCCTTGAGCACGCGCTTGTTGCCGATGAAATTGTCGTCCACGAAAAAAACCGTCCCGCGCCAGCCCGCCTGGCGGAGACCGTCCAACTCGGCGATCACCTGGGCCGTGGTCTTGGTGCGCGGCCGATGTCCGAGCATCGCGGTGATGTTGCAGAACTCGCAATCGAACGGGCAGCCGCGCGAGAACTGCACACTCATCGAGGCGTATCGCCGCAGGTCCGCCAGCTCCCACAACGGCGCCGGCGCCCGGACGAGGTCGGGGAATTCGGACGAGGCATAGACGCGCCGGGCCGTGCCGCGCGAGAAGTCATGCAAAAATTCCGGCAGGGTCATCTCCGCCTCATTCAGCACGAAATGGTCAACCTCGGGAAATTGTTCGTGGCCCAGGGTGAACAGCGGCCCGCCTGCCACAATGGTCTTGCCGGCGGCGCGGCAACGCGCGATCAACGCGTGCGCCGAATCCTGCTGGGCAATCATCCCGCTGATGAACACAACCTCCGCCCAGGCCAGATCCGCTTCGCGCAGCTTCCGCACATTGACGTCCACGAGCCGTTTCCCCCACTCCTCCGGCAGCATGGCGGCGATGGTCAGCAGGCCCAGGGGCGGCAGCGAAGCTTTCTTGCGGATGAATTTCAACGCGTGTTTGAAACTCCAGAACGTGTCCGGGAATTCCGGGTATAGCAGCAATACGTTCATCTCTATTAACCATGCGACGAAACTGCGCGGACGCCATAAGGTGTTCACCCCATAGTCAAATTGAAAGAAATATCCGATGTTTGTTTGGCAATGACGGCTCAACGTCGGGGATGGATTGTCCCGGAGCCGCATTGGATTCGATGTAACAAAATGAAACGAAAGTTGACCGCGTTATCCCGGCAATATGTGACGGCCTTGCAAAAGCATTTGCAGCAAGGCCCGCGGGCGAGCTTGCAGCCGGCGCTGGCACTGGGTCGCCAGGCCGCGGCCCTCAATCTGGAAACCTTGGACGTGGTTAAGATTCACGAGGATGCACTCGCCGCGTTGGAAGCCGCCAGCAGCAAAGATGGGCTCATCGAGCGGGCGGAGATTTTTTTTGGCGAGGCCATCACCCCGATCGAGGAAACGCATCACGCCGCGCTCAAGGACAACGCCCGCTTGAGCAAGCTGCGCCGGACGCTGGGCCGGCGCACAGTAAACCTGGCGGCCTCCCACCGGTCCTTGAAAAAGGACATCGTCCAGCGCAAGACCGCGGAGCACGCCCTCAAAAAAAGCGGGAAACATTCCAGGACACTTTTAAAAGAATCACGCCGCCTGCAGAAACATTTGCAGCGCCTGACCCACCAGATTTTGTCGGCGCAGGAGGACAAGCGAAAGAAGATCAGCCGTGAACTGCATGATGAAATTGCCCAGACTTTGCTGGGCATCAATGTCCGGCTGTTGACGTTGAAAAGGGGGGCCGCGATCAACGCCAGCGGCTTCAAGAAAGAGATTGCCAGCACGCAACGGCTTATGGATAATTCAGTAAAGAGTATAAAACGGTTCGCCCGTGAATTCGGTATTCACAACAGGACGTAACATGGGACGTAAACTAGACGGGCTGGCGCAACGATATGTCGCGGCGCTGCGCAAACACCTGAAACAAAGTCCACGGTCCGTCCCGCCGAGCGGGACGGCGCAAAATTTGGGACGCCGCGCCATGGCTTTGGGTCTGGAGACGCTGGATCTGGCCCGGTTTCATGAGCAGGCGCTGATTACCCTGGTGTTGCCGGACTACTCGGCCGGCACCCGGGATCAGATGGTCCGGCGGGCGGGGACTTTCTTTGCCGAGGCCATCACCCCGATCGAGAAAACGCATCGCACGGCGCAGGTGGCCAACGCCAGTTTGAATCAGATGATCCAGACGCTGAACCGGCGCAGCGCGGACCTGGCCGCGTCCAACCGGCGGTTGCAACAGGAAATCACCCAGCGCAAGTCGGTGGAGGCGTCCCTCAGAAAGAGCGAGCATCACTACAGCGAGTTGCTGGAACAATCGCGGCACATGCAGGAACAATTGCGGCTGCTGTCCCGCCAGTTGCTGTCGGCCCAGGAGGAAGAGCGCAAGATGATCAGCCGCGAATTGCACGATCAAATTGCCCAGACCTTGACGGGCATCAATGTCCGGCTGGCTTCCTTGAAAACCGGGGTCAAACTCAACAACAAGAACCTCCAGGAAAAAATCTCCAGCACACAGCGGCTCGTGGAAAAATCGGTGGACATCGTGCATCGGTTCGCCCGCGATTTGCGCCCGGCGGTGTTGGACGACCTGGGACTGATTCCCGCCCTGCATTCGTTCATGAAAAATTTTACCACGCGCACGGGTGTCCGCGCCAGTTTGGCAACCTTTGCCATGAAGATCGAAAAATTGGACGCCACCCGGCGAACGACGCTCTTTCGCGTCGCCCAGGAGGCGCTCACCAATGTGGCCCGTCATGCCCGGGCCAGCCGGGTGGAAGTCAGCCTCCAGAAACTTCGTGGCCGCCTTTGCATGAAAATAAAAGACGACGGCAAATCCTTTAACGTGGAACGCACCTTGCACGCCAATGGCGGCAAACGCCTTGGACTGCTGGGGATGAGGGAACGGTTGGAAATGGTGGGCGGCAGTTTCACGGTCGAATCCGCACCTGGCAAAGGCACGACCATTCAAGCGCAAATCCCTTTCGGCAAGGCGGACGGGAGAAAGCGCTGATGGAACCCGCTGAACACAAAACTGATTTGGACTAAGATTATGGGCAGGATTAAAATCAAGATGCCGCGGTCTTTCCCGCTTAATCTCATTCTTAATGCCGGTCGCCGGTAAATTTGAAATGTCTATAAAACGAATCACTGTTCTCCTGGCGCTGCTTACAGCCGGAGGGAGCAATCTCCACGCAGCGCCTGCTTCGACCAATCGGATTCTCCTGATTGATCCCAGCTCCATGCCGGTCGGCGCCGGCAAAGCCACTTTGATCATCGGCGCGCTCCAGCGCACGAACGACGTTTACATGGGTGATTATCGGATCAAAGTGTATCCCTACTTCTTCAAAAATGAAAAGGGCCGGCTGTCCATCATCGTTTCGGATAAGTCGCTGGCCGGGATCAACCAGGGAAAACCCGAGGCGATCACCGGGACCGCGACCACGAGCGGCAAAAGCGGCAAAAGCCGGCGCATTAATGCCACGGCCACGCCGGCTGACATCAACCGCGGTAAACTCAAGCTGTGGTTCACCACGGCTGGAAACCGGAAAATGACCTTCGAGCCGACTTATCATTTTGCCGGGAAAGGCACGGCAGAAGTCCCAGGGCAAACTGCCGGAATCAACCCGGCTGCCAAAGTGCAGTGCCAACTCCCCGTTCCGGAGCGCGGAACCCAGGAACTCGCCGCCTTACAACCATGAAATATTTATGAAACGAATCACTGTTCTGCTGGCGGAAGACCATACCATTGTGCGCGAGGGATTTCGCAAGATGCTGGAGTTGGAAAACGACATGACAGTGGTCGGCGAAGCGCAGGACGGCCGCCAGGCCGTTGACCTGGCCAAAAAACTTCGCCCCGAAGTGGTGCTGATGGACATCGCCATGCCGCGGCTGAATGGTTTGGAAGCCACCCGCCAGATTCTCAAAGCCATCCCCACCACCAAAGTGCTTATTCTCTCGGCGCACAGCGATGACGCGTATGTCAAAAACGCGACCGAGTCCGGCGCCGCGGGATTTCTCCTGAAACAAACCTCCTCCCACGTGGTGTGCGAGGCGATCCGGGAGATCCAAAAGGGAAGAACGTATTTCAGTCCCACAATTTCCAAACGTCGTGATCGTCTCAATTCGCAATCGCCCCGCCGCGCGGGAATGCTCAATAAGAAAGCGGCCCAACTGACTTCGCGCGAGATGGAAGTGCTTCAATTGATCGCCGAAGGCAAGGCCAACAAGGAAACTGCGGCGGAACTCGGCATCGGCATGAAGACCGTCGAGAAGCACCGCGAGCATCTCATGCAAAAACTCGACATCCACGACACCGCCGGCCTCACCCGCTACGCCATCAGCGCAGGCATCATCGAGAACAGCATCCAGTTGACCATCATCTAAGACTTTAAACAGCAGAGACAACGTGAGGAGTTTCTGACTGAATCTTTGTTTTCCAAGAAATTTGAGCCTCGTTACAACGGCTCCGACAAACAATGAATGAAAACAACCTCGCCTTCTGGATGACCCTGGCCGGGACCGTTTGCTGGGGTGTCTGTTTTTGGTGGATGCGCCGGCTTTCCATCAAACAGAATTTTCTATTGGACCAGCTCCGCGAACAGGGCAGGCGAATCGAAAAGTTATCCCGGATCGAGCATGATCTCATCAAGGAGGTGCATCCCCAGGTCAGCGAGATCAAGGAAGGAATGGATGAAATGATCGCGGTGGTCAAAGAAAATTCAGACAGTCATTCTCCGGTTTCCCCAAAAACCCGGCATTAGGTTCGCATCGGCG
>Ga0265338_10004965_pt1 | contig 17617 bp, 17 predicted proteins | sample 42126metaG_FD_193579 | JGI IMG/M metagenome (GOLD analysis project Ga0265338, IMG submission 193579) | Rhizosphere microbial communities from Carex aquatilis grown in University of Washington, Seatle, WA, United States - 4-21-26 metaG | ecosystem: Host-associated > Plants > Roots > Rhizosphere... | reverse complement strand
TCCAGCAAAGGAATTTCATCTTTAAGCACCTGCATGGTCAGGTGACGGTCATGGCCGATGGCAACGGCATAACCATGGCGGCGGGCTCTTTGGGCAAGAATCAACATTTGTTTAGTGATTGCTTCTCTGGTATTGATATTATCCAAGAAAACATCCCGCTTGCCAAAAGACAACCCCATCTCATCGGCTAAAGCAGCACAAACGGTATGAGATGCCGTCATGCTATCAACAAAAAACAATCCCTTTTTCTTTATCTTTTTAAAAATAATCTTCATCAACGGCCTATTCTCAGTGGCTTTGGAACCCATGTGATTGTTTACCCCTTCAATCGAAGGCAATTGAGCCAAATCCTCGTCTACTATTTTGGCAACCAAATCCGGATTCATGGTTGTTTTGATAATATAATTCGGCGGATAAAAATCGTAATTATGCAAAGCTTCCAAAGGCAAATGAAGCATGGTCAATTTGTGATTAAGACCTGCACAATTGGCCACATCCTTGGTGTGCCGTAAACCCGGCAATATAGACACTGCCAATGGCTCAGGGATTTCTTTTAAATATTTACAATTGGCCGTTGACTGCCCCCAATCATCAATAATGATTGCAATTTTCCCACCTGAACCTGAAAGACCTTCAAAGGGCTTAGGACTAATAGGCCCTGGCTGTGGCTCAACTGGTTTAATATTTTCATTCGGGATATACCGATCAACAGGCTCATTAGAAGAAATTATTTTTTCTTTATGGGCCTCTTGATGATTTTCTTTCCCTTTTGAAAGAATAAAAAACGCTATAATTGCCGCCACCAACAAAGCAGTGATAATGACAGCGGCTTTAGAATCATCCTTAGCAGTATGTATTTTTCTTCTTTTGGCCATGAAGTAGAGATCCTTCGCCGATGCTCAGGATGCCCCCGACATTACGTCGGGGTCATTTTTGTTGAAATTTACGGTAAATCTTGATGCCTTTAATAACATTAATAGCGCTTTGCAACTGAAGATCATCTTGATCTTTTTTCTTTAACTCCATTTGCTTCTTATCTTCTTTATGTTCGAGTTCAGAAAACACCGTGTCCACATCATCATTTGCTTTACTGACACTCTTCTCATCACTGCCATCGTCTGTCCTGGAAACCTTTTCTTCTACAACCACATCCGGTGTGATCCCGATACCGTTAATGCACACCCCAGACGGAGTAAAATAACGTGCCGTGGTCAAACGTAAACCTGATCCATCAGGTAATGGTATCACCGATTGTACAGAACCTTTGCCAAAAGATTTAACTCCCACCAACACTGCCCGTTTATTATCACGTAAGGCACCGGCAACAATTTCGCTTCCTGAGGCAGAACCTTCATTGATCATCACCACCATCGGCCAATCCAGAAAATCCCCGCCATTGTTCCCGGACTTAGCCATAATATCTTCCGAAGAATGCCGGCCCTGGGTTGAAACGATTGTCTGGCCTGAAGGTAAGAAATCTTCGGCGATCTTAATGGCCACATCCAATATCCCGCCGGGATTATTACGCAAATCCAAAATCAAACTGTCCGCTCCCTGGTCTTTCAGTTTTTCTAAAGCCTGATGCAATTCATTATAAGAATTTTCACGGAATTCAGTCAGGCGCACATAGCCGATATGTTCACCGATGATATGAGGTTCTTTAATATCATCCACATGAATAATTTCCCTGGTGATATCAAAATCCTTAACCGAATCATCGCTTTCACGCAACACAGTAATAGTCACCTTGGTACCAGGATCACCCCGCAATCGCTTAACCGCATCATCCAAACTCATATCACGGGTAACATCATGACCGATTTTGACAATCCTATCTCCAGGTTTGATGCCTGCACGCCAGGCAGGCGAATCTTCTACGGGGGCAATAACAGTCAGTAAATCATCTTTGATGGAAATCTCAATACCAAGGCCGCCGAATTTTCCCTCAGTTTCTGTTTTTAAATCCTTATACTCATCAGGATCCATGAATTGGCTATGCGGATCAAGCGAAGAAAGCATACCGCGTAACGCACCATAAATCAGATCCTGGGGAGTCTTTTCATCTACATATTCAGACTGAATGGTTGTCAGCGCATAGCTGAAAAGTTCGACTTGAGAATATAAATCCTTTTTAACAGGGGCAGTTACTTGCGAAATACCGACAGAAGAAACCGCCAACAAGACCAACAATGCACATCCCAATACAAAAGTTTTTTTAGACACCGGTTATTCTCCGAGTTATCAGTTCATTTAATTTTTTAGGATTTGCACGGCCGCCGGATTTTTTCATTGCCTGCCCTACTAAAAACCCAGCAGCATTAGGTTTACCGGATTTAATCTGCTCAACCACCGCCGGATTCTGGGCGATGACCTCATCGATAATCACGAGTAAAGCTGAATCATCTGATACCTGGGCCAGACCTTTTGCTTTAATGATCTCATCAGCACTTTTACCTTCATCCAGCATAAAGGTTAGAACTTCTTTACCAACCAAATTACTAATGACCCCTTGCTCAACTTTATCAATTAAAGCAACCAATTCTTTGGGAGAAATTTTCAACTCGGCCAAAGGAGCTTTACGGTTATTAAGTTCCATTAAAACAGGACCGCCAAGCCAATTGGCTATTTTCTTCGCTTGAGGATATTCTTTAAGGGCTGCCTCAAAAAAATCAGCCATACCTCCATCAGCGACTAAAATATTAGCATCATATTCCGACAAACCATATTGGCTTAAAAAACGTAAAAATTTCGCCTGCGGTAATTCCGGTAATTCAGCACGCACACCATCAATGATTTTATAATCAATGGTAAAAGGAACCAAATCAGGATCAGGAAAATAACGGTAATCATGGGCCTGCTCTTTAGAGCGCATGGTGCGGGTTTGCGCTTTTTCATCATCCCACAACAAGGTCTCCTGTACAACTTTACCGCCGGAGGCAATCACCTGCTCATGACGACGCACTTCATATTCCAAAGCAGTCTTCACCGCGCGAAAAGAATTCATATTCTTTAATTCTGTCTTGGTTCCCAAGCTGGTTTGACCAATAGGACGAATAGAAACATTGGCATCACAGCGCAAAGATCCCTTTTCCATATCACAATCGGAAACACCTAAATATTGCAAGGTTAGTTTCAACGTGTTTAGGTAATCATATGCTTCCTGGGGTGAACGCAGATCCGGCTCAGTAACAATCTCAATGAGCGGTGTGCCTGTACGATTAAAATCAGCAAGGGAACAAGAACCTGAATTATCATGCACTAATTTACCAGCATCCTCTTCAAGATGTGCCCTCGTAATACCGATACGTTTTTCCTGTCCACTGCTTTTGATTAGCAAGAAACCATGCTTAGCAACGGGAAAATCAAACTGGGAAATTTGGTAGCCTTTAGGCAAATCAGGATAATAATAATTCTTACGATCAAATTTGATGAAAGAATTAATTTCTGCATTAAGGGCGAGACCTACCTTAATGCCGAACAAAAGGGCTTGATGATTTAATACAGGCAAAGTACCAGGGAGACCTAAACATACCGGGCAAACATTGGTATTGGGGGCACAGCCATATTGATTAGCACAAGAACAAAATATTTTAGTCTTGGTACTTAACTGCAAATGGACTTCAAGCCCTATGACGGTTTCAAAGGTACTCATAAATTCGGTTTCTTTAAATGCCATTCTGTATTCTGTTCATAGGTGTATGAAACACGCAAAAGCATTTCTTCATCAAAAGCTTTACCCATCAATTGTAAACCAATGGGTAAACCGCTCTTGGCGAACCCGCAAGGGACAGAAATCGCCGGAATACCCGCCAAATTGGCAGGAATTGTATAAATATCTGACAAGTACATGCTCAAAGGATCGCTCAGCTTCTCCCCTACTTTAAAAGCCACTGTTGGAGAAGTTGGGGTCATGATCACATCACAATCTTTGAAAACTTCATCCAAATCATTTTTGATCAGGGTCCGCACTTTTTGGCCGCGCAAATAATAAGCATCATAATAACCGGATGATAACGCATAAGTGCCAAGCATGATGCGGCGCTTGGCTTCATCCCCAAACCCTTGTGAGCGGGTTTCTTCGTACATATCAACCAGGGCGTTTTTACGGACACTCTTGGGTTGTACACGCAAACCATAACGCACCCCGTCAAAGCGTGCTAAATTTGAACTAGCTTCAGCAGTGGCCACGATATAATAGGTAGCTACCGCATAAGGGGTGTGCGGTAAAGACACTTCTTTGATAACAGCGCCCAACTTTTTCAAAAGATTAAGCGCGTCTTCAACTGCACGGCGAACTTCAGGGTCAAGCCCATCGACAAATGCTTCTTTGGGAATACCAATTTTAAGACCGCGCACATCATTGACTAAAGCCTTGGTATAATCAGGTACCGGCTCATTCACTGAGGTCGAATCACGATCATCATAGCCGGAAATAATATTCATGAGTAATGCACAATCCCGCACGTCCTTGGTCAAAGGCCCGATTTGATCCAGACTTGAAGCAAAGGCAATAAGGCCATAACGCGAGACACGGCCATAGGTTGGCTTTAAGCCCACGATGCCGCAAAAAGACGCAGGCTGACGGATAGACCCGCCGGTATCTGAACCCAACGCCCACATGGCTTCATCCGCAGCCACCGCCGCCGCACTGCCGCCGCTGGAGCCGCCTGGCACGCATTTTAAATCCCATGGATTAAATGTCGGGCCGTAACAGGATGTTTCACAGGAAGAACCAAAGGCAAATTCGTCCATGTTCACAATACCTAAAATAGCACCACCACTCTTTTTTACTTTTTCAATAACTCCGGCGTCATACGGTGAACGAAAACCTTTTAAAATACGCGAAGCGCAGGTTATCTCTTCGCCTTTGGTACATAAATTATCTTTGATAGCGATAGGCACGGGTATTGCACCATTAAAATCAGGCTCACCTTGAGCCATATGCACATAGGCTTTAACTTTTGGATCAATCGTCTTAATCCGGTTCACAACATCGGCATAAGCTTCCGCGGGCGTGATTTGCCTGGATTTAAAGAGATCTAATAAAGCATGGCTGGTTAATTGATGCGGACTCATTCGATGACTAAAGGCACTTTAAAGGAACCATCTTTTGCTTCAACAGCAATGGCCAGGGCTTCCTTATTGGTTAATGAAGGTTTGATGATGTCAGGGCGTAAAACATTGCCCACGGGCACGGCATGACTGGTAGGCTTGACATGAGCCACGTCGAGCTCTTGCAGTTTTTCTACGTATTGGACTATCCCGCCCAGGCTTTTGGTAAAGCCTTCCAGCTTATCTTCAGGCACGTCGATGCGTGCTAAAGCAGCGATATATTTAACATCTTCTTTCGTGATAGACATAGGCAAAATAGTATCATCAAAGGCGGGTAAAAACAAGGGTTTGTTGAACTTCAGGAGCCAAGCTTCGCTCTTAAATCATCCGGAATAGGGGTGGGTTTAAAGTCTTTGTTCAAACAAACCAAGGACACCTCAGCTTCGACAATCAAACGGCCGTCTTTTTTATCATGGACGGTCTGGTCAAAAACCAATTGTGATGCACCCATTTTCTTTAATTTGGCATCACAAAGAACCGTATCTCCATAGCGGGCGGGTGAACGATAGCTAACGTTGCATTGCCTGACGACATATACATAGCCGCGCTCTTTAAATTCCTCAACAGTTAATCCCCTCTTCTCTAAGAATTCAGTACGTGCTTCTTCAAGATAGCACAAATACTGCCCGTAATAAACAATGCCGCCTGCGTCGGTGTCGTGATAATAAATGCGTTTTTCCATAAAAGAATTATAACATAAGCCTATTAGAAAGCTTGATGTAATTTGACAAAGTTAAATTCTCCGGTCGGGCGTTGGGATTGATACCGAATTCTTTTAGTGACTCTTCTAATTTGTCTTTTCCCACCAACCCTTTTAGAGAGTTTACTATATTCTTCCGCCGCTGTTGAAAAGCTGTTTGAATTAACTTAAACAAAAACTCTTCATCGGACGCCAAACCTTCTGGTTGAGGCCTCATCAGCATACTTAAAAAACAGGAATCCACCTTGGGGGCTGGCTTAAAGCAAGTATTCTTGATTTTAAAAAGCATTTTTATATCCGCATAATACTGCGCAAAACAGCTCAAAGATCCATAGTCCTTCCCGCCCGCTTTTGCCGTCAAACGTTGTCCAAACTCTAACTGCACGGTCAAAAAAGCCGCTGAAATCCTTGTCCTGTCTTTGATTAATTTTTCGATAATAGGTGTGGAGATATAATACGGGATATTGCCAATGACCTTAATCCCCGACGGCAAATGACCCATGTCCCATTTGAGAAAATCAGCATGGACGATTTCCGCTGAAGATGGCAAGCTAGAACGCAATGGTTCGATTAAATCACGATCAGTCTCTACACAGATAAGTTTCTTGACCATGGGGGCAATTAACCGTGTCAAGACCCCCTGCCCAGGGCCGATTTCCACTACCACATCTTCACTCTGTAAATCACAGGCTTGAATAATTTTCTGCTGGATACGAATGTCAGTTAAAAAATTCTGGCCTAGATCTTTCTTGGGACGATACGTCATGTAAGCTCACAGGCAAGTTTAAGAGCTGCATGCATAGACGAAGGATCTGCCCAATTTTTTCCGGCTATATCAAAGGCCGTGCCATGCGCCGGGGATGTACGCACAAATGGCAAACCAGCGGTAAAATTAACCAGTTCTTTCATATACATCCCTTTAAGGGGAGCTAAGCCTTGATCGTGGTACATAGCGATGATGCCGTCGTAATTGGAATGGAATGCAAAAAAAGTATCTGCTGGTAGCGGGCCTACAGCATTAATGCCGTGTGCTTTGGCTTTATGGATAGCTGGCAGAATATGTTTCACATCTTCAGAACCTAAAAGACCTCCTTCACCGGCGTGAGGGTTAAGGCCAAGGACGGCAATTTTAGGATTTCGAATTCTTAATTTATCTTTTAAAGTCTTAGCCATCAAAACAATGGAATCGAATACTGCTTTTTGGGTAATCAATTTCGGCACATCTTTTAAAGGCACATGGCGGGTCACAATCGTTAAACGCACATCACGTGCAAAAAACATCATATCAAAATTCTTGACCCCAAAAGCTTCTGCCAAATATTCCGTATGCCCTACAAATTTCTTATGATAATGGCTGACTGCTTCTTTAGATAAGGGTGCCGTCACCAAAGCCTGAGCAGATCCTCCTTTGATCAAAAGGATGGCCTTGTCCAAAAATTTAAGCGAGCCTTGCGCCCCTGATTTATACGGCACATCCACCACCTCCACCGAAGATTCGACACGCCCTAAAATCTTCTTATTTCCAACAACAATAAAACGTCCCTCTGTGAGAAGGGACTTATGTGCCAGGGCTTTACGTATCACTTCCGGGCCTATCCCGCGAGGATCTCCCATAGTGATAGCAATGACTCTTTTATTTGATTTCGACATACGCCTTATCGCGCAGCTTTTGAACCCATTCGTTGAACTTAGCCTGAAATTGATCATCCATTAATTTACTATATATCTGGTCTTTAACTTCAGCTAAGGTTTGCTGTTTACTTCCTGAGATACCAATGGCTTTAAAAACATAGATGCCATTTTCAACCTCAACCGGGTCTGAAACTTCCTCAAGTTTTAAATTGAAAACCACATTTTCCACTGCATCCACCATTTGGCCCTGTTGGACTTCTCCTACAGAAGAGCCGTCTGAATACTTTTGAAAAACCTTATCAAAGTCTTCACCTGCCAGCATGCGCGAGCGCGCCTCATCAGCACGGGTCTGCGCCTCCTGCTTGCTATACTTATTAAAAGAGACAAAAATAGACTGCAAATTCACCATCGGTTTTTGATTAAAATCACTCACATGTTTATTATAATAATCGGTAACATCCTGCGGATTGACAAAAACCTTATCCCGCACTTCCATGTCGACTTCATACTTAACTTTTAATTGATCATTTAATTTTTGCAGCAGGTCGCCAACCGTCATCCCTTGGACATTGAGTGCATTTAAAAAATCCTGTTCGCTGGGATAGCGGTCCTTAATCTCCTGTAAACGTTTATCAACAATATCATCACGCACATCTATGCCTTTATCATTGGCTGCAGCTAAGATCAATTTATCTTCGATCAATTTGTCCAGGCCCTTTTGCTCATAGTCCCTCATGATCTGCTGGATTTCTTCAGGGGATTTATTTTCAACCCTCAGTTGGCTGGCAATGCCTGCCACATATTCACGCAAATCTTTTAAAGTAATAACATCGTCATTAACAATGGCAATGATCGCGTCGGTAGAAGTGGCGGCATGGGCCATGGGCGTCAAAAACATAAATCCAATGATTAAAAAACTAATGTTTTGCAGGATGCGGTTCATGTTTTGTCTCCACCTCTTTTTTAAGATGTTCAATAGATTCTTTGAGCAAACGGCAGTACAGGTCAAAACCGATACTTGTGATGAAACCATGCTGTTGGGCACCCAACAAATTGCCGGCACCACGGATCTGTAAATCTTCAAAAGCAATATGAAATCCTGCCCCTAAATCACTGTGTTTTTCAAGGGCTTTGAGCCGCTGACGTGAGATTTCAGATTGGAGCTCACGTTTTTGCACGATAAAATACGCGTAGGCCTGCACATCCAAACGCCCCACGCGGCCGCGCAATTGATGCAAATCCGCTAACCCGAACTTATCCGCACGGTTAACAATCAGTGTATTGGCCCTCGGCACATCAATACCGGATTCGATGATCGTCGTGCATACTAAAATATCAATCTCATATTTCAAGAATTTTAACATAATTTCTTCCAAAAGGCGACCGCTCATTTGTCCATGGCCCACCGCCACCCGTGCTTGAGGTGCCAGTTTTTTAATGTTATTGGCAATGGTGTCAATATTATCCACACGGTTATGCAGAAAGAATACCTGTCCATGACGCGCCAGCTCACGCTCAATAACCTCTTGAATGAACTCCTCATCATAGCTGATAATTTCAGTTTTCACCGCCAATCGATTAGTCGGCGGGGTTGAGATGACTGACATATCACGCGCACCCGAAAGCGCCATATACAAGGTGCGGGGAATGGGTGTCGCTGTTAATGTCATCACATCTGCTAAAAGCCTGAAATGCTTTAACTTCTCTTTAGACTTAACACCAAAACGCTGTTCCTCATCAATAATGACCAACCCTAAATCTTTAAAACCAACATCCTTAGACAGCAGCCGGTGAGTGCCGATCACAATATCAACCTTGCCTTCACTTGTTTCCTTGACGATCATTTTCTGCTCAAGTTTGGTACGAAAACGGGATAACATCCCCACCTTGACCGGAAAACCTTCCAGGCGTTTGCTGAAATTATAATAATGCTGCTCTGCTAAAATCGTCGTTGGAACCAAAATAGCCACCTGTTTATGGTCCATTACCGCCTTAAAAGCCGCACGCATGGCCACCTCGGTCTTGCCGTACCCGACATCCCCGCAGATAAGACGGTCCATAGGCCTGGGAGATTCCATGTCTGCCTTGGTCTCTACGGTAGATTTCAGCTGATCAGGAGTTTCTTTATAAGGAAATGTGTTTTCAAATTCTTTCTGCCATTCATTGTCCTTTGAAAAAGAAAATCCGGTCAATTGGGCCCTTAATGCCTGCGTACGCAATAGTTCAGCTGCCAAAAGCCTTAGCTTCTTCTCGACCGCCCGTCGGGTAGCCAGCCAATCCTTGCTTCCCAATTTATGCATCCGGGCCGGACGTTTAGTAAAGGAAACATACTTCTGGACCAAATGAATATCATGTTTGGGGACAAATAATTTATCCCCATCCTTGTATTCAATAATAAGATGTTCTTTTTTCTGGGTATCAACATCAAACTCTTTAATACCGATAAAACGGCCTATGCCATGATGATTATGAACGACATAATCCCCTGACTGGATATCAACAAAATTATTTAAAGGGATATCAGAAGAAAAAACAGATTTGGAAGAAGTTTTGAAAGGTAAGACCAGGACTATCGTATGTTCGTCAATATTCTCAGCGCTGATAGGATCAAAACCATGGATGGCAATGACAGTATCGTCATCCAGGTCTAAACGCAGGGGGGTTTCAAAGTTAGCCGGATAAATATCCAGCACTCCCCCGCGCAGGGCAAACTCACCTTCCCTAAAAACTTTCGTCGCCCGGGTATACCCAAAGGCGACGAGAGTTTTCAAGATTTCATCAATGTTGACCTTCTGGTCAACGAGGAATTCTAAGGACTTAAACATCTGCCATAGATTACCATTTTTTATTGCCCTGCCACCATAGGAACAGTGGGGAAACTATCCAGACGGTAGAGTATGTACCGAACAGAAAACCTCGGATCAAAACAACAGCAAAGGTATTAAGCACTTCTCCACCAAAAAAATACAGGGAAAGCGCAGACAATGTTGTCATGAAGGTAGTTAAAACAGTCCGGCCCAGGGTTTGGTTAATACTTTCATTAATAACTTCGGGCAGAGACTTATTCTTCATCTTTGGCACATTCTCGCGCACCCGATCATAAATGATGATCGCGTCATTGATGGAATAACCTGTGATCGTCAATATGGCTGTTACCACCAGAAGATCAATTTGACGCCCAAAAATGAGAAGAAGGCTTAAGGTGATAAGAACATCATGAAAAATGGCCACTACCGCGGCTGCACCGAATGAAAAATGTTTAAAACGGATACCGATATAAACAAGCATCCCAAGCATCGCTAACACAATAGCGTAGATGGCTTTGATACGCAGGGCCTGCCCTACAACCGGTCCCACCTTTTCTATACGTAAGATCTGAAAACCATTATCTGACATTTTACTCTTAAAAATGGCAGCGACCTGGGCAGACGTATCTTCCTGGGTCCGGATAATGACATTCTCAGGCGCATTCGGGAAGGTCTGGATAACAGCATTTTCCACCTTGCCATCCTTAAGAAGACCGCGTATGGCGTCAGCGGTGATGGGTTGACTGAATTTAAATTCCTGAATTTGTCCCCCGGCAAAATCAATACCGAAAGCTGTGTCTTTTTTATGGATAAAATCAATCGCCCCCCAAATAATAATGGTGGCGGAAATCGCAAAACAAATATATTTCTGTGCTAAAAAGTCAATGTTCGGCTTTTTAAAAAGATGCATCATTGGCAAAGACTTGATGCTCCTGGCCGACAACAACCAATTAAATATAGTCCGTGTTACATAGATGGACGTAAATAAAGAAGCAATCAAACCAGTAGACAAGGTGATCGCAAAACCTTTGATGGGTCCGGAACCAAATTGAAACAGGAAAAATGCGGCAATCAGCGAAGTAACGTGTGAGTCCAAAATCGCTGACCAAGCGCGCGCATAACCTGTACTGATAGACGCGGAAAGCGGCCTGCCATTATCAATCTCCTCACGGATGCGCTCGTTGATAAGCACGTTGGCATCAACCGCCATGCCCAGGGTCAAAATAATACCCGCAATACCAGGCAGGGTTAAAGTCACCTGTGAGTCAGGCATAAGGATATTAAGCAAGCCCATGCTTCCCATGATCATTAACAAATTGATAGCCAGGGCGATCGAGGCAATAAATCCACCAACCAAATAATAAACACACATAAAGAACACGATCGCAATACCGCCTAAGATCGTGGCCCGGATTCCGGCTTCGATAGAATCCTTCCCTAATAAAGGACCAATGGTACGCTCTTCTTCAACAGTCATGGGAACTGGTAATGCACCGGTGCGCAAGGCCAAGGCCAAAAGAGAAGCTTCTTCAAATTTGAAATCTCCGGTGATTTCCGCATCGCCGGTTAAAATTGGTTCGCGGATATTAGGGGCGGACAAGACTTCATTGTCGAGAACTATGGCCAGACGCTCATTTACGTGAGCGGTCGTCAAATCACCAAAATCTTTAGTCCCTTTATCATTAAACACCATGGTGATTTTAGGCTGCATGCCGGTACGGTCAAAATCCACTTTAGCATCTTTAATACCTTCGCCGTCCATCGCCACATCTTTAGAGATCAAAATCGGCGCGTCACCTTCTTTTTTCACGATCATCAGCTCATCACCATCAGGCACATGACCGGCCAAGGCATCTTTTAAGTGGGTCTCATCAGCATCAACCAAATGAAATTCCAAGCGAGCGACCCGTCCAATCACTTCAAGAGCTTTGTCACGGTCTGTGACGCCAGGCAATTGCAATAAAATTTGATTATCACCCTGACGCTGAATTAAGGTTTCCCCTACTCCCAAACCATCAATACGATTACGCAAAACTTCCATGGATTTCAAAACTGCGTCTTCACGGGCCTGCGCGGTGGGAAGATTATCATTCTGGACTTTTAAGACCAAATGCATACCGCCTTTAAGGTCAAGCCCCAGATTGATTCGTTTATTGATGGGAATTAAAGAGGCAAAACAACCTACAATAACAGCAAGTATAATGATAAATCTTTTTTGTAACTCCTTGCTCATTTCACCACCTCAGGCTTTACTTCTGTGCTTGTTACTGAAGCAATGGATTCGCGGTCAAACTCAATACGGCACCCTTCATCCACCCGTAAAACCACGGTCTTTTCTTTGACAATTGCCACGGTACCGTGGATCCCGGAGGTGGTAATAACTTCATCATTCTTCTTAAGATTATCCAGCATCGCTTTGATTTTCTTCTGCTGCTGGCGTTGAGGACGGATAATCAAAAAATAAAAAATCAGAATAATGGGAACATACATGAACAGCATCTGTGTCAATCCTGACTGTTGAGGCATGAAAATCCTTTCTTACTTCGTTTTTTTCATCAAAGAACGGACGGTATCGCTCATCTGAGCGCCTTTGGCAACCCAAGCGGTGATCTTCTCTTTATTGAGCTGAAAATAGGATTTCTTGGCAGGATTATAATAACCCAAAATATCCAAGGTACGACCGTCACGGCCTTCTTTACCGCTCATCGCAACAACGCGGTAATTGTAAGCCTTGTTAGATGCTTTACCTGCTTTTTGTAATCGTATTCTAACTTCCATGTATTAACTCCCTTTCATTTTAAATGAGCCAAAAGGCCCTATTGCTTCGACTTCGCAAAGTTATTTATGAGCTAACTCGATAGCTCTAATCTGTGCTCTGGCTTTATTCATTGTTTCGGTGTATTCCGTGGCAGGATCAGAATCAGCTACTATCCCAGCCCCCGCCTGGACATAAGCCTTGGCTTTATGAACCACTATTGTACGTATAGTTATGCAAGTATCAAGGTTTTTCGAAAAACTCAAAATTCCAACGGCACCCGCGTAAGGACCCCGTTTTTGACCCTCCAAACCTTCAATGATTTCCATAGCCCTGATTTTGGGGGCACCGGAAACTGTTCCCGCAGGAAATGCTGCTTCTAAAACATCTAAAGCATCCAAATCTTTGCGTAATTTGCCTTGGACATTACTGACAATATGCATGACGTGTGAATATTTTTCAACTCCCATGAATTCAGAAAGGCGCACGGTCCCCTTTTCACAGACACGCCCCAGATCGTTGCGCCCTAAATCCACCAGCATGATATGCTCAGCCTTTTCTTTGGGATCTGCTAACAGACTTTTTACCAAAGCCTCATCCTCTGCCTCATCCTTGCCGCGGGGACGCGTGCCAGCGATAGGCCTGGTTTCAACTAAACCATTTTCACAGCGCACCAAAAGTTCAGGAGAAGCTCCTACCAGCTGCAAACCGCCAAAATTCAGATAAAACATATACGGTGACGGATTAAGCACGCGCAAACAACGGTAAATCTCAAAAGCATCGACGCTGATATCCGCTTTAAAACGCTGGGATAAAACGATCTGAAAAATATCGCCGGCTTTAATATGAGTTTTACCTTTGATGACCATTTTTTCGTATTGTGCCTTCGTGCAATTTGAAGTCACGGATATTTTCTTGGCATTCTTTTTAGATACAGGGACTACTAAAGGTTTTCGTAAATCCGCAATCAGGGCATCAATGGCCTTATGGGCAGCTTTGTATTTCTTAATTTTTGTTTCCCTGCTGTCCCCTCTAAGTACATGCACACAGCTAACCACCTTGATCGTATGATGGCGATGATCAAAAACCACTAAATTCTTAGCCAATGCCAAACAAATATCCGGCAAGTTTAAGTCATCTATAGTTGTATCAGGCAGGCGTTCAAAAAAACGAACACAGTCATAGCTCAGATACCCCACCATCCCGCCATAGAAACGCGGCAGTCCCGGCACATCCACGGCTTGGTAATCTTTCATCAATTCGCGGACCACGGATAAAGGAGAACCGTTAAAAACGATTTTTTCAGGTTTGTGTTGGCACTTGATGAAACGCAAAATCTTAGCTTCGTGGGCTTTGCTGGTGAAAACCAATTCAGGATCGCGGGCAATAAAAGAGTAAGAGGCGATTTTTTCTGTACCCTCCACCGATTCCAATAAAAAAGAATAGGTACGGCCAGCAGCTAATTTGTAATACGCTGATACAGGCGTTTCCAAATCCCCAGGCACTTCTTTGTAAACAGGGATTAAATTACCCTGTGAACTTAATTTTAAAAATTCTTCTAAGGTCATTTAATCTTCCTATAAAAACAGCTGCGCTGATTAGTGTGGCAAGCTGCTCCAATTTGATCCACCTTCATTAAAAGCACATCGCAGTCACAATCATAATAAATCTCTTTCACATGCTGAAAATGGCCTGATGTCTCGCCCTTAACCCAATAGGCCTTGCGTGAACGCGACCAATAAGACGCTTTGCCATTTTTTAAAGTATCCCGAAGCGAATCAATATTCATCCAAGCCATCATTAAGACTTCATTGTTCTTATAATCCTGGGCAATGGCAGGGATCAATCCTTCGGAATTAAATTTCAACCGGTCAAGATTATCTTTAGTGATTTGGATTGTTTCTATTTCTGGATTTGCACTCATCGCACATTCACTTTCTTTTGTTTTAAAAATTCTTTAACTTTAGGAATTGGGATCTCACCGTAATGAAACACTGAAGCTGCCAATGCCGCATCTGCACCGCCTTCAGCAAAAACCTCATAAAAATGCTCCAAGGTCCCGGCACCGCCTGAGGCGATCACGGGAATGCTGACCGCTGCTGTCACTGCCTTGGTTAAAGCTAAGTCAAAACCATTCTTAGTACCATCCGCATCCATGCTGGTCAATAAAATCTCGCCTGCCCCTTGCATTTGAGCGTGTTTAGCCCAGGCAATAACATCACGTCCGGTGGGTTTACGGCCGCCGTGTGTAAAAACTTCCCAAGAATTACCAACGCGTTTAGCGTCAATGGCCACGACAATACACTGAGAACCAAACATATTGGCGGCCTGACGGATCAAACCCGGCTCATTGACCGCGAAAGTATTCATCGAAACTTTGTCCGCACCGGCATTTAGCAAATTACGGATATCCGGGACATTGCTGACGCCTCCCCCAACGGTCAATGGCATAAAGACGCATTCCGCAGTTTTCCGCACCACATCTGAAAAAGTTTTTCGATCTTCATGGCTGGCTGTGATATCCAAAAAAACCAATTCATCAGCACCGCCTTGGTCATAAGCTTTGGCACAGTCCACCGGATCTCCGGCATCCTTAAGGGCAACAAAATTAACCCCCTTGACCACCCGCCCGTCTTTGACATCCAAACATGGAATGATGCGCTTATTTAACATCGTGAATATCTTTATCTTTAAGAATTTTATAATTCGCTACTGTTTCCAAAGCTGTTTTAACATCAAAATACTGCAGCTCATAAATAGCTTTTCCTGTAATAGTCCCCAACAAATTGGAATGCTGGTCTTTCAAATGACACAACTCAATGATATCGTGTGTTCCTGAAATCCCGCCGGAAGCAATGACATCAATGCTGACTGCCTTTAATATCTCTCTAATGCTGGAAATATTCGGGCCTTGAAGCATTCCATCCCGATGAATATCTGTATATATAATGCATTTAATGCCCTGGGATTCCATTTGTCGGGCAAAATCCGTCCCCTTTATTTTCGTGGTCTCAACCCAACCCCTTGAAGTGACCATTCCTTCAGAACAGTCGACGCTGATGGCAACATGATTCAAATGATTTCTTACCACTTCTTTCATCAAATTATCATCGCCAATAGCTTTTGTCCCTAAAACAACCCGTTTAACACCGCTATCAATAAGTTCTTTGATGCGCTCAACACTGCGGACACCGCCGCCGACCTGGATCGAAACACCGACATTCTTGGCAATATTTTTAACCACATTAATATTCTTCATATCCCCTGTTTTGGCACCATCCAGGTCAACGATATGCAGCCATTGGGCTTTTTGGGATTTCCAATGATGGGCCACGGCCAAAGGATCGTCGGAGTAATCCGTCTTTTTATCAAATTGACCTTGTCTTAAACGGACGACCTTACCATCCATGAGGTCTATGGCCGGGAATATAATTAAATCCGCGCTCATTTTAACCCCGCGAAATTCTTTAAAATCTGCAAGCCGGCCTTTTGACTCTTTTCCGGATGAAACTGCACACCCCAGACATTGTCACGGACAACCGCAGAAACAAAATCAATCCCGTAATTTGTAATGCCAGCGGCAATAGCGGTATCCTGAGGCTTTACAAAATAGGAATGGCAAAAATAAAAATTCTCATCTGGTTCAAGACCCTGAAATAATTTCGCGCCACCCGGCTGAACCTGAACTTGATTCCAACCCATATGAGGAACCTTTAATGCGCTAAAGCGCTCGACACTGCCTTTTAAAATCTTAAGCCCCTCGGCAAAACCGCCTTCAGAACTCTTTTCAAATAACAATTGCAGCCCCAGGCAAATGCCTAAAAAAGGTTTGCCGTCCTGGATGACTTTACGGATAGGACCGGTTAAATGCAATTCCTGCAATTTCTGCATGGCTGGCCCCATAGCGCCGACACCAGGCAATACCACTTGGTCTGCTTGCAAAATATCCCCAACGAGAGAAGTCACCTGCGCCTTGACACCGACAGCCTCAAATGCCTTATGCACACTCCTCAAATTCCCCATGCCGTAATCAATAATAGCAATCATAATTAATCAATAATCCCTTTGGTCGAAGGCACTTGTCCTTCACGACGGGGATCTATGGTTGTTGCTTGATCTAAAGCCATACCTAAAGACTTAAAAACAGTTTCTGCAATCGAGTGCATATCCCCAGAACCACCTGGATTTTGTATATTAACAATTAAAGTTGCGCCTAATTGTTTGGCTAAAGATTCTAAAAAATGTTCCAAATATATAAAAGTATACTCGCCTTGATTACTTATTGCTGGCATGTCTCCTGCTTTTTTGCCATCCAGTAATAAATTCAAATGCCCTCTACCATTAATATCAATGACTGAGTGACCCAATGTTGATTCCATTGGTGCAAAAGCCGAACCAAAGCGTTTAATTCCTAAATTATTATCCCCAAGAGCTTTTTTAAACGCTTTGCCCAAAGCAATTCCTATATCCTCATTTGTATGATGAATATCAATTTGAGTATCGCCTTTAACTTCAAGTTCTAAATCAAAATACCCATGAAACGTAAACAATTCAAGCATATGAGTTAAAAGGCCAACGGGCGTTTTAATTTTCGCTTTTCCAGTCCCATCA
>Ga0265338_10004964_pt1 | contig 17622 bp, 19 predicted proteins | sample 42126metaG_FD_193579 | JGI IMG/M metagenome (GOLD analysis project Ga0265338, IMG submission 193579) | Rhizosphere microbial communities from Carex aquatilis grown in University of Washington, Seatle, WA, United States - 4-21-26 metaG | ecosystem: Host-associated > Plants > Roots > Rhizosphere... | reverse complement strand
CGGAAGACCTCGCCCCGGCGGCCGCGGAAGGCGGCGGCCTCGGTGCCGGAGCCGGCCTCCCCGGCCCGCCCGCGGCCGAGGCCGGGAGGGGCGCCGCCGAGCCTGACCCGGCCCCAGCCCCCGAGCGCTAGCCCGGCCCGCCTGGCTGGGCCGCTTTCCGGCCGCTAAGGCCGTGATAACGGAAACTTTTTAGTGTGATCACACTAAAAAGTTTCCGTAAGCATAAGAAAATTCGATTCGTGTGTTACGGCTGGCCGGCCTGCAGGCCGGCGCCAGGCTGGAGCCCCTCGTTGCTGACTATTGCCTGCAGGGCGGCAACGTGCCCGGCGTAGGCCGTCCGCCCGGCGGGAGTCAAGGACACGCTCGTCCGTACTCGCCCCGCCCAGGTGGCCTTGTGCAGGTCGACGTAGCCGGCCTCGTGCAGCACCCGGATGTGCTTGGACAAGACCGAGTCGGCGACTCGGAGCGCCTCTCTCATCGTCGCGAAGTCAGCCGAGTCGACCGCGGACAGTATCGCGCAGACCTGGAGCCGGTTGGGCGCGTGCACGATCTCATCGAAGCGGGCCGCCGTACTCATCAGCCTGCCCGCAGGCGCACCCGGAGCAGCCGGTCGGTCCAGCGGCCGAACGCGACGGTGAGGGGCACGGCCAGGATCCCCGCCGCCAGGAAAGCCCCGGGTACCTCCCGGCCGAGCCCGAGCCAGCAGGCGGCTGCGATCAGTCCGGTCAGGGCCAGGACATGGGCAGCGTAGACGGCCCGCGTGCGCCGGTCGAAGTACTGGACCGCGACGCCCACGCGCTGCTGGTTCCACCACATCAGCCCACCGCAGGCAATGGTGTAGACGGCGACCGACCAGGCGGACAACATCACGCTGCGAGTCTCTGCCTCCGCGATCACCGCCCCGGCGAACAGCCCGAACGCGGGGTGGTACCAGCATGGCGCGATGGCGCGGTCAGCTAGCCAGGAACGGCTGGCGTCGATAGCCGCGAGAGCGGTTGCCGCCTCGCCCGTCTCCATCCCGGTAGCCCCGATGCCGGGACCCGAATGACTTTCCATGATGGAAAATGTACCCCTCGCTTTCCATCATGGCAAGCCAGTGCGGCGCGACTGGCAGTAGCGAGCGCCCGCGGCAAGCGCGGCCCGGCAAGCGCGGCCCGGCAAGCGCGGCCCGGCAAGCGCGGCCCGGCTAGCGGTTCGGCGGCCCGGCTGCCCGCCGCCCGCGCCCGGAGCCGCCCGCCGCCGCTGGCGGCTCCTCGGCGTCCTCGGCTAGCCGGCCGAGGACCAGCGTGAACCGGGTCAGTCCCGGTCCGCTGGTCACCAGCACCGCACCGGAATGGGCGGCGACCACGGCGTCGACGATGGCCAGCCCGAGCCCGGTGGAGGCGACGTTAACGGCGTGCGATCGGGACGTGTCGGCCCGGGTGAACCGCTCGAACAGGTCGGGCAGCAGGTCGGCCGGGATGCCCGGGCCGTTGTCGGTCACCGAGACGACCAGCCGCGGCTCGGCCGGCAGGGTGCCGCGGCTGACCGTCGCCATTCCGCTGCCGGGCTTGCCCCCCGGGTCGTCGGCGGGCAGCCGGTCGGCTAGCCGGACGGTGACCACGGTCCCGTCCGGGGTGTGCCGCCCGGCGTTGGACAGCAGGTTGCCGAGCACCTGGCGCAGCCGGTCCTCGTCGCCCCGGGTGAGCACCTCCTCATCCGGCAGCTCGAGGATCCACCGGTGCCCGGGCCTGGCCACCTGGGCGTCGCTCGCGGCGTCGATCGCCAGCCTGGTCATGTCGACCGGCTCGCTGCGCAGCGGCCGGCCCGCGTCAAGCCGGGCGAGCAGCAGCAGGTCATCGACCAGGGTGCTCATCCGGCGGGACTCAGAAAGCACCCGGCCGAGGGCGTGGGTGACCGCTTCTGGGGACTCGCCCGGCCGCAGCAGCGCGAGTTCCGCGTAGCCGCGGATGGCGGCCAGCGGGGTGCGCAGCTCGTGGCTGGCGTCGGCGGCGAACCGGCGCAGCCGGGCCTCGCTGGCGGCGCGGCGCTGCAGCGCGTTCTCCACGTGGCCGAGCATCCGGTTGAACGCGATGCCAACCTGCCCGGTCTCGGTCAGCGGGTCGGTGTCCGGCACGCCGGCCGGCAGCGACACGTCGCCCGCCTCAAGCGGCAGCTCGGCGACCGCGGAGGCGGTGGTGGCCACCCGGCGCAGCGGGCGCAGCGAGAACCGCACCAAGAAGGTACCGAGCACCCCGGCCAGCAGCAGCACCACGCTGAACACGGCCGCCTCGGCCAGCGCGACGTCCCGCAGCTCGTCGTGCAGGCTGCTGAGCGACAGGCCGGTGAAGTAGGTGCCGCCGTCCCCGTCGGGGTCGCGGATCGCGGTCAGCTCGAAGGTGCCCTTCGCCTGGCTCAGGTACCGGGTAGCGGTGGGGACGGGCGCGCTGGCGGCCGACCCGTCGCCCGGCGGCGCGGCCGGCTCAGTGGGGATGCTCAGCAGCGTCTTCCTGTCGGCGGCGGACAGGGTGACGCGGATCGGGCCGACCAGCCCGCACTGCCAGTGGCTATCCGAGACGTAGGCGATGAAGGTGTCCTCGCCGAGTCCCTGGCAGTAGGCCATGGAGCTCGGGACGGAGGCGGTCGGGGTGCCCGTCCAGGCGGTGGTCTTCGCGGGCGTGGCCGCGCCTTCCTGGCCTGTCCCGCTGCTGGCCTGGCCGGCTGGGGCCGAGCCGTCTTCGGCTGGCTTGGCCCCACCGTCGGGCGCCTCGTTCCGCCAGCAGTTGTAGGCCAGGCCGGTGGCGGTTTGCAGCTGGTTGTCCAGCTCACGCGACAGCGAGCGCTGCGCCGCGAGATAGGTGACGAGCCCGACCGCCGCGCAGGCAGCGGCGAGCAGCGCCACCAGGCCGGCGATCAGCCGCCCGCGCAGCGTCCGCGGCACCACGGTCCGTGGCATCACCCTTCGTGGCATTAGCCCGCCGGCTTCAGCACGTATCCCACCCCGCGGACGGTGTGGATGAGCGGCTCCCTGCCCGCGTCGATCTTCTTCCGCAGGTAGCTGATGTACAGCTCGACCACGTGGGCCTGGCCGCCGAAATCGTAGTTCCATACCCGGTCCAGGATCTGGGCCTTGGACAGCACCCGCCGCGGGTTGCGCATCAGGAACCGCAGCAGCTCGAACTCGGTGGCGGTGAGGTCGACCAGGTCGCCCGCGCGGCGGACCTCGCGGGCGTCCTCGTCCATGGTCAGGTCGCCTACCGTCAGCGCGCCCTCGCTGCTGGTGGAGCGGGCCAGGTTGGCCCGGCGCAGCAGCCCCCGCAGCCGGGCGAGCACTTCTTCCAGGCTGAACGGCTTGGTGACGTAGTCGTCGCCGCCCGCGGTGAGTCCGGCCACCCGGTCCTCCACCGCGTCCCTGGCGGTCAGGAACAGCACGCAGATGCCGGGCAGCTCGGCCCGCAGCCGCCGCATGACCTCGACCCCGTCGAAGTCGGGCAGCATGATGTCGAGCACCACCGCGTCCGGCCGGAATTCGCGCCCGGCCCGCACCGCCTCGGCCCCGCTGCCGGCCGTCTGCACCGCCCAGCCTTCGTAACGCAGCACGCTCGACAACAGCTCGGCCAGGCTCGGCTCGTCATCCACCACCAGCACGCGGACCGGGCTGCCGTCCGCGTGCTGCGTCCCGGCGCCGCGGCCGAGCGTCGCGGTGGCAGTGCCGCCGGCGCCCGTCCCGTCGGCACCCGGGCCAGGCCCGCCCGGGCCGGGACCGCCCGCGCTGCCAGCGACAGCGCGGTCCGGGGCGTGGTCCCTCAGGTCATCAGGAGTCATCCAGTAGCTCATTCATAGGAGCGGTTAACGGAATCGCAACTCCAATATGGCAAGGTCACCGACCCGGGGCAGGGGAAATTTCATATGGATTCCCTCTGAGAATCTGCGCTGTCCGCGCTCAGCCCCCCCATATCGGCCGGTTTCGGTCAGCTGTCGAGCAGCCGGGCGAGCTTGGATCCGTGCCCGGCTGGCCGGGCGCCCGCCTCGAATAGCCGCTCGGCGGCGGCCCGCTGCAGGTCAGGCACGGCCTCCGGTACCTCCACCTCGATCTCCCGCCAGCGCTGCACCCCGCCCGGCCCGCCCGCCTCCGGCAGCCGCCGCGCGGTGACCGTGTCATCCGCCACCTCGGCCAGCACGCGGCCGTCGTCGCCGCGCAGAGTCACCACCACCCGTTCGGTGTCAAGCACGGCGATCGGGGCAAGCGGCTGGCCGTCGGTGACCTCGGCCACCCGCGCGGCGAGCTCGTCGGGCACCGCTGACCCGGCCGCGCTGAGCGGCGAGTGCACCTCGCGGCGGGCGCCCGGGCCGGCCGGCAGCTTCAGGTGCCAGCCCGCGTCGGTGCCGCCGGTGCGCCGCCGCAGGGTGATCTTGCTGGCCGCGAGCCGCCCGTCGGGGGTGTCGTAGTAGGTGGCGGACAGCTGGTGGGTGACCGGCTCGTCTGCGCTGACCCCGGCCAGGCCTCCGAAGGGCGGGCGGGTGAAGCCCGGGTCGACGTCGAACTTCTGCTCGATCTCCAGGTGCTCTGCCATGTCCGCCTCGCCTCTCCGGTGGTTGCCAAAGAGTTTAGTAAGTACCGAACGGGTGCGGTCTTGCTCTGGCCGTCATCCGGGTCCCGCCCACTCGATTCACGCCAAGTAGCAGGTGTGTGACCATGCGTGTGCAATATGCTGCGGCGCATGCGAGCAGGCACGGATCCCCCCCCGAACAGGGCTTTGGGGCGTCCGGACCGGCCCGTGACCCCGGCCGCCCGCCCCGCCCGTGCCGGCTCGCAGCCAGGCGGTGCCCCTGAACCAGGCGGTGCTCCCCAGCCACACGGCGCCCCCGAACCACACGGCGCCCCCGAACCACACGGCGCCCCCGAGCGCGCCGGCCGACCGGGTGCCCGCGCGCTCGCCTGCGCCGGGACGGCGGTCGCGGCCGCCGCGGCCGCCGCCTACCTGACGGCGCTCGCCGCCCATCCCCTGGCAGCCCTGCTCAAGGGCTTCGACCTGCGGGTCTACCTAGGCGGGGCGCGGCTGGCGCTCGCGCGTCCCGGCCAGCTCTACACCTGGACCTATGCCGGGCACCCGGGCATCCAGTTCACCTACCCGCCGTTCGCGGCGCTGCTGTTCGCGGCCGGCCTGGCGCTGCCCTTCACCGGGCTGATGTCGGTGGTGACGGCGCTGTCGGTGGTGGCGCTGTGCGTCACCGTGTCGGTCACCTTCCGCGCGCTCGGCTGGCGGGGGAGCGCCCGGCTGGGCGGGACGCTGCTGGTCGCCGGGCTGGCGCTGTGGACCGAGCCGGTGCAGCGGGCGCTGTTCCTCGGCCAGGTCGAGATCGTGCTGATGGCGCTGGTTACCTGGGACCTGTGCCAGCCGCAGGGACGGCGCTGGCAGGGGGCCGCGACCGGGCTGGCGGCTGGCGTCAAGCTGGTCCCGCTCATCTTCCTGGTCTACCTGCTGCTGACCGGGCGGCGGCGGCAGGCGGTGATGGGCGCGGCGGCGTTCGCGGCGACGGTGGCGGCCGGCTTCGCGGCCCTGCCGTCGGCCTCAGCGAGCTGGTGGCTGGGCGGTGACTTCCTCGCCGCCGGGCGCACCGGCTTCGTCGGCGGCCAGCAGAACCAGTCGCTGCGCGGCCTGGCGACCCGGCTAGCGGGCACCGTGCTAGACGGCGAACGCTGGTGGCTGCCGCTGGCGGCGCTGGCCGGGACGGCCGGGCTGGCGGCGGCGGCGCGGCTGCACCGCCGCGGGTACCCGGTGGCCGGGCTGCTCGGCTGCGCGCTGACCGCGCTGCTGGTCTCGCCGGTCAGCTGGGACCACCACTGGGTGTGGGTCGCGCCGGGCCTGGCGCTGGCGGTCGATGCCGCGGCCCGCGGTGCCCGTACCCGGCCCGGCTCCTACTCCCGCCGCTTCTCCTTCCGCGGCCCCCGTCCTGCGGTCATCCCTGCTTCCCTTAGCCCGGTCGGCCGCTTGCGCCCGTGCCCCGCCTTCGGCTGGATCGCGGCCGGCGCGGCGCTGTGGTCGGTGTTCGCCGCCTGGCCTGATTTCTGGTCGGCCCGGGCGGGACTGCTCGGCGGCGGCCTGATCAACTACGCGCCCGCCAGCGCCTGGGCCTACGGGGACAACCCAGCCTACGGCGAGTACCACTGGCACGGCCTGCAGCTCGCGGCCGGGAACCTGGAGGTCCTGGCCGGCCTGGCCGCGTTCGCGCTGCTGCTGGCGGCGGCGGTCCTGCCCTATGCCCGGCGGGCGTAGACCTGTCCCGCGCCGCGCTGGCCGGGCGGCGTCGGAACGGGCCGGAACGTCCGCCCGAACCACGCCCGCAGCCCCGGCGTCCACGGGATGCGGCGGCCGCTGGTGCCCGACAGCCAGACATAGCGGGCGCGGCCGAGCAGCGCCTTCCAGGTGGCGGCCTCCCGGGGGAGCGCGGCGGCCCCGCCCTGCACGCTGACCCCGTTATCGGTGACCAGCGTCACCGCGAGCGCGTCGAGCACGTCCGGGCAGTTACCGCGGCCGGCCGTGAACCGGCCGGCCGCGATGGCGAGCGAGATCTCGTCGGTCAGCACGCAGGCGCCCGGCGGTATCAGCGCGGCGTCGGGCCGCACGTCGGCGGCTGACAGCCCGGACAGCTCCCACGCCTGGAAGCTGGCCGCGAGCAGCAGGGCGGCGGCGGTGACCGCGAGGCCCCGCGATGCGGCGGCCCAGTGCGCCCGCCCCCCCAGCCGCCCCCGCCACCTCAGCCGGGGACACCTGCCCGGCGTGGTTGTGGCGACCAGGGCGCCCTGGCCCCTTGGTTGCCACAACCACGTGGCAACGCGGGGGTAACCCTGGGCCGCGTATCCCGCCGTGATCGCCAGCCACGGGGCGGCGAAGTCGGCGTAGTGGTAGAAGAAGGCCGAGTAGCAGAGCACCGCCAGCAGCGTGCCGCCCAGGGTGAACAGGGCGTACCAGGCCAGCGGATCGGGCTGCCGGGCAGCGTGGAAGCCGGCCCACAGCACAGCCGCCAGGATGACCGCCGCCAGCACCGGAAGCCAGCTAGTGGCCCAGGTCCCGGTCGCCGTGACGTCGCCCCGGGCGAACAGCGAACGGGGGGCGCCGGACAGCGTGAGCCGGCCCGCGTCGTCGAGCAGGTCGGCCAGCCCGGTGAGGTGCGCCAGCCGCAGCGACAGCGGGACCGCCGAGCCGGCCCGGGACGCCTGGTCGAGCAGGGTGGACCGGATGAAGCCGCCCGGTGCGGTCAGCGCGAACGGCAGTACCGGGACGCAGAACCCGGCCGCCGTGCCGATTGCCAGCCGGGCCGCTGGTCTCCGGCCGTGCCCCCGCAGGCACCCCGCCAGCAGCACCAGCGCCGGGATCACCGCCCAGTACTTGACCGACCCGGCTATCCCGCACGCCACCCCGGCCCACAGCAGCCGAGACGGCCTGCGGAGCGAACTCGGTTCTCGCCGGGACACCGCCAGCCGCCCGTTCTGGAACGCTAGCCGCGCGCCCGACAGCACCAGCAGGTTCATCCACGGCTCAAGCAGCAGCGTGTGCGCGGAGGCGATGTCGTCCGGGTAGACCGCGAGCAGGCCGCAGGCCACCAGGGTCACCAGCGGGCCCCGGTGCCGGACTAGCGCCCCGGTCAGCGCCACGCACGCGGCCGAGGCGGCGACCGTCAGCAGCCGGGCGGTCGCCAGCGCGGCGGTGATCCCGGACACTTTCGCGATCTGCGCGGCCGGCCACATCAGCAGCAGGATGCCGGGAGGCTGAACGAACGCGAAGTCACGGTAGGGGAGCCCGCCCGACAGCAGGCTGACCGCGCCGCCCAGGTAGACGCCGTCGTCGTACTCGGTGATGCCGGTCAGGTACCCGGGCCTGCTCAGCAGGTAGAGCCGGAGGGCGAGCGCCAGCGCGGTCGCGGCCAGCATGATGCGGCCCTGCGGGGCTAGCCAGTAGCTTCGCAGGGCCGCCGCACGGGTGGTGAGTTCGGGTACCGCGTCCCGGACGGACGGCGCGGCAGCGCCGTGAGGGCTCGCGTATCGGGTCACCGGCCGTGCTCCACTGAACTCCAGACGCTCCGCGGCCGCTTGCCGTTGGCCAGTTAAGCGCGATGCCTACTAAGCGTGGCAAAGATAGCACGCGGAGCTACTGAAGTGGCCTCGGTCGCGCGGGCTGGACCGTGGCCGCCGCGGGCGGCTAGATGGAGATGTCGCTCTCGATCCGCTTGAGGCTGTGCCGGGCCAGGGCGAGGTTGGCCCGCGTGCGGTCGAGGACCAGGTAGAGGAACAGGCCCTGCTCGTTGCGGGAGTTCCGCAGCAGCCGGATGAGGTGGTACTGCTTCGACAGCGTGATGAGGATGTCCTCGATGTTGTCGTCGAGCCGGAGGGACTCCATGGTCCGCATCTTCGCGCGGATCACCTCGGTGTTCCCGGCCGCCGCGACGTCGAGGTCAAGGTACTTACCGCCGCCGACTGCGCCGAGCGACATGCCGCTCTCCCAGTCGACAAGGCAAGCGCCCAGCGCGCCGTCTATGTTCATGGCTTCCTTGAGAGCCGCCTCGATATTCACGTAAATGCCCCCTTCTGCTAACGCCTGCCTGGGTGTGGTGCAACGTTAGCGAAGGCATGAGCGGCATGCCGGTAATATGCGAAGAAAACTCATTACCTAAAGATTATGCTACATTGCTCTCGGTAATTATTTCCGGGTGGGCTGCGATTATCCGTACGTGTCGATCGCTACCTGTCCGGGGGGCTACATAACCCTAACCAGGGGGCCCGGTATTGTAGGTACGCAGAACGGTACGCTTGACGTGAAGCATTCGACCTTGGACAATACGGTGAATGTCCGATTTGAGCGGTATGCAATGAAACGTAGGCATGCCGCTCCTTCATGCGCAAAATTAATTAACCATTTCCCGTGCCTGCCCGTCCGTTGGGCGGAAGGGGTAATTCGTGGTTGCGGCACACGAAGAGTTGGTCAGGCCACGGGTCACGACCGCGGTCGACGACCTGGTGGCCCGGGGAGCGTCGGGAGTCCTTGAGGTGACCGGGGACCCGGCTGGCGCCATCTACCTGGACGGCGGGCGTATCGCGTTCGCGCGGGCGTCCTGGGTGCCGGGGCTCGCCGTCCGGCTGTACGCCGCCTGCCCGGGCCTGGCGGCGCACGGCCAGCCGCCGCCCGGCGGTTCCGGCGGTGATGCCGACGACGCCGCCATCGCGGCGGCGGCCGTGCAGCAGGGCTACCTCACCCCGGGCGCGCTGCACGAGCTCATCGGGTCCATCGTCGTCGACGCCTTCCTGGTGCTGACGATCCCGGTCGCGGCGGACTCGTCCGTCGCCGCCATCCGGTTCACCTCCACCCGTACCTACTGGACCGAGATCTTTCCCCGCTACGCCCTGGAGGCGGTGCGCGGCGAGGCGCTGCGCCGGGCCGAGCGGATGGCCGAGCACGGGCTGGCGCCCACCACCGCGGTGGCCCTGCGCGACCTGCGGGCGCCGGCGGCGGTGCTGACCAGGGAGCAGTGGGCGCTCGCGTGCCAGATCGGCGAGGCCGCGTCAGCGCTCGAGCTGGCCACCCGCCGGGGCGCCGCCCTGTCCGACACGATCGACTCCCTCGGGCGGCTGGCCCAGGCGGGCCTGTGCACCCCGGTGCGGGCTCCCCGCCGCGGCCAGCGGCAGGTGGCGGGCCGCGCGGCGCCGGTACACCCGGTCGAGGGGCACCCGGCCGAGCCGCACGGCGGACGGCTGCCCGCCCGCCACCCTGGCCAGGACCACGGCCCGCGGGAGCATTTCGCCCGGGGGGATCGCGGCCCGGCGGGTCAGTCCCCGCCGGTGGACATCCTGCGCCAGGTCCTGTCCGGGCTCAGGAAGCTCAGCTAGGACCCGGGAAGCCCAGCCAGAGCCAGAGCCAGAGCCAGAGCCAGAGCCAGGGGCCGGGGCCGGGGCCGGTCGGCCCGGGTGCCGGCCGGCCGAATGGTCAGCCGCCGTTTCGGCTGTCCGGCTGGCCTTCCTGCCCGTCGCCTTGCCCGGCTTGGTCCGTCCGCGGCCTCCTGGCCAGGGCGGCCGCGTGCTCGGTGATGCGGTCGATCATCTTGCGAGCCTGGAAGTTCAGCATGGCGACGTTGAGGTCGCTCACCCCGAGCACCGCGATGATCGCGGCCGGGCCGGCCGAGTAAACCGCCAGGTAACCGTCGCTGCCGCGGGTGATGACTTCCTTGAGCTGCCCGCACTGGGTACTCAGGCTTGACCGCACGGCGACCGCGTGCGTCGCGGCGACCAGCGCGGCGACCTGGGTGGGCTCCATGTCCTGCAGGTCGTGCGCTACCAGCAGCCCGTCCGCGGTGGCGGTGATGCTGCCGCGCACCCCCGGCACGTTGCTCCTGATCAGCCGCAGCTCGTCGGCGATCAGGTCGGTCGCTGACGGCTCCTCACCCATCGCTGCCCCTCTCACCAGATACCGCGCGGATGAATGACATCGCCAGGCCGGCCCGCCGGCCGGCGGCCGGCCCGCCCGGGCGACCTGCCGCGGCTTGTTGACCCGCTCCGTTCAGGCCACTCGGCCCGGTCGGCCGCCCGGGCCCCTGGCGCTGCCCCGGCTGCTCGCGCTGCCCTGGCCCCGGGTGTTCTCCCGGCCCGCGCGGTTCTCCTGGCCCGCGTGCTTCTCCCGGCCCGAGCGGTTCTCCCTGCACTGCCAGCAGGCCCAGCTCGACCAGCCGGTATACCTCGATCGTGGTGCCGAAGACGCTGCCGCCCAGGTGCATCGCCAGCCCGCGCGGCGTGCTGCCCTGGCCCGCGCGGACCAGCAGCGCCCACTGTGCCTGGGTCACCTGCAGGGCCGGGGAGTCGAGCGACGGCTGACGGGCGATCGCGCTGTCCGGGGTGATGACCGGGGCGAGCTGGCGCAGGACCTCGTGGCGTCGCTGCACCTCGGCCAGCAGCGTCTCCACCGGGATCGGGCGTACCTGTACCGGCGGCGGGTCGTCGGAGTGGCGGAACTTCGCGTAGCGCGAGTCGTTCGCCAGCAGCTCGGTGACCGCGTCGATGACGGCCTCGGTGACCGCGAGCGTCCTCGCCAGCCGGGCGACCGAGTGCGCGGCGACCAGCTCACCGTGCCCGGACGGGCCCGGCGAGCTGGTCGCCGGCTGGCCTGGCCCGCCGGGCCGTGCGTGGTCGCCGGGCCGTGCGTGGTCGCCGGGCGCCGCGTGGTCGATGCGCGGCCCGAGGTCGCCGGGCTGCGCGGTGGCGCCGGGTGGCCCGCCGCCGCCGGGACCGGCCGACCGCCGGCCGGCCGGGAAACCGGGAACTTCTGCTAATCCGAGCGCGGCCAGCCCGGTCAGGCTGGGCGCGGGCAGCGGCGTACGGCCCGACTCCGCGTACACGACCTGCCCGCCGCGGAAGTAGATGGCCCCGTCTCCGTGTCCGGTAACCGGCAGCACGCCGGTGCCTCCCTCGTCACCGAGCTTGCGCAGTCGTGCCGCGATCAAGTTCGCGTATCCGTTCACTGTCCTCCCTGGCCACACCGATTCGGCTAGCTGGCGTACCCGGGTACGCCGGGGGACCTGGCTCATGAGGGGATGCTCGCGCAGATGTCCCGGAGCGCGCGGTGCGCCAGCGCGAGGTTGGTGCGGTGCCGGTCGGCCACGACAAGCAGCAGAATGCGCGGCCCGGGATCCCGGCCGACCGGGTGCACCATGAAGAAACTGTCGCTAAAGGTAATCATGACGTCCTCAAGGATCTCCCCGGTCGCGAGTTTTCCGTTCAGCAGGGCGAGCACGTTAACGACGTCGGCCGCCCCCGCCGCCGCGGTCGGCGGGGAGAGCGCGTTCGAGTTTTCCAGCGACGCCAGGATCATCCCGGTGGACGCGTCGACAAGGCAGCCTAGCCGGAAACCGTCGATCGCCATGGCAGGCGTCAGGAGTTCGTCGGCTTCCGGCAAGATCATGAGCACACTCCTCTTCCGATACCGCCGAATCGTAATCAATCGCGGCCGTGCCCGTTGCCTATTCGCAGGCGATCGAGTCCGACATGTCATAGCGAGCTGATTCAGCAATCAAATAATCGCGCCACCGCTCATGGCGGAAGAAAGCCGTGAAATAGGATCATAAAAGACATTTCGCGGGAGCCGGGCGGCCGGGTACCCGGTTGCCAGCGCCCGGTCCCGGCCAGCGCCGCCTGCACCCCAGAAACCCCACCGCCACCCGGGTGGCGGGAACCGCCCACGCCTCCGCCGCCCCGGTCTCGCACCAGGCCTCCGCCTCGGCCGCTGCGACCACGGGCACCGGGGCCGGCGGCTCGGCCGCCCCCTCCCCGGCCGGCACCGCGCTGGCCGATAAGGCGGTGACCAACACCGAGAACGCCGCCAGCGTCCGGGTGACCGGCCACGCCGTCAGCACCGGCAGCGGCAGCGGCAGCCAGGCGGTCTCCTTCGACCTGGTGCTGGTCAAGAAGGCCGGCTGCGAGGGCACCATCGCGCTGTCGAAGACGGAGACCTTCCGCATCGTGGAAACCGGCGGCTACGTCTGGATGCTGCCGGCCGCGGCCTTCTACAGCCGCCTGCACCTGAGTAAGGCCGCGCTGGCGCTGGTGGCGGACAAGTACATCCGGGTCAAGTCATCCGACAAGCGGATCGCCGACCTGGCCCAGATCTGCACGTTCAACGGCCTGTTCGGCGGGTCGGCCAAGCCGACCGGCACCGCCTACACGGCCACCCCCGGCAGCTACAACGGTACCCCGGCCTACCTGCTCAGCCAGGCGGGCCAGGCAGGCACCGCGATCATCGCCAACGCCGCCACCAAGATCACCCCGCCGGGCGACGCGGAGACCATCGACGGCAGCAAGCTCGGCGTCTAGCCGCCGATCGCTGACATCGGCCGCTCTGGCTGCAGGAAGGCCGGCTCGTTGATCCCGTGCCCGGGCAGCTTCACCGCCACCGCCGCCCGCCACTGGTCCGCGATCGCCTCGTCTGACGCCCCGGAGCGCAGCAGTGCCCGCAGGTCGCTTTCCGACCGGGCGAACAGGCAGTTGCGGACCTGCCCGTCGGCGGTCAGCCGTACCCGGTCACACGAGCCGCAGAACGGCCGGGTCACCGACGCGATCACCCCGACCCGGCCCGGCCCGCCGTCCACCAGGAACGTCTCGGCCGGGGCAGCGCCACGCACCCGTTCGGGATCCTCGGACAGCTCGAAGGTGGCCGACAGCAGGCGGAAGACCTCCTCCGCGGTGACCATCTCGGCCCGCTTCCAGCCGTGCTGGGCGTCGAGCGGCATCTGCTCGATGAACCGCAGCTCGTACCCGTGGTCTAGGCAGTAGCGCAGCAGCCCCGGCGCCTCGTCGTCGTTGAGGCCGCGCATCAGCACCGCGTTGACCTTCACCGGCGCGAGCCCGGCGGCGGCCGCCGCGGCCAGCCCGGACAGCACGTCGGCCAGCCGGTCGCGGCGGGTCAGCTTGCGGAACACCTCCGGGCGCACGGTGTCGAGTGACACGTTGACCCGGTCAAGCCCGGCCTGGCGCAGCGCCGCCACCTGCCGGTCCAGCCCGATCCCGTTGGTGGTGAGCGAGATTTCCGGTCGCGGGGTGAGCGCCGCCGTGGCCGCGATGATGGCCGTCAGGTCACGCCGCAGCAGCGGCTCGCCCCCGGTGAACCGGACCTCGCGGATACCGAGGGCCTCGACCCCGATCCGGACCAGCCGCGCCACCTCGGCGCCGGTCAGCACCTCCGGGGCCGGCAGCCAGTCGAGTCCCTCAGCCGGCATGCAGTACGCGCAGCGCAGGTTGCAGCGGTCGGTGAGGGACACCCGCAGGTCCGTCGCCACCCGTCCGTAGGAATCGCTGAGCATCTAACCAGCGTACGTGCCGAAAGTGACATAAAGAAATGACGCTATCCCTGGTTGCGCGGTGCTGTTCTAGTGGCGGAACCGGGCCCGGCGGGCGGTGGCCGTAGCAGCCCGCCGGGCCGCGGTCACGTCCGCCGCCGTCCCAGCCGCCAGAAGCAGAGCCCGGTCAGGCCGGCCGCGAGGACCAGCAGGATCCCGGTCTCGGCCGCCTGCACCGCCCAGTAGCGGCTGGCGGGCTGGTAACTGAGCGCGATCCGGATGCCCTGGCCGTCCAGGCAGTCCAGGATGTCGGCGCCGGCCTGGTTGGCCTGCTGGGCGCAGGCAGCGGGAAGTACCCGGACGGGCTGCCCCGCCCGGTCGACCGCGCCGCTGCCGGTGACCCACGCCCCGGGCTGGCCCGGCACGCTCCCGGTGGTGAGCGAGAAGGCGGGCAGGGCGCTGTTCCCGACCCCGTAGTCGCCGAACGTGACGTCACGCCCGATCGCCACCGTCGTGTGCTGGGGCGGGATGAGGTTCGGGCGCACCCACAGCGGCATCGCCAGCTGCACGGCCGCGAACACGGCCAGGGTGACCGCCATGGCGGGGACGGTGCGGCGGATGAGCAGGCCCGCTGCCGCGCCGAGGGTGAAGCCGAAGGCTGCGTAGCCGAGCGGCGCGATGCCGTGGGTGACGAACGCCAGCGGGCTGAACCGGTTCCCGGTGAAGACCGAGGCGCTGCCGCCGACCCCCATCGCCCGGCCGATGGGGGTCGCCCACCAGCTTTGCAGCTGGCTGAACGCCTCGGTGACGGCCATCGCGGCCGCCGCGATCAACGTGAGCTTGACGGTGAGCCACCGGGTTCTGGTGATGCTCTGGTTCCAGGTCAGCCGGCCAGTCCCGTTCTCCAGCTCGCGCGCGATCAGCGGCGCGCCCCAGAAGATGCCGACGATCGCGGGCGCCAGCAGGATCAGCAGGATGCTCCCGGTGTAGACGAACGGGTAGAGGTTGAACCCGTCCGGCAGCGGGTCGAGGGCATGCCCGCTGAACGGGGTGGTCGAGGCCAGCTGGTTGAGGAACCCGCTCGCCAGCCCCGCGCAGCTGCTGGTGTGGCAGCCGGCGATCCCGCTGGCGGCGTACAGGCTGGCCATCCGCGGCCGGGTGCTCACCAGCAGGACGGCGAACAGCGCCAGCGCCACCGCGGCGGTGACGGCCTGGGCGCGGAACTGGCGCCAGGTCAGCCAGATCATCGCTGCACCTCCAGGTGACGGGCCCGCCCGGCGCGGCCGGCCGCTTGCTTCATGTAGGCCAGCACCAGGTCTTCCAGGCTCACCTCGGCCGACGTCCAGGCGGGGTCGAGCACCGGCCCGGCTGCCCGCACCAGCAGCGTGCTCTGCCGGTCGGTGTGGCTGGCGGAGATGACCTCGGCCCCGGCCGGCCCGCTGTCAGACGCGCGGCGCGGGCCGGACAGCAGGTGGTGCGTGGCCAGCAGCTCGTCCACCGGCCCGGCCAGCCGGACCCGCGCGCCGGCCAGCACGATCAGGTAGTCGCAGATCCGTTCCAGGTCGCTGATCAGGTGCGATGTCAGCAGCACGCTGACCTCCTGCTCGGCCACGGTTTCCATCAGGTCCTGCAGGAACTCGCGGCGGGCGAGCGGGTCCAGGCTGGCCACCGGCTCGTCCAGGATCAGCAGCTCCGGGCGCTTGGCGACGGCCAGGGTGAGCGCGAGCTGCGCGCGCTGCCCGCCCGACAGCGTCCCGGCCTTCTGCCTGAGGTTCAGCTCGAGCCGCTCCACCCGGGCCCGGGCCAGCGCCGCGTCCCAGGCCGGGTTGAGGTGCTGGCCCAGCCGGAGGTGGTCGGCGACCGACAGCCCGGCGTAGGCCGGGGCGTCCTGGGCCAGGTACCCGATCCGGGCGAGCTGGGCCGGGCTGGCGGCGGGGATGGCGCCAAGCACCTGGATGGTGCCGGCCGAGGGCGCCGTCATCCCGGTGGCCAGGTTCAGCAACGTCGTCTTGCCGGCCCCGTTCGGCCCGACCAGTCCGACCACGTGCCGGGCGGGCACCGACAGCGTGCAGTCGGCCAGCGCCCACTGCCCCCGGTAGCGCTTGCCCAGCCCCTCGGTCTCAACCACGGCGGTCACGCTATGTCCTCCTCGCGCGCGGACCGAAAGGTGCTGAGGAACAGCGCCTCGATGGACTCGTCGTCCAGCCCGGCCCGCCGCGCCTTGGCCAGCCAGCGCCGCAGGTCAGTGCGCAGCGGCCCCAGCGTCGCGAGCGAGCCGCCGCTCAGCGTGCCGGTCACGAACGTGCCGATCCCGGGCCGGGCGGCCACCAGCCCCTCGTACTCCAGCTCCCGGTAGGCCTTGAGCACGGTGTTGGGGTTGATCGCCAGGCCCGCTGCCACGTCCTTGACCTTGGGCAGCTGGTCACCCTGGCGCAGCAAGTCCAGCCGCAGCGCGTGCCGCACCTGGTGAATCAGCTGCAGGTACGGGGCGACGCCGGACCGGCCGTCCAGGTGAAACTCGATCACCATGCCTCCTCATCTTACGGTCGCTATTTAGCTAGCTCCATAGCACTATAGCGATGTGGCTAGATGGCCTGTCAAGTAAGTCGACTGATCGCGGGCGAGCGAGCTCAGCCCTTCCGCGGCCTGCCGTGCACGCCCCACAGCGCGCGGTTCCACCAGCGGCGGGTGAGCAGCACCGGCAACCGAAAGGGCCGGCCGGGCCGGTCGTTCCAGCCGTGGATGCACTGGCCGTCACCGAGCAGGCAGTCACCGGGGCAGTTGCCCAGGCAGTGCCGGCAGTGCCTGGGCTCGCTGGCTTCGGGCATCAGCAGCTCCGCGGAGGTGCGGCGCGGCGGCGCGGCCGCGCGGCCGGACACTGACGCCGATCCTAACGCCGGGTCCTGAGGCTGGTAGCCCAGGGTGAACCGCGCCGGGGGTGCCTTGTGGTGGCGGCGGGGCTATTGAGTACATTGATTCTAGAAATGAATTGCTAGTTTTAGCGTTCCAATATAGGCTTAGCCCAGAGACTCCGGAAGACGCAGGGCCGATTGGCCTGGCGCCCGGGTCGGCGACGGGCAGCCCGGACACTTGCCTCCCGTTTTCCCCGTTCGCAGTGGAAGAAGCACCATGACTGAACCAGTCGCACCGTCCACCGCCACCTTGCCGCCTGCCTCAGCCAGTGGCGCGACGCCGCCGCAGCGCCGGAAGATGCACTCCAGGATCAGCGGCGTGCGGGTTGCGCTGATCGCGGGTTTCGTCGTCCTCGTGCTGGTGCTGATCTTCGTTATCCAGAACGCGCACACCGTCAGCATCAGCTTCCTGGGCGCACACCTGCACGTGTCGCTCGCGGTGGCGCTGCTGCTCGCCGTCGTCGCGGGCGCGCTGATCATGGCCGTAGCCGGAACCGCGCGGATCACCGAGCTGCGCCAGGTCATCCGGCGTGACCGGCACAAGTCCGATGCCAGGTAACCAGTGGGACCATGGGAAGGCAACCTAATGACGCCACCATCGCCCGGCGAGCCGCCGACCGACGACCCCTGCCCGTGCGGGCACGACTCCGCCGATCATGACGCCCTCGCGGCCCGCTACTGCCGGGCGACCGTCCTTGGCGCGCTCGAACGAGGCTGCATGTGTCACCCGGTGTCCATGCGCTTCTCCTACGACGGAGTAGCCCGCTGATCACCGGCCGCCCGCGCCAGCGGGCACCGGGGCTGGCGTACCTGACAAGCTGGCATCACGCGGCCCCCACCCGCCCGGCCCCGCCCAGGAGATCCGCCCCGCCGTCTCGCACCCCGCCCCCGCCCCCGCCCCCGACTCCGGGTCCGG
>Ga0265338_10004963_pt1 | contig 17624 bp, 10 predicted proteins | sample 42126metaG_FD_193579 | JGI IMG/M metagenome (GOLD analysis project Ga0265338, IMG submission 193579) | Rhizosphere microbial communities from Carex aquatilis grown in University of Washington, Seatle, WA, United States - 4-21-26 metaG | ecosystem: Host-associated > Plants > Roots > Rhizosphere... | reverse complement strand
GTTGAATACGTTGAAGAACTCCGCCTGGAACTGAGCCTTGACGCGCTCGGTGATGGTGAAGTTCTTGAAGATCGACATGTCGGAGAGAAACTCGCCAGGACCGGTGAAACTGTTCCGCTTGATATTGCCGAAAGTTCCAGCAGCGGGACGCGTAATGCCTCCCACGCTGTCGCCACTCAGCAGGGATCCATCGCAGGAGAAACCGTTAAGCTTCGTGTTTGGATCGGGGCAGTTTGGTACACCCACCACGTTGGCGGTGTCCACTACCGGTGTGAAGTACGTCACTTTTCTGGTTTGATTGTTGAAGCTTCCCGATCCAGTATGGAACGAGCCACTCTGGGATGGACGGCAAGGACCGGTATCCCGATCTTGACCGCACAGGCTGTAGCTCGGGGTAAATGGGATGCCGCTGCCGACGGTGAAGGTCGCATTCCACTGCCACCCGCCCAGAAGCAGATCTGCTCCCCGACCCAGATTGCCGAGGAACTTCTTACCGCGACCGAACGGCAGCTCGTAGATCGCGGTCATGATCAGCACGCTGTCGCGGTTGAAGTCCTGACGCCCGTTACCGACGCTTAGATCTGGTTGGTAGCCACCGTCGTTGTCGCGGGCTCTGGAGTACGTGTAGAAGCCCTGCAATGTCAGGCCGGCGCTCGTCCTCTGATTTACAGTGAGTTGGAGAGCCTTGTAGGAGTTGGTGCCGTCGCTGCCGTTGAATCCGAAGCCATTGCCTTCGCAGCAAACGACGTTCGTAGTGAAACCGTCAGCATAGGTGTAAGGGGTGCTAAACGCGGTGTTGTAAGGTGAGCGCTGGGCGAAACTCAAAGTTCCGAAACCGACGACAGTAGCTTGGTTGGGGTTGTAGGAGTTGCCGTCGCCTTTGAACACGTGGCTTCCATGGTTGGCCACATAGGCCGCTTCCACGCTCAGTTTGTTGGTGACCTGGCGCTGTACAGTGAAGTTCCAGGCGTCCACCGTCGGTGCGACCAGATGGTCGGGGCGGATGTGCGGCGAAACGTTACCTTGGCAAGGAGCGCCTGACTGAGCCACGGCTTCAGGACAAACTCCAAAGAAGGGCAGGATGCCGTTGCTCGGGATGACCGGGAAGGCGCTCTGAGGATCAGCAGGGCCGCAGATTGTCGGGTCATAACCACCCGAAGCCGGCAGGCACTGTCCCGTGAAATTGAACGCCGTGGTCTTGTCATCAAACGTCGGCGAGTTGAGAGTCTGATTCGCCAGGACGGGCAAGTTCTGCGTTACCGTGTGGCCAAACAGAGAGCCGAACACTCCGATGTCGAAGCTCCGTCCATAGCCCATGCGAACAACGGTTTTCGGATTCAACTCGTAGGCAATTCCCAACCGCGGGGCGAACTGCTTGAAGTTGTTGCCGGTATTTCCATTCATGCCGATGCCGCCGTAACCAGCCACGCGAATCACGCCTTGCGGCAGAACCGCAAAGCCGCCGTTGCCCTTGCCATTTACGTATTCAGGGGTGTAGAACTCCCAGCGCAACCCATAGTTCACGGTCAACTTGCGCGTCGCGCGCCAGGTGTCCTGGCCGTAGAAGAAGTAACGATTCTGGGTTTCAATCGCATTCGCCTCGGTCGGCGACCCTACGTAGCGATTGAAGTGGCTGACGGCCCCAAACAGGAAGCTGGCAATGTCCAGTCCGCCGGCGCCGAGCCCGTCACCGGTCGTGTCGTGTTGGAAGTGGAAATCACCGGCGCGATTCGCGTCGGAGGGCACACGCAGGTTCGTGGCATGCCGTAAATCCACGCCGAATTTGAACTGGTGGTTGCCAACGATCTTCGTCCAGTTGTTGGCGAACTGTTCGCCCTGCTCCTTTTCGATGAGGGGGCAGTTGCAGCGACCGATGTTCAGATCGTCGCCCAGTTGCATGTTCAGGCCGTCAAAGAAGAATCCGGGCAGGCCGTTCGTTGTCGGGTCGGAGCTGATGTTGAGACCGGGAAGACCCAGGTCCGAGGCTGCGGTCGCGTTGCTCGAGTCGAACTTGGTGGAGTGCGGGTTATAACGGAAGTATCCAAACCGGAAGTCCGTCAGCAGGGTGTTGCTCAACGTGTAGTTGAAGCCAGTCGCAAGGCTGTAGTTGTTGATGACCGACTGGCCTGACAATCCCAGGTAGCCAAGGCCAGGCCCACCGAGCGCGCCAAACACGGGCGTTCCAGAGAGTTTGAAGTGCGCGTGAGTGTAGCGACCGAAAACCTGCAACTTCGAGTTGACGGAGTAGTCGATACGGGTCACGTACTGGTAGTCGTTGAAGCTTCCACTGCCGCTGGCAGCATAGTTGTTATCGGTTCCGTTGTTCGTACCCGTGACGTTGGGCTTAGGCAACGCGGCGAGAATCGCTTCTGATGTGGTCAGCCCACTTCCAGAGAAGTTGGCATCGGCCGCCTGCAGGTCAGCCTGCGGAATAATATCTGACGCGTAAGACGTGCGAGCACCTTCCGTCATGAATGGGTTGTACACCTGGCCGCCGCCGCCAAAGCCGCCCGCGAGGTACTCGCTCAGGTCGCAAGTGGTGCTCCCAGCAGTGAGGCAAGTGGAGCGCATTCGGTCGGTCGGAACAGTCGTGGTAAAGGTCGTGCCCGAGGTGCGCCGCGTGGCCTCGTAGTTTCCGAAGAAGAACAGCTTGTTCTTTATGATCGGTCCGCCAATCGCACCGCCAAACTGCTTCCAATTATTGGGAGAGGCAGAACCGGTAAACGGGTTCTTTGCCGGATCGACCGGATCCAGATCATAAAAGTATCCGCTGCCATGGAACTGGTTGCTGCCAGACTTGGTCTGCGCCGTCATGATTCCAGCTAGCGCTTTGCCGAACTCGGCATCGTAATTCTGCGTCGTAATCTTGGTTTCTTCGACCGCGTCGAGACTCGGGTTGACAATGATGATTCCGAGGATCGGGTCCTGGTTGTCGGTGCCGTCAAGCTCATACCCGGTGCCGCTGAAGTGTTGCCCGTTGACCCACACCTGCTTGCTTCCCTGGGGGTTCTCCGTTGCAGCGTGCCCCCAGCCCGGCAGAATCTGGGTTCCGGGCGTTAGCAATTCCAAGCTTTGGAAGTTCCGGTTGTAGACGGGGAGTTCCTGCAACTGTTTCGAAGTCCATTCGATCGCGACGTCGGCGCGGTCGGTCTTGAGCTGGGGCGCTTCGCTGGTGACTTCCACGGTCTCGGAGGATCCACCAATCTGAAACTGCCCGTCCAGACGAGCGCTGGCATCGGCGGAAACCTGGATGTCCTTGAACTCCAAGTTCTTAAAACCAGTGCCTTGAATGTGGACCGAGTAAACGTCTGGGATCAAGTGTGTGACCGAGTAGTTGCCACTCTCGTTGGTCGTGGCTTCGGTGGAGATGTTCTTGCTCTGGCTGGTCACCGTTACCTTTGCTCCGTTCACGGCCGCCCCTGTGGGGTCCGTCACCGTGCCCAGAATGCTGCCGTACACGGCTTGTCCGATTGCGTTGGGTACCCAAAGGCTACACAGCAGACTCAACGTCGCCACAGCGGTCCACACTGACCTTTTCATGAACTTCCTCCTCAGACTTTCGCGAACAACAGATGTGCCCCGGAAATGCAGATAGGGAGACTTGCCGACTGAGTGTGCAGTCGTAATACAAAACAATTATCTGGATTAAGTTTCACTAGGTCTGATACCGTTACGGGTGTAAAGTGCCACTGTTGCAGTAAGATACACAGTTCTGTTACGAGCCTGTTATATGGCTGTGACGCATACTTTCGCGATCGGCCGGGAGCAATGCTTCCAACAAATAGATAAACTTATTAATAGTCATAGCCTCCGCACATCCGAGTCCCTGTGCAAACTTCTCCGTTACCTGGCTGAACACTCCCTCGACCACCCTGGCGTTGCCCTTAAGGAGTACCAGATCGCGACCGAAGTCCTGGGCCGCCCCCCCGGATTCGATCCGCAGAGTGATTCGACCGTCCGAGTGCAGGCTGGACGTTTGCGCGTTAAGTTGGCCGAGTACTATGCGCATGAGGGCCCTGACGACCCCCTGGTGGTCGAGCTCCCCAAGGGCTCGTATGCTCTGACTTTCCACTTGCGCTCTGCGAGAGCCGGGGAATCGCTGCCGAGCCCCGCATTCGTTCCTGAGCGCACTGTAAAGGAGAAGCCCGGGACATGGACCCGCTCCTGGGCGATCGCCGTTCTGGTCCTTTCCGTGCTTCTCGCGGCCTCGCTGGTTACAAGCGGCGTCCTGTTGTCGCAGCGCATGCACTCACAAACGGCCAGTCAGCCAATCGGGGACGCCTATCAGATTTTCTGGAATCGCTTTGTGACCAGCTCGCAGCAGCCCTGGGTGATCTTCAGCAATGGCAGCTTTGTGGGAAGGCCTGAAACCGGCATGCGTTACTTCAACCCCGCGTCCGACACACGGGCCTTCATCCTTGATCATTACACCGGCGTTGGAGAGGTGCTGGCCATTCACCAGCTCGACCGAATATTCGGCATGTTCGGTCGGCCGATCGGCGTCAAGCGCGGCGCGTTGTTCTCACTGGATGACGCCAAGAACAACGACCTCATCTTCGTCGGCTCTCCCTCCGAGAATCTGACGCTGCTCGATATTCCCGGAACACAGGACTTCGTCTTTCGGCGGGTCGACTCGGGGCCCCGCAAAGGAGACCTCGCGGTATTCAATATTCATCCCGAAGGCAGTGAGCCGAAGGTCTTTCTGGCCACGCCCGCCAATCAGGCAACCACGGAAGACTATGCCGTCGTGAGCCTGCTCCCCGGCTTGGACCCGTCGCGCTCGATTCTGATCCTGGCCGGGAACTCGACCTTCGGTACCCAGGCCGCGGTTGAATTTGTTTGCCGGGAGGACTCCCTCAAGGAGTTGCTGGAGCGCCTCCACGTTTCAAAGGTGGGCGAACTGAAGGCGTTCGAAGCCCTGCTGCACGTGAAGATCGCGCATGGCGTTCCAGTGATGACCGACCTGGTCGCGGTTCGCAATCGAAGCAACTGAGAACAATTCGGAAGCGCGAGAGTGGCGCGCTTCTACTTTCCCGGCACTGTCAGGTGCGGATCCAAGTCCACCGCCTTCTGAAATTCTTCTTTGGCTGCATCCTTTTCGCCGTGTTGCTGCAAAGCCAGCCCGAGTTGGTAGTGCGCAGGAGCATATTTCGGCTCTGAATGGATCGCCGCGCGAAATTGCGCAATCGCACCCTCGAGGTCTCCCCCGCTTAACAGTCTCTTTCCCGAGTTGGTGGCAAATGTTGCCGCTTGCAGATTGTTGGTGGTGGCCGTGATTCGGGCTCCCACACGAGCTTCGTCGGCCGCGCCCTGCGCGTCGCCCAATTGACGGAGCACCGCGGCCAGCGTCGTATGCGCTCCCGCAAAATCCGGCTGCAGGCGAATCGCCTCGCGCAGCTCTGCCGCGGACTCCGGCAATTTCCCTTGTTGCTTGAGAACCGTGCCCAGCGTGTAATGCGCCTCAGCGTAGGTGGGCAGGCTCTGAATCGCCTTCTGCAGTTCCTCCGCTGCCTTGTCGAAGTCTCCCTTTTGCCAGAACAAGACTCCCAGCGTGTAGTGGGCATCTGCCAGGTCCGGTTGCAAGGCGATCGCTTTTTGGAATTCCGGAACTGCTTTGTCGAGCTGATCCTTAAGCTTATATGCGAGTCCCAGGTTGTAGTGCAGGGACGCGTTAGCGGGTGCCAATTTGATCGCGGCCTCCAGTTCCGTGGTCGCCGAATCAAAATCCGCACGCTGCATGTATGCGATGCCAAGATTTCCTCGAAGCGTGCCGTCTTCTGGACGCAACTTCATCGCCGCCTGAAATTGAGGGATCGCATTTTCAGCTTCTCCCTTCTGCACCAAAGCGAGCCCCAGATCGTTGTATGCCTCAGCGTCCTGCGGATGCAGCTTGACTGCCTCGCCGAAGGCCGCCACCGCGCCATCCGCATCTCCGGCACGCTGGCTGGCCAGCCCCAATTCAATCTGCACTTCGAACCAGTCTGCCTTGAGTCCAGCCGCCTTCCGCAGCTCCTGCAGGGCCTCGGCATTCTTGGACTGGGCAGTCAGAGTCTTCGCCAGATAGTAGTGCGCGGTCGCATCCTTCGGCGCGAGTTCGACCGCCTTACCCAAGCTGCTGGCAGCCTGGTCGAGCTTTTGTTCCTGCAGGTAGATCGCTCCCAGGTGAAAGTGCGCCGGTTCGAAGTTGGGCTGCAAGCGGACCGCGTCTTGGAACGCGGCTTCCGCGTCGGCAAGCTGATTCATCTGCGCCAGGACCGAACCCAGATCATCCCGGAGGTCCGCCCGCTGCGGAGCCAGTTCGACCGCGCGCCGCATCTCCAAAACAGCTTCGTCCTGCGATCCGCGCTGGCTGAGGAGCCTCCCCAGCATGCGGTGCGCTTCAGGATTTTCTGGCGCGGCCTTCAACGCGGCTCGTATTTCCTGCTCAGCTTCCGTTGCCTTTCCTTGCCGGGTGAGCACGCCCGCCAGGGTCAAGCGCGTATCAGACAATTCGGGTTTTGCTTTGACGGCAGCTCTCAGGTGTAGCACGGATGCATCCAGCTCTCCCTGCTGGGCCAGCACCCACCCCAACGCGGACTGTGCCCCCGCATCCGTTGGGGCAAGGCGCACCGCCTTTTCAAATTCAGCGCGGGCGCGGCCGACGTCGCCGGTCTTCAAGGCCTGCTGCCCTCGCTGCAAGGCAAGCCGTTCCGCGGATTTCGCGGGAGGTGCGGCCTGTGTAAGCGCGACAGCGTCCAGGGCGAGCACCGCTAGGATGAAAAAAACAACGAGCCTGGGATTCTTTCGAGACACGATGAATGGAAGGTATTCTGGTCTTTCCCGGATTATAACCAACGCACAATCCCGCAGCGGTATGGTATGACATAAGGGTTCCGACAAGCTCTTTGAGTTCCTTGCGGCTCTTCCTTAGCGACTTTGCGATCTAAGGGTTTCTTTCGGCAGCGACGACATCGAACGCGGGACCATCTCCCATGAACCTTTCGCGACGATCATTTCTGACTGGTGCGAGCGCAGCGGCACTCACCCCACTCTACCCTCGCTTGTTGTGGCCAGCGGCTGATCCAGCCAATGCAACACTCTGCCGCAAACTGGCCTCCGATCCGCTTCGTCCGCAGTACCATCTGATTCCGGCACGCAACTGGATGAACGATCCCAACGGCCCGATTTTCTTCCGCGGACGCTATCACATGTTTCACCAGTACAATCCGCAGGGCGCAGTCTGGGGAAACATGAATTGGGCGCACGCCACCAGCCCCGACCTGATCCACTGGAAGCAGGAACCGATCGCAATTTCGCCCACGCCCGACGGCCCCGACCGTGATGGCGTGTTCAGCGGCAGCGCCGTCCTCGACAACGGCAAGCCAACGGTGATCTACACCGCCGTAGCTCCGCCCCAGTCAGATGCCGATGCGACGCTGCGCGATGGTGTTCACACCTGGCGCGAAACGCAGTGCCTCGCTGTGGCTGAGGACGACGAACTCCGCAGGTGGAAGAAGCTTCCTGAACCGGTCATCGCCGCTCCCCCCGCGGGTCTTGCCATCAGCGGATTCCGCGATCCTTGCGTTTGGCGCGAAGGCAATTCCTGGATGTTGACTCTCGGCTCGGGCGTCAAGAACAAGGGCGGGATGGTTCTTCTTTATTCCTCGCCCGACCTGCGTCAGTGGACGTACCTGCATCCCCTTGTTGAAGGCGCCGCCAGCGGCAAACAGGCCGTAAACGCCGTCGACACGGGAGACATGTGGGAATGCCCTGACTTCTTCCCTCTCGGAAACAAGCATGTGCTGCTCATCTCGACTATGAGCAAAGTCTTGTGGAAGACCGGCACCTACGGCCATCAGCGCTTCACGCCCGAAAAAGAAGGCGTGGTCGACTGGGGCGCATACTATGCTGCCAAGACCATGATAGACCGCGACGGCAAACTCATACTCTGGGGATGGATCACTGAAACAAGGCCTGATGCCGATCTGAAGGAGGCGGGATGGGCTGGAGCCATGTCTCTGCCTCGCGTGCTCTCGCTGAGCGCAGAGAACGAACTGCAAACCGAGGTCGCGCCCGCGGCCCACGTACTACGTGGCGCGCACACCAGCATCAACCAAGCAACAACTCCTACCGACCGCCAGAAGATTCTCAATACCGTCCGCATCCGCGACCTGGCCGCGGAGATCAAACTGGCCCTTCATCCGAAGACAGAGGGGTTCGCCATTCACCTGCAGTCGGAGACGGGCGAGAACTTTGCCAGCATTTCTTGCAGCGAAAAATCTGGGGGACGCGAGCTTCGAGTAAACACCGTCGCCGCGTCGCTCGCCGGAGTTTCTGGCTTGCCTGTGGACCTTCGCCTGTTTCTCGATGGGTCGGTGATGGAAGTTTTCGCTAACCGGACAGTGGCGCTCACATCGCGGATCTACAAAGCTCCGTCCGGGCCACTCCGGCTAAAACTCGAAGGCGATGCCGAACTCGTATCGTTCGACCTCTGGCAAATGACGCCGATCTCGAAGGACCGTCTCACCGGTTCCCTGTGCGCGTGACGATTTCCCATCAACCGCAAGACGCACGTTTCAATACTTCCCTTTCCCCGCTTGCGTGCTCTGAACCTTCCCGCGCTCCACCGAGAGCGTATACGCGGTCCCGCCCTCGCCCGTCCACGAAACCAAATCAAAATGTCCGCCCGCCTTCACCCGGTAGACACTGATTTCCCGAAACGTCAACGGGACATCTTTCTCACAAACCTCGGGAGGTTGCGTGGGCTTCATGAAAAACACTCCCTTTCCCGTGCCCACGACGGTGCCCTTCCCGTCGGCCTCCACGAGCACCGCCGACTTGGCGTCGATCGCTACTTCCCGCGGAGACGTACTCCATCCATCTTTCATCAGCCGCGCCAGAAATCCCAGTGAACGCCCCAGGCGGTCGCGCTGGGCAAAATGCGAATCCGTGATCAGATTCTCAAGATGCGGAATCTTCAGGAAATCCCGCACCAGGGTCACCCGCTCGAAATAAGGATTCGGCAACACATCCGTCGACGCCAGATCCTTATCGTCCGGCTTGTCTTTCATGCAGCCGTAAACAAATTCGCCCTGCACCGCCAGCCCCGCGCTGGTTCCGCCAATCGGCTTCCCCTCCGCAATGTCGTCATTGATCGCTCTCTCGACCGGCGTCCCCTGCCAGCCGCGAACATAGTTTGACTGATCGCCCCCGGCAATAAACACGACCTCGGCCTTACGAATAATCTCTGCCACCGCCGGCTCCACTGCCGCCTCATGGTTGGGGATGATCAGCGTCGCCACCGAATTCGTCTTACACAGCCCGTTGACGTAGGGGTTGTAATCGTCGTCTCCGCGGGCCCGCAGGATCAAGAAATCGCCGCCGTCGCCCTTATTGCACAGCCAGCGAAACGCCTCGTCGAGGTCGGTGCCCCCACCCATCATGGCGATACCCGCCATGGGCTTGGTCTGAACGTCAGCTTTGTTGCCGAGACGGAAGTATTGGTAGGAGTCGGCAGCGTGCGAGAAGTGGGCGGTAAACGCCAGCAAAACAAGAACCACCATCATCTGCAGATTGATCTGCTTCACAGGCCGACCATACCCTAACTGTCTTGAGATTGGGCGCATGGCCAGGTGATTGGTTGACGTTGCTAGTTGCCGCAATTTCGGCAAGATGACACACCGCCCTTTCGATTATTTGTCCAGCGTCATGCAAGATCCATCGACCTGGTAGCCGTCGGACTGTTTATAAACCAGTCCGACCACAACGGTGCTTTCATTGAGTGCCGTCGTCAGCCGATACGGAACCTCCGTAAGATCGGCCGACGAAGTCATCTGCAGCGTCTTCCCAAAATCGTTTGAGACATACATCTGAAGTCTAGGCTTCTCTCGCGAACCGCCGATGGTTGCGAGCACGAAGCCCTGCTTCGCATCTCCTGCAACGGCGAAGCCGAACACTTGGCCGAGTCCTCCCTGTTCCGAGAGGTTTAGCGGATGCAGCACTCGGCCGTCCGGATCAAGTTCAGCAAGCATCAGCGGAAGTGCAATCGGCCCGTGAGCACCCGAATACCGCGCGGCATGGAAATAAACCGACCACTTGGGCGCCGGCTTCCGATAGAACAGTAGCGTCTTCGAGCCGGCGGCAGCTACCGCCGGCTCTAGCGCGTCAGGCACAAATGCCAGGGGCCGCTTGGGCAGCGCAGTACCACTTGATTGCCACACAACCGCGTGCGCATCGGCAGTGTTCACCGCAACCATTGCCTGATTCGAGAGTGACACAACGCTGGGATTGAACAGCCATTGGGCAGGCGGCAGTTTCGCTGTACTCCACTCCTCCCTCATGTCGATTTGTACCTGCCCGATTCGTTCTTCGTCCAGGTCGAATGGCAGCGTAATCGACGTGTCGTCGGGGACGCGCAGTGGTTTTGCATCCGCCAGTTTCCAGGTTCCGAGAAATGCGGCGTGTTCCTGGTTGCTTTCAAGAAAGACCAAGACGTTGTTCCGCGACAGCGAAGCGCTGATCGCCATCGCGGCAGGCAGTGAGACGATGCTCTCGGAGGACTGACGAAAAGGCTTGCCAGGCTCTGGACAATTCCAAAAACGCCACGACGTTTTCTCGGTTGGAGTGTCGCGCCATGGCTTGGATGCTTGGCGCAAATGCTCCACCGTCAATAGATACGCGCCTTCCGCATTGGCTACCGAGGTGAGGTCAAGAAGAGTCTTTGCAGTGTAGAACCGCGTCAGTTTCAAAGGGTTCACCGATTCACCTCCATTGCTTGCCTTGCGACCCGGGGTTCGTGATTCCGAGAAGCATGCGAGCGCAGACACGATCGCGGTCAAGACCACGAGAATTGCTCCGAAATATGCTCTCGTGCAGGTTTGCCGGAACATTCAGTTCACTTATTGGTCCACAAAATCCAACCCACCAAATGAGGCGCCACGGCGGGGCTCGGATCCCGCTTTAGCGCAACTGCAGCCGGCGGGGGCGGAGCTAGCTTGGTGCATTGAAAACTCGTAGCAGTCAAGGGCTCATACGTGTGAATGTCAACCGTAGTCATGGGCGCACCCGGAGCGACACAAGCCACCGGGCCACTGCCATAGGAAGGATCATACAGCTTCCAGTTTGGCGCAGCGGGAACGTTCACATCAGCGATCCAGTGACTTCCCCAGCTTGGCGGCGCAGCGGGGTTGCCCTGGCCGTTGGTCGTAGGATCGTTCCACCCGCTGCACTTGTACGTATTCGCCCCGCGTTTAAAAGTACCGGCTGGCGGACGCAATGTCACCTCGGCCGAGGAGATGCCGTGAACCGCCAGGCAATTCATAAGCACCTCGTCGAACACAATGCAGCTCGCAGCATTCTGCTTGTCGGTGTCGGGATCGTCCCGGGATTGGATGGCGCTTGGCAGATCCTGATTGGGCGGAATATGGAGCGGTGGTCCCCAGTTCTTCCAATACACCAAGCCGGTGTTGTGGGAAGCGCGCGCCGGTGTGAATTGGCTCCAGATTGCGTTGAGAACATTCTGATGGCCGGTGACCCCGTTCGCCCATTTGCAGGACCATTCAAGGATCTCCCATAGAAACTTGTTCTCATTTCCCGGATGCATATTGGCTGCTTTCGGCGGCTGATCAACGAAAAACAGGGTGTGCTTCGTCACACGGGGCGCGCTCGCGCGCGAGTCAATCTCAAACGTCCACGTAAACTGGACTCCGTCCAGCCGGCTCACGGTGGCGGGCACATTCTGCAAATCAAAGGTGTCCGAGGCTTTACCGCCCGCAAACGTGAGAGTCTTTTCCGCAATCGTAATGCCCTGGTCGCTGGTCGCTTTGATCTTCACCACCGCCGAATTACAAGGCGGCGCGGGGATTTCAAAAGAGGCCTTCAGCTGACGTGTTGCGCCTCCCACTCCGGTCCTCAAGTAGGCTGCTGGCCAACTGAACTCGGCATCGGCGGTGAGCCCCGCTTTCTTCTTCCAATGGACACTGCCACCCGCCGGACGAATCTCTGGAGGACTGAAGTGCTTGTGAGGCGGAGCTGCGTCTGCGGGTGCTGGCAGGAGGTAACTTCCGTCAGGAGCGGGAATCCGCGCGTAGTAAATGTCGATCGCGCCCTTGAACGTGATCTCCGTGACCAGTACATCTGGCGGGGCTACGGTGACAAGCACCGTGTCGGAACACGGACTGCAACCTGAAGCGGTGTACGTCACCTTGATTGTGGCCGTTCCAGGTCCGACTGGCTGCACCGTCGCGGAATCCGCCCCGGAGGCGGTAGCGACTCCCGGGGCGGAACTGCTCCACGAAAAGGTCCCGCCTCCCGGGCTTCCCGTGGCGGTCAGGCTTGCGGTTTTGCCGGTGCCGCAGAGCGTGATGGGCTTGGGACTGATCGTTACAGTGCACGCGCATGCTCCAGGTCCCCCGTCAGCTGGATTGCCTCCATCGCCAGAACTCGGAGAAGTCGGCTCGGCCGGATCGCTCATGCCTGTGCCTCCTTCTCCCGGTTCCTGGCAAGGACATGATCGAGCCACGTCAGAGCCCTCTTCTCCAGACGCTCGGCTCTGGCACTCGGGCTTAAGATCTTTTCGTCCCGTAGCGTTTTAGCGATCCACGGGTAAAGCAGATCATTCGTGCAGCTATGGCCGAATGCGAACATCAGCACCACCAGCAGCGTCACCTGCCGGACTGTTGAGAACTGGTACCTCTCGGCCTCGGCGGCGCCGACGCGGATCAACTTGATGAGCCCAGCCTCACCCACGTAAGCCACCTTTTGTGGAAAGATCCTGGTCATTTCCCGGAGCAGTCCGGCGACAAGGCCGTCGGAAGAAAATGGCATGGGCTTGCGCGCAAGATCCGGAATTTCGTTCAGCGCCTTGTGCACATTCACTCCTCCTGGCCCCGCTACTTTCTTCAGATATTCGACATATTCCCGATGTATCTGTTCCGCTCGAATCATTTGGTCAGCGGAATTCCGCAGAGCGGCACTCACTGCCGGATACTGAGGGTCGGTATCGAAACCGCTCCCGCACAGGAAGGTCATCTCGATGAACAAACGAATCGGACCTTTGTTCGTGAATCCGTAGGTGCCGGCCCGGCGCATCCCTGATCGGACTGCCACTCGCACTTGTTCATCCCCGATTACCTTGCAGAGCACCGCAAAGCGTTCCTTGCTGTGCTCCACCATCTCGTCCTCAAACTTCTGCAGATGGTGCTGGCGGAAGGCTTCGGTCTGTTCTTGGCGAATCGTCCACATGGCGTTTCTATCGCGGCCCTTCCGGGCCGGGCTTTTCGATCAGCATGGCGGAATCGGTGTGGGCCTTGGCTGACATCGCTTTGGCGTCCCGGGTCGCGGGTTGGGCCAGCGACAATACACGCTTCTCCGTTCCATGGCCGATGGTGGTGAACTCCCACAACTGATCTGGCTCCTCACCCTCCAGGACGTAGCGTTTGATCGGTCCGAAAAACTGCGTGGCTTCCTCTGGGATACACGTTGGCAGGAAGATCCGCATGACGCGCGGATCGTAGAAGCGAAAGTAAACCTGCTCGCCGTCGGGGAGCTTCACCTGAAGGAAATGGCGAAGGTGGCGCCGAATTTCGTGAAAATCGCTGGCGCAGGTGAAATACACTCCCCAACTGTTGCCCCATCCTTCTTTCACCAACGCGTCCAACAGTTGCGAGTCAGGAGCCAGCTTTACGAGATAGGGCGCGACTTGGGCCAGCTTTGCGCCCTCCGGACCTTCGTACAGCGACTGGCATTCCGCCTTGTGATGCACCAGCAGAGCGAGAATCCGGATGTCGCGAGCGGCGTCCAGAACTGCAAACAGGGGTTGCAGATCGCGGCGCAGCAATGGAAGCAGTCGGTCTTGCGGAGTCGTAGCCGGTGCGGGCACGGCAAAGGCGGCAGCGTTGCTGGCTACAGTTACCGGTTCGTCGGCCTCAATGCGGATCGCAAAAGTGGTTGCTCCCGCAATAATCGAGTCGCCGTCATGAAGAACTCCGTCAGTAACGCGTTGGCCGTTCACCAGAATTCCGTTGCGGCTATTGAGGTCGCTGATGCGGCAATCCGCGCCCTCCCACCCCAGGCTGAAGTGCAAGCCGGACATGTGCGAATCCTCCGCGAACGCAAGATCGGCGCGGTCGGTTCGGCCCACCCGCAGGATGCATCCCGGGTCGAGCCGGGTCTTGCTACCTGCCTGGGGTCCGGATCGCACTTCTAGAAAAACGGGCATAGATCAGGGCTCCGCGGCGTTTCTGGCAACGGCCTCGACCGAGGCCGAATTATTTCTGTCAATGTTTGCAGAACGGGGCGCCCGTCTGAGCTGCTGCTTGCAGTACCACACCCTGGCCGGTCTCTCCGATCATTACGGTCATCTCCCCCAGAACGATCACACCGCCGTGCGCGGTGGGATCGCCCATGCGGGCGGCCATCAGATTTCCGATCAACACCGTCGGCGAGCCCATAACGATGACGTCGGGTGGACCGACGCAGGTGGCCATGTCAGTGACTCGAGCAGCCGGCAGCATCCCAATCAACACTGTCGGACAACCGGGCGGAAGAATCGGCCCCCCCACGTGCGGAACAATGCCGGTCACCATCGGGCAAGTGTGCATGTCGGTGATGCGCGCTGCTGGAGGCATTCTTTTCTCGCTCGACTTAATACTTCGTTCGCTGTTCAAACTCCTGAGGCACTACACCTGTCCTTACACTCTCGGCGCGGCAGAATCAAAAGCTGTCGCTTGAACCGCCGCCGTCAAAGCCGGATCCGGCTCCCGATTCCTTGAACTTGCCACCGTCGTCGGCGAGCTCCGGAGTCTTCGGATTATCTGGCGCCTTGGGCTCCTTCGGATCTTTCGGCGACTTAGGACTCTTGGTACTCGCGGCGCTGCCTGATCCAGCCGATCCTCCGCTATTGATCAGGACCATGGTCCCCTGAATCGCGACTCCGGCAGGCCCAATCGTGATGAATCCGCCCGGTCCCGTAAGCGTGAGTTGCATGCCCGCCTGAATGACGACGTTCATCCCTCCCTGCAAGGTGATGTTCTGTCCCGCAGTCAGGGCGTAGTTGGAGCCAATGCTCTCGTCGCTGTTGCTGCCTACAATCAGCGACTGGTTCGATCCGATCTGCTCGGTGCGGTTCGAACCCACGTTCAAGTCGAGATTGGTGCCAATATTCTCCACGCGATTCGCGCCGATATTCGAATGCACATCGGTTCCGACGTTCTCGATCAGATTGGCACCGATATTGACGTGCTGATCTGCGCCGATGTTTTCCTGCAGATTGTTACCGACGTTCAAATGCTGGTCAGTGCCGATCGTCTCCATCAAGTCCGTCCCAACCGTCAGGGACATATTCTTCCCGATGGACTCGACGTGGTTCGCTCCAACCGTTATGTGCTTGTCCACACCAATGTTTTCGCTCTGAACTTTGCCTACGCTCAGATGACGGTTGTTGCCGACGAACTCTCGGGAATCGACCTCGACCCTCTCGTCTTTATCCCGCTCGGCATTGATGAAGATCTGCTCTTCGCCTTTCTTATCTTCGAAGCGAATCTCGTTATAGTTCGCGGTGTCGCCTCCCTTCGTGGAGCGCGACATGAATGTGCTCACGGTCTGATGCTCGGGAAGCGTGTAGGGCACGGTCTGATCTGCGTTGTACACACGCCCGGTAATCAGCGGGCGGTCGGGATCTCCCTCGATAAAGCTGACCACAACTTCCTGGCCCATGCGCGGGATCCACATCGCTCCCCAGCCCTTGCCACCCCAAGGCTGCGAGACACGAATCCAGCACGAGCTGTTCTCGTCCTGCTGGCCCAGGCGATCCCAGTAGAACTGAACTTTGATGCGGCCGTATTTGTCGACCCAGATTTCCTCTCCCGACTTGCCGACAACCACCGCCGTCTGCGGGCCTTGGACAAACGGCTTGGGCGTGATTCGGGCCGGACGGAAAGGAACCCCCGACGGAATACAGGTGAACTGATTCGAGTAGTGCGCCGGACTCTTTGACTCCTCCTGCGTATAGCTGCCAACCGTGGCCACGTGCTGTACGTCGGTGATCACATAGCTGGCATTCATGTCGTCGCGAGGATGATCCTTCAGATCAAACTTGTACCCCGAGGTAAATGCGCGGCACAAACTGGAGGCGGTAATGACCACTCCGACGGCTTCCTCTTCCTGCATGCGAAGCTTAGCCACGGTGGTTCCCTGCGAAGGAGTCAGGTGGTCACCGGGGTAATCATAGAGCTCGAACTTCGTGTTGCCTCCGACTTCCACCACGGTGGGCTCGTCTGCCATCAAACTGGTTTTAGGAGTCTCGAAATTGTAGTCGGTGAGCGAATACTTGCCCGTGCGCAACTCCTGCTCCATGTGCCAGGCGGTGATCACGTCTTCGGAATCGAGATCACCACCGGTCTGGTTGTAGCTGGCGGACGTCTGATTGGGGCATGGCTGGTGCGCGCTGGAAGAATCACAGAGCACCATGGTGTGCTTGCCCTTTTCGTGCTCGAAATAATAAAAAATGCCGTACTGCTCCATCAGGCGCGATACGAAATTGAAATCCGTTTCACGGTATTGGACGCAGTATTCCAGCGGCTGGTAACTGCCCGTCGTCGACATACGGAAGTCGGTGTAGCCGTCGACTTTGAAGACTTCCTGAATAATGTCGGGGATGGTCTCGTTCTGAAAGATCCTGCAGTCGGCGCTGCGGGTCAAAAACCAGAGCCAGGGCACAACTTCCATCTGGTAGGTCGTAAACTGGGCACCCGACCCACTCTGGGCGAAGCGGCTGACGTATCCGTTGAAATAGCGCTCGCTGCTGCCGTCCGTTAACAGAACGCGGATCGTCACCTGCTGGCCGACAATATCTTTGAATTTGATATCGCTCTTCTCGGAAAGAAGGTCGAGATGAAAACTGAAGAGCCGGGAGATACTTTCGCGTCCGGAAAATCCCTGCAGCAGCAGGATATCTTGGCCGAGCGGCGTGTCGAGTGCAAGAAGCCGATTTTCCTGAATATAGGGCATACGCTTAATTCGTGTCTTACAAATTCTTGTATCGACGCATGAACGCTTCCCGCTTCAGATCGCTATACACGTAGGGCAGGATGAGGTCGGCTTCGTCGCTGCGGCGTTTCACCAGGATGCGCTCCTTCGCCCAGATGCGCCGCGACGACTCGAAGTACCAGTGAATCCAGACAAGGTCCTTCTCTCGAACGGCGACCTTGAGTTGCTGTTTTTCCCAGTCACCGCCAAAGAAATCCTCTTGCTCGGTCACCGTGGTTCGCTGTGGGGGCGCGGCGGGTTCGGGCTCGGCTTTCTTCGCTCCGGCTGCAGTGCCCAACTGCAACGGCTCAAGCCCAAACGAAAGTCGCGACGATTGCCGCATCGAAGGCGCACTCACCTTTCCACCAGGATGAAAATTCATACCCAGCGACAGCGCAGGTGACGGCGACATGGCCGGTCCGGTCTGCTCGATCGTTACCTTCTTTTCCTTCTTGTGTACCGTACCACTATTGAAGACCAGAGAGATCAGCGCGACTTGCGCTCCAGTGGGCAAATCAGCCATGCCGGGAAAGAACTTCGCCGTTGTGTCGTAATACTCGGGCAGCATTGTCTTTCGAAAGACATTGAGCGCAACGTCTTTGAAAATCGTGAGGTGCTTC
>Ga0265338_10004962_pt1 | contig 17627 bp, 16 predicted proteins | sample 42126metaG_FD_193579 | JGI IMG/M metagenome (GOLD analysis project Ga0265338, IMG submission 193579) | Rhizosphere microbial communities from Carex aquatilis grown in University of Washington, Seatle, WA, United States - 4-21-26 metaG | ecosystem: Host-associated > Plants > Roots > Rhizosphere... | reverse complement strand
GCGGCGCTTTGACCTCGACCAGTGGCAATATCACCATCGATAGCGGGTCCAGTATTGCCATTTCGACCGCCTCGGCCCCTGTGGTCACCATCGATTCCAACAATTCGCTGGTCAACAACGGCTCGATTTCCAACGTCAATGCCGACGGCGGCCTCGGCGTCCTGATCGACACCACCAACGGGAACATCTTTCCGCCCTCGTCCGGCCTTGCCTCGACCGGCAGCATCGATCTGAGCGGCAGCGGCACCAACAAGCGCGGCATCGTCATCCAGGGCGGCAACACCTATTACGGCCCCATCACCCTGACCACGCTAACGGCCATTACCGTAACGGGCGCCACCACCGCCACCCAATCCTCCGCCCTCACTCTGCAGGGCGATGGGTCCGCGGCCTTCCTCCTGACCCAGGGCACCAAGGTCACCAGCAATATCCTTTTCGGCGGCGGCGGCATCGCGCAGACCTCCAGCGTGAATTCGACCGCGTCCAATGCCATCATCGTGGACCTGGACGGCACGGTGAACGGCAATGTGATTCTGTCCTCCAGCATTACCGGCGTTGGCGCCGGCATGCTCGGCGTTCAGGAATTGGGCGGCATCCATACCTGCGCCAGCGATACGTCCGCGCCCACAGGCTTTACCTGCCCGACCAGCTCGAGCGGTGTGTTGATCAATACCGGCGCCATTTCCCTTATCGGGATCAGCTTCCCCAACTCCCGCGGCAACAATCCCGAAGCCGGCAGCGCCCTGGTCATCGGCGGCAGCATTGACGGCGGCTTTGTCAATTACGGCCCCGGCACCTCCAACAATGTCTCGGCCGCCAGCATCCGTTCCGCGGGCCTGACTTCTTCCCCGACCATCCTGATCGACCCCACCCGTTCGATCACCGGCACTCTGACGGCGCCGCGCGGACCCGTGGTGCTGGGCCCGGTCACCGCCGATGCCGATCCGATCGACGCCGGCTATGCCCTGATCAACCGCGGCTCCATCGCGGCCCAGCCCATCGACTCGGAGCTGAGCAGCGCCGCCGTAGTGATCCAGGGCGCCTCTGCGACCTATTTCACCTGTCTGTCGGCCCTGGCCGGAAGCTGCAGCACCACGCCCCAGACGGTGACGGAGAGCATCACCAGCGTCGTCAACGGCGTCACCACGACCACGAACCAGAATGTCACCAATGTGGGCGGCCTGCTCAACACCGGCACCATCAGCGCCATTGCCACCACCAATTCCCAGACCCTGACCTCCTCCGGCACCACGACCGCGACCGCCCTTTATATCGGGCCGTTCGCCACCGTGCCGCGGCTGGATGTGATGTCGGAAGCGGTCAGCGGCTCCAGCAACACCTCAGGCAGCATCACCGCTCAGGTTTCGGGCATCGGTCAGGGCAGCGCCTTTGGCGTGATCCTGGGTACCAATTCAAACGTGCCGGTGATCAATGTCGGCAAGAACGCCAGCATCATCGCGCAGGTCACCACCACCACCGTCTCCCCGACCAAGGACATCGCCAGCTCCACCGCGCCCTTCAGCCTGGTGTCGGAGGCGATCCTGGATTCGGGCGGCAGTCTCAAGACCATCAACAATGCCGGCACCATCCAGGCGACCAACACGGTTCTGACCCCCGACACCGGCGCGGTGGTGTCTTCCCTCACCACCGCAATCGATCTGTCGGCCTCCATCAACGGCGGCATCACCGTCAACAACAGCGGCAGGATCCTGGGGAACATCTTCCTGGGTTCGGGCAACGGCAACACCTTGAATGTCGGCAATATCGGAAGTGGCGGCACAACCGCCAACACCAATACCGGCGTTCTCAATACCGCCAACACCTACAGCGTCGTGGCCGGCTCCATCGTGACCAACCAGGCGGGTTTTGCGCCCATCACCAATGCCGGCGCGATCGATTTCGGCTCCGGCACCAACCATGTGCTGCATGTGGGCGGCTTCGGCTATGTCAATGCCGTGATCAACGCCAATACCAACAGCCTGGCGGTCCAGGTTGATCCCAACGGTCAGCTTTTTGTCGCCAACACCACCAGCGCCCTGCAGGCTTCCACTTTCAATATCGCCTCCAACGGCACGCTGGGCCTTGCCATCTCCCAGACCAATCTCAACAGCCTGACGCCGGTGGTGCAGGCCACCAGCGCCAGCCTCTCGGGCGCCACTCTGGGGCTGCAATTCGGCACCTATATCTCCTCCGGCTTCAGCGCGGCCTCGACAAGCAGTCCCACCACCCAGACCATTACCTTGATCCGGGCGCCGGTGATCACCGACACAACACTGGCGCAGCAGAACGCCCAGCTCGGTCTCAATACGCCGTTCCTGTTCGAGACGCCCACCGAGAGCGGGATCACGCCGCTGACGGTCGCCAATGACACGACCGGTCAGCAGACCTTGTTGATGCGTCTTCTGCCGCGCTCCACCGGCGCCAAGAATGCCGACGGTTCTCCGGGCCTTAATCTGTCCGGCTCGGCCAAGGCCGAGTTTCCCCTCACGGCCGCGGCTCTGGCCACCGACAACGAACTGGGCGCGGCTATCGCCACCAGCCTTACCGTCTACAACACGCCCGGCGTGCCTTCGAGCGGCATCAATGTGGCCGCGTCGCAGCAGGAGGCCCAGCGGGTATTCTCGCAATTTGCTCCCGACGTTTCCGGTGGCACACGCGAGATCGCCATCATGCTCACCGACCAGGCTTCGGGCCCGGTCGCCGCGCGCCAGCGTCTCCTGCGCAGCTATTCCAGCGAGCCCGGCGACACCACCTTGTGGGGTGAGGAATTCACCGGCCAGATCAGCGACAAAAATACGCTTTCTTCCGACGGCACCATCAGTGCCTTCAAGGATCACGGCTTCGGCTTCACCCTGGGCGTGGACGCGGGTTCCTCCCGCAATGGCTGGTACGGCGGCGCCTTCACCTTCTATACGGGCGATGTGACCCAGGAGTTGCCGCGTGCCACCCGCACCAATACCCAATGGTACATGCTCACCGGCTACAGCCAGTGGAGCGGCAAGCACGCCTTCCTCGATACCCAGCTCAGCGCCGCCTATGGCGATTTCGAGCAGACCCGCACACTCAGTGTCGGCGACGTTTTCCGTACCGCGACCAGCCGCCGTCCGGGCGCCATGCTGGCGCTGGGCGCCAATACCGGCGTGATGCTGAAATATGGCGGCGTCGAGGTTGACCCGCATATCAGCCTGGATGGCATGACCTTGCGCGAGGAAGGCTATTCTGAAGCCGATGGCGGGTCGGGCATGAATCTGGATGTGGCGCCTTATTTCGCCAACTCCCTGCGCACCGCGATCGGCGCCGACATCAAGGGCAAGATCAGCCTGTGGGGTTTCGACCTGACGCCCGAGGCGCGGCTGGGCTATCGCTATGACGTGCTGAATCAGCCGGTCAAGGTGAATGCGGCCTTCGAAGCCACCGGCGGCCGCGGCACGGCGGGTAACACCTTGACCTTTGTCGGGCCAGACCCCGACAGCGGCAACGCCATTGCCGGCTTAAGCCTGGGCGCCTCCACCGACACCTGGCAGCTGGGCGTGAATTACGACTGGATCCGCGGCAACAACGGCTCTACCACGCAGGTAGGCATTCTGACGGTTCTTGGCCGCATCTAACGCGGTCTTTTTGGCCGCTGAGTGCGTCGCGCGTGCTCACGTGCTTAAGCACGCTGCGCGCGACGCTCCTGCTCATCGGCCAAAAATCCTCGCGCGATGCGGCCTTCTGCCGGCGGTGGTGCTGCTACCAGCTGCCGGTGTTGGGCATGGAAGCCCAAGGTTCCTTCGGCTCCAGGTGTCCGTCCTGCAAGAGTTCGATGGAAATACCGTCGGGCGAGCGGATGAAGGCCATGTGCCCGTCGCGCGGGGGCCGGTTGATGGTGACGCCGGCCTTCATCAATTTTTCGCAAAGCCCGTAGATGTCGCTCACGCGATAGGCGAGATGCCCAAAATTACGGCCGCCGCTATAGCCTTTCTCATCCCAGTTGTAGGTGAGTTCGATCACAGGGCTTTCCGCCGCCAGTTCGCTATCGGCCTCAGCCCTGATGCGCCTGGCGTCGTCGGGCGTTGCCAGGAATACCAGCGTGAAGCGCCCTTTTTCATTTTCGATGCGCCGGACCTCCTGAAGACCCAGCTTGTTGCAGTAGAAATCCAGCGAGGTGTCCAGGTTCGAAACCCGCACCATGGTGTGGAGGTATCGCATTAATATGATCCTTGAATATTCTTGGCCGTTGCCCCTCCCATCTTGCGCATTTTGAGAGGCCAAAAAAGCGAAGATGTCGCAATGGAACCTGTGCATGGGGTGGACCCCACCGGGGGCCAGTTGGGGGCAAGGATGCACCTGCGCACAGGCCAGAGCGCTGAAAAGGATTTATCCCAGAACACCCAAGGCTTAGGCCGTGGCGCTCACGATGCTGCACATGCGAAATCGGGGGCCGCTGTCTTTTTTGCGGTCAGGATAAAATGATGAGCGTCCGGCAGTGGGCGCATTCAAGGCACTGCCACAAAGCTTTCCTAGCCTTCATGCCTCTTGCAAAGAGGGTAAGCGATTGCTTTAAAAGCAGCCGGCTAAGGCGTCAGTATACGGCGCCACGTTGGGTAGACTTGGGTCTCAAACAAAACTGTTGCGACCGGGCGAACTCCGTGCCGGTTTTTTTCTTCTTGAGCGAGAGCGCATGGAACGTCCAAATCATCTGCAGCTAGAAAAGAAGAGTGCCGCCAACAAGGCGACCAGTCTGGCGATCGTCATCGCCATCCACGTCGCCGGCATCGCCGGTCTTGTCGCAGCGTTGGCTCAGGGAGCCCTGATCAAGCAGCTGCAGGAAATCAAGGCTTCGGTCGACACGCAAAAGACACCGCCCAAGGCGCCGCCGCCGCCGCCGCCGGATCTGGTGAAGCCGCCGCCGCCGGTCGCCATCGTGCCGGAATTCCAGGTCGCCAGCGCGCCGCCGCCGCCCGTCACCACAGTCCCCAAGGCCCCGCCCGCACCGCCGCCGCCCAAGGCCGCGCCGGTGGCGGCCAGCGATCCGCTGCGGCCCATCCAGCGCACCCATACCCAGCCGCCCTATCCGCCCATTTCGCAGCGCCTCAATGAGGCGGGCACGTCGCTGATCGAGGTGCACATCACCGTCGAAGGCAATGTGGACACCTGCAAGGTCGTGCAGACCTCCAGCTCCCAGCGTCTCGACGATGCCGCCTGTGACTGGGTGAAAAGCCACTGGCGCTGGCAGCCGCCCACTCAGCAGGGCACGCCTCACGATGTTTCGACCCGGATCTCGATGAAATGGGATCTCAAGGACGTCAAATAACCCTCAACCATCCACGCAATTCATCGGTTACTACGGAGTAGAAAAATGACCTTCAAGAAACTGACGATCGCAGCCGCTATCGTCGCCATGACTAGCCTGGGCGCTGTTGCTCCGGTTTTTGCCCAGGCCCCGGCTGCGCCCGCCGCTGATCAGGCTGCCGCGCCGGCCGCCGCCCCTGCCGACCAGGCCGCCGCCCCGGCTGCCCCGGCTGCGGATGCCGCGCCGGCCGCTCCCGCCGGGGACGCCGCCGCCAAGGTCAACGCCGCTGACCAGTCCACGCCCTACGGCTTGAAGCACATGGTCGAGAATGGTGACTGGATTTCCCGCACCATCCTCGGGGTGCTGGTGATCATGTCGGCCGGTACCTGGTACATCTTCTTCACCAAGTGGATCGAACAGCAGCGCATTCTCGGCCAGGCCAACCAGGTCGAGAAGAAGTTCTGGACCTCCGCCACTCTGAATGAAGGCGTCGACAAGCTTCCCAAGAACTCGGTGTTCCGCGGCATCGCGGAAGCCGGCCTCAAGGCCTCCACCGGCGGTACCTCGCTGGTCGGCCTCAATGACTGGATCGGCATGACCCTGACCCGTCAGCTGGAAGACGCCAATGCCCGCTTGCAGGGCGGCATCGCCTTCCTGGGTTCGGTCGGCTCGGTCTCCCCGTTCGTCGGTCTGCTCGGCACCGTTATCGGCATTTTGAACGCGCTGATCGGCATCGGCGTCGCCGGTCAGATGTCCATCGACAAGGTTGCCGGCCCGGTGGGTGAAGCGCTGCAGATGACCGCCATCGGTCTGTTCGTGGCCGTTCCCGCGGTGCTGCTCTACAACTACCTGGTCCGCCGCAACAAGGTGATCACCGAGAAGATGCGCGCTTTCGCGGGCGACCTGCAGGCCTATCTCATCAGCAAATCCAAGTAATTGGCGCTGGGATAGTCCTTTCACGGAGTTAGTCCTATGTCAGTTGACGTCCAACATGCCGTCGAGGATGACGTCGCGGAACTGAACGTCACCATCAACACCACCCCGCTGGTGGACGTGATGCTGGTGATGCTCATCATCTTCCTGGTCACCATTCCGGTGGTGCTCAAGATCACGCCCGTCCAGTTGCCGACCTATCGCAATATCGTCACCCAGACGAAGCCTGAGAATATTGTGATCGCGGTGACCCCCGACGAGCAGATGTACTACAACAACGTGCCGGTCGATCCGCAGACCATGGTCCGCAACTTCGTCGAAGCCCTTCGCCGGGCGCAGGCGTCGGGCAAGACGCTTCCCGAGGTGCACATTCGCGGTGACAAGAATGTGCGTTTCGAGGCGATCGGCCGCGTGATCCTGGCCTGCCAGAAGGCCGGCATCCAGAAAGTGGGTTTCATCACCGAACCCCACTCTCTTGAAGCAAACAGCTTTTGAGGTAACCCGCCATGGCAATGAGTACTGGTACTGCTGACGGCGAAGTGATGGTGGAAATGAACACCACGCCGTTGATCGACGTGATGCTCGTTCTCCTCGTTCTTCTGATCGTCACCCTGCCGATCCAGACCCACGCGGTGAAGCTGGACATGCCCGCCCCCAACGCCACCCCGCCGACGGTCATTCCGGAGACGGTGGAACTGGGTGTGGACTTTGACGGAACCATCACCTGGAACGGCACCACCGTCGACCGTGGCACGATGGACGCCTATTTCGAGGACGCGGCCAGGAAGAACCCGCAGCCCGAAATTCACGTCAATCCGAACCGGCTGGCCAAGTATGACGCCGTTGCCAAGGTGCTGGCCGATGCCCAGCGTCTGGGCGCGACCCATATTGGTTTTACCGGGATCGATCAGTATAATTAGGCTGTGAGGGCACAGCCGTAGGTGAAAAGCGTGCGGCAACCCCGCACGCTTTCCCTTTTTATGATGACTGCGAAATGAGGTCTGTGATGACTGTCCGTAAGTTGCGCGCCGCGATGACGGCGATTCTGCTGGGAACCGCTGTGGCGGCCGGCTCTGCCCTGGTCCTGGCCGTCCCGGCCCAGGCCGTCACCGTCAGTTACAAAATCGCCCCGATGCTCAACGAAGCCAAGGCGATGATCGCCGCCAAGAACTATGCTGGCGCCAAGGCCAAGCTGAATGAGGCTGAGGCCGCTGCCTCTACTCCGGATGATCACACCATCATCAATCAGATGAAGGCCGCGATCTCGATTTCCTCGGCTGATCCCAACACCCCCGGCGGCGCCAAGGCCAAGTTCGCCCAGGACTATAATGCCGGCAAGTTCAAGGACGTGATCGCCGATGCGGAGTATCTGAAGAAGAACAATGTCTTCGACGCCCAGTCGCAGTTGATCGTCGGCCAGGCCTATTACAAGGCCGCCGACTATGCCGGCTGCGTGAAATACACCAAGTCCCTGGGCACCGGCGAAACCGCCCTGGCGCTGCAGGCCCGCTGCGCCTACGAGGTCGGTGACGATGTCAGCCAGCGCGCCGCACTGGATCAACTGGTCGCCCGCACCGGCAAATGTGAATACTGGACCGGCCTGCTCAAGCTGGGTGAGCGCGCCCGCGGCCTTTCGGACCACAATACTCTCGACATTAATCGCATTCGCATGACCGCCGGCTGCATGCAGAGCAAGGATGACTATATCTCGCTCGGCCAGTTCACCCTGCAGTTCAAGCTTGCCGCCGAAGCCCAGACGGCTATGCAAAAGGGCGTGGACGCCAAGCTCCTGACGGACGATCGTTCGCTGCGCCTGCTCGCCACCGCCAAGCAGATGGCCTCGGCCCGCGCCGCCACCGAGGCCAAGGACTTGGCGACCGCCAATGCCGCGCCCCAGGGCGATGCCTTGGTCGATATCGGTGAAAATATGATCGGCGAAGGCAAGGCCAAGGACGCCATTGGCGTGATCCAGAACGGCCTCAAAAAGCCGCTCAAGGATGCCAACAATGGCCAGATCCGTCTGGGCCAGGCCTATCTCGCCGCGGGCCAGAAGAAGGATGCCCAGGCAGCCTTCTCCAAGGTCAAGGCGCCGGAGAAGGACGCCATGGTGGCCCATCTCTGGTACCTGGCCGCCAGCCACTAAGGCCGTCGCTGGCCTTTTGGCCTCCGGGTTCGTCGCGTCCGTACGCTGTCACTACGGACCGCTCGTGGACGCTTAGTCCACGTCGCTCGCGGCTCCTGCCCGGTGACCAAAATGCTGCGCGACATTCTTCCCCATCGGGCGCGGGTTTCACCCGCGCCCTTTTTCTTTGCGGGCAAAGATCAGACGTAAATCATCTTCACGGTCATGCCGCCGTCCAGGATCAGGTTCTGGCCGGTCATGAACCCTGCCTCCTCCGCAATGAAGCGGCAGGCCCTGGCGACATCTTCCGGAATTCCCACCCGCCCGACCGGATGCTGCTCGCGGTCGGCCTTGGAATGATGCGGGGGTCTGGCCTTGGCGGCCTTCTGCCAGTCGCTGACTTCAATCCAGCCGGGACTGATGGCGTTCACCCGGATGCGATGTTTGGCCAGGCTGATCGCCATGCCGTGGGTCAGCGCGACGATGCCGCCCTTGGAGGCGGTATAGCCCTCGGTGCCGGGCTCCGACATGAAGGCGCGGGTCGAGGCGATGTTGATGATCGCGCCGCGCTCCATGTCTTTGGGGCCGCGCCGCGCGGCCATCATCTTCGCCGCGGTCTGCGAGCAGAGGAATGTGCCGCGCAGGTTGGCGGCGATCACACGATCAAACTCCGCAATGGTGAGTTTCAGGACATCCTTGCGGATCTCGGTGCCGGCATTGTTCACCAGCACATCGGGGACGCCCAGCTTCGTCCTGGTCTGGCTCAGCCAGTTTTTCACATCGGCGGGCTTTGAAACATCGCCCGGCACGAACAGCGCCTCCACGCCCGCCTCGCGCATCACCTGCAGGGATTCCCGGCCCGCTTGCCGGTCCCGGTCGGTGATGGAGACCGCGTAACCAGCCCGGGCGAAGTGCCAGGCAATCGCCCGGCCGATGCCCGCGCCACCACCGGTAATCGCGACAACCTTCATATCGGTCCTTTGAAGACTACTTTCTTGGACAGCGTGAAGTTGAACACCAACCCCAGCAGCACGCCGCAGACCAGCGCGACCGTCAAATCGTTGAAAGGCGGCGGGGCAAAGCGCACCAGCACCGAATAGAGCCCAACATTGACCAGGCCGCCTACCGCATTGGCCGCCAGGAACCGCACCCATTCCTTGCCGGCCCCGACAAATCCGCGGGCGCGAGAAGCAGCAAAGGTGAAATAGCGGTTGCCGGTCCAAGTGAAGGTGGCGGCGCAGAACCACGAGATCATCCGGCCCAGATAGGGCCCGGTGCCCCAATGCACCATCAGCTGCAGTACGCCCCAGTCCACCGGCGTGCCCAGGGCGCCGATAATGGCAAAGCGCAGGAAGGAAAAGCGCGCCAAAGCGCCCAGCAGCTTCTTCACGCGAGGTCTTGTGGGCCGGGAATGGCCAGATAGGCCATGCGCTTGGCCTCCCAGCGGCCGCGCGTCACCGTATCCAGGATCAGCCCGCAGGTCAGCGACAGGAAGGCGATCACCATCAGCCCCGTGGCCAGCACGGCGGTAGGAAGCCGCGGCACCAGACCGGTCATGAAATATTCGTGCACCACGGGGGCGCCGATGATCACCGCGACCGCCGCGAGAAGGGCGGCAATGGTCGCAAAGAAGATCAGCGGCCGTTCCTCCCGGGTCAGGTAAAAGATCGCGCCCAGAATGCGAAGCCCGTCACGATAGGTGTTGAGCTTGGAAACCGAACCGATCGGCCGCTCCTTGTAACGCGTATCCATCTCGGCCAATGGCATCATCAGGCGCACCGCGTGGATCGTCAGTTCGGTCTCGATGGCGAAACCTTCGGCGGTGAAGGGAAAGCTTTTGACGAAGCGGCGGGAAAATACGCGGTAGCCGCTCAGCATGTCCGACAGATGCACGCGGAACAGCAGCGCCGTCAGGCCGGTCAGCAGCCGGTTGCCGAGGACGTGGCCGGGGCGATAGGCGGCGGCGTCGGTATGAATGCGCCGCGCGGTCAGAAGATCGGCGCCGTCCTCGACCATGCGGGCGATCATGCGTGGAGACGCGCTGGCGTCGTAGGTATCGTCGCCGTCCACCAGCACATAGATGTCGGCCTCGATATCGGCGAACATGCGGCGGACCACATTGCCCTTGCCCTGGCGCCGTTCGGTGCGCACAACCGCGCCCGCCGCCACCGCGCGCTCCACCGTATGGTCGCGGGAATTGTTGTCATAGACATAGATCATCGCTTCGGGCAGGGCGGCGTGGAAATCGGCGACCACCTTGGCGATCGCCGCTTCCTCGTTATAGCAGGGCACCAGGACCGCGACTCTCATCTGGTTCTTCCGGGCTTTCAGCTTTTCTTCGTCAGCGGACACCATTGATAGGTGCCGATCAGGTTTGTATCGAATTGCTGGCACTCCGGCCAGCGGATGGCGAGCTGATAGTCGCCCAGGGCGTCGTGCGCTCTTTTCATGTCGCCGGCATCGGCGATCAGATAGAGGTCGCCGCCACGCGCCAGTTGCGCCGCGACACGGCGTTTCATCTGGCGGGTCAAAACCGTCCCGTCGCGCGGTTGCACCATCCAGCCGTCAATCCGCAGGACCGGAATTTTCGGCGGCAGGGTGGTGGCGATGAAGCCCATGGGCGCATCGCCCGTCATCACCACCATGGTATTGTCCGGGTGGGGGATCGGCGGCAGCGCCGCCTGCACATAGGGGTCTTCTACAGGCGCCCGCTCCAGGAAATCGCTGCGGGCGGTCAACAGGCAGGCGGCGCAGAGCCCCGCCAGGGTGAGATAGCGGCTGCGGCGGGGCAGCGGCAGAAGCCCCACCGCGCCGACGATGAGAAGCGGCGCCAGCATTTCGAACAGGATGATGTAGCGGTAGATGGCGAACATCCGCAGCCAGACGCAGTAGGAGACGGCGGAGAACGCCAACAGGATGGCGGTGGCGCGCGCATCCAGCAAGGCATCGCGGCTCTGCCGCCGCAGCAACCAGACGATCGCGGCGGCGATGGTCAGCAGATAGGCCAGGCAGACGCGAATATCCTGGAAGCCCAGATCGTCGGCCACATGCCAATCCACCGTGAACAGGATGGGAAAGAAAAGCTGCTGCCACCAGGGACGGAAGGCGGGAACAAACCGCAGGTCGCGATAGGGCGCGGGCAGCGCCAGCGGCGATTTCCAGTAATCGTTCCAATAGGGGAAAATAGGATTGCCGGTGAGATGGTACATGTAAACCATCCACGGTCCGCTGAAGATCAGAAAGCCCGCAACGCCCGCCGCGCCGCCGGCGATCAGCCGCGCCGTCTGGTGCTTCCAGTCCCCGCCCAGAGCCACCAGCGCGGCGGCAAAGCCGACACAGAACGGCATCTCCGGCAGTTTCAGGCCCATGGCGGCGCCGGTGATCAAACCGGCAATCGCCGAAATTCCGGCCGCGGTTCCGAGCGGCCCTTCGCGCAGCACATCGCGCTTCAGCACCAGCAGCGCCAGCGCTGACAGGACAAACACACTCATCACATTGTCGTAATAGGTGGTGCCGAACTCGGTCAGGGTCAGCGCCCCCACCAGGCCCAGCAGCGCCAGCGCGCCGGCCATGAACTTGGTATCCGACACCGTCATGTTGAAGCTGAGGGCGCTGCGGCCGATCAGGTAAAGGGCAATGATATTGGCCCCTTGCGCGGCACCGAGCAGGGCCAGCGCGACCCAGGCGCGGGTGTGGGTGGCGATCAGATAGAAGGGAATGTCGAGATAGGGATTGTAGTAGCTGGCCTGGTGGGCGACGGCCACGTCCATGCCCATGCGATGGTTCAAAAGCGCATAGGGCGCGTACCAGTGATAGTTCCGGAAATCCCAGCTCGTGTCCTTGCCGACCAGAACCACAAAGCCGGCCCAGAACAGCAGGCTCAGGGCCAGGAACGCATATTCGCGGGCCGTCAGGCGGCCTGCCGGCAGAGAGACTGGCGCGGTCATGAAAGCTGTGGGAACCAGGGCTTGCCGGTCTGTTCTAGCCTAGCCGCAGCTTTTCGATAAGCCCTTCCGCCAAAAGGCTTAACTTGTGTCAGACCAAATCCGGCGGGTCGGGCTCAACCACGATATTGCGCAAGAACTGAAGCGTGCAGGCGCGCCAGGAATGGCCCTCGGCGAAGGCCCTGGGCGTGACGGGCTTGGGGGCGCGGGCCAGTTCCAGTGCCTTCAGGCAGGCCGTCCGCAGGTCTTCGTCCAGAGCCGCGACATCGGGGCCACCCGGCACGTCCGGGCCGATCACATCGCGCGGCCCTTCGACCGGATAGGCCGCCACCGTCAGGCCGGAAGCCAGGGCCTCCAGGTTCACCAGGCCGAAGGTGTCCGTGCGGCTCGGGAAGACAAAGACATCGCTGCCGGCATAGGCGCGGGCCAGGGGCTCGCCGGTCAGGGCGCCCAGGAATTTTGCGGTCGGGTATTTCTGGCTGAGATGGTTTTTAGCCGGGCCATCTCCGACAATCACTTTGGTGCCCGGCAGGTCCAGAGCCAGGAAGGCTTCGATGTTCTTCTCGACCGCCACCCGGCCCACATAGATCCAGATCGGCCCTTCGTAAGGCAGGCGCACGCCGGGCATGGGATGGAACTTTTCCACGTCCACGCCGCGCGACCATATCTTCAGATGCTCGAAGCCGTGGCTCGCGAGTTCATGCTTGAGCGTGCCCGTCGCCACCATCACCGCGGTGGCGGGATGGTGAAACCAGCGCAGCCAGCGCCAGATGACTTTTTCCGGCACCATGCGGAAACGGGCATGGACATATTCGGCGAAGCGGGTGTGAAAGGCTGTGGTGAAAGCAATGCCATGCTTGAGGCAGATGCGCCGCGCCGTCAGGCCCAGTGAGCCTTCGGTGGCGATATGCACGGCATCGGGCGCGAATTCGCGGATCTCGCGCGTCAAAGCCTGGCGCTGAAACAGAGCGAGGCGGATTTCGGGATAGGTGGGCAGCGGAAAGGTGCGCCGGCCCAGCGGCGTGATGTAGCGCACCGTGTGGCCCAGGGCCGCCAGATCCTTGCCCAGAATCTCCAGGGTGCGGACCACGCCATTGACCTGGGGCATCCAGGCATCGGTGACGATCAGGATCTTCAACTGGGCCGCCACACCGGGGATCGGCCCTGCCTCAAGACGCTTGGCTCTACGCGGGTACAGCCTGGGCTTGACGGCCTGCGGAAGCCGCAGCCGGAGGCTGGGCCAAGGTATGACCGGCCTTTCCAGAGCATCGCTGTGAAGGATCTGCCCAGCGAAGAATCTCCATGTTTCCGTGGGCATCTTCGACAAGGGCACTGCAGCTTTCAACCCAGTCTCCGTCGTTGAGATAAAGCACCCCGCCGATGCGGCGGATTTCGGCGTGATGGATATGGCCGCACACCACACCGTCCACGCCGCGCAAGCCTGCCTCGCGCGCCACGATCTCTTCGAAGCGCGAGATATATTCGACCGCGTTCTTGACCTTGTGTTTGAGGAAGGCCGACAGCGACCAGTAGGGCAGGCCCAGCGCCTTGCGCGCGGCAAACAGGACGTCGTTCGCCCGCAGCGCCATGCCATAGGCCCAGTCGCCGACATGGGCCAGCCATTTGGCATAAGCGATCACGCCATCGAAACGGTCGCCATGCAGCACCCACAGGTTCTGGCCGTCGGCGGTTTCGTGGATTGTCTCATTGACGATCTGCACGCCGGCGAAAAGGCGTCCCGCATAATCCCGTGCGAATTCGTCATGATTGCCTGGCACCAGGATCACCCGCGTGCCGGCATCCACCTTGCGCAGGATTTCCGCCACAACCCGGCTCTGCGCCTCTGTCCAGTACCAGCGGCGCTTCAGTTGCCAGCCATCGACAATGTCCCCCACCAGGAACAGCGTGGCGCAGTCATTGTGCGCCAGGAAATCGGCGAGCGCCTCGGCTTTGCAGCCGCGTGTGCCCAGATGCGTGTCGGAGATGAAGATGGTGCGATGCCGCCGGAAGCGCGCCGTATCCAGCGCTATGGCCGGCGGCGCGGCCATGCGTGGCGGCGCGACGCCTCCCAACAGACTGTCGAACCACGCAATTTCGGCCATCGGAGTGCTCCAGCCTTGATCGATGGCTGGGGGATAGCTGCTTCGCACGAATCTTTTGTTGCATGGATACGACGGTGTGATGAATCTGCCGCGTTTACCCTTTTCGCCTTATATTGCGTCGCACAAGTGCCGGAAGAGGCAGCAGAAAGGCGAAAATCGGGGCATTGTGGCAGATTTTTCCAGGGTTTCTGCGGCGTTTTGTCTGGAATGATTATATGCTGAGGCTTGCGGACAAAGGCCGGTTCCGGCATATTGTTGCAGCGCGGTATCGTGATCTTCGATTGCGAAGCCGCCGCCCTTCCTGGGCGTTTCCTCCCTGAACTTGGCCGCTCTTCGGAGCGGCCATTTTTTTTGCCTTGGTCTTTTGCCCCTCTGGGTTCGTCGCGCCATCGCTCGTGGACGTTTAGTCCACGTCGCTTGGCGCTCCTGCCCAGAGGCCAAAATCCCTAAGGCAAAATTGCAAAGGTTACTTCGAGGCCGTACGCGTCGGCGCTTTCATCAGTTCGGCGATCTGGGGTTGGTCGCTGCTGGTGATCAGCACGCGGCCGTCAAAGCTGACGGCGGCAGCTGCCACGACAATGGTTTGGCCATTGCTGGCAGCCTTAAAAGAGACGGCAGCAGGTGTGCCGTTCTGATCAGCCTGTACGCGTTCAACCTTGCCCAGAACATGGCCGTTCTGATCCATAACCTGTGCGGAGGTCACGGCGGCGGGAACCGAGGAAAAGCTGTTGAGCGCGGTGGGCGCCATGTCCTCGGCATGGGTAAGCCCGGGCACCATCACAAGCGCACCGAAGATGATGAAACCAAGAGACCGCATGGCGAAACTCCCTTAGGGGGACGCCACATGAAAACGCGGGACGGGGTTTCCGGTTTCGCCTATTCCGCCGCTTCCGGCAGGGTATAGGGCCGGCCCAGAAGCGAAACGGGAATCGCCACCAGGTTCTGGATCGCCCGTGTCAGCCGCACGCGCACCATATCGAAACTGGGCCGCTTGGCGATGCGATCTTCATCCAGATACAGCGCGCGATTGATCTCCACCTGCAGGGCATGACAGCCCGACGCGACGCGGCCATAGAGAACGGTGCTGTGGCCGCCGGCATAAGGCGTGTTGCGCGCCACCGAAAAACCCTCGCGCAGGAAAGCGGCTTCGGCATGGGCGGTGAGCCGTGGCGCGGCCGAGGCGCCATAACGGTCGCCCAGCACAATGTCGGGCACCGACAGGGCCGACGGCATGGAATGGGAGTCGATCAGCACCGCCACACCGAAACGGTCGCGTGTTTCCTCCATCAAGCCGGCAAGCGCGCGATGGTAAGGGCGATAAAGCTGCTCCAGCCTGAGATCGGCCTCGCCGCTTTTCAGCTTTCCGCGATAGATCTCGGCGCCGTCGCGCACGATCCGCGGGATCACGCCCAGGCCGGCCGCCACGCGCGGGCTGGGCGAATCGACTGGCACGCCCAAGACGCCGTCGAACATGCCGGCATCCAGTTCGGTGCTGCTGCGGTTCACATCCAGGAAGGCGCGGGGAAACTCAGCCGCCAGAAGCGGCGCGCCCAGGCCGACAACACCGGCGAACAATTCGTCAACAAAGGCATCTTCGGAGCGGCGCAGGGTGGTGGCATCCAGCCGGGTTCGCGCCAGAAGACTGTCGGGATAGCTTCGGCCGGAATGCGGGGAGGCAAAGACAAACGGCGCGGTTTGACGCGCCGGTCGCTCCAGACGGAACGGACCGGGGTCGGCGGGACCGGAATTGGCAGGAAGATCGGTCATCGGCAGTTAAGAGTCGTGACTGCCTAAGGTTGCATTGGCCCGCCAGGCTGGCAAGGCGGCGAAAGGATGGGGGGCGGCGGTTCGCCCCGGGAGTGCCCCGTTAACCACAGTTTACAGCTTTGCCCTGTATAGGGTTTTATAGGGAAAGGGGCAGGGCTCTCACGCATGGCACATATCCTTCTGGCGGAAGACGATGAATCGTTGCGCAAGTTCCTTGCGGCGGCGCTGGTCAAGGCTGGCCATACGGTGACCGATTTCGGCGACGGCTCGGACGCCTGGGAGTGCCTGCAGGGTTTCACCTTCGATCTGCTGCTGACCGATATCGTGATGCCCGGCATGGACGGGATTGAATTGGCCAAGCGGGCTGCCGAGAAGAATGGCGCCCTCAAGATCATGTTCATCACCGGCTTTGCCGCCGTGGCGCTGCATCCGGCCAGCGGAGCGCCCAAACAGGCCAAGGTTCTCTCCAAACCCTTCCATCTGCGCGAGATCGTGGTGGAAGTGGATCGGATGCTCGCGGCGGCCTAAGGCCCCTCGCTCAAACATACATGCCCACGCGGCCCAAGGCGCGCTTTGGCGCGCCGCCATGCTTGCAAAATAGCAATAAACAAGCGGCTTTTTCAAGCGTAACATTTCACGCGCTGGCACATTCGCCGGCGCCAAAGGAGGAATTTATGGAGCGTCCTTCTCACATTTTTTTCACCAGGCATTCGCCCTTTTCCCGCGCGCCCATGGTCGGTCTTGCCATCGGTCTGCAGTTCGTGGGCCTCTGGCTTTTCACGCAGGGTCTCAGGGAGCACCGCATCGACTTTGGTCCGGACGTTATCCATGTCGACCCGATTGAGCAGAAGGCGAGTCCACGGACACCGCCGCCGCCGTTGCCGCCAGATACCCACATTGAGATCGTGCAAGCACCGTTGCCGCTCTTTGACTATTCGACGCAGCGCGATCCAGGCACGTCGCTCACTACGACCAATCTAACGCCATCCACGAAACCACGAACTGAATCGGTGGGCGTGGATCATGCGGCGATCGGCATCACGGCCACCCACACGGTGCCGCCCTATCCGGTCGTTGAGCGGCGGCTCGGCATCGAAGGCACCGTGACCCTGCAGTTAACGGTTGGAACCGAAGGGCAGGTGACGGCTGCGGAGGTCGTAAAATCTGCCGGGCGCGAGGCCCTGGATCAGGCCGCGCGCGACTGGATCATCGGGCATTGGCGCTATCGCCCGGCGCTGAAGGATGGCAACCCGGCCGTGGTGCAGGTTCTGGCCAATGTCACCTACAGTCTGAAAAACCAGCCTTGATGCCGGCTTAGCCGGGCCGCCCAATGTCGTGATTTCGGACGGCCCGGCAGGCTTGCCGTCACGGACCCCCGCCGCTATAGAGACCGCTCTCCAGCCGGTGGGGCGGTTAGCTCAGCGGGAGAGCACTACCTTGACATGGTAGGGGCCATAGGTTCGATCCCTATACCGCCCACCATT